>Ga0180438_10004221_pt1 | contig 20867 bp, 20 predicted proteins | sample SS_ome_12_FD_132455 | JGI IMG/M metagenome (GOLD analysis project Ga0180438, IMG submission 132455) | Hypersaline lake sediment archaeal communities from the Salton Sea, California, USA - SS_3_D_2 metaG | ecosystem: Environmental > Aquatic > Non-marine Saline and Alkaline > Hypersaline >... | reverse complement strand
TGTAGGACTGAATCCAACTCAATTCCAACTCTACTGTCTCAATCCATCGACAGCCCCAACTGAGCCCATCGGTTTGGAGCTGCATCTTGTGTTACCATGTAAGGTAGATCTGCAAGCAAGAATATGATTTGAAATAGGGGGTATACGATGAGCAACAAGAATGAAACCCATACAGGTACGTTACTAGTTGGCTTCCTCGTCGGTGGACTAGCGGGAGCGGCGACGGCGTTGCTGCTGGCGCCTCAAGCAGGTGATGAGACTCGCAAGCAGATCCATCAGAAGGCGCGGGAGCTGCAAGGCAAGGCGGAGGGGGCTCTGAACGAGGCTGCGGCCAAAGTTGAGACCGTCGCGGCCGACATCAAGCGGCGGGCCGAGGAACTCCAGACTCAGGCGCACGTCGTCCTTGAGGAGGGGCAGAAGCAGATCGCCAAGGCCATGGAGGAAACGAAGAAGGCGGCGACAGCAACGTTGGATAGTGCAGTGGAGAAACCAAAGGAGATACCTACCAAGGCATAGCCTTGGCGGCCTCTGGCTGGACTGGATGTGTGTTTCGATCTGGTCTGGAGGGTATCCCCCCGGCTCCGCGCGGCGTGCCACAGATCGAGGTGACATTTGACATCGACGCCAACGGCATCCTGAACGTGTCGGCCAAGGACCAGGCTACCGGCAAGAAGCAAGACATCACCATCACTGCTACGACTACGTTGGGCGAGGAAGATGTCGAGCGGCTGGTGCGAGAGGCCAGGCAGCACGAAGCGGAGGACCAACGGCGCAAGGATCTGGTGGAGGCGCGCAACACGGCCGACCAGTTGACCTATCAGATGGAAAAGACGCTGCGCGACCTGGGTGATCAGGTGTCGGCATCCGACCGCGGCCGCATCGAAAACATCATCGAGGATCTGAAAAAGGCCAAGGAAGGAAATGATACGGCACGGATCAAGCAACTCATCGAGCAGTTGCAGCAGGCCAGCTACGCTATTGGGCAGCAGATGTATGCCCGCCAAGGCGGGGCGCAGCAGCAGGCAGCCGGCGGGCCGCAGGCCGGGAGACCCACGGCCGGGCCAGGAGGCGATGGGGCGCAGGAGGAAGAGGAGGTCGTCGAGGGCGAGTTTCACGAGGTGTAGTTTCTGGAAAAGGAAGACCTGCTGCACATCGTCGATATCCAGGTGCGCCACCTGCGCGATCTGCTGGAGGAACGCAGCATCGAGTTGGAGCTGAACGACGGGGCGCGGCAGTACCTGGCGGACGCGGGCTACGACCCGGTCTACGGCGTGTGGCCACTCAAGCGCGTCATCCAACGGGAGGTGCAGGATCCCCTAGCCCTGGCGCTCTAGGGGGACCGAACCAGATATGTCGCCGCCGTTCTAATAGAACCTAGGATATTATCAAGGAAGGAAAAGGTGAGCTAGGCTTGGTGGATTACCCAGCGTCCATGTTGAGCCTCAAGGCGGTCTATGACGAGGAGGACGTGCGCGGCTTTGATCAGATCTGCCGGGAGGAACTGGGAGAGCGAGATGTGCCGGTGATGGGTGAAGAAGAGTTTGTGGCTTTTGTGCAGGATCGACTTCAATCTCGATAGGAGATAGACAAATGAAAGTGATATATGCACTGTTTGGGCGATATGCTGATGCCCGAGGGGCGGTCAAAGAGCTGTTGGATCAGGGGTACAACGATGATGAGATGAACGTCATCGTCCAGGCCGACATAGCCCACGAGCACATGGACCTGGACTTCAGCAGCGTGGGCGTGGAGGTGACTGACGAGGTGGGGACAAGGACCTCCCGTGGGCTGGATCCATTCCTGGCCGCGCACACGCCGGTACCTGTTCCTGGCCTGGGTGAGGTGTATGCCGCCGGCGATCTGGCGACGATGTTGGTCAAGGCGGCTATGGTGCACGGGGCGGGTGCGGATGGCTTGCAGTCCGCCCTGAAGGATTTTGTGCCCCTGGATGTGGCGCAGGCTTTCGCCGGTGGGATCAGTAGAGGAGGTCTGTTGTTCTGGATTCGTACGGGTGACGAGAGGGGGGGCATTGCGGCCCAGACACTTCGACGCTATCATGGGCAATACGTCGACGACTATGTGGGTTGACTTCTTATGTCTATGATACAGGTCACGCGGGATATCGCTATCGACGAGAACGAGCTTGAAGAGCGCTTCTTTCACGCTTCGGGGCCGGGCGGGCAACACGTGAACAAGGCGGCCACGGCGGTACATCTTCGTTTCGACGCGGCGCATTCTTCCGCGCTGCCCGACGACGTGCGCCGGCGGCTGATCGATCTGGCCAGCAACCAGGTCACGGACGACGGTGTGCTCGTCATCGAGGCGCAGCGCTTCCGCTCCCAGCGCCGGAACCGGCGCGACGCGCGGAAGCGGCTGGCGGCCCTGATCCGTCAGGCGGCCAGAAAGCCCAAGCAGCGCCGCAAGACCAAGCCTACGCGCGCTGCGAAGGAGCGTCGCCTGCGGGACAAGCGTCGCCGCAGCGAGAAGAAGCGACTGCGCAAGCCACCCAAAGGGTGGTAGAGGAGGTAACTATTACTACGACTAACCTACGAAAACGATCTTGGGGCATTTTGCTTCTATCTGTACTGGGGAGTACGGCATTATGGTCGAGCCTGGTGGTTCATTGCTCATCGCCGACAGTGTGATCACGTCCGCTACCGGAAATGCCTTTGACTTTGCTGTGCATGGCATGTCCTTTGAGACAATGAACAGCGAACTGCACGGCGCCGGTTGGGGACCCGAAGAGGTGACGCTGGGCGAGCAGCCACGCCAGTAGCCCTGAGGCTGTTTCTGAACCCAGCGCAGTTTGCCTGTTTTTCTACCTCCCCCTATCCCAACGCAAAGATCGGCAACACGATCGAGCGGTCCACGCTGGGCATGCTGCTGGCCATCTCCGCCGGCGCGTTGGTCTACGTGGGGGCTTCCCACCTGCTTCCTGCAGTCGAAAGGGAACGGAGGAGGCACAGCATCCTTGCGCTGGCTGTCGGGGTGCTGGTCGCTGTCTTGATCATCCTGTCCAAAGGCTAAGGGGATGTCTTTGGCCTGATGGTCAATGTTGCCACTTCTGGGTTACCAAATCAAAGGATCCAATGTCATCGTGCAGTGCAATGTGCGCTTGCAATGAAACCGACAAACCGCCAGCCTTTTCCCAGCAGTCCGCAAACCAAGTTACCAGCGTTTCACCTGCGGCCGTGAAAGTATCTAAATCTTCATCCTGCTGAAAGTACGTCTCTTCTAGTTCGGGTGAATATACGCTCTCAATTTCCAGCAAGCCGGGATCTATTGGACAAGGATATTGGGCTTGACCATCCACATAGATGAAGTGTTCACAGTTATCTTCATCCATAAAGAACACTCTGACCGGAAACCCATACGTAAAGCCATCGCAGAAAACTTCAAAATCCAGTGATTTCACTTCTGGTACATACGAATATTCAATCAATTGTTTCAGAACAAGCGATAAACTCCCCCGCCAGTTGAGCGCCTGCGTAGTTCCCTTTGACATCTCTACCTGATCGGCATTCCGTCAAGTTGCATTATATGCACCCTCGGAGGTCTGGCAAGTCCGATGTAGAAGGGGGCGAGATATGGGCTACGATCTGCAATCCGAGAGGTAGCAAGGTCACCGGCTACCTGTGTGCGTGGGCTTTTTTGGGGTAGCCTACGAGCCTCGGCCATCTTATTGCCGTCTGTCTATATGAAGACCATCTATATGCTGCATAGCTATTGATATATTACATATAGTGTGATATACTACGATTTGGTATGGATGCCAGGGCTATGCTGCTTGTCGTGGGCGAGCACGTATTGGATGATCGGACTCCGCAGTGTGCCCAGATGGCGATCTGCTGCGTGAGTGGCCTGGGCAATACCCAGCAAGAGATATGCGGTGCGTTGAACGGTTGCTTGCGGATGCTGAATGAGTGCATTCAAGTGGGTGGCAACTGGTCATCGTGCCCGCCTATGGGGGCCCGATCATCCGCCGCGGGCCGAGGCCGGGGAAGAAAGCGGATGCGTTGAGATAGGAGATAGCATATGAAAAACTGATGGAACTGTCGTAACACAAGGGTCCGCAGCAAGTGATACTGTATTTGATGAAGGCTTGGTAGGTGATCAGGCCAAAGGCAGCGGAGGTAAGTCAATGAACTCGGATAAGAAAGATCCGGAAAGCACGGTGTTGATCTGCGGGACCAACCTGGGCGGCTATCGGGCAGCGTATGCCATTGGCAAGAGCGGACACAAGTTCATTCTGCTCAACCGTGGCTCCTACGTGGATGAGATGAAATATCAGGCGCTGGCCCAATTGCCGCTCGACTTTTGCTGGATTTGTGGCCATATGCCTCAACGCGCTTTCAAGGCGAAGGGCGCGATGCAGGATTATTACAACGCCGAACTGTTGGAGGTTACCGGCAAGGCGGGCCATTTCCACGTCAAGTTCAAGAAGCGGGATCAGGTAGTCAATAACTTCGCTTGCACTGAGTGTGATCGGTGCATTGAGGTCTGCCCAGTCGAGGTGAACGGTCACGGCAACCAGAAGTTGCGCGCAATCCGTGTCATTCCAGAAGCCGGCTGGGAGAACATTTACGTGATTGACTTTGATCACTGCACACGCTGCGGGAAATGCGAGGAGGTATGCCCGACTGGCGCGCTCAAGGTCGAGCGGCCGGAGGAGGTGTTGGAGGCGGACGTGGGAGTGATCGTCCTGGCCGATACGTTCGAGGAGCCTAGCGAGGAGGATCTGCGAGATTTCGCGTTAGGGCAGAGTCCCAGCGTGATCCGGAACTCCGAGATAGGCAGGCGGTCTTTTCTGACTAATTTCGTGCGCGATTGCGTGCGGCTGCCGTCCGGCAAGATCCCGCAGACGTTCGGCATCATCGTAACGCCCCATTTTAACCGACCGGGCGTTGAGTACGAGAACTATAACCTGAGCGTGAGCGCCATCTATCGTGCCGTCCGACTCAAGGATGTTCTGCCGAAGGCCGAGGTGACCGTCTTCCTGCACGACTACCGGGGTACGGGAAAGGGCCATCATCGGTGGTACCAAAAGGCCCTGGATGCCGGTGTGCGCGTGGAGCGGGCCGAGACGCTCAAAGTGATGCCCCAGGACGGTTCTGAACAGGTGGCCATTGACTATACCTCTCTGGAGGGCAAGTCCCATCAACGTTCCGTCGAGCTAGCGATCCTGGTCACCGGACAAAGCCCGCCCTCGCAGATGGGCGAGCTGTCACGGCTGACCAGCGTACAGGCGGACGAGCACGGGTTCTGCCGTATCCGGCCCCTATCGTGTTGCGAGACAGACGTGGATGGCATCTTTGCTGTCGGGGAGCTCACGGGGCCCAAGGGCAACCCAGAGACCGTGTGGGAGGGCTGCGCGGCCCTGACCGAGATGCAGAAGTATTGGGGGGAAAAGAACTTCAAGCCGGCTCCTGGCCCGCCGCTGCGGGATGTATCGGGTGAACCCACCAGCGTCGGTGTGTTTATCTGCAGTTGCTTTGGCCAGTTCGACGAGCGGATGGATCTGCCGGCCCTGGAGGAACGGGTACGGGGGTTACCTGGCGTGACCCACGCAGAGGTGATCGAGGGCTGCTGCACTGGCCCCACGATCCAGGCGACGGCCGAGCGCATCAGGCAATCCGGCGTCAACCGCGTCGTCCTGGCAACCTGCACGCCTTTGCAGAAAAAGGGCAAGTACAACAAGGCCGTGATGATGGCCGGGCTTAGCCCGCTCCTGTGCGAGTACCTCCGCTTCCGGGAGGACGTGATCCAGGTCCACACGGATCGGGACAAGATGCTAAGTAAGTCGCTAGCACTGATCCGAGGTGCGGTAGAAAGGGTCAAGCGCGGCAGGCACGCCGGTCCACCCACAGACACATTCACCCCACGCGCGTTGGTCATCGGCGGAGGGCTGGCCGGGTTGACAGCGTCCGCCGAGATCGCCGCCAACGGCTATCCCGTGGTGTTGGCCGAGCGCGAGGAAGAGCTGGGGGGGCAGATGCAGTACCTGGACGAGGAGCAGCGCGCGTATGTAAAGCAGCTCATCTCCACCGTGGAGCGTTCCGATAACGTCACGTGTTACACCCAAGCAGAATTAGCCCAGGCGGAAGGGTACGCGGGCAACTACCACGTGGTTGTGGATACGCCGAATGGCTCACTGCCGGTGGACGCCGGTGTGATCATCGTGGCGACAGGGGCCAAGGACTACACCCCCAAGGGTTTCCTCTACGGTCAGGACCCGCGAGTGATGACGCAGACAGAACTCGCGGCCAAGATGAAAGACGGCGTGGGGAACGGCGGCATCGCCGGTCGGGTAGTGATGGTGCAGTGCGTGGGATCGAGAATCCCGGAGGTGCCCTATTGCTCCCGGCTGTGCTGCAACCAGGCGCTGGAGAACGCCCTTGCGCTGCGGGAGGCAGGTGTCGAAGTTACCATATTCTACCGCGACATCGCCACCTACGGCAAGGTGGACTATTACCGGCTAGCCAAGGATGCGGGTGTGCAGTTTGTCCGCTTCCCCGATGACAATTACCCAGATGTACAGGACAACGGGGCCGGACTCAAGGTCACCGGTGGCGGCGAGCACGTACAGGCGGACTGGGTCGTGTTGAGCACCGGGATCGTGCCGGATGCGGAGAACAACCAGGCCCTCTCCCGGTTGTTGGGCTATCCGCTGGACTATGAGGGGTTCTTTTCCAGCGACATCAGCAACTATCCCTACGAGGAGGCGATCAAGAAGCTGACCAAGCCCTTCGAGTTGGCCGGTAACGGCATCTTTCCGGTGGGGCTGGCTCATTCACCGCGCTCGTTCGAGGAGACGATCTTGACCGCCAAGGACGCGGCTGGCCGCGTGCTGGTGGTCATCGGCAAGGGCAAGATGCCTCCTCCGAATGGTATATTCATCGCCGATGTGAACGAATCGCTGTGCATGGGGTGCGGTGTGTGTGTGGACGTTTGCCCCTACGGCGCGCGGTACATGGACGAGATCAAGCGGGTGGTCAAGATCCGCCCCTTCCTGTGTGATTCGTGTGGCACGTGTGTGGCGATATGTCCCAACGACGCGTCCTATTTGCGGGACGCGATGGGCGAACAGACCATCGCCGCGCTCGACGCTTTGTTGGTGGGAGGTGAAATGTGAGCGAGGAACGCAGCTTTGAACCCAAGATCATCTACTTCATGTGCAGTTGGTGTGGCTCTGGTGGGAGCGAGACCGCCGCAGCCCATCACTTGCAGTACCCCGAAAACGTCATACCATCTCGGGTCAATTGTACCGGCGCGCTTCCGGCGGTGCACATCGTGCGCCCGCTGATCGAAGGGGCTGATGGGGTGGTGATCAGCGGATGTCACCCGGGTGACTGCCACTACAACGACGGCAACTTTCGTGCCCGCCGGCGTGTCGCGCTGGTCAAGAGCCTGCTGGACACACTGGGCCTGGAATCTGAGCGCGTCTGGTTTCGCTATGTGGCCCACGGTGAAGGACGGCGCTTTGTGGACACGGCGGCCGAGTTTAACGATCACATCAAGAAGCTAGGGCCTAACCCGCTGAAGACAAGGAGCGACACATGAGTGACACAGACACCGCAAAATGCAAAGGGAATCGTCAAGCGCAGACGGTCGGCAGCGGCACAGCCTTGCCAGCCGAGGACGGCGTCGAGGCCGCGCTCGTCGGCTGGCTGAAGCAGACATTGGACAAGCGAGTGTTCGACGCGGTTCTTGTACCGGTGGAGGTGCCGGCAGGTGATTCGTTCGCCTACCTGCTGCTACGGGACCCGGCTATCCTAGACAATGCCTCTCCGCTGCCTCCCGTGATGCCCATCCAGGGTGGGAAGGTGATCAGTCGCCTGACGATGCGGGGAAACGGAAACCAGCAACCAGAGGCGGCCCGCATCGCGGCGGTCGTGCGTCCTTGTGAGGCGCGGGCTGCTGTTGAATTGGCTAAACTCCAGCAAGCTCACCTGGACAATCTGTACCTGATCACCATAGACTGTCCCGGTGTGCTGCCACTGTCGGACTACATCGAGGACCCGGCCGCCGGCGCGGCGCGTTTTGCCCAAGCCGCGGCGCAGCGGGATCGCTCGCCGATGCGGCCGACCTGTCAGATGTGCAATCACTTCAGCATGCTTCCGGCACCGATATCTGACCTGCACGTCGCCACGCTGTGCAGCGATGGGACGCTCTCGATCGTCCCGGGCAGTCCCGAGGGCGCGCGCGTCCTGGAGGAGATGGACATGCCCGTGGAGACGTCGCTAGACGGTTGGGCCGCTCAGGTCGAAGCAATGGAGCAGGCCCAGACGGAGCGACGCCAGCAGGCCCACGCGGAACTGAGACAAACGGTCGCGGGTGCAGATCGGCTGCTGGACGTATTCAGCAGTTGCATCAACTGCCACAACTGCCAGCGAGTCTGTCCCATATGCTACTGTCGCCAGTGCTATTTTGAATCCGATGCGCTCAAGCTCCCGCCCGAAAACTACATGGCGCGCGCAGAGCGAAAGGGGGCGCTGAGGTTCTCGCCGGACACCCTCCTGTTCCACATCGGGCGGGCGTTGCACATGATTCTCTCTTGCGTCTCGTGTGGAGCGTGTGAGGATGCCTGTCCTATGGATATCCCGGTTGGCCAGGTGTTCAGCCTATTGGCCGATCGGGCCCAAGAGACGCTGGGATACGTGGCGGGCGAACGCTTGGATGAAGCGCTGCCCCTGGTGACCTACGAGATGGAAGAACTCGGACATGTGGAACAGCCCTACGTAGCGATCTATCGTGAGCAGGAGGTGCAAGATGCGTAAAGGTCTACGGTTCAACAAAGGGGCAGAGGAAACTGTAAGGGAATTGCTGCGCTCTCTCCTGGAAAGCGCCAGGGTGAGCGGCGTGCTTACCCTGGGAAGGACCGGGGGCGCCGATGGGGGGGTGGCCTATTCCTTGTTCACGGACCCGGATGCGTTTGGGACGGACGGCGTCGCACTCCCTCTGCTTCCGTTCATGCCCGCCAACGCGGGCGGGCTGCTTTCGCGCTTGACGTTAAAGAGGCCGCTCAGCGAACCGATTGCGGCCGTGGTCAGACCGTGCGAACTGCGTGCGTTTATCGAGCTGGTCAAGCTCAACCAGGGCAGTTTGGACAACATCCTGCTCATCAGCTCGACCTGCGGTGGCGTCTATCCCCTCGATGTAGGGGCCAACGGCAGTCTGCAGGAGAGACTGCCCCAGTACTGGGAGGCAGTGGAGCAAGGTGAGCTGGATGACGATGTGCGGTCTACCTGCCGTGCCTGTGGGAGCTTTGTCCCGGAAAATGCGGACATCACGATTGCCCTGCTGGGGGAGACCGATCTGGAAGCGCAATGCACGCTCTATCTGAATACCGAGAAGGGCGCCACGTTTGTGGACGGGCTGGAGGGTGCTGAAGAAACACCCATGCCGGGAGACCTAGAGACTGAGTTGATCCAACGCGTCTACAGCCAGCGTGCGGCTTGCCAAGACGCACTCTTTGCCGAGGTTGATGTGGGTCTAAAGGGACTGATCGATACCTTCGGCCGCTGTATCAGTTGCCAAGCCTGCAAGACGGTGTGCCCGATCTGCTACTGTCGACTGTGCTACTTTGATTCCCAGGATTGTGAGCGCCCGCTCGAGTTCTACCAAGGCGAGTTGAAGAGGAAGGGAGGGCTGCGTGTGCCGAGCGATACGGTTTTCTTCCAGCTTGGACGGTTGGCGCACATGAGTGCCTCCTGTGTGGGATGCGGCATGTGTACGGACGTGTGCCCCGCCGACATTCCCGTTTCGACTATCTTTTCCAAAGTGGGCGCATCCGTCCAGGCGTTGTTCGACTATCAACCGGGGAGGGACGTGGAGGAGGAACCCCCACTGCGGACGTTCGAGGCAGAAGAGCTCGCTCAAGTTGTCATGTAGGAGGAGACATGGAAGAGTTTACACCAAACATCGTTGGATTTCTCTGTAATTGGTGCACCTACGCCGCTGCCGATTCGGCCGGGGTATCCAGGTTCGAGACGCCTCCCTCGGTCAATGTTGTGCGGATGATGTGTTCAGGTCGGGTGGATCCTTTGTTTGTGCTCACCGCTTTTCTTCGCGGGGCCGATGGCGTGTTGATCAGCGGATGCTGGCCTGGCCAGTGTCACTATCAGAAGGGAAATCTACACGCCCGTCGGAGGACTGCGATGCTCAAGTCCATCTTTGACACCCTCGGGCTAGAGATGGCCGATCGCTTTAGGCTTTCGTGGGTCTCGGCCTCTGAAGCGCCCCGTTGGGCACGGGTAGTCGACGAGTTCACTGAGCATATCGAGCAGTTGGGGCCTAGTTCTGTCTACGAGGAGTTGTTTCTTTGATCGTGGCGACGCGATGAGAATCACCCACGGCGACCACACCGGCGGGCTGGGGAGCTGTTGAACAGGGGCGTCCGGTGGCGATCCGGCCTGGCATCCATACGACCGGCGAGGTGGGTCGGGGTGTTGCTGAGCAGGCGCTGGCGGTGATGACTACGCACGGTCTGGTCGTCGTCACCGGCAGCGCCCACCCCAGCTTCGCAAAGATGGTGTGCCAGGCCAAGGAGCTCGTCAGCGGTGAGATGGCAGCAGGGTGTCCATCGTAGCCAGTGCGATCACGTTTCTGGTGTACCAAGGAGGGCGGTTGTTAGGGTTCTAGCACCACGTGCATGCACATCATCCCCAAATCGTTTGAGATGAACGATGCAGTTCCCGTGTTCCTGTTGGTGGGATTTCTGGTTATCTATCTGTCTAACCGCCTTGTGAGTCTGTACGTTTGTCACAAGTATGAATGCACGGATTACGCTGTAGGTATCATCCCCATATGGATCCAGAGGTTGCCCGCGGCGTACGGCGCTGGGCCATCAACGGCGTCGTCGGCGTCGTGATGGTGGCCGTGTTGCTGTTCGTCCCCGCGCGCCGGTGGGATTGGGGCATGGGGTGGGCGCTGGTCGGTCTGTACGCAGGCTGGCAGGGCGCCATGGCGGTGATTCTGATCCCGAGGGATCCGGCGCTGCTGGCCGAGCGCGGTACGCGGCGCAGGAAGGATATGAAGTCATGGGACGTCACGCTCATGAGCGTGGTGGGCCTGCTGACGTTGGCCAAGTATATCATCGCCGGACTGGATGTGCGCCACGGCTGGACGACCCATCTTGGCGTGACGGTGCCACTGGTGCTTCAGATCGCCGCCCTCGTCGTCACGGCGGCAGGGTATGCGCTCGTTGTGTGGGCCATGGTGGCCAACTCGTTCTTTTCCAAGATCATGCGCATCCAGGACGATCGAGGCCACACTGTGGCGACCGGTGGGCCGTATCGCTTTGTCCGTCATCCGGGCTACGTGGGCACGATCGCGTTCGAGCTTCTCACGCCCATCGTGCTCGGTTCCCTGTGGTCCCTCATCCCGGGTGTGCTGGGGGCCTTGCTGACGATCGTTCGCACAGCGCTGGAGGACCGCACGCTGCGGCGGGAGCTAGCGGGTTACGAGGATTATGCCCAGCGCGTGCGCTATCGGTTGCTGCCGGGTGTGTGGTAGGGGAGTGTATCCGGCGACTCTGCCCTAGCACGGCCAGCGCCTGAGCGGGGCGAGCGAAGTCCTGTGCGATGAGCGGGTGTCATAGTCGAAAATCCTCATCCACTGGAAAGCGCTCAACGAGGCGGAGGTGTGGAACAAAAAAGCGCCCAATTGGGCGCTTTTCAGGTAGCGGGGGCTGGATTCGAACCAGCGACCTCCGGGTTATGAGCCCGACGAGCTGCCTCTGCTCTACCCCGCAACGCGCGCGTATTATACTTCAAACTAGCAAAGGTGTCAAGTGCGCGAAATCCACTAAAAACGGCCTACCGGCCAGCCAGCCCACGGAACAGTTCCTGCAGCTTGACCCAAAGTGATGCGCCCGTGGGCTCGGGGGCGGGCGTGGGCTGTGCTTCGGCGGTTGGCTCCTCAGCCTCCTCGCTGACCACTACCACGGCGACTTCTCCCGGCTTGACCATGCGCGCCTCCGCCCGGGCCCAGTGTTCCACGTACTCGTCGGTCCCAGCGTACTCCGACTGCGCGACCAGTGCGTCGTGCCGGGCTTGCTCGGTGGCCACGAGTTGCTCCAGCCGCTGCTCCTCCAGCCCCATCTGCCGGGCGAGCACGAGTTGCCGTCCGAACCCCCACGCCAGCCCACCCACGACCGCGACGGCGGCGGCGATGGCCATACCGACGGCGATTTGGTTGCGGTTGGGTTGGGGCAGTGGCATAGGAAACCTCCTGGCTGGGATAGGCTCTTGTTGCTTGTATCATACCCCGGTTTCTTGCTGCCGTCAAGCGGCTTTGTTCGGCATGAGGTTTCTCGACTCGCTGCGCTGCCTTGGAGACGGGGGGGGAAGTGCTTTGCTCTGTTGCGCTCAGTAACGACGGTCTTGCACAAAAAAAGAGGCGGAAGATCCGCCTCGGGAGAGATGCCGAAGGTGGGAGTTGAACCCACATGGGCGTGAAGCCCACTGCGCCCTGAACGCAGCGCGTCTGCCTGTTCCGCCACTTCGGCTTGTGTATGTCCTGTTGACTGGGTATTATTTTACACCAAACGCGAATCTTGTCAAGGGGCGCTTGCCTCCGACTCGCTGACGAAAACCCGGCGCGGGACGATCCACCAATCGGCGACCGACTTGAAGCGGTCAGATGGATGCGTCAGTGGGCCGATCTGTACGTCGTGGATGCGTTCGTCTATGCCGTAGGTATACACGGGTACGTACAGCAGCAGCGCTGGCACTTCCTGGGCGAAGATCTCCTGATACTCGTAGTACAGTTCCTTGCGCCTTTCGCGGTTGACGATGACACGCGCCTGTTCAATGACCTCGCTCAGGCGGCGATGGTCAAACCCGGCGTAGTTCTGCCCGTTCTCGATCTGCGTCTGGTGCCAGAGGGGATAGGGGTCCGGGTCGCCGGGCATGGCCAGGTGGACCAGGATGGCCTCGAAGTCGCGCGCCTCCAGTGCCTCACGCACCTCCAGCGGTGAGGCGGTTTCGACCGTGACCGTGATCCCGACGGCGGCCCACTGCTCGGCCAGCATCTGTGCGGTTGCCATTCTCTCAGGTTCGCTCGATGTGAGCAACGTGAACGTCAACAGTTGGCCTTCCTTGCTTCGCAGGCCGTTGTCCGCAGCTCGCTGAATCCACTCCGCCGTGTTCAGCAGTCCGTTCGCCCGGTCTGGCGCGTATTCGTAGTGGGGGATGTCTTCTTTGTATGCCCAGGTGCCGGGGATCAGTGGACTGTGAGCGACGATGGCCTGGCTCTCCAGTGCCTCGTCGATGATCTTCTGTCGGTCCAACGCAACCAAGAGCGCTTGCCGTACCTCCGGCTCTTGAAAGAACGACAGGTCGGGGCGACCGAGGTTGAGGAACACGAGTCCGTACTCGGCCACCTGGGCCGAGAAGAGGTTCAGACTGGGGAGCGTGCGCGCCTGCGGCAGGTCGGCCGCCGATATCCGGGCGACTCCCTCTACCTCGTCGGTTTCGTAGGCCTGCAGTACGGCCTGGTCGCTTGGGTAGAACCGAAATTGGATACGATCCAGGTAGGGTTGGTCCTTGTAGTAACGCGGTGCCTGCTCAAGCACCATTGCGCTGATCGTCTCGCCGTCGACTTCAATTTCCGCCAGTTGAAAGGGACCGCTGCCGACGGGGTTCAGGTTGAACTCCGCCTTGGGCAGGTCTGCCGCGTGAATCCCTCTCAGCAAATGTGCGGGCAGGATGCTGACCGTTGTGTAGTCGAGAAACGGGGAATACGGTTCGGGCAGCGTGAAGCGCACCGTGCGGCGGTCCACTTTCTCCACGTCAATTCCGTTCCACACGCTGGCGCCCAGCTCAGGAGGACCGGGGAAGTTCTCGTCCTGCAACAGGCGGATGGTGAAAACCACGTCGTCGGCGGTGAGCGGGCTGCCGTCGTGCCAGTGCAGGTTGGATCGGAGGTGGAACGTGTAGGCCAGGCCGTCGAGCGTGACGTCCCATCCGCGCGCCAGATCGGCCTCTACCTCTCCGCGCTCGTTGAAGCGCGTCAGACCGCTGAAGAGCAACGCGCAGATGTCGCGGTCTACTTCGTTGTACCCGCTCAGCAGCGGGTTCAGGTACTGCGGATAGCCAGCGACACCCTCGACGTAGGTCCCCCCGGAGCCTGGGCGAAGGACGGTGGTGTAATTGACGGCCAGGTAGGTCAATAGGATGCCCACCAGGACGACGCCCAGGATGATGAGAAGGACTTGCCAGCGAATGTGACGGGTCACGCTCTGTTGTTCCCTCGCTTCTGTGACCTTTCAACAAGTCAAAGGTGCTTCAGGGGTGTTTGGTACCCCCGAAGCACCCTGCACGTCGAAGGGCGATTAGGATTAACCGGTGACGATTACGTTGAGGATGGTGATGGTGAAGAACGCGATGGAGAGGCCGATCGTGATGTTGAAGACGGTGCGCTCGACGCCTCGTCGCGTTCTATAGACGGCCGTTTCTGTGCCGCCGAACATGCCCCCTAGACCGCCGCTCTTGGTCTGCAAAAGGATGACAGCGACCAACGCAACACTGATGATAATCTGGGCGATGTTGAGATAGACTCCCATAGTTTCCTCCAATCTGTGGTTGAAATTATAGCATGCCAGGGAACTATCTGCAAGGTTGTGCTGGCGGGATCGTGAACAGGCCGGGTGGGGCGCCGGATAGCAGGGGCACGCGTGGGGTGAGCGCGCCGGCTCTACAATTCCTTGCCGGTGGTGGCGATTTGAAGTACAATATCGGCAGTATCTGCTGGTGGAGCTACGTTTATGGAATCCGTGGTGCTCAACGATCGGTATCGCCTGCTGGAGTTGATTGGCTCCGGCGGGATGGCTGTTGTATACAGAGGCGTCGATACGCTGCTCCAGCGCCCGGTGGCGGTGAAGGTGCTGCGCGAGGGGTTCGCCGGCGATCCTTCCTTCCTGGCTCGCTTCCAACGGGAGGCTCGGTCCGCAGCCAACCTCGATCACCCCAACGTCGTCACGGTGTACGACGTGGGCCAGGATGGCGATCGACATTACATCGTGATGGAGTACGTGGATGGTCAGGATCTGAAGACGCTGATCCGTCAGAGGGGCCGCATCGGCGTACACCAGGCGCTCGATATTGCGCTCCAGATCTCTGCCGGTGTCGGGCATGCGCATCAGGCTGGCATCATTCACTGCGACATCAAGCCCCAGAATGTGCTCCTGACCCGCGACGGTCGGGCCAAGGTGACCGATTTCGGCATCGCACGTGCCCTTTCCGGATCGGACGTCACGGAGTCGGAGACGGTGTGGGGGAGTCCCCTGTACTTCTCCCCCGAGCAGGCGGCTGGTGAGCCGCCGTCTCCCGCTTCCGACGTCTACAGCATCGGTATTGTGATGTACGAGATGCTGACCGGGACACCTCCCTTCCATGCGGAAAAGCCTACGGCACTGGCGTTGATGCATATGCGCGAGGAGCCTCCGCCCCTGGCCGTGCGCAACCCCCAGGTGCCATCCCAACTGGAGTGGATGGTCCGCAAGGTGCTGGCCAAGGAACCGGCGGCCCGCTACCGAACAGCCGAGCAGTTGGTCCAGGTTCTTGAGGAGTATCAGAAGCACAGCGAGCAGATGACCGGGTGGCAGCCCGCGGTTCCCAGCGCTCCGCCTCCCACGCTGCCCCCTCTGGATACCGCTGTCGAACCCGAATCCCCCTCTGTTCTGAAGTCACCTCCCGCCTGGCTGGACTGGGCGCTGGGGGGAATTGCGTTTGTCGCCGTCGTGGGCCTGATCCCGCTGTGGCTGGCGGTCTACCGTGCATATTCTGCCCGCCCATCCCTGCCGCCTACGGCTACGCCCCCGCCGCTTGTCACCTTGACCGTGGAGGTCCCATCGGTCTCTGTTCCAAGTCTGGTGGGGAAGCCGGTCGAAGATGCCCGGAAGATGGTGGAGCGGGCGGGTCTGCGCTTCGTGGTGCAGGAGGAGCGCGACGAACCGGGGGCTGAGCGTGGGATCGTACTTGAGCAGGATCCAGTTCCCACCGAGCGTGTTCCACTCGATTCAGTCGTCTCTGTCGTCGTGAACAAGCCGCCGCGGGAATTGAAGATGCCCGGCGTTGTGGACTATCCGGTGGAGATCGTGCAAAGCGGCCTCGAGTCCGACGGGCTGCGGGTCGAGATCGACGAAGTGTGGAGTCAGCAACCGGAGGGGATGGTGTTGGCGCAGGAGCCCGAGCGCGGGGTCACGGTCTACGCCGGTGACACGGTGACGTTGACCGTCAGCAGTGGCGTGGACACTCCTATTTTGATTGAAGCCAACCTGGCTGATCTGGTGACCTTGGATCGCGCCGAGTTGCGGCAGCAGATCTTCCGGCCGGGGCAGGTGATTGAAGTCACGTTGCGCTGGCGAGCGCTGCGCTCCATCGGTGACACGCACTACGTCGTTTTCGTGCATCTCATCGACTCAAGTGCCAGTGCACAGGACAGTCTGGTAGCGCAGCAGGACGTCGAGCCAGGCAAACCCACGTCGGAGTGGGTGCCGGGCGTGGAGGTCGTGGACCGGCATCAAGTCACGATCCCTGCTGCTCAGCCTGCGGGTCAATACCAATTGCGGGTTGGGATGTATCCTCAGGGGCAACCCGGCTACCGCCTTCCGGTCGTCGATGCTGGGCTGACGGCGGCAGAGTTAGACAGCATCCTGATCGCCGAGATCGAGGTCGAGTGAGCTGAAGCCCTGACGTGTACCTCTTCTAGCGTATTTCTAACGGAACTTTTGCGCGTGTCTAATGGGACAACCCGGCATAATATGGTATAATTGGGGTGGTGGTAATACGAACTAGCCATAGCCGCAGGTTGGCGTCTATGGCGGTAGGGCTGTGTATGCCCTTGAATGGAGGAAAGACGTGAGTTCTAGGTCAAGAGGTAGTCCGTTAATATACCTGATTATCCTCATCGCCGTGGTGTTCCTGGTGTACAGCTTCTATTCGCAGCGGGTACAGGACGTCACGCGCAGGCCACTGTCGGAACTGGCTGCGCAGGTGCGGGCGGGGAATGTAACCAGCATTCGGGTGGAGGGGGATAATCTATTTGCTGAGCTGGTGGATGGCGAAGAGGTGGTGTCGCACAAGGGGCCTGAGTCAACGGTCATCGAGCAGTTGCGCAATCTGGGCGTCACCGCAGAGGAACTGGAGAGTGTAGACGTTGAGGTCGTGCAGCCTCCAGATTGGATGACTTTGTTGAGCGCCGGGGGGTCGATTCTGCTGGTCGTGGCGATGCTCGTGGGCGGATACATGATGCTGCGCCAGTTCCAGGGCGCAAACAGCCAGGCGCTCGCCTTTGGAAAGAGCCGCGCCCGTATGTACACCGGCGATCAGCCCACGATCACCTTCGACGACGTGGCCGGCGTGGATGAGGCCCAGGAGGAGCTACGCGAGGTGGTCGAGTTTCTCAAGGAGCCGGAGAAGTTCGTCCAACTTGGCGCGCGTATCCCCAAGGGCGTGCTCTTGATGGGGGCTCCGGGAACGGGTAAGACGCTGCTGGCCAAGGCGGTGAGTGGGGAGGCGGGGGTTCCGTTCTTCTCCATCTCTGGCTCCGAGTTCGTCGAGATGTTCGTCGGCGTAGGCGCGTCCCGCGTGCGCGACCTGTTTGAGCAGGCCAAGCGACACAGTCCGTGCATCATGTTTCTCGACGAGATCGATGCCGTGGGGCGCCACCGGGGCGCCGGCCTGGGCGGTTCCCACGACGAGCGGGAACAGACGCTGAACCAGATTCTGGTTGAGATGGACGGCTTCGATACCGATACGAACGTGATCGTGATGGCTGCCACGAACCGCCCGGACATTCTGGATCCTGCGTTGTTGCGGCCCGGCCGTTTTGACCGGCGCGTCGTGCTGGACCGGCCGGACATCAAGGGGCGTGAGGCAATTTTGAAGGTGCACGTGCGTGGCAAGCCGTTGGGCACGGGCGTGGATCTGAATACACTGGCCAAGGCGACTCCTGGTTTCGTGGGCGCCGACATCGAGAATCTGGTCAACGAGGCGGCGATCCTGGCTGCCCGCCGGAACAAGAAAGTCATCGAGATGCCGGAGTTTGAGGAGTCGGTCGAGCGCGTGATCGCCGGACCTGAGCGCAAGAGTCGCTTGATCTCCGAGGACGAGAAGCGCATCACCGCCTACCATGAAGCGGGACATGCGCTGGTCGCCCACGTGTTGCCCAAATGCGACCCGGTGCACAAGGTCTCCGTTGTCGCCCGTGGGATGGCCGCCGGCTATACAATTGCGCTGCCGGAAGAGGATCGGCGCATGCAAAGCAAGGGCAAGTTCAAGGATGACCTGGCGTTCGCCTTGGGTGGCCGGGCGGCCGAGGAGTTGGTCTTTGAAGACGTGACGACCGGAGCGGCCAATGACCTGGAGCGGGTGACGGAGACGGCTCGCGCGATGGTGACGCGCTACGGTATGAGCGATAGCCTGGGGCCGATGACCTTTGGGCAGAAGGAAGAGCTGGTTTTCCTGGGCAAGGAGATCGGCGAACAGCGGGATTACAGCGAGGCCGTGGCCCAGGAGATCGACAAGGAAGTGAGCGGAATCGTCCACGAGGCATACGAGCGGGCCCGGGACGTGTTGACCCGCCATCGGGAGCAGTTGGATCGGATCGCTCAACGGCTGATGGAGGTCGAGACGCTGGATCACGATGCCTTCGTCGCTTTGTTTGAAGGCATCTCCGAAAACGAGCCAGAAACGCCGGAGAGCCCACCGTCGACGCCCGGAGTGGAGCGTTCGTCCCAGCGACGGACGCCCGAACGGCGGTCGCCGAAACTGGATATGCCTCCCGCGCCGGCGCCGGTGTAGGATCCGCGAGTCGCGGGCTGCTGATCAGGCAGAACAACAAAGGCGAAGCCGATGGGCTTCGCCTTTTTCTGTGGGGACGGAAGTCTCTATTGTTGCTGCCCCGCCAGTTTCTTCTTCTCTTCCTCTAGCAGCACGCGTCGCAGGACCTTGCCGACCATGGTCATCGGCAGTTCGTCGCGGAACTCGACGAATTTGGGCACCTTGTAGGCGGTCAAGTTCTGGCGGCAGAACTCGATGATTTCCTCCTCCGTGGCGGTCTCGCCTTCCTTGAGGACGACGAAAGCCTTAACCCGCTCGCCCTTGCCCGGAACCGGGACGCCCACCGCGGCGGCCGATTTGACCTTGGGGTGCTGGTACAATGCCTCCTCGACCTCGCGTGGGTAGATGTTGAACCCACCGGCGCCCAGGATCATGTCCTTCTTGCGGTCGACGATCTGGAAATAGCCGTCCCCGTCCATGCGGGCGATGTCGCCGGTGTAGAGCCACCCCTCGCGCAGGACGTTGGCGGTCTCAGTGGGCATCTGCCAGTATCCCTTCATCACCTGCGGTCCCTGTACGGCCAGCTCGCCGACCTCGCCCGGCGGCAGAGCGCGCTTCCCAGTCTCGGTGTCCATGATCCGGGCATCGGTGCTGGGGAAGGGCAGTCCGATGGTGCCGATGCGGTTCTCCCCGTAGATCGGGTTGGCGTGAGTGACCGGCGTGGCCTCGCTGAGGCCGTATCCCTCCACCAGCCGTCCACCGGTTAGCTGCTGGAACTTCTGCTGCACCTCGACCGGCAGGGGCGCCGCTCCACTGATGCAGGCTTTGATTGAGCTGACGTCGAATTTGTCGATCTCGGGGTAGTTGTTGATGGCGACGTACATGGCGGGCACGGCCGGGTAGACGGTGGGATGATGCTTGTCGATGGACTTGAGGATGTGTATCAGGACGCGGGGGTTGGGGATCAGGATCATCGCGCTCGCCAGCAGCGTGCCCAGGTTCAGGCAAGTGCTCATGCCGTAGCTATGGAACAGGGGCAGTGAGGTCAGAATCGTCTCCTGGCCCCTGGTCAGGCACGGGAACCAGGCTCGAACTTGCATCGCGTTGGCCTGGACGTTCCGGTGGGTCAACTGGGCGCCCTTGGAGATGCCCGTGGTACCGCCGGTGTACATCAACACGGCCGTGTCGTCCGCGTCGATCTGCACAGGCGTGGGCCTGGCGGATCCGCGCGCGAGGACATCCTGGAACCAGTGGGTGTCGGCGTCGCCGGAGATGTCCTGATAGTGTCCTTCTTTCTTCTCTGTCGCTACGGTGAACAGAAACTTGAGCAGTGGGGGGAAGTATTCCTTGATGTTGGTGACGACGACTTGCTTGAGAGCGGTCTCGGCGCGGATCTGTTTGACGATTGGGTAGGTCAGGCTGAGGGTGACGATCGTCTCAGCCCCGGAATCGATCAACTGGTGTCTGAGTTCGCGGGCCACGTACTGCGGGTTGCACGGCACGACGATGCCGCCGATCATCAACGTGGCGTAGTACGCGATCACAAACTGGGGACAATTGGGGAGATGGACGGCCACCCGGTCCCCCTTCTTGACCCCCATCTGCTGCAACGCCGCGGCGAAGCGATGGGTCAGGTCAAGCAGTGTCCGGTAGTCCATGGAGGCGTCCATCAGCATGTCACCCAGTGGCTCGACCACGTTGCCGTAGATCAGCGCCGTGTTCCGTGGGTACTGTTCAGCGGCAGCGATCAGGTTTTGGGTGACCGGGTAGTCCGGTATCTCCAGCTCTGCCGGAACCCCTTCCTCGTAGTGAGCCAGCCAGGGTCTTTCCATCGGTATCACTCCTCCTTTGTTTATGTGCGCGCGGGGCCATCAGAAACAGGACGATGCCCCCTGAGACCAAGGAATAACTGGTGCTATTAGTATAGTGGAAATAATCGATTTTGTCAAGAATTTGAGGCAGTAAGCAGCGGTGAAGATTACCTTTTCTTCGCACAAAGGCACACAGCGATCCCTCTACGTAGCGATGCCTCGTATACATGATTAATGAGGTAGTCGCTGGACTTTCCTCATCACCTCTGTC
>Ga0180438_10004220_pt1 | contig 20867 bp, 25 predicted proteins | sample SS_ome_12_FD_132455 | JGI IMG/M metagenome (GOLD analysis project Ga0180438, IMG submission 132455) | Hypersaline lake sediment archaeal communities from the Salton Sea, California, USA - SS_3_D_2 metaG | ecosystem: Environmental > Aquatic > Non-marine Saline and Alkaline > Hypersaline >... | reverse complement strand
GGATTCATGAAAAGAAACGGTATATACCAAGCGGTAAATACTGGTTTTATATATGAGCTTTCTGGTCAGGGATTTTCAACTGGTGTTGGTGAATCTGCTGGTCAGGGTTTTGCTAATAAATTGCTTAATTCAAAACTAAAGAAAAACTTCTTTTCTCAGTTTGCTATTAGATTGTTCGGTGGTGCTACTGGTGAGACTGTTGAGGAGTATAGTGGAGAGTTTTTGAACCACCTAGATGAAAATGGATTTGATATTGAAGGAGCGTTTTCTGAGACTGTTGGTGATAGCCCTCTTGAAAAGCTATTGATTACTTATGCTGTAAGTTTAGTTATGTCTACTCCTACTTCTGGATTCAGGACTGTTGATAACATAATGATGAGGAAGTATATCGAAAACAATAAAGATAAATTTCCAGATAAAAATGTTGTTGATGAGGTTCTGGCTTTAGGAAATGAAGATGGCAGAATTGATGAAAGAAGTGGTAAACTTCTTGGAAAAGAGATTACTCTTGATTCTGTAAATAAATACAAGACATTAAAGAAGAGAGAAGGAAGAGGAGAAAGACTTTCTGATGATGAAAAGCTTGAGATAGCTAGGTTTGAGAATGGTGTAAAGCTTGGTAAAGATTACCTTGATGATGCTGTTGTGGCAGAGGTGGATAAATCATTCCCAGACTTACTTACAGAGGAGCTTGATGTAAACTCTGTTGTTGAAGGAACTGCTTTTGAGGATACTAGAGAGCTTTCTGATGCTGAAAAAACAGAGATTGAGGAAGAATATGGTGTAACGATAGATACTAATGAAGATGGTAGCTATGAGGTTGTTGGTGATACTCAAACTCAAAAGTCATCTGCTGAAGACAGAATCAGACAACTAACAACAAGTCCTGAGATTAAGAAAGACCCATCTGTATCTACAGAAGAAGGTGCTGCATTTGACCTAACACAAGAATCTGAAGAGGTTGTTGAAGAGACAACGGAAAAAGAAACAAAAGATAAGCCTGCTGATGAAGTACAAGAGGAGGTAGCTGAAGAAAAAACAGAAGTAGATGAGCAAAAAGGAGATGAAGTCGATAGAGTGGGAGAACAAGGAGGAAAGGAACAAGTTTCTGATAGAAGTGTCGAAGAGAAACCCGTCACTGAAGAAGTTGGTGAAGATGTTCAGACAGAAACCAAAAAACCAGTTAAAAGAAACCTAACCAAGGAAGAGAATAAAAAAGTTCAGTCAATAAAGTCTGATGAAGAGCTTCAATCTTTGAAGGATTCTCTTGGTATGTCCAAAAGTAGAGCTAAGTCTGCTGAACAGGTTAAGAGAGCATATAACAGGAAAAAAGACGCTGATACTGAAACTTTCTTGAAGGCTGTTGATAGAGCAAAAGGAGATTTAGACGTTGATACTGAGACTGAGGTTACTCAGGACAAGAAAGCTGATATTCAGAAATACGCTGGAATACAAGAGGAGATAAAGAAGGGTGAGAAGTTAATAAAAGAGGGTAGAGTTGAAGAAGGAGTATCTATTTTATCTTCTGCAAAAGAAACTTCAAAAACACTTATTGATAAGAAAGACCAGAAAAGGGTTTCTGACAGGGTTGATAATCTAATTGCTGTGTCTAAGGCAGAGACAACAACCACAAAAACAAAAGAGCAAAGGCTTGCTGAAGAGGCAGATGCAGCAGCAGTAGCGGCTGCTGAAAGTGAAGCTGCACTTGAAAATGTAAGAAAAGAGCAAGTTGGTCAAGAGGTTACTGCTAAGACTTCAAATGTTCGTGGAAAGAAATCTGATATTTCTGGAGAAGTAATTAAAGCTGATAGAACCGCAGAAGATGGTAAATATGAGGTTCTTATAAAGAGAGATGATAAACGTGCTGTAAAGGCGACTTATGACGCAAATACTGGAGAGTACACATTCACTCCTCAAGATAAATCAACTGAAATTTCTCAAATGAAGAATTTCAAGGCTAGCGAGAAGAAATCAAAAGCTAGCGAGAGAAAAGAGGCTGCTGGGAATAGAGTTGACCAACTTTCTGATGAGATTCAGAAATTATCTGAGGAAGCTGGAATGAACTCCAAGAGAGGTAAGTATACTGGTAAGCCTAAAGCTGCCGTGAGAAGCTTGCTTAATAAAATTGCATTTGCTGAGGTAGAGGGTGCTACTCAGGGATTCATTGACAAGTTCAATTCTGAGCTTAACGGTTTAATCAAAGATGATGCCACTAAGGAGGAGCTAAAGCTTAAAAGAAAGCTTCAGAACATGATGAAGAAGGCTCAGGAAACCACAGCAGAAACAACTACTGAGGCAAAAGTTGAGACTAAGGTTAAGGAGAAAGCTCCTAAAAAGAAAAAGACAAAAAAGAAAACCGTTAAGTCTTCTGGAAACCCAGACTTAGACCAGTCAAGACAAACACTTCTTGATGCAAAAACAAGACTTGACAATAAAGAGCCATTCGCTCAACTAGGTAACTCTACAAAGGTAAATGGAAAGTTCTTCGCTTTACACATTAAAGACCTTTATGACCAAGGCAAGATAACAAAGGAAGAGTATCTTGAACTTGTTGATAACTATAAGGATTTGCAGCATTATAATAAAGCTATTCTTCAAGAAAAAGAGCAGCAAATATCTGATGATGCTGGAAGCGTTGAGAACACTATTGACGAAATGGATGACCAATACCAGACAGTTAATAGAGGTGTCGGCTCAAACAACAGCTCAAATACCGCTAGTGTTCAGCCTAGAAAGTTATCAAAGAAAGATGAAAAGAAGATTAAAAAATCTGGAATCTTTACAAAAGGCGAAAAGAGTGTTACTCAGAAAGACTTAATGCAGAAGCTTGCTGATATTTTGAATGTAAAATTATTCAGCAAATCAATGGAAGCTACCAAGAAACCAAAGTGGATTGGTAAGTTCACTAGGTCTATGAATGCTATTACTCTTAGAAACAGAAAAGACTTAGATACATTCATTCATGAGGTTGGTCACAAGATTTCGTACAAATACAATCTTGAAGAAGACTTCGATACTGGTGTGTATGATTCTGAGCTTTCTAAATTACCAGAAGGTTCTAAGCCACCATCAACCATAAAGTCTGAATCTGGCAAGAAAAAGTATACAAGAGAAGAGCAATGGGCTGAATTTGTTAGGATTTATTCAATGAATCCTCAAAGAACAAGACAATTGTTTCCAAATCTTTCAAATCTTCTTGAGTCAAAACTTACTAAGAGCGAACTCAATGCTATTGATGATTTCGGAATGGGTTATTCTTATATAACTTCAATGCCAGCTAGGGAGCTTCTAGGAACTATGGTTAAGATGCAGGGTGCTGTAATGAGTGAAACTGAGATAAGTAGCTGGAAAGCTTTTATTGACGGTTTTGGACACCTATTCAAGTCTGCATTTGCTGGAAACAAAAAAGGAGACTTTAGTATTGGTTTCTGGGGGAGCTTAAATCAGGCAGTTTTTGAGAAATCAGCTGGTTTAAAGAAGGCTGTTAAATTCGCGCACAAAAAGATTAAAGAAGCTGGAGGAGATGTACTTAAATGGGATGACCCATATAAGTTGATAAGACTAATGTCTAATTACCAGAGAAATAGACTAAAATCTCTCGTTGTTGATGGTCTTGTAGATAAATGGGGTAAAAGAGTTATAACAAAGTCTGGTGATTTAATGAATTATCAGTGGTTATACGGTAAACTTGACACTTCTTCAACAAAAGCTTTAACAGAAGACATTGAACTAGTTGAATCTCTTTTAATTGCAGAGCAAATAAAGTGGAGAAAAGAGCAGGCTGCAAAAGAACTTATTGAGAAAGCGGAAGCTAGAGGAGTTCAGCTTTCTATGGATGAGGCTATGGAGCAAGTTCCAGATGTTATAGGAACTGGTGTTGAATCTCGAAGCGAGAACCAATTAATGGAGGAAATTCTTGCTGAGATTGAGCAGTTGAAAACAACTAATCCTCAAAAATATAAGGACATTAAAGATTCTGCTGACAGATATAGAGAGTTCGCGCTGCAAACTGTTAGATACCTTAAGGATACTGGTAGAATTACTGAAGAGCAATTTAAGAATATTGAGGAAAACCAAGATAGCTACGCATCTCTTAGAGCCGCACTAGAGGATATTGGAGAAGGAAGATTTACACATTTTGGCAAGAAGTCAATCAAAAGTATCAAAGACCTTAAAAGAAGAGGTAAGGGTAGTGATGTTCTTAGAGATAACCCTTACTCTAACTTAATGGGTGTTTTGATGGAGTCTTACTACGAGGGAGACAGAAACAACGCTGTTAGAACATACATGAAGATGTTGGAACAAGCTGGAGGAGAGATAAGAACTTCTTCAAGCAAAGTTGATGGGGATAAAGAAATTAAATACTACGAAGACGGTAAGCTTAAGACTGGTTGGGTTTCCAGTGATTTAGCATACGCGCTTGAGAGTGCTACTCAAAGCATATCTCCTAATGTGGTTTTTGATATGGTTGGTAGGATAACAAAAGACTTGCCGCAAACAATGATTACAAGTACCCCAGCGTTCGTAAACAAGAACGTTATGAGGGATTTCTTCAATAGGATATTTGTATCTAGGACGAAATTTAATCCAGTAAAGGACTTTAGTCCACAAGGAATAGTTGATGCTATGTCTGCTGTAAAAGAAGACATGGAGATTAAGAAGCTAGAAATACTCAAAAGACAGAAAAAGATTAGTCAGGATGGAGAGAATAGACTTAAAGAGCTTCGTAGACAAAAAACAGATAGAGCCTCAAGCAGATTATCTCTTTTTGGGGGTTCAATGTCTGGTTGGTACTTCAAAGATAGAAGTAATTGGTATGGTCTGCAAAGAGAGGTTACCAAGAGCTTAGTTAAAGAGGGAAGAACTGTTTTCTGGAAGCCATTGAGATTCTTTAGTCCATCTAGGATGTGGAAGAAATGGAATAAGTTCGTTTCTAGTTCTGAAGAAATAAACAGAATTGCTGAATTTAAAGCTGTATTCAAAGAGAGAAGAAAGATGTATCTCAATAAGTTCTTAAATGATGGAATGAGTTTAGAGGATGCTGAAACAATGGCAGACTATAGGGCTAATATTGATGCTGCTTTTGAGTCTAAAGACTTGATGGACTTTACTGTTGCTGGAACAATGATGGCAGACTTGAATAGAATATTCATGTTCTTAAATCCAGCTCTACAAGGTTTAAATAGAATGATTAAGACATTTAGACCAAATGACCCAAAATCTTGGAAGTCAATAACTCTTAGGCTTGTTTTCTACAGCGTTGTTCCCACCGTTATGGAGAAAATGTACGCTGCATATAATGATGATGAGGATGAGCTTGCACAGAAGCCAGAATACGAGAAAGACATGTTCTGGAACTTTAAAATTGCTCCGAACACTTGGTTTAGAGCACCAAAACCATTTGAACTTGGTATGCTTTCTTCTGGTATGTCGAGATATTATGATTACCTAAACGGTGATGAAAACGCTTGGGATGGTTTCGATACAAGCATAAAGAACGCTTTTATACCAGTTGATGGAACTACTCTTCTTGATAATCCATTTGTTCAGCTTTACACTGGTAGAGATGAGTTCTTAGGCAAAGATATTGTTCCTAAATGGGAACAAGGAAGAGACCTTGAGCTCAGAGACCCTAAATACGCATCAGAGCTAGGAAAGATGGTTCATGATATTGGATTGATGGATGCTAGGGAATTTGACCACTTCACAACAAAAACATTTTCAAGATGGGGTAATGCATTCCTAAACGCTGGTGACGCAATACTTGGTGATGATGTTGATGATAAACCAATCTTCTCGCACAAGGACTTGGGTGTTCTTTCTGAATCCCCTCTTTATAATTCAAGAGATTATCAGGCAATACTTGATATTGCTGAGGACAAAGGGGTTCACTACACTAATGACGACCTAGATAAGCTAAATGAGATTAAGGACGAGTATCATGGAGCTAGTTCTCAAGAAAGAAAGGATGAGCTTGCCTTGGAGTTCCAAGAAGAATCTAGGAGAGTTAGAGAGAAATGGGATTCAATAATTGAGAGAAAAGGAAATCTTCATTCAATAGGCGGTTCAGGAACTAAAGAACAGGAAGAGGTTGAGGCTGCAAATGAAGAAAGTAAGAAGAACAGGAAGACCAAGAAAACAAGGAAGAGTAAGAGAGGTAGAGGTAGAATATAATAATAAAGTATACCATAAATTTTACATTGCGAAATAATATTACTATATTTGTCTAACTTAAGTACAAAAAATGCCGATTTTTCAAGCTGCAATAACTTCTAGTTATGATTCAAACCAAGAGGCTATCTTGATAGCTGATTCGTCTGATTACATAACAAATACCCAGCCTACACACGCTCAGGCTAGGTTTGATGCTAACTCTTTCTATAGAGTTGAGATTGAAAAGCCAGACAACTCAATGTTCGTTTGGTCTAATCAGTCTGGTGCTGACGTTGTTATTGCCTCTCCATCATTAAACGTATTTAATGGTTCGCTTGTTTTACTTCCATCTGACGGAAGCGGAGATTACGTAAACAGGGTAATATCAGTTCCATCTTGGAACGAAGAAGACCCTTATAATCAATCTGAAAACGATACTGTTTATCATAATGGATTCTTTTGGGAAGCTCAATCTGATGGAGTTACCACAGAGCCTTTAGCTGGTAGCACAGCTTGGTCTATAGTGTCGATTAGCAACTTAAATGCTAAGTATGTAGCTGAAGAAACACTTTCAATCACCAAGTCGGCAACTGGTGATGGCTACTTTGAAACAAAGTTTGTTGATAGTGAAGGAGAGACAACTATCTCAGTATCATCCAATTGCGATAGTATTGAGATTATGGACTCATCACTATATCTTAATGACGAGGCTGGTCACGCTCAATCTGATTTTTCTGACTACAGATTCATTAGAATGAAAACACCATCAGGCAGACTTTACTATTTCTCATCAGTTGACTTTGAGGACATTGTTATTGATGAAATAATTCAGCCAGCTAGTTCTGGAGTAAACACTTTCTATTATGTGTTTGATGAGGATATAGATACTGATGGGGTTTATGAGTTTACAATGTGCAACTATCCTACTTGGAATGACACATCTGATTACTCAAACGAACAAGAAACAATCGTGTTTTACAATGGTGAACTCTATAGAGCTTTGCTTCCATCTCAGGGTGTTATACCTCAGAATGATGCAACTGGTTCTTGGGAACTTTATGAGCTTACCAATCCAGAAGATGAATACACGAGTAGGTACTGTACTTGCGCTAAAATTGCTGTCTTATGTTTAACTACATACGACTGCTATGAGAAGATGGTGCGAGATGCTTACTGTAAAATTGATACAGACTACTGTAATGATGATTTGCTTTGCGACAACAAGACTCTTCTTGAAACTGTAAAGCTAAGAATACTTATAGATTCTGTTGAGTTTGGCGTTAATAATAACGCTTGGGAAGAAGTTGAGAATCATTTTGTGTTAATTACTAATATTTGCGGATGTTGTTAGAAGCTGAACAAGAAGTTGCGAAAGCGAAAATATCTAAAGATGTTAGCGATTTAGCCAAAAAAGAAGTTTTCGGCTACAAGACAAAATCTAATTGGAATGACGTACTTTGTAAGTACTTGATAATTGATATGTTTAACTGTTCTGGAGGCGAAACACTTAATAAGTGTGACATTGACTGCTTAAATGGCAAGCTTTCTTCAGGACTCCAAAATATTTGTTGCTAATGCCACTTTTTAAATGTAGAAACTATAAGAGTCCTAAACAGTTAGGATTAAGAATTTGTACTTCCGACATACCTTGCTATGACGGACAGGGATTCGAGTGTATTGAATTACCATCAAATCCTTCATTAAACCAAGTGTTGAAAGCAATTGACCTTGAGTTTTGTGCTCTTCTTGAGTTAATTAATAATATTGCTCTACCTAATGAGCCTTGGGAGAATCTTGTTGATGGACTTAATGTAATATCAAAACAATTCCAAGGAAAAGAAGGAACTACTCTTGTTGGAGATGAATCAAGTATTCAAGTAAGAGGAAACTATCACGTACTTTCTCCAAATGCAATAGCAGTTGGCGGAACTATAGATTTAACAGTAGATATTGACCCTACAGCAGAAGATTATGATGGAGGAGGATTCCAGATTGATTTAGCTTACGAGGCTATTGAGAGTGCGATTGGCGGTTGGTTTAATCCAGATTTGAAGATACATAGTAACGGGCAATTTAGTAACGTTTCTCCTACATCTGTTTTATATACAGCACCTTCTGGTAGCGAGGGATATTTTTCTGGACACGCTGTTTATGGTTCAACCCCTGCTGTTACTCCAGATAACGAAATTCAATTTTTTAATATTTTTAAGTTCACTGAAGCTGGACAACATAGTTTAACAATTTTCTTCAATGCTGTAATTGGCATTAGAGAGCAATCATAACAAAATGGCACAACAATTTTATATATCTAACGGAGTTGATGTTAATGCTGGATGGGCGGCTCATATTGCTGTTAGCGTTGACGGAAACAAATGGGAAACAATACCTAAAGAAGGCTTAAAAGTTTCTCCTGTTACCAGTAAAGGTAATACATCTTCTCCTTTAAGAAATAAGGAAAAGAAATGTAGAATAGAAATTACAAGAACTGGGGAAGATTTTCCAGTGGTATCTTTTGATGTAGAGAATGTAGCAAACCAACCAACTTGGCTAGCTGGAGCAACAAACATTGACAAATGTATGCTTGCTGTTGCTGATATTACAACTTGGCTTGGAGAATGTTGTGCATCTGGAGCTGCTGGTGGTGGATTGGCTACTGAGGCAAAGCAAGACGCCATGATTGCCGAGTTGATGAAAATGATTGACTGGGAGGTTTATTGCGTTAAAGATATTGTCACTGAGGTTATTTACCTCATGGACATCACAAAAAATGAATCAACTGGTGCTATAACGATTGTTTATCGTGACGCTACTGGAGCAGTTGTAGTTCCTCCAAATCCAAGTGATTTGAGAGTTTGTGACTCTTCTGCGATTATGACTGATATTCTTGCTGAGTTACAGCTTCAGTCTGGAATTCTACAAGATATTGATGATAATACTGATGACCTAGAATCAATTGCAACAAGCTCACTTACTGAGTTGCAAGCAATTAACTTAAATACTGATGGTATTGAGGCTCTTCTTACCGCTGGAAATGTTAACACAGCAGCAATAAACACAGAGCTTCAAGGTCAAACAATTCAACTGAACACTATTATTGCTGGACTAGGAACTGTCAACACTAACTTGACTACACTTATTACAGCTGTTCAAACCGCTGATACTAATAACCAAGCTGGACATACTGCTACTCAGGCAGAACTTGTTACTATTCAGGGTCAAATAACTACAGCTATTGCTGCTTTAAATGCTATTGACGCTAATACAGCTCCACTTGAAGCATCTCTCACTGCTATTGAGAACGCTATAAATACTCAATCAGCTTTACAAATTACAGAGCTTCAAACGATTGTTACAAACACTCAGAATACGGTTACAGAGCTTCAAACGATTGTTACTCAGTTAACAAGTATTGAAGGTCAGCTTACTGGAACAGAGGTGACAACTAGATTGAATATTTCTGGAGTTGCTGCTACAGTTGTAGCTCCTGCGACTTATAAAGCAATGCAATTGATAGTTACTTCTGGAACTGTTTCGGATGGTGTTATCTCATATCCAGTTGGAACTTATGAAGATACTACTTTTGCTAACAAAACATTAGGTGGCGTAACGTTCAATGCAACGGGAGCTACTGCATACTTAAAATTACAAGCATAATGGGATTTAGAGGGAACATAGCTGCACAAGATAAAGTCTCAAACACGTTGTTTGTTGACGCAACTTACGGTGATGACAATACGGGAGAAAGAGAAAATAAGCTTTTCCCTTACCAGACTATACAGGCAGCTGTTAATGACGCTGTAGATGGTGATGAAATAGTTGTTTCTGGTTCTTTTACCACTGTAGCTGAAATTCTTGTAAACAATAAGAGGGTTAGATTTAACTTTTTGAAAGGTTCTTCTATTGAGTGTACTGCTCCTGTAAATATGTTTAGAACTTTAGGAGGTGGAGGATTCATAGAAATTCATGGACGTGGAGAATTTTACAATAGTAATGCTACCCCAACTGGGGCTGTTAGAGTCTTTAATGCTGCTTGTGAGATATTCGGAGCAAGAGAAATTAGAAGTGAAAACGGAGCTTTGGTTGGCGGAGGATGGCTAAACATAAGAAATGTTGATTTTATGTGGTCAACAGGACAAACAATTTATGTTTTTAACAACCCTGCTCATGATGGAGTTACTGGAGGTGTTATTGAAAACGTAAATATTGGAAGCAGAGATACACCTATTACTGTTGGAATATCAGCTTCAACTGTTGGTGCTACAGACCAGCAACTTGTCTTAAAAAATGTAAATGTTGTTGGAGAAAGCGTTATTGGTACAGCTTGCCTTCAGTCTTCTACTGGTGCTGAGAACCTTACATGGAAAGCTTTTAATTGTCAATTTATTGCTTTAGACAGACAAAGAGTTACAACGTTTGGCGTGAATGGTAGATTTGAATTTACTGATTGTTACTTTGAGCAAAATGCTGATTTAGCTGGAATAACAATTACCACTGGTCAAACATGGAAGTTTACAGATTGTAGAATTAAAGGCAATGGAACTCAAGTTCTTATCTTTAATAATAATTCAACAGGCAAGTGCTACTTCTTTGGAATTAATCAGATTGAAAATGTACTTGGTTCAGTAACAATGTCTGGTCAACTTGACAGAAATTATGACAATTACGGAACTCTTTTAATGAATAAGCCTACCCAATCGGCAGCAACTCAATACTGGGATTTCACTGGCATAGCTGAACCTCCTACTGTTGGAGATGTTTTTACAATTACTGCAAATGATGGAGAAACTGCTTCTTACACTGTTCAGTTGGGAGATACTGAGTTTGATGTTTGGACTGGTCTATCAAATGCTATCGCTGTAAAAGCTGCTGAATTGCCAGAAAATGATTTTGCAAACTGGTCTGTTCAGATATTTGGTGTAAGCCCATACACAATGAGATTGAGAACTGTAGACCCAGATGACAACTATGATATAGCAGAGGGTGAGTCTTGGACTTTTAGCACTACTGGAGGAGACCCAATAAACACTCCTGTATCTGCAAATAATGGTGGTGTTGCCATCAATGGAGGACAAGTAATAGTAGATGAAAATTTAATTGTAAACTAATGCCAACAATAAGAGAACAACTATTAGCAACTATTTATCCTAAAGTTTCTCCGAGACTTGAGGGAAATAATGCAAAAGAAGAGTTTCACAATAGATTTCTTATCCGTGATGATGAGATTCAAACCATTGTGTCTATACTATCTGGTAATCCTTTCTCTGACTTATTCTACAATGTAGAGACAGATAAGTGGTTAAGGTGGGATTTAGAGCTAAATTCATTGGTTGACTTTGCTGGCGAGCTTTACCTTGCTATTGATTTTCAAGAGAACTTTGAAGGCGGTGTTTTGCCAGCTGGATGGACTGTTGTAAATGGTGGGGAAAACGATTGGAATGTTGGAACTGCTGCTGCATCAGAAGGAACAAATGGGTTATACATTTCAAATGATGCTGGTGTCTCAAACGTCTATTCAAGTATTGGAGCTGGATTAGACGTTTCTCATGTTTATGTAGATATTGCTCTTCCAGTTGCTTCAAATCAATTGATTCTTGAATTTGATTGGAGGTGTGAAGCAGAGGTTGGATTTGATTGGGGCTCTGTTTACAAAACATTACCAGCTTTTACTCCAACGGCAAATGTGGAAAATCCAGCAATAGACCAGATTGGTCAATCCGAATACAACAATCAATCAGTGTTTGATACTGAGCGAATTAACTTACCATTGGTTGATGGTGGAACTACAAAGAGATTTATTTGGAGCTGGAGAAACGACACAACAGTTGAGAATCAACCCCCAATGGCAATTGATAACGTTAAAATATTATTTGGATAATGGATAAGTTTGTAAAAGAAATATCGACCAACAAATACAAATGCATCTCTCAGGCTGATTTTGATGCTGACCCATCACTTTATATTGATAGAAGTGATAGACCTCATTATATACTCAACCATTATAAGGAAACAGGTCGTTCTTACTGGCAAGTTAGATACAAGGTTAAAGAGCTTGTGGATAACTCCGCTGGTGGTTTCAATGACTTTAACTCGGTAGACAAGGATGCTTTGTGTTTATTCTCTTATGGAGACAGAAATGCAATTGTAACACACTATGCTACAACAATGGGTCTCTCTGTTGATGATGCCAAAGGATTAATGGTTCTTAGAGAGGCGGAAAACATTGCAAAACTTTCTCTTGATGCAAAAGTTATCGCTGCTTCACCTAAAATGATGGTAATAGGGGTTAAATACCTTACACTTGTTGATATTGATGGAAATGTTGACTCTACACAAGCCTACAGTCTTACTGAGGCTATCAATGACTTTAAGAAGCAATATGAAGATTATGGTGTTCTTGGTCTTGAATATGGAGATGAGCATGAAGGAATAATGGATTACTTCGAGAGTACTAACAGCTACTCTAGTGGAGGTCTAAAAAATTATACTTTTAATCCAGATGTTGTTGCTGCTGCTGGTTCTGAAGAGAACGCTAGATTAGCAATGGTGGCTGAATTACAGGAATTATTTGTAAAAGGAAACATTTAATCATGGCAAAAGAAGAAAGAGATAAATACGACTTGAAAACATTGGCTTGGAAACAAAAGCTAATTGGTGCTGATATTGTTGATGAGGATGGTGTGTCTCACGAAATTGAAGACTATTATTTTGATGATGCAACAAATGAATTTCATTTTGAATTTACTGATGGTACTTCATCATCTTTCAGTTCAAAAAGAAAGTATGTCGTTAAAATCGAGTCTTCTTACAAAAGCATTAAGTCGAAGAAAAAAATCATTAAAGCTAAAAAGAGTAGGTCATGATGCAGGAGATTAAAGATTATTTTTTGGCAGCAGTCGGTGTTGCTGTTACGTTTTTGTCTCCGATAGCAGGGATAATGTTTTTAGTTGGTTGTGCAATCATGCTAGATACTGTAACTGGTTTGTGGAAATCAAAAAAGAAAGGAGTTAAGATTACCTCAAAAGGTCTTCAGTCTTTAGTGGCTAAGATGTTTTTCTATGAGGGTGTTATAATCTTGCTTTTCATGCTCGATAAGTTCATAATGAATGATATTATTATGCTGATATGGGATAAGATTCCATTTGCACTCACAAAGACAGTTGCTTTAGTTCTTCTTTGGATTGAGCTTTTATCAATAAATGAGAACTACGAGGAAGTTAAAGGAATTAGCATTATAGCTAGAGTAAAGAAATTCGTTGGAATTGTAAAAAAAGTGAAAGATGAAATCTCTGATTTTAAGGGCGAGAGCAATGAAGAAGAAACTCCTGAAGAAGATTCTGAAGGGGAGGCTTAAGGAACAAAAAATTCCCAATATGTCAAAATATTTCTGGATAATAGACTTAGGTCATGGCGGAGTAGAAAATGGTGTTTACAAAACCGCTGGTAAACGTGCTTATTTTAAGGACGGAGAGTTAATGGACGTAAAAACTCTTGGAGTTGATTATTGTGAAAAAAACTGCGATTTCAAGTATTACGAGGGTGAAGGAAACAGAGTGATTGGTGCTAAACTAGAAAAAGAACTCAAAAAACACGGTATCAGGTATGAGTTTACTGTTGACCCAGATGACCCAGACGATATTCCTTTAAGACTTAGGTCTAATTTTATAAATGATATTGATTTGCCAGATTCAGAGAAAAAGGTTATATCAATTCACTCTAATGGAGTTAGGTATGGTCTTAGAAAAGCAAAAGGTTATCAGTGCCATGTGTACAAGAATCCTAAAACTGGGAACTCAAGTAGCGGCTCTTTAAAACTTGCTGAAATTGCAATAGAAGAATTCTCTAAAGAGTTTCCGAAAGTAAGACTTAGGGCGGAAAATGGTCTTAAGAGAAATAATCTTCACATGACTAGAGAACCAGAGTGTAATGCTATATTGTTGGAGAACTTATTTCATACTAACTATAATGAATGTTCTGAAATTCTCATGAAAGATGAAGGTCAGAACAAAATAGTTTCGTATATTGTACGTACAATTCTTAGATACGAAAAAGAAGGATAATGGCTAGGAACGGATTAGCGGGTAAAAAGAGAGGTAAGAGTAGGTCTGCTAGATACTACCAAGAAAACCCTAGAGCTAGAAAGAAAAAAGCTAAGTATGATACCGCTTATCATTCAACGCCTAGACGTAAAAAATACAGAGCAGTTTTACAAGCGATAAACAGAAAGAAGGGTACTCATGGTAACCATGACAACATGGATGAGGCTCATCAGTCTAAAAACAATACCAAAAAAGAGCATTATTCAAAGAATAGAAAAGCATTAAAGAAGTTTTTTAAATAAAGTAAAGATGAAGAACAGAGAAGCAATCAATTTATTTAAGTTTTTGACAGCATTTCAAGACGCTGGCATCACTTTAGAGATTAAAGAGTGGAAAGCACTCTCAAGAAACAGAAAGAAGCTTGAAGAAGCTGTAAAAGCGATTGACGACGCAAGACGAGAACTCGTTAAGAAGTTTTCTTCTAATGATGAAGATGCTGAAGTTATCAAGGTCGACGAAGCAAATTTTGATGCATTTGAAAAAGAATACATTGATTTGATTGAGCAAACAATTGACCTTGAGCTAGAAACTATCAGTTTAGCCAACTTAGGAGACAAGATGAACTCCGTTGTTGGAATCTGGGAGTTCATGGATTACATGGTCTCTAAATAACATTTTTTTTATGAGTAAAAAAGAATTAGGTCTCTCCATAAAGGAGAGGGTGCTATACCTACGCTCTAATTATGAGCACACTGAAGGTGAAATTATAAGAATAATCAACTCGGAATTCTTTAGCGGAACTCAGAAAGATTACGAAAAGACCAGAAGCAGGGTTAGGTATGCGCTAGGAACTAAATACAAGAAAAAAATGTCTCAAAAGGAGAATAGGAATAAAGGAAACGTGAACACAAACTCTAAGAAAGAGAAGTTTGTGCTGTCTGCTTGGAATCAAGATGATGGCAGAATAATGGATATTGACGAGTACTGTGAGCACTACGGTCTGCCAAAAGAAGACATAAAAGACAGGAAGCTTGTTACTCACACTGGAGTTCCTTATTGGAATATCCACTGGAAGAACTCGAAACTTCACCCGTTAAGTCTTATAGATGAAGAATTAATAGAAAGGGTTGCAAAGAAACATATAAAGCCAGTAAAATACACAATACCAAAGGGATACGAAAGATTCAACAGAGTATTGAGAGCTATTTATACAGATGTCCATATTGGAATGAGTCCGAATCCAGATGGGCATTCTTTGTTTGGTGGAGTATGGAACAAAGAGGAGATATTATCTCGCATGGAAGAAATGGCTGAGAAGATTGTAAACAAAGCCATGAGTGAAGATGTTAGAATCTTATTTGTTGATGAGCTTGGTGATTTTATGGATGGTTGGAAAGGTAAGACTGTTAGACAGGAACATGACATTCCACAGAATATGACCACAGAAGAAGCTTTTGACTTAGGTGTTGAATTTAAGGTAAGACTTGCTGACATTTTAGTTGATAGTGGTCAGTTTGAGAGCATAGTTTTCAATAACATTTGCAATGACAACCATGCTGGAACTTTCGGTTACGTTGTTAACTCAACAGTTAAATCAATACTTGACTTGAAGTATCCTAAGTTGGTGGCTGTCAGAAACATGCGTAAGTTTATCAATCACTATGTAGTAGGTGAACATGCTTTCATCCTATCTCATGGAAAAGACGATAAGCACTTGAAGTTTGGTTTCAAGCCTATAATGGACTCAAATCAAGCTGCCAAGATTGACCAGTACATCAAGGAGAATGACTTATACAGAGAGGCAAAACATTTTGAATTCTCTAAAGGTGATTCACACCAAATGTTGTTTGATTATTCGACTTCGGATGATTTCAACTATATGAACTATCCTGCATTCTCTCCGTCTTCAGATTGGGTTCAGACCAACTACAAGAAAGGAAGAAGCGGATTTGTTATTCAGGTGTTTTCTCCAGATGATGAAGATATTGACGTATTCCCTACAACCTTTAAATGGAAAAAGTGATGGGTTGCTGTGGGAAAAGTAAAAATAAGAAACCTAATGAGCTGGCTGTAGTAAAAAAACGGTCAGCTCAGTCTGTTGGTTTCGCAGCTAAGAAAAAAACAAGTAGAAATGGTAAAAGAAGCTCTTAAAAAACTGGTTGATTATGGAATGTTAATCATAGCTATGGTTCTTGCTTTGCTATACATGAAGCAATGTCAAGATAATGCTACATTGGAGGAAAACCTTAAGGTTGAAATTGATAATGTTAGGCAATATGAAAGCCTAAAAGGTGAAATCATTGATTACAATGATGCAATGGACACTAGATTTAAGGATTTGGAGCTTTATAATGAGGAGTTGAAGCAAGAAATAAAGAACATGCGTATCAAGAATCCAGAAGTTGTGATTCGTACAACTACAGAGCTTAGAATTGATACAATTTATGTTCCTTTTACTGATACACTTCCTTGTGATGATTTTGTCAAGAAGATTGACATTGATAGCACTTGGTATGATATTAATATGACTCTCAAAAAGGAGAGCTTAATGATTGACAGTATGAAGTTCCCTAATGAGAGCATAGTTACTGTTGGTGAAAAGAAGAATGGAATCTTCAAAAAGAATGAATACGTGGTTGCTGTAAAGAATACCAACCCGTATATTGAAACAGATACGCTAGAAACCTACACGTTTAAAAAGGACAAGAAGTTCTTTGAACGTCCTTCTGTATGGGCTGTAATCTCAGCCGTAGGAACTTTTACTCTCGTTAAGTTAATCGAAAAATAGCTCTTGATACTTGAGCAGCGCATAGAGAGTATACTATATACCACCCTACATAAGGGATAAGACTAATCCCAAGACAAATAGGAAAAGCCCAAAAGCCGAAGCATAATGGGCAATTAAATAGTTTGTGTAGTCTTCTGTTGTTATTTATGAATTTAAGCTTTCTAAGCCATTCAAAAATATATGACTTGGTTACAATGTAAGAAAGTCCAGAAGCACCTAGAATTAAGAATAAAATCTCGCTAGTAGTCGGATTCATCTTTGTCCATCTTTGGAGTACTCTTATGAGATTCCATTGCTTTGTTGTACTTCATTTCAGAATCATAGATAGCGTCAAGTTTTGCAATTGCCTTTGACCCTTCTGTGAACACTTCTTTCTTGTTTCCAACATAGCTAAAACCATCATAAGCATCAGCAGATTTAACACACTTGTCGTATGTTACTAGGTATCCGCCTTTTACTTTCTCCAGTTTACCGTTTTTGTAGTAAGCCATGATTATACGATTGTTTCAATTTCTTCGATTGTCATTTTGGCTTCAAGATTGTACTTAGCGCAAACCTTGTTTAAAGTCCCGTACACATGGTTTCCTTTACCATTTTCCGCACTCTTTAAGATTTGAGGAGAACATCCGATAGCCTCTGCGAACTCTACTTGAGATAAACCCTCTCTACTTCTAAATAAGGCAATTACCTCACCCATGTCTTCTTTACTCATTGAGCCTTCCGCCCAAAACTTCTCTTTTACTTCACTCATGTTAAATCAATTAAATCAAATAGTTCATCAATTTTTTCTGTTTCAACCATAGCAGTAAACTGCTTACCGCTTCCTTTTAGAACGATACCAGTTCCTTCAACTTCTCCGTCGTCGTCTTCCCACTCTCTATGTGTTGAAATATCGCTAACAGCGATTCTTTGGATTTTGCCACTCTTTGTTCTTACTTTAATGGCTTTTGGCTTGTCACTCATCTTATAATTTTTTAGATAAGACAAATATAACAAAAAATAAGCGAAAACCCAAACGACATTTAAGCATTTGGGTATCACTTATATATTGGAAAACATATATTCTTAGAATGGAAGGTCGTCGTCTCCTTCTACTACGGTATTTTTGGGTTCTTCTAACTTCTTGTTATTCTCCCCCTTTGACTTTCCCCACTTAGCTCTTGCTTCGTCGGCATCAGTAAGAGAGCCGCTTAAGTAAGTAGTTCCTTTTTGGCTTTCTTTAACCCAGCATGAAACGAAAAACTCTTTTCCGTCTGCGTCGTACATCTTTCCAGTATAATCTGGATGTGTTTCCTTTGTCTTTTTTTCGTTCTCGAATAAGATTATCGAATTCGGTAAAACTTCTCTTTTATCACTCATTTTTTGTTCTTAATTTATTTACAAACTCTAAAACTTCCTTTTTATTTTTAAGCCAAACTATCTGAAAATCAGCTCCCTCTTGTAGTTTTTTGTATCCGAGCATCTTATACTTCAGTTTAGCTGTTTCTGTTGCATACCCTTTTGTGTCAAGATAAATTATGGAATTTTCATCTTTAATCACAAAGTCAACTATTGTTGAGCATTTGCGTATAGCTTTTCCATTTATTCTGTGACTGGGTATTAATTCGATTGGTACTTGGAACTCGAAATCTATATTGTATCCTTTCATTAATTGATAAGCATACATTTCAAGCTTGCTGTCAAACTTCACTCCCCCAAACTCAATCTTCTTGTTGCCGTACTTTGTTCTTTTCATCAAGGTATTCTGCAAAAGTTCTTTCTCCTATTATATCTTGGTCAAGTTCTATATCAATCACTTCGTACATGTTTTCTTGTCTTTTCTTAAGAAACTTGTCTCTTCCGAAGATTTCTCTATAAACTCTCCCCAAATATAAGGAATTATCCTTAATAAAGAAAATATCTTGCTCTTTTGCCTCGACTATAACTTTTTCGGCAACTCTGACATCACGCTTGTTTTTTTTGTGTCTCAGAGTCCAAGTACTAAATCGAATAGGTCTTTTAGTATTCACTTTCTTGTTTTTCCTCAATCCAGTGCATATCACCATCAATGGAAACTCCAAATCTAGTGTCATCAAGACCGTTTCTCTGTTCGATAAGCCTTACCTTATCTTTGAAGTAGTCTGCTAAGAACTCGAATCTCTCGAACATTCTCCAGTCTTTCTTCGTAAGATTAGCTTGGATTATCTCCTTCATCTTCGCTTCTCTCTCCTCGTATTTTTTCTCTAAGATTTCTTTCATCTCATGGTCTAAATACTTTTCTGCGAGTTTTTTCTCGTAGTATTTCTTGAAGATTGCATCAAGGTCTGGTTTTGAGTAATTCTCACTCTTTAGAACCTTTCCAAGTGGCTTTTCTTCGTCAAGAACACCGTTCTCTCCATTGATGATTGGATTTCCGTCCTCATCAAGCTTAGACATGTTAGACCTGTGAATCTCTTCAAAAATATCTCCAATGATATGCTGCATACCGTGAGAAACAATAGTTCCCAATAGTATGTAAAGCTTATCTCCTAGTGCGTCAGCAACACCAATGATGTCACTTTCCTCACAAGCTTCTAAATATTCTTGATTCTCCTCTTCCATTAAGGCATGTCTTACTTTAAAGTCTGCCTCCATTAGTAGTGATGGGTCATCATTTCTAACACATCCAAATTTTTTGTGGAACTTGTCCACCATTCTTAATCCTTTAGTCATAGTTTATAGTTTTAGGCTTCAGTACCTCCTTTGCCCATAAATTGCTTTAATCTTGACATTTCTGCTTGTTCTTTCATGTCCTTTGCAACCTCTTCAACTGAACGACCAGTCATTTTAGCTGTCTTTCTGATAACTAGGTTGTCTGCTAACATGAACATCAATGATTCAAACTCTGGGTCATTACTAGCCCATTGTAGCATCACATTTACAATCATGTCCGAACGACCAGCAATGTCTGTTGAGAAAATAACATCTTCCCCATCTTTTTTTGCTTGTATTCTAAAGAACGCTTCATTATTCACGTCAATCTTATCTAGGTCAACGCTAGTTCTTTTTTTCTTTTTCTTTCCAAACTTAAAAATTCTCATAATCAATCTTCATTTTCTTCCCCTAAATAAAGAGGGGATGCGTTAATATTTGCTTTTTCATTGTCCACGTCCATCACATATATTTCTATTGGCTCTGGATTTGGGAATCTTTTTCTCATTTCTGCCGCTTTAATAAGGTCATCAGTGCATCCATAAAAAACTCCTCCTTCTTTATGAACTAAAATATAAACTCTTTTCATATCTAAAAAGGTAAATCGTCATCATCAAAATCCGTATTTGGTTGGATACCTGATGACATTGGCATCTCTATTTGCTCCGTATCTTCTTGGAGCATGTTCTCATTTCTAATCTTTAAAACTCTTGGCAGCTCTGGATTCATTGTGTCTGCTTCAGCAGGCTCAAATCTATTGTTTAGCATGTTGTACTTAAATGTACACATACCAACCTCTCCTAAGTTTCTGTATTTGACTTTCTGCATATAGAAGTAAGTCATATTCTCCTTAAAGTTCCTGTATATACATATTCCCATGTCTGCCTTGTTGAAGAAGTTTGAACTCCCCGCAATATCGTATAGCGTTGGAACTTCATGAAGTCCTGCATTCTCACCACTCTGTTGCTTCTGCATCTTTTTTGGGTGAGCAACTAAGAAAACTGCAACATCATTTATTTGCTTCCAAAGAGTTATCTTGTTTAGCGCATCTTCTACGTACTGTGTCTCACTTTTATTACCAAAGTCATGAGAAATAGTATTCCAAGGGTCTATTGTAAGACCTTTTATACCATGTCTAAGTACCAGATTCCTAGATATTTCTAGTATGTTATCTAAAGTATACATTTCATCTTTAGGTCTTATAAAGAAAAAATGTTCTC
>Ga0180438_10004219_pt1 | contig 20868 bp, 20 predicted proteins | sample SS_ome_12_FD_132455 | JGI IMG/M metagenome (GOLD analysis project Ga0180438, IMG submission 132455) | Hypersaline lake sediment archaeal communities from the Salton Sea, California, USA - SS_3_D_2 metaG | ecosystem: Environmental > Aquatic > Non-marine Saline and Alkaline > Hypersaline >... | reverse complement strand
TACCAGTGCGCTCGATATTTATCTATCTGTACTAAATAATCGTATGAACGAAACATTCAAAGTTCTTACCATCATCACAACTTTGTTCATGCCAATCTCATTTCTGGTTGGTTTCTTCGGGATGAATTTTTTCCGTCCAATTCTTGTATTTGAGACTTGGACAGGATATGGATCTTTCATTCTAGTGATATTAACGATCATTTTTATCCCAGGTTTTATGTTACTGTGGTTCCGCAAGAAAGCCTGGATATAGATTCACACAGTTTCCATATTAATTCTACAGATATCACCCCTTCCTTTCAGTCAGTACTACCTGGTCAGTACCGTGGTCGATTTCCCACGGATAGACGATGTGCGCGTCTGTAATGGCTGCATAATAATCTGGACGCGCTGATCCAAATAAATTGCGGTACGGGTTAAAATGCATCACACACGTGTACGGAAAACCGCCGACGGCTGATACACCAATTTTCACGGATGTAATGGTGCGTCCGGATCCCCAAACATCATCTACGATCAGCGTCTTGCGAGCGCGCAGAACCTCCTCATCCGGAAATTGAAGGAACTCGGGCCAGGCCATCAGCTTGCTCCGCTCCTTCTCCATCTGGGCAGGGAAATCCACCGCCGCGGTTAGGATATGCATTATGCCCATGGTTTCCGCCAGCATGCCTCCCGGGATAATACCGCCGCGCGTGATCATAACCATAGCTTCAAATTCCTCTTCAAATTGGGGGATTAAATGGTCAATCAACTTTTCAACATCACCCCAGGTTAATACCTCGTTCCTCAAAGGCTGCATGGCGGACTCCTGAAATTAATTTGCGTGTGCATTCCATTCTTCTTACAAATGATCCCGGTAATGCATATTCAAACGATATTATAGCAAGAGAAATAGAGATTATAACCTTCAATCTAGACAGCCAACCGGGATCGAATCCCGCAGCCCGAGCATCATAGAAGCGAAGGGGGGTCCACAGCGATCCGCCACTCGCCCAGCGGACGACCGCGCAGGATGGTTACAGGATCGGGACCTTTCAGTAAAATTTGCCAGCGGTATAACCCAGCTATCCGCTCAAAGAAACACGGCACCGGTCCAATTATTTTTGTCGCCCGCCGATCTTCGGTTATGATCCAATTCTTCAAACGCTCTGCCATCTTTCTAGCACCTTCCTGCGCATTCTCATATCCCGGATGGCGGTACTCCAGGCGCACAAGTTTGGTAAATGGCGGGTAAGCCAGCTGGCGCCTGTACTCCAGTTCCTGCTGGAAGAATTCTTTGTAATCGTGCTGCGCGGCTGCCCGGATAACATAATGCTCGGGCTGAAACGATTGCAGGATGACTTCTCCTCCCAGCGGGCTGCGTCCCGCCCGACCAGCGACCTGTGTCAGTACCTGGAAGGTCCTCTCTGTTGCCCGGTAATCCGGCAGGTTCAATCCAACATCCGCCAGGATCACACCGACCAGGGTGACAAACGGCAGATCCAGACCCTTGGCCAACATCTGGGTCCCGATCAAAATATCCGCCTGCCGGGCTGCAAACTGGTTGAGAATAAAACGGTGGGCGTCCTTCTTGCGCGTGGTTTCGAGATCCCAGCGCAGCGTACGAGCCCCCGGAAAGCGTTTCAAAACCTCGTTTTCCACACGCTGGGTGCCTGTGCCGTAGTGGCGGATACGTTCGCTTTTACACTCCGGGCACTTATCCGGCAAATTACGATGGTACCCGCAGTGGTGGCACAGCAGTACGTGCTGTTTTGATTGATGATAAGTAAGCGGAATACCGCAACGCGGGCATTTCATCGAATAACCGCAATCGCGGCAGAATACATAAGTGGCTGTCCCGCGCCGGTTGAGGAAAAGGATAGCCTGCTGGTCCCGCTCCAAGACCTGCTCCAGAGATGAAGCCATTTTGCGGCTGAAAATTGACCGGTTCCCGACCTTCAACTCTTCGCGCATATCAATTTTCCAAACTCGAGGCAAGTCCGCGGCATCCGCCTGCGACTCCAGCGCGGTAAACCTGGATTTTGTGGTTCCAAGGCGCGCAAGCTGGGACTGGACCGCTTTTTTATGCGCCAGGATCCGAGACGGCAGCCTCAAGTATTCCCATCTGCCGCGCTGGCAATGATATACACTCGTTACATCCGGTGTAGCAGACCCCATCAAACACACCGCCGCGCACATTTTTGCGTATGCAGCTGCGGCATGGCGGGCGTGGTAGCGCGGCGCCGGGTCGGATTGGTAATACGAGCCATCGTGACTTTCATCCAGTATGATTATTCCTGGATCGGGCAGCGGTGCGAACAAAGCGCTGCGCGGACCAATGATCACCCGTACATGCCCAGCGCGCGCCCTGCGCCAGGTATCGTAGCGCTCACCCGCGGAAAGCTGCGAATGGATCAAACCAACCAATCCTGGGAAGCGGCTGATAAAACGCCTGACAGTTTGAGGGGTGAGCGAAATCTCCGGAACAAGCACGATCGCCCCGCGCCCCAAATTCAAAGTTTCTTCGACGGCTCTCAGGTATATTTCGGTCTTCCCGGAACCGGTAACGCCGTGCAGTAGTAATGGTTTATTTTCCCTGGCAGTCCGCGCCCCCCGCAGGCTGTCCTGTATCCTTTTCCAGACAGCATTTTGGTCGCTGGTCAGCGGCGGCGGCTGATCGGGCACAAAGTCATATCGATCGATTGGATCGCGCCATATCTCGTTTTCACCCAGAGCAACCAATCCGAGCTCGTTTAGCACGCGCAAGTCATTCAGACTGCCGCCGCTGTGCGCATACACCCATGAAACATTTACCGGACCGGGTTCTTCAATTAGAAATTCCAGCATTGATTGACGCCTTTTCTGGGCCTTGGAACTCCGCTGGCCCAGGCCGGGAAACGCTTCAACCGCAGCCCGCGGCGAACAGGCAAGCTGGGCTGTACGCACGCGTTTTGGTCTCACTTTCGGCGGAGAAAGTTTGGATTGAGTCGAAATCAACCCTCTGCGCGCCAGGGAACGTGCGCTGTTACGCCAGTTTTTATATTTACGTTTTAGTTTGCGGTCGAGCTGCGCTCCCAGCATCGAGCCGTGCTGGTCTAGCATGTTCCACAACCGGCGCTGAGCCTCCGTCAAGCCTTCCTGCGCCTCACCCAGGGCGGTATACAGTACATCCGCCTGCTGTAATAGCCCGCCCGGCAGCATTAGGCCGATACATGAAGAAACTGGAGACAGATATTCATCCGCCAGGAAGTAAGCGAACCGGATTTGAGCCGCCGTTAATACCGCCTCAGGATCGACTAGCTCAAGTACCGCTTTTGTTTCTGGCACTTCTGGCGCGTCAATAAACCTCAGAACAACACCGTGAACCTTCTGCTTGCCAAATGGCACGACAACCAGGTGTCCGATTTCAACTTTCCCTGACAGTTCCGCAGGCAAATGGTAATGAAATGATCCCGTCACCCCAGGAACATTGACGGCAATTTCAACAAAATATCTCATCTTTAATTCAGCAATTATGGATGGATCGTTTCCGATTGAGACTGGAATGTTTGCCAGGACCAATATTCAAGAACCATCTCTTGAAAACATGTCAATCCGCGTTGGGTGAGTCCTCGGAGTCATCACCTTCAAGAAATGTCAGGGAGATTCGTTCAATGCGCATGCCGTCCAAATTTTCCACCTGGAGGCGCACGCGGTCACCATCAACAACATCGTTGATCCGGGGGATACGGCCTAATTTCCCCATAACATATCCAGCAATGGTCTCATAATTGGGCTCGTGCAAATCCAATCCGAGGTGATCGTTTACCTCTTCAAGCCTGGTCAAACCATCAATAAGGACAGTCCCATCAGGTTGCGGCTGGATTTCCGGCGTCACAACGTCGAAAGGATCGCTCACCTCGCCCACGATTTCCTCCAGTAAATCTTCCAGGGTCACCAATCCCGCCGTTCCCCCGTATTCATCCATAACGATAGCGATATGCTGGCGGTTGTTGCGGAAATGGCGTAGAAGTTCATTTACCGATGTAGTCTCAGGCACATACAGCGGTTCTCGCACAAAATCCCGCGCAATGCTCTGGCGCTGTTCAGCTGAGCGCATGGCATTCAGCAGGTCTTTCACGTGTACAACGCCCAGGATATTATCCAGGTCATCGTCATAAACCGGGAACTTTGTGTAAGTGGACTCCACGATTAAATCAATGATCTCTTCAAGCTTCTTATCCGCCTCCACGCCGACCATCTCCGTACGCGGGATCATCACCCCGCGCACTTTCAATTCGCCAAAATCAAACAGCGCATGCAGCCGCTGGCTTTCATCTTCCTCAAACACGCCGCCTTCAGTGCTGGCTCTGACCAGCATTTTAAGCTCGTCAATTGAGTGCACCAGCTCATGACCTGAAGCCGGCTGCACGCCGAGCAGCCGCAACAAACTATTCCCGGTACCATTCAACGCCCAGATGGCTGGTTTGAATATTTTTTCCGTAATCAGGGTCGGCTTGGCGACAAACAACGAGGTCCGCTCCGGGTCCTGCAGGGCAACCGACTTCGGCATCAATTCGCCCACCACAACATGCAGGAAGGTGATGACAGTAAATGCCAGGGCAGCCGAGATGGTGTGCGATACTTCGGATTGAATATCGGCTGGAAAAAGTTGGACGAGCGGCAGTAGCAGGTGGCTCAATGCCGGTTCTCCAATCCACCCCAATGCCAGACTGGAAAGGGTGATCCCCAATTGGGTAGCCGCAATCACCCGGTCCGGATTATCGATTGCCTCCTGAACCGACATGGCGGATGCGGTCCCGTTTTCAACCAATTCCGCGACGCGGGTGCGGCGAACGCTGACCAAAGAAAACTCAGCCGCCACAAAAAAAGCGTTTGCCAGTACCAGGATGATGACTGCGACCAAACCTAATAAATCGAGTGTAATTGAGCCTTCCATTTCACCTTCTTACCAATAAATATTTAATCCATATGCCGGGTCACCACTGCGGCGCCGTAACCCACCACGCTGGAGTAATCACGGGTAACATCGCCGGAGGTAGCGTAATGCAGCCTGCGCACCCGGTCTGCACCTAATATTTTTGAGGCTTGCAGTACCGCGGCAACTGCACCCCTCCCACAGGCGAATCCTTCTCCCTTTTCCTCCGTACGGATAACGAGTTCCGGATCGAAAGATTCGATCGCTGCCAGCATCTTATCATCCAACCGGTTGGCCTCGCTTTGAGCGTAAAAATGTGAAAGATCTGTACTGGCTACCATGATGTAAGGTGTTTTAAATAATAAACCTCCGGCCTGAAATAGACCTGCCAGCGCATTACCCAGTCCCAGCGCTGTTCGCACACTCTGGTCGCGCACCATCACTGGCAGTAGTTGAAAATCACCCTCCAGGACACGCTGTAAAAAAGGCAGTTCTATCTCGAGCGAGTGTTCGCCGTCCTCCGCGACATGCGTTAAACCAAATCCGAGTTCGGATTTCAAGTTAGCGTCGAGCGCATTCAACGCCCCTTGATGGACCGGGATGATTCCCAGAGGAGTCTGGTATGCAGCATGCGCGGTCGTAAACAGCTCCCCGTAATACGGCTGGTGCATCGGCGAAATAACCGCCACGATTCCCGGAGTTAAACCCTTTAAGGATGCAAATGCATATCCAGCCACCGCTCCTGAATACATGTGTCCGGCGTGAGGCGCGATGACAGCCACCACTTCCTCCCTGATTTCCGGCATCTCAGCAGCCTCGACATATCCATCCACCTGTTCAGCCAGGCGGCTGGCGTCCGCGGCATACCATTGCCCAGCTATCGGCGAAGGTCTTGTATCCAATCCATTTTTCATCTTGTTGCTTCCTTTCCCAGGTTGGTTTCGCCATGGAAAATCCATTAATCCAATTCCATCTTTGATTCTAGCACATTCGTAAAAGGAAAAGAAATCCGTCGTTTCAAACTTTGTGGGGAGGTATGAACCTTGCAACATATGTTATCGCCAGGTAAAAGCCTGATGCACCGCCTGGCTGAAAACTTCTTTAAGTCAGAAATTTTTCATTAGATATGGCTTTCAAAAAAGGAGATTTGTCGAAATAAGTACAGTTCAGGAGATATACGCATATGGTTGACACTTACGATTTCAGGTTTGGCAGAACGGAACAAATGACGACACCGATGATCTGGGAACAATTGACCCCCAGGGAACGCGAGATTGCCTCTATGATTTGTACAGAGAACGGCGGCCGGTTGATCACCAATCCCCAAATTGCATCCAAGTTGGGAATATCGCGCGAAACGGTAAAGATCCACGTCAGAAACATCCTCTACAAGTTCGAACTGCACAGCAAGTATGAACTGCGCCAAACTTTAATCGGCTGGGACTTTGTTCAATACAGGTAAATACTTACCTTGAAGGCTTGCTTTTTTAGAACTGCAAGTGAAGTTATGTTATACTTCTTTCACAAATTAGGTTTTAAAAAAGCTGGGAAGAGGACGAGTAAATACCGGAATGTAGGCACAGAGAGCGGAGTCGGGTGAGAATTCCGTCCCAACGCCGGTATTGAATGGACCTTGGAGCTGCAGGGAGAACATCCAGGAGGTGTAACAGGCTGCTGCCTATCTTTTTGGGTTTGTATCCCGAGCCGGAAAAACCTCCGTTATAGGATACCCTTCGGAAATAATCGATCCGATTTCACACGACTGAAAATAAATTAATTCATATCGTTTGTTGTGAAATCCCATTTCCGCCTTGCTAAAGTGAAGCTGGCTTTAAACCCCGTCGCGTCACAGACGGGGATAATTTTTTAAAGAGGAATACAAAAGGAGCAGATAACATGTTGATGAAAATTGAATTGGTTTACTGTGCAGCTTGACACTATACCGACAGAGCCATCAGTGTGATGGCAGACCTGTTGAAAGAATTCGAATTCAAAATTGAGTCGATAACATTAATCCCCTCCGATGGCGGCAGATTTGAACTGACTGTGAATGGTGATCTGCTCTATTCAAAGCTGAGAACCAACCGCCACACAGATAAAGGTGAAGCGAACAGATTGGTACGTGATTACCTCAAGGAGAATGCATGACAAAAGAGAAGGTAGGCAGGGTTTTTTCCGGCGCTCGCCCCACTGGCCGGCAGCACCTCGGTAACTACCTGGGCGCTATCAAGAATTATGTAGCCCTCCAGGATGAATATGACTGTGTTTACTGCATTGTCGACCTGCACGCCCTGACGACCATCGAAACTACACAAAACCTGGGCCAGAATATTTATGAGATGGCTTTAGATTGGCTGGCAGCCGGTATTCGCCCCGAAGAGACCATTGTCTTTATTCAATCCCAGGTGCCAGAAGTAACCGAACTGCACACTTTCTTTTCCATGGTCACCCCGCTGGGAAAGCTCACCGACTTACCCACCTTCAAGGACAAAATCCGCCAGCAGCCGCATAATGTCAACTACGGCCTGGTCGGTTACCCGGTCCTGATGGCAGCCGACATCGCGCTTTATAAAACCGATGCCGTACCGGTGGGTATCGATCAAGCCCCGCATCTCGAGTTCACGCGCGAGGTTGTGCGCTCATTCCATTACCGCTATGGAACGGACGTCCTGGTTGAACCGCAAATGAAAGCGACCGAGTTCCCAAAAGTGCTGGGTATTGACGGCAAACGTAAAATGAGCAAAAGCCTAGACAACCACATCGAACTTGCCGCTACACCGCAGGAGACCGAAGCCAGAGTTAAAAAAATGGTGACCGACCCACAGCGAAAACGCAGGTCAGATCCCGGGGACCCTGACGTATGTAATGTCTTCTCGCTGCATAAAATCTTCACGCCCAAGGAAGAAGTGGACCGCATCAATGTGGAATGCCGCCAGGCAGGGATCGGCTGCGTGGATTGTAAACGTATTTTTGCAGATTACTTGAATTTACATCTACAGCCTTTCCGGGAAAAACGCGCCCAGTTAGCCACGGATCCAAATGTGGTCTGGGACATCCTCAATGAGGGTCAAATACGTGCCAGACAGATCGCCAGGCAAACAATCCGCGAGGTCAAGGAGGCCATTGGTCTGCCACTTCCAGTAGATACCCCATAACAGCCGGATGGGTTTTTACAATCGCTTCACCCTCATCCCATTTCATCCAGGCTCTGGTGCGGCTTCCCCGATCCTATGAGAGCGTTAATCCAGCGCGTCGCTCACAGCCGCGTCACGGTTGAAGGGCAGTGTATTGCAGAAATTGGAGCGGGGCTGGTTATCCTGCTCGGAGTCAGCCTGTCGGATGGCAAGTCCCAGGCCGATTACCTGGTCGAAAAAATTGTCAATTTACGCATCTTTGAAGATCAGTCTGGCAAGATCAACCGCTCCCTGCTCGATGTAGGGGGAAGCGCGATTGTCGTCTCACAGTTCACCCTGTATGCCGATACTCGCAAGGGCAGGCGCCCCTCTTTCACGGATGCAGCCGCGCCTGAAATTGCGCGCCCGCTGATTGACTATTTTGCTAGATTAATGGTCGAGAAGGGAGTTCACACCCAGACCGGTCAATTTGGCGCCCATATGGTGGTGGAAATCGCCAACGATGGCCCGCTAACCATATGGCTTGAACGATAACAAGGTATCCCCAATTTTAGTAAACCCAATAATCGTCAGCCTCTCAGATTTTAAAAAATTGCCATTTGACACCATGTCACCTTCAGGTGTACGAATTTTAATCCCTGGTTTTAAGGGAGTGCCGCGAAGCGCCTCTTTTGAGAAAAAATCTAGACTCTTGGTTTTAACGAAGGTATGCTCCAAGATGCTCCCACAGGGTTTGCTATGCATCAGAGTGACAACCTTCAATGAATTCGTCCATCTGTTTCAGAGCAACTGGCCTATCGTTAAGGTGTCTGTACCATCGTCCACGGAGAAAGGGTCTCCGCTAACCAATCCCGAGGGGCTCCATCCACAGCAGGCAGCGCCCGGTGAAGACTTTCAGCCTTCATTAACACCTGAGGGACTTTTACCTTACGGCCAGCCGTTACGGAGGTGCGCCGCATAAACAAAGCGTGCTGCGTTCGGTGGCACAAAGCGGCTTGGATCTTATAATTTAATACAGGCTTTACGTTCAGGATCAGGTGCGCCGGGTCGTCCCGATTTGCGATCCTTGGTTTTGGGTGATCTGGATAAGCCGCTGCAATAGTGTACAGCATCACAGCCTTCTTTTTCAGTGAAGAGACTGCCAGGCGGGCGGCTTTATTGCAAAGCAGGTGAGCGGGATGCCCGTACTCGCCGTTCGTTCCGTGAGAGATCAAAACATCAATATTCCTTTCCCTAATCATAGAAACGACTTGACCGGACAATCCTGCCAGGTTTGTCGTAAAAGGGTAAAGTTGTCCCGCCGGCCCTACACCTGGATCGGTGTAACCCAGGTTAGTCAAACTGCTCCCGCCCAGCGCTTCTACCGCGCATTTTAATTCCGCAGCTCTAAAAACTCCCAGTTCATCCGGCGGACACAGCGCAGGTTCGCCCGCCTCCCCTCCCTCACCACTGGTCGCTATTAGGTAATGAACCCCCACACCGCTGTGCGCTAACAGCGCTAACGTACCCCCAGCCAGCATGGTCTCGTCATCCGGATGCGCAAAAAAAGCCAGTGCGTTCATAATCACAGCATATTAACATAATCGTATTCTGAGGGCAAATATTCTCCATAGAATATCACGGATTTAAGATTATAATTTAGCCCATCTGCAAGAGGAAAAATGAACCAAAATACACACCACCCCTCCGGACGGCAGATCCGCCTGACGAGTTTATCAAGCTGCGCAGGTTGAGCTTCGAAGCTGAGCGCTGAGGCGCTGGACCAGGTTCTGCGTCCAATAAAAGAGATTATCAACCGAGACGAATTCCCCGACCTGCTGGTGGGATTGGGTGATGCTGACGACGCGGCTGTCTGGCGGCTGGATGAAGAGCGCGCCCTGGTTGTGACGACCGACTTTTTTACGCCGGTCGTTGACGATCCGTACGATTACGGGGCGATCGCGGCTGCCAACGCGCTCTCCGATATCTATGCCATGGGAGCCCAGCCTTTCCTGGCTTTAAATGTAGCCGCCTTACCCCCCGATCTGCCTCCTGAAATTGGCTCCGCAATACTGCGCGGCGGCGCTGAAAAAACGCTCGAAGCCGGCGCAGCCCTGGCTGGCGGGCATTCTGTCCAGGATGCCGAACCAAAATATGGCTTGATCGCACTCGGTTTCCTCGATCCATCCAGGATGCTGACCAAAAACGGCGCCAGGGAAGGCGACGCGCTGGTGCTTACAAAACCGCTTGGTTCGGGCGCAGTCACCACCGCATTTATCCGGGACCTGGTTAAACCCCAGCACCTGGATGAGGCGGTTAAATGGATGAAACGCCTGAATAAAGGCGCCGGGGAATTAGCGGTGCAGTTTGGATTAAAAGGCGCCACCGACATTTCCGGGTTCTCTTTGCTGGGTCACGCCTTCGAGATGGCTGCCGCTTCAAAAGTCAAAATGCGCTTCTCCTTCGCGCAGCTGCCTCTCTTACCGGGCGCAGAGGAGTACGCCCAGGAATGGGTTTTCCCCGGCGGCAGTTCCGACAACAAGCTTTACTACGATAAACATGTCGACTTTTCTCCTGCCATTGATGAAGCCTCCCAGATGCTGATGTACGACGCGCAGACCTCCGGCGGCTTACTGCTGTGTGTTCCCAAGACAAAACTTGACTATTTTATGGCGCAGGGAAGCCAGGCTGGTCTGGATTTATGGATTGTCGGTGAAGTTTTGCAAGGCGGTGGGATTGAAGTCGTCTAAAAAATATTATTCAGGCCGCTCCCCAGTTTACGGAACGCGCGGTATGGTTGCCGCCTCCCAACCGCTAGCTGTTGCAGCCGGACTCGAACTGCTCTCAAGCGGCGGCAACGCAGCCGATGCTGCCGTCGCGGCTGCCGCGGCGCTGAATGTAACCGAACCCACCTCCACCGGTCTTGGAGGGGACTGTTTTGCGCTTTACTATGAAGCCGAATCCGGAACGGTCAGCGCATTGAACGGTTCCGGGCGCGCGCCCAGCGGTTTGTCCCTTGAATTTTTGAAGCGTAATGGGTTCGAAAATGAACTCCCCGATTTTCATCCATTTACTATCACAGTACCCGGTGCATGCGCCGGGTGGTGCGACCTGATTCAACGCTGCGGGACGAAGCCCATGTCAGATATCCTGGCGCCTGCTGTCCGGCTTGCTGAGCATGGTTTCCCGGTTGCGCCGGTTACCGCCTACTTCTGGAAACGCGGCTTCGAAAAGCAGCTGAAACACGCCCCGGGCGGGTTGGAACTGACCAACGATGGGCGCCCGCCGCAGGCTGGGGATATATTTCGAAATCCTGGTTTAGCGCGCACCATGCGGAAAATTGCCGCAGATGGTAAAAGCGCCTTTTACGAAGGCGAGATTGCAGGCGCGATAGCGAACGTAATCCAGCAGGCGGGCGGCTGTCTGACCCTCGACGATCTGGCTGCACACCGCAGTACCTGGGAATCCCCTATCCATACTACCTACCGCGGGCTGCGAGTTTGGGAGTGCCCTCCCAACGGCCAGGGATTGACGGCTCTGCTTGCTTTGAATATCCTGGAAGGGTTCGATCTGTCTGAGATGGGAGCGCTCTCCGCAGGGCGCCTGCATCTTTTGATTGAAGCTTTGCGGCTGGCATTTGCCGATTCCCGCTGGTATGTTGCCGACCCTGAATTTGGGGATATCCCGCTCAACCAACTGCTTTCAAAGGGGTATGCCGTTCAGCGCCGTAAATTGATCGACCCAAACAGAGCTAGTTTGGACCACAGGTGGGGGAGTCCAACCCTTTCATCCGACACGGTTTATTTAAGCGTGGTTGATGGTTATGGAAATGCCTGCTCATTTATAAACAGCAACTATATGGGCTTCGGCACCGGCATCGTTCCATCCGGATGGGGTTTCAGCCTGCAAAACCGCGGCGCGAATTTCAGCCTTGATCCATCTCACCCCAATGCGCTGGCGCCCGGAAAACGACCCTACCACACCATCATCCCGGCTATGGTCACCGTCCCGGCTGAAAATTCAAGCCCAAGCTTGCAGGGTGAGCAGCTGTATGCCTGTTTCGGCGTTATGGGAGGTTTTATGCAGCCGCAGGGTCATGTCCAGGTGCTGACAGGTTTAATCGATGACAGTCTCAGCCCGCAGAGCGCATTGGACCGCCCGCGCTTCTGTATCGTCAACGGTGAAGCCGGCGGGGCGACTGCGTTTGAAGACGGCATACCTCTAGATACGCTGCAGGAACTATCCTCTATGGGTCACCCGGTCGAACCAGCCTCATCCGAATTGTTTGGCGTGTTCGGGCTTGGCCAGGTAATTCTGCGTAATTCAGAAAACGGCGTGTTGTGCGCCGGCAGTGACCACCGGGCGGACGGCTGCGCGATGACTTATTAACTGGGCGGGTCATATTAAATTCGTATATAGAAAATTTTAACAGTCAGGATACTGCGATATTTTGGGAAAAAGACTAAAAAGTTACTGGTTCGAAATCCTTGTTATATGTATGCTGCTGCTGGGTTTTTTCCTTTTGCTGGAACAGATCAATATCAGGGACGTGTTATTAGATGCCCCTGAAAGCGTTCTCAATCCTGCCGGCCGTATCCTGTCCAACCTTCGGGAGCAGTCAAATTTCCTGGTTGGACTGCTCTCCCCTTCGAACCTGGTGGGTATTGGTCTGGTTTTTACAGGGATCGCTGCGGCGCTGTGGCGTTTCCGGTCCAAATTTTTGAATTCTGATCACTGGAATGCCAGCGCCTGCCCAAAATGCGGTTCATCACTCCACCGCATCCACCGCACCGGATTCGATCGCTTTTTATCCCGATCGATTCTGCCGGATGCGCGCCGTTACCTGTGCTCCGATCGAGAATGCGGATGGAAAGGACTGCTGCGCCATATACACCGGACGGAAAGCGAGCTGAGCCGGCGTTTAATTTCGAACGACGTGGGGTAAAAACCCTCAATCGAAATAGCGCATAAAATCTTCCCTGAACGGCATGTCGCTGGTCTTCAATGCCTTTAATTCTGAAAAAAAATCATATTCTACCCAGCGTCGTGTAACTTCCCAGCCGTCTATTCCCCAGGTGAATATTGTGTAGCGCGCCCTTGGATCACGATCGATGCTGGGCATACTGCACGGCGCCACATCCACCAAGTGCAGGTCTTTCAAACGGCGTTCGTGGGTATAGTGAAAATGACCAAAAGCGATCTTCGAACAATTCACACCGTTTAGAACCTCTCCCAATTCAGGGTCTTCGTCCGGCTGCCGGACTTCTTCCCACAATTCTCGCTGTCCATCCGGACCTGGGTAGATCATCAATTCATTATTCTTCGGGTTGGCATGCACCACTAACATGTCATCCAGCGCGGTACCGGTTGGCGAGAAGCGCTGTTCGAAGGGTAATGCTTGCAGCCAATCCATTTGATTTGTTGATAGCGTTTTGCGCACCCAGTATGCCACCGGCTTGATCCGCTCCCACATGCCCCTGTGAAGTTCATCAGGCGGCATTTCCTCCGGTTGGTAGATATATTCCTCCGTGTTTCCAAACACACCGCAAATTCCACCCCCCGCTAACATATCTACACAGGCAGCCGGGTCGCTGCCCCCCAGGCATAAATCTCCAGCCGCCACAACTGCATCTACCGCCCCTTCTTTTTTTATCGCTTGCAGCACCGCCTTACAGGCATAGGGATTACCGTGGATATCCGAAAAAACAATAACTCGCACTGTCCAGCCTCCAAATATTTGAAATTCAAGTTCTTTGGTGATTTATGATACAAAACGGGCACCTCATTAAATACGAGATGCCCGAATATTTTATTCCAGGTCGAATAATGGTCAATCCGATTCTACCACCTGAATATCAGGGAAGAACTGGCGTACCGTACCTTCAACCCACCCATGTAAAGTGACTGGTGAAAGTGGGCAGCCTTCACAGGCGCCTAACAGGCGCACCTTCAACAGCTTGCCTTCCAACGAAACCATTTCAACCGAGCCGCCGTGATACTGCTCAATATAAGCGCTGATCCGATCGAGCAATACTGCCAGTTGTTCTTCTTCCGTCGCGTCCAGGACCATATTATCGTCTGCCATGTCCAAACCTCCAGATTGTGTCTTGCAGGTAAATTATACCCTTAACCGGAAGCCGCCGGCTCATTCATTTGGACGCGCAGGCCTTGGTTCAATAATGAAATTACATGGTGGTGCGTGTTTCGTATCCTCTTCGCGATGACCGCTGCCAAACGTTCGACGATAATACTTCCAGTCTCAGGATGTTTTACGCATAATTCATGCAGCGCATTGCTGTGAACCCGCAGCATTATACAATCGGTTCGACAAATTGCAGACGATGAATAGACCTGGTTCCCTAGCACAGCCGACCACCCCAGGACACCGCCGGAGCGTACTTTTGTCACTGTCAGCTCAGGCCCGTCATCAGGTTTGTACCGGATATCAATTTCCCCATCGACAACCACGTAAAGATAGTCAGCCATCCCCCCCTGATTAAACAGGACTGATCCCTCACGATCCTGGCAGGCGATAAAAAGGGAGCGCATAAATTCCATCTGGGTTGGGCTTAAACCCTTAAAGAGCGGGAGTTGCTCCAATTGAACGTGTTTCATAAGATTTTGCACAATTCTTCCAAATACGAATTTACCTTACCACCCCCTGGGTAACCAAGTGGCAAACTTCCTCAAAGCCGGGACAAATATCATCTGAGTTGCGCGCTTCTTCCTCAATAAAAGTATGATAACTTGTTAAAAAAAGCCCGCTGTCATTAATTCAACAGCGGACTGATTTTCCCGGCAGTAGTAAATATCGGTATTAACTCAACCGTCCCCGAAATGCTTCTGTTAAAGGCGGCAGAATATCAAATAAATCGCCAACCACGCCGAAACGAGCCAGTTTGAAGATCGGCGCATCCGGGTCTTTATTGATCGCCACGATCACTTTGCTGGTGCGCATACCCGCCTGGTGCTGGATGGCTCCTGAAATCCCGCAGGCGATATACAGGTCTGGCGATACAACTTTACCTGTCTGCCCGACTTGATGGTCATAAGGAACATAACCGGCATCCACTGCAGCCCGGCTTGCTCCCACCGCCGCCCCAAGGACCTGCGCCAATTCCCCAACCAACCCAAAACCCTGTTGGGCGCGCCAGATCTCCGCTTCCTTATCATCCATACCATCCGGCGCTGATAACGAGGGGTTGTTAGAAACGCCCCGGCCACCGGAGACGATTACGCCGGCATCAGCCAGGCTTACAGAAGCTTCTGATTCCGAATAACCCAGGACTTTGGTCTGGATATTGTCTTCGGATATCCCTTCCAACTGCACCTGGATAGGTTCGCCTGTTTTGGAAGCATCCGCTTGCGGCGCTTTAAAAACCCTCGAGCGGGTGGTGAAAATCTGCGGGCTTGATTCGCTGTAAGTCTTTGCCAGCAGTTTTCCAGCGTAAACCGGACGGGTGGCGATTACTCTGCCGTCCTGCACTTCTAACGCGGATACATCCGGCATTACACCGCCCCCCAGGTCTACCGCGCTCATGGCGGCCAACTCGCGTCCCCGGGTTGTGGTTGGAAATATGATCACCTCCGGTTGCTGCTCTTTAGCCACCTGCATGAATAAGTCGGCATATGGTTCGGCTCTATATTCTGACAATTCAGATGCATCCGAATAAAAGACCTGATCTGCGCCGTACTGGAAAGCGGTTTTGGCTGCCTCCTGGGCGCCTTGCCCTGCGACGATTGCCATGATCTCGCCCCCGAGACTTTCCGCCAGAGATTGCGCGGCCCCCAAGGCTTCCCAAGATGCTGGTATCGCCTCGCTTTTATTCTGATCTATGAAAACCAATATTTTGTCGCTCATCACAGTACCTTTTCACCCAAAATTTTATCTACCAGCGTTTGCGCGATCTCCTCCGGGTTTCCGCCCGTCAGGATTTCGGTCGCAATTTCCCTGGTTTCCGGATTAATTAATTCGGGCCAGCGCACAACAGAACCAGGCACTTCAATATCCAAATCTCCCAATGTCCAAACCGGGATTTCCGCCTTGGCGGCTTTGCGTATGCCCATAAAGGATGGGTAACGCGGCTCGGCGATATCTTTCGAAACGGTCAAAACAGCCGGCAGTTTGCTTTCCACCACCTGGCGACCCTCTTCAACCGACCGTTCCACTTTTATACTGCCAGATCCAGGATCGACTTCCTGAATGGTCGAAACAAGGGACAGCACCGGCCAGCCCAGAATGCGCGCTGTCTGGGGCGCGGTGACGCCCATATCCGCGTCAATGGCCTGTTTTCCGAAGAAAGCCAGGTCGACATCCCCAACCTTCTTGATCGCTCCAGCCAATACGTGGGCGATCACCTGGCTGTCGGCTGCTTCCAAAGCCGGGTCCGAAACCCGGTATGCCTGGCTGCAGCCCATCGCCAATGCAGATTTAATCGCTTCCTGTGCGCCCTCGCCGCCCACACTTATAACAGTGACCTGGCCTCCATGCGCCTCGCTCTGCAATAAAGCGGTCTCCACGGCATATTCATCCCAGGGATTCATCACCAGGGGAGCGTCTCCCCAGGTAGCCTTGCCGTCCTCAGCCCTGACTGTGGCGGCGCTGTCTGGAACCTGTTTAATACAAACTACGATATTCAAGTCAACCTCCTAAATGTTAAGTTTTGAGTTATTCTGCTTCCTGCCAGAATTCGGCATTATAGGCAGGTAGTTCTTTGCGCAGCGTAGTCTCTCCGCGATAGTCCAGCGCGTAACCGGCTTGAATTAATTGGTGGATTTCGTTCGAACCTTCGTAAATCACCGCGCCCTTCGAATTTCGTAAATAGCGCTCAACGTCATACTCATCGCTGTATCCATACGCGCCGTGCACCTGGATCGCTTCTGAAGCCGCTTTAAAGGATTCATCCGTCGCAAACCACTTCGCCAGGGAAGTCTCGCGCGTGTTGCGTTTGCCCTGGTTTTTCATCCAGCCAGCTCGCAGGTACAGCAATCGCGCCGCTTCGTAGGATTGTACCATTCCGGCGATTTTCGCCTGGATAAGCTGGAATTTACCGATTTCACGCCCAAACGCCTGCCGTTCGTGAGCGTACGATACGCTGGCTTCCAAGCAAGCCCGGATCAGTCCAGTTGCGCCGGCTGCTACCGTATAGCGCCCGTTGTCCAGGCAGGACATGGCGATTTTAAAACCTTCTCCTTCTTCACCGATGCGGTTTTCTGCCGGGATGCGCACATCCTGGCAGGCAATCCAGCCGGTTGAACCCGCCCGCACACCCATCTTACCTTTAATGTCGCCCGTGGTCACTCCCGGGCGGTTTAATTCCACCTCGAAAGCCGACAATCCATCATGCGGGTCTTCCGCCTCCGGATTGGTGCGCGCCACCCACAAGCAGTGGTCAGCCTTGGTCGCCAGCGAGATCCACATCTTTTCGCCGTTGATCACGTACTCGTCCCTTTCCCGCCTGGCAGTGCTGGAAATGCCGGCTACGTCTGATCCAGCCCCCGGTTCCGTCAACCCGTAACAGGCGATTTTTTCGCCGCGCGCCTGGGGAACCAGAAAGCGCTGCTTCTGCTCTTCTGTGCCCCACTGCAGCAGACCCATACTGTTCAAGCCCATATGCACAGACATCACTACCCGCAGCGTCGAATCGACCGCTTCCAGTTCCTCGCAAGCGATACCCAATGAAATGTAATCCATGCCCTGGCCGCCATAGCGCACCGGGATATTAATCCCCAATATTCCCAGCTCACCCATGCGCGGCAGCACAAAAGGCGCCATTTCATGCGCCCGATCGAATTCTTTAATGATCGGCGCTACTTCCTTTTCCGCAAAATCACGCACCATCTTCTGCACCATGCGGTGTTCTTCGTTCAGATTGAAATCCATAGATTACTTCTCCATACACATTTTAAAGACGACATATTATAGCTTGCGAATCCCTTTTAGCACAATCAACTCATCCCACTGCAGATAATTTTAATAATTTTACGAAATTCCGAAAATACCACTACTACCAATAAATACATTTTACTGGTTAAAAGAGAAAACCACGATTATTGTACGAAAATCTACTGGTTTGATTATTTTCGTAGTACAAAATCTTTCGTCTTGAATTATCCGTACACTGCGAGGTTATCCATGGAATTTAGTACTTTCATTATCAGATCGAGGTAATTTAAGATTATAGATATAGTAAAATCACCCAATACAGAAATAACGCATAATTCCTGGAAATAATGACCCTTGAAAATATTCTTGTACTAGGCATTCTGGGTATCGCAATTATTCTATTCGTTAGCGAAAAGCTGCGCGTAGATGTAGTTGCCATGATCGTCTTGACGCTCCTGGTGCTGACTGGACTAATAACCATAGAGCAGGCTTTTTCAGGATTTGCCAGCCCTGCGGTGGTAACAGTTTGGGCAGTCTTTATCGTCAGCGGAGGTTTAACCCGCAGTGGTGTTGCTGATTCGATTGCCCAACTCATAGTTCGCCTTGCAGGCACCAATCCTCTGCGACTAACAATACTGATTATGCTTGGCGTAGGTGTAATGTCGGCCTTTATGAACAATATCGGTGCCGTTGCCATCTTGCTGCCTGCAGTTGTTAGTATTGCACGGGCTACAAGAATCTCCCCCTCCAAATTATTAATTCCATTAGCCTGGGCATCACTGATGGGCGGCAATATGACTATGATTGGCACGCCACCTAACATCCTTGCATCTGGAATCCTGGAGTCTTATGCTGATTTAGAACCATTCCAATTTTTTGATTTTTTACCTATGGGCATAATTATTCTAAGCACTGGTATTTTATATATGCTTTTTGTCGGCCGCCGCCTGCTGCCCAATCGTACTTCCGGCGCCGAGTTATCACAAAATTACCAGATTGAAGATTATTTAACCGAATTCCGTGTGGTGGCCGGTTCCCCTCTGATAGGCAAAACGGTAAAAGAAGCCGACCTGGATAATCTTTATGGGTTAAATGTGATCCACATGCACCTGTGCTGTCAGGACAGCGAAACTGCCACTCCAACCAGCGAACACCGCCTTGAAGAAGGCGATGAACTTCATATCGAAGCAAGGCCAGATGCGATACTGAAAGCGGAACAAATGCTTAAGCTTCAACCGGTGCCAGATCGAGAAATCCAACCCTATGAGGATGAGCCTTCTAGGACCGCTTTTGAACTTGCGGAAGTAGTTCTATCACCAAAATCTTCACTCAACGGCAAAACATTTAAGGAAATCGATTTTCGAGAGCGCTACGGACTTTCCGTGCTTGCGCTGCGACATGAGAGCAAAATGGTTTATTCCAGATTGGGGGACAGGCCGCTAAATTTTGGTGACTCCTTGCTGGTACAGGGGCCAGTGGCAAATATAAACCGACTCCGTACTGACAGTGATTTCCTTCTGCTGGATATGCCCAAACCTGAAAAACGGCGTGTCAATAAAGCCCCAATCGCTATTTTCATTTTATTGGGTGTACTGATGGTTGTCAGTACCAGCTTACTCCATGTCTCGATAGCCATGTTCATTGGCGCGCTGTTAATGGTTCTCAGCGGTACGTTGACGATGGATGAGGCTTATCAATCGATCGAATGGAAGGCTGTATTTTTGATCGCCGGCATGCTGCCTCTGGGCCTGGCGATGGAAAGCACAGGAACCGCCCAATTTTTAGCCGACCAGATCGTAAACTTTATTGGTGATCTAGGCCCCATTGCTGTAATGTTAGGCATCTATATTATGACCGGGCTACTCACCGAGGTGATGTCCAATGCAGCAGCCACTGTTCTTGCTGTACCGATCGCCATTGATGCTGCACTTAGCCTAGGAGCCGATCCGCATGCATTTGTTATGGCGATTGTGATCGCTGCTTCAACCTCATTCCTGATGCCGATTGGTCACCAGGTCAATGTATTAGTTTACGGACCTGGCGGGTATAAGTTCTTTGACTACACAAAAGTTGGCATCTGGCTGAACCTGCTGCTGCTTATCATGACAGCCATCTTCCTGCCTATCATCTGGCCGCTTTAACACGAATTCAGCGCTTACTAATACCCGGGAGACCCTTTCTAATCAAATTTATCCCCGTATTCAGCATATACCATTGAGAAAGGGACAAGAGAATTCATTCAAAATTGTTTTAGGTATTTTGAAAATATATACAATCATCAATTCTATAAGAATTAGTTTACAATACGTCCATTCGATTTATTTTTATTCGATTTCCAGTGTTCGCAATTAGCTGAGAAAGCAATCTCAAAATGGCACATTTGCATTACAGCGCAGCCATACTTTAGAAATTAAGGATATAGGATTGAGTTACGTTAATTATCCCCTGTTTTTGCCGCTTGCGTTTACCTTTTTCGGTTTTTTTACAGCTCTGGTTTACGGCCAATCATTGGTCAATAAACGTTTAGGGGTCACAAAAGCTTGCTGGATTCTCTCGATATTTCCGCTCGGTGCTTTCGCCAGCCTGCTGCTTGCACTGCCTCCCATGCAGGATGGATCAGGTCTAACCTGGCAAATTAATTTTACGCAATCCGCCACAGTACTGGTCAGCCTTTACCTGGATAACCTAAGTGCAGTATTTGCATTACTGGTAACCGGGATCGGCACGCTTGTTGTGATTTACAGCGGATATTATTTTAATGGTGACCGGAGTGCATGGCGATTTTTAGTTTACCTGTTCCTGTTCATGTTCGCCATGCTTGGCATTGTTTTAGCCAGCAACCTGGTATTATTGTTCGTTTTTTGGGAAATGACAAGCGTAACATCATTCCTGCTGGTAGCTTATAAATATAAATCAGATCAAGCGCGAAAGGGTGCTTTTAAAGCACTTCTTATCACGGGTGCAGGCGGGGT
>Ga0180438_10004218_pt1 | contig 20869 bp, 21 predicted proteins | sample SS_ome_12_FD_132455 | JGI IMG/M metagenome (GOLD analysis project Ga0180438, IMG submission 132455) | Hypersaline lake sediment archaeal communities from the Salton Sea, California, USA - SS_3_D_2 metaG | ecosystem: Environmental > Aquatic > Non-marine Saline and Alkaline > Hypersaline >... | reverse complement strand
TCGACGTACCGGGGCCGGAAATGCCTCAGCCGCCACCGCCGCAGCCGCCCCCAGGCCGCCTCGATCCGGTAGCACACCCCCCCGCCCGGCTGGGCGCTGGAGAGGCCCGAGGACTGCTCGGGTGACGCGGCTTGCTGTGGGGAAAGCTCAGTGGCGCTCATCGTGCGGAGGGTCTCGCCAGGGGTTGATGCCCAAACCCCTGATGATACCCGCCCGTCCGGGCAACGGGAAGGAATGCCCCGGCGCAGGCACGCTGAACCCCCCCGACCCCGCTAGGCAGTCGTCGGGAGATCGGGCACAATAGGTGGTCTTCGGAGTTCGGCACTGAACCCTGCCGTAGCGGCGCGAGGCCGCGGCGGCGACGCCATAACGGTCGCTTGGGCCCCATCCACCACCCCATTTCACGGAAAGAGACCCAGCCATGAGTTCGACCATCGTAGACATCCGTGCCCGACAGATCCTCGATAGCCGCGGCAATCCCACGATCGAGGTAGACGTAGAGCTGGCCGACGGCTCGTTTGGCCGGGCGGCCGTGCCCAGCGGGGCGAGCACCGGGGTTCACGAGGCGTGGGAGCTGCGCGACGGCGACAAGGACCAGTACCTCGGCAAGGGGGTCTCCCAGGCCGTGGCCAACGTCAACGACAAGCTGGCCGACGAGCTGTGCGGCATGGACGCCCTGGACCAGGTGGCCCTGGACCACCGGATGATCGCCCTGGACGGCTCGGAGAACAAGAAGAGCCTGGGGGCCAACGCCATCCTGGGCGTGTCGCTGGCCACGGCCCACGCGGCGGCCGACCACGCGGGTCTGCCGCTGTTTCGGTACTTGGGCGGCGTGGGCGCCCGGCTGCTGCCGGCGCCGATGATGAACGTCATCAACGGCGGCTCGCACGCCGACAACGCCGTGGACATCCAGGAGTTTATGATCATGCCGCTGGGGTTCGAGCGCTTCAGCGACGCCATGCGCTGCGGCTGCGAGGTTTTTCATCACCTCAAGAAGGTGCTGCAAAAGAAGAAGCTGGGCACGAACGTGGGCGACGAGGGGGGCTTCGCGCCGAATCTGAAGGGCAACAAGGAGGCGCTGGACCTCCTGATGGAAGCCGCCGAAAAGGCCGGCTACGAGATGGGCCGCCAGGTCTACATCGCCATGGACGCCGCGGCCACCGAGTTCTACAACGTCGAGAAGAAGGTCTACTCGGTCGATCGCAAAGAAATCGACGCCGCGGCCATGATCGAGCTCTTGGCCGGCTGGGCCAAAGAGTACCCGATCTGCTCGATCGAGGACGGCTGCGCCGAGGACGACTGGGAGGGCTGGAAGCTGATGACCGACCGGCTCGGCGACCAGGTCCAGCTCGTCGGCGACGACCTCTTCGTGACCAACACCCAGCGTCTGAAACGGGGTATCGACGAGGGCATCGCCAACAGCATCCTCATCAAAGTGAACCAGATCGGCACGCTTACCGAAACGATCGAGGCCATCGAGCTGGCCAGGCTCCACGGCTACACCAGCGTGACCAGCCACCGCAGCGGCGAGACCGAGGACGCGACCATCGCCGACCTGGCCGTCGCGCTGGCGACCGGCCAGATCAAGACCGGCAGCGCCTCGCGCACCGACCGCATGGCCAAGTACAACCAATTGCTACGGATCGAAGAAATCCTCGGCGACGGGGCCCTTTACGGCGGGCCGATCTTTCCGATGAAGGGCTAACGTCGCGACACGCAGTCAAGATTTGGCTTAGCCGCCGCGGCCACGCGGCGGCGGGGCAAGCACGTCGACTTGGCCGCCGCGGCCACGCGGCTCGGTCATGCACACTCACGGCCGCCGTATCATACACTCCGCGCCATGAGCACCCTGCTCGAAAACCCCATGCCGATCATCTTCCTGGGGATCTTCGCCGAGGCGATCCTGGGCGTGATGCTGGTGAAGACCGGCCGGGGGGCGCTGCTGCTGGCGATGATCGCGGTGCTGGCGGTGGTGCTCGGCGGCGTGGGGCTCGAGGCCCTGGTGGTGACCGACCGAGAGCAGGTCGAGGCTACGCTCGAGGGCGGAGCGGCCGCGTTCGAGGCCAACGACCTGGACCGGGTGCTCACGTTCATCGCCCCGGATGCGCAGGGCACCCGGAACGCAGCCCGAGACGCGCTTCACTGGGCCCGATTCGAGCAGATCAAGATCACCAATCTGGAGGTCACCGTGGTGCGGACCGCCAGCCCGCCCACGGCCAGGGCCAAGCTGATCGTCTTGGTCACCGCGCGCGAGCGAAGGGGTGATTTCGCACTCGTGGGGCATCCGGTCCCCGTCGAGATCCAGCTCCAGCAGGCCGGCGACCGCTGGCTGGTGATCGCCCACGATTGGCCCGACGTGGCCGACGGGCTGTAGGGCGCCCTTGTTCGGAACACGAAAGCGCGAAAGCGCGAAAACGCGAAAAAGGGAAGACGAATAGCGCGCGTGGCTGACGCCGGATTGACCCAGACACATTGCCCGTCGGCTACGAAGGGTTTCTTGCCACGGTGGCCGATTTCGTGTTTTCCTCCTTTCGTCCTTTTGCGTTTTCGTGGCGGTCGGGCGTGTCGCCTTGTCGAGCGAAGGCGAACAGTAGCCTCTGGAAAGAACGCCTCCGAGTGCCGGCTTTAGGGCCCGTGGGGCGGACCGTATGGACCGGGGGGCCCGGTGGGTGACCCGTGCGGCGCGTGGGCATAAGGCGGGCCGGCGTGGGGGCCGCCGGGTGGCGCGGGGTAGGGGGAATGGTACCCGTGCCCATAGCCCGGCCCGCCGCGGTACGGTCCGGGCGACGCGCCGTAGGGGACCGGGTACGGCGAATAGAGCGGGTAGCGGTTCCACTGGCCGTAGGGATTCACCCAAGAGTCGAAGGGCATGGTCCAGGGCCCTTGGGGATTGCCCCAAGGTCCGTAGGGCGTGGCCCCGGCGCGGTAGGGGAAGAGCCACTCGCCGTAGGGCCGGATCGCTTCGCCCGCCCCCCAGCTCTCTACGATGTGCAGCCGGTCGGCGCTGCCGTCGGCCCCGCGGAGGGTCGAACGGCGGTGGCGGTAGCCGCTCTGCATGTAGTTCGGGTCGACCGGGGCCAGCGACGGGGCCTTGGGGGCATACTGGGCCACCCTGCGGCCGGCCGGATCGTGGCTGTAACGGGCCTGGCGAAAGAGCCAGCTCTCCTGGGCCGCGGCGCCCGAGCCGGCGGCCAGCCAGCCCAGCGTGCCGAGAATCACAAGGTGCCGTTTCATGGTTGCACCGGGGGTTGCCGGGAATCAACGCCCTTGGGGGCGTGTGGCGAAAAGTCAACGGGAATCGGGCCTTTTCAGGACCCGATGAGAGCGACCGAGAAGGGTCGCAACTCCCGTGCCGGCGGCTACCGTGCGGCGTTGAGCTACCGCGGTCTGACGGCCAACAGCGGCATGCGGTCCGGGTCCCTGGCGTCGATGGTGTCGATCTTGGCGGCCATCTCGGCGTCGTAGAAGTACTCGTGGCCGCGGGGCAGCATGGGAAGCTGCAAGCCGTTCCGCTCGATGATTTCCTTCATGAACTCCTCGTGGCTCTTGGGAAAGTGCCCGTGCAGTCCCTTGTAGTTGTTCAGCGTGTGGGCCACCTGGAGGAACTTTATTCGCTGGCTGGCCTGGAACATGGTGGCAATGGGCGTGGCGATCAGGCCGCTCCCGTAGTCTCGGCCCTTTGCCCCCACGCCGGGCATGGCCGGCGTGGCCACCATGTTCGGCGGCGGCCCGGTCGGCTTGGTCTCCTCGGCCGGCTGCTGGCCGGCGGGGGCGGGCGACTCGCCGGACGCGGTGGCCTGCGGGGGCGGCGGAGGCGGCAGTGCGGACGAAGTCTCGTCGCCAGGGACGGCCGTGCCGCTTGCGGCGCCGCCCTGCTGCGATTCGTCGGGCTTGGGACCTTTGTCCGCCCCACTTCCGCCGCAGCCGACGAACAGCACGACGGAGAGCGCCAAGAACCACGCGGTGGGCTTGCTTTTCATGGCAGCCTCCTTTGGATTACAGGTACGTAGAAGTCCGATTTCCTGACGGGATTTGGTATGCCGACCCCACGCACGGCAGTGCGTGGGCTTTGACTTCGGCGTCTATGTCTTGCCCTCTGCCTACTGCCTCCTGCCTACTGCCCGCTATCCACACCCGGGCGATCGGCCGGCTCCCTTTGCCGCGAGGTCCGCAAGTGGGGCTCTTGGCGGCCGGGTTTGCCCACGGGCAGGTCGCCGGGGGATGCGCCGTCGAGGCGGAACTCCCAAGTCTGCATCCGCTCGAGCACCGCCCGGCGGGTCATGTCGTAGTCCAAGGGGGTGAGCGTCACGCGGCCCTCGGCCAGGGCCGAGAGGTCGGTCAGCTCGCCGGGGGTCCTCTTGGGCGGCCCGCCGGTGAGCCAGTAGTAGACCCGGCCCCAGGGGTCGGTCCGCCGCTCGAAGCGGTCGCCGTACCGGGTGACGTTCATGGGCACGGTGGCCACCTGCGCCTCGCCGGAAAGGGCGGCCGTGGGGATGTTCATGTTGTAGAGCTGCGGCCCGGGGGCCTCCTTGTCGACGATCTGCTCGATGATCGTCGTGGCCAGCCGGGCGGCGTTGTCGTAGTCGGCGTGCTCGTCGAACTGGAGCGAGACGGCCACGCTGGTGATGCCGAAAAAGGCCCCCTCGATGGCCGCCGCCACCGTGCCCGAGTAGAGCACGTTGATCCCCGCGTTCAGCCCGCTGTTGATGCCGCTTACGACCAGCTCGGGCTGGCGGGGGCAGAACTCGTGGATGCCGATCTTCACGCAGTCGGCCGGGCTCCCTTCGACGGCCCAACCCCACCGCTTCTCGCCGCGAAAGACCTCCTTGACGATCAGCGGGGTGAGGTAGGTGATCGAGTGCCCCACGCCGCTCTGCTCCGTGGCCGGTGCCACCACGTAGACGTCGCCCAGCCGCCCCAGCTCGCGCTCCATGGCCGCCAAGCCGGGGGCGTAGATGCCGTCGTCGTTGGTTAGGAGGATCAGCACGGCTGTGTGTCTGGTCGGCCCCGGACGAGCAACTCACGATCTGCATTTCCGTCTGGTCATGATAGCCCGGTGCGAGGTCCTTGACAACGACAGCAAGGCTAAACTTGTGCCAACAAAAGACTTACGGGCGTTCATGAAAACCGATTGCGTATTCATGCAACCAGGCGTATAATTGACCGACGCAGCAAAGGGGTTTGACAATGGCGACACTACAAGTCAAAGGCTTTGACGACCGGTTGTACGAGGCGCTGCGTGCCCGAGCTGCGATGCAGAACCGTTCGGTAAGCCAAGAAGTGGTTACTATGATCCGCCAATGCCTATCGCAGCCGCCCGAGGACCCGAGGGCAGCTATGTCGGCCGCGTTGGAGCTGGCCGGCACTTGGCAGGATGAGCGTAGCGCTGAGGAGATTGTCGAGGAAGTGATGGCTCATCGCCGGACAGGACGCCGTTTCGACCCGCAGAGCGATGTATTTGATTGACACCGACATCCTGGTCTTCATGCTGCGTGGTGACCCGCGAGTCGTGGAGAACATGGAGGCCCGGGCGACCGATCCCCGGGCGATGTCGGTGATTACGTTTGGCGAGCTGCTCTACGGGGCGGCGAAATCGGCCCGACCGGTCGAGAATGCGGCGAAGGTTCGACGCCTCGGGCGGGTGTTTCGCGTGGTGGACGTCTCTGAAGACGTAGTAGAGACTTTCGCTCCTCTGAAGGCCCAACTCGAGCGCCAAGGCGAAAAGCTCGACGCGTTTGATCTCCTGATCGCCTCGACGGCTTTGCACCTGGGTTACGCGCTTGTGACAAACAACGAACGGCACTTCCGTCGAATTCCCGGGCTCCGGACCGAGAACTGGTCGCAGTAGCCGTCCCGGACGCAGGACGTTTCTTTCGGGCATCCTTCTCGCACTTCGGGAGCCAGCGTAGATTCCATTTCTTTTCCAGACTTGGCGCCTGCCACCTTCCTTCGGCCCCCTGGCGTTCTCACCGCTGCCGCCGTAAAATACCGGGTTTTCCCGGAGCGTTAGCGATGACCCGTCTTGCCGACGAAAAGGTCCTGGTCCTCGATTTTGGCTCCCAGTACGCCCAGTTGATTGCCCGCCGGGTCCGCCAGCAGCAGGTCTATTGCGAGATCGTCCGGCACGACATCACGGCCGAGCGGGTCGGCGAGCTTGCCCCTCGGGGGCTGATCTTCTCGGGCGGGCCCAGCAGCGTGTACGAGAACGGCGCCCCCCGGTGCGACCCGGGGCTGTTCGAGCTGGGCCTGCCCGTGCTGGGGATCTGCTACGGGATGCAGTTGGCCTGCCACGTGCTGGGCGGCGAGGTCGAGAACACGCCGGCGCGGGAGTACGGCCGGGCCCACCTGCACCTGACCGGGCGCGACGCGCTGTTCGACGGCGTGCCCGAGCGGACCCAGGTCTGGATGAGCCACGGCGACCAGGTGTCGGCCGTTTCCGAGGACTTTGCCCCGTTGGCGGCCACCGAGACCTGCCCCTTCGCCGCCGTGAAGCACCGCCGGCTGCCGGTCTACGGCTTGCAGTTCCACCCCGAGGTGACCCACACGCCGCTCGGGCCCGAGATCCTGAAGAACTTCCTGGCGCGGGTCTGCCGCTGCTCGGGCACGTGGCGCCTGGGAGATTTCGCCCAAGAGACGATCGAAGCGATGCGCCGCCGGGTGGGGCGCGACCGGGTGATCTGCGGGCTTTCGGGCGGGGTCGACTCGTCGGTGACCGCCGCGCTGCTGGCCCGGGCCATCGGCGGGCAGCTCTCTTGCATCCTCGTGGACAACGGGCTGTTGCGCAAGGGCGAGGCCGAAACCGTGATCCGCGAGTTCACCGGCCACTTCAAGACCGACCTGCACGTGGTCGAGGCCGAGGAGCGGTTCCTCGGCGCGCTGGCCGGAGTGATCGAGCCGCAGGAAAAGCGGCGGCGCATCGGCCGCGCCTTCATCGAGTGCTTTGCCGACGAGGCGGCCAAGATCGAGGAGGCGAAGTACCTCGCCCAGGGCACCCTCTACCCCGACGTGATCGAAAGCGGCGGCTCGGCCGACGGACCGGCCGCCACGATCAAGCTGCACCACAACGTGGGCGGGCTGCCCGAGGACCTCTCGTTTCAGCTCATCGAGCCGTTGCGCGATCTGTTCAAGGACGAGGTCCGCGAGCTGGGGCGCACGCTGGGGCTGCCGGAGGACATCGTCTGGCGTCATCCCTTCCCCGGCCCCGGCTTGGCCGTGCGATGCCTGGGCGAGGTGACCAAGACGCGGCTCGACACGCTCCGCGAGGCGGACGCGGTCGTGGTCGAGGAGATCAAGCGGGCCGGGCTGTATCGCAACACGTCGCAGGCGTTCGCGGTGCTGTTGCCCGTGCAGAGCGTGGGCGTGATGGGCGACGCGCGGACCTACGCCGACGTGGTCGCCGTGCGCTCGATCGACACCGAGGACTTCATGACCGCCGACTGGAGCCACCTGCCCTACGATCTGCTGGCCCGGATCTCCACACGGATCATCAACGAGGTGGCGGACGTGAACCGCGTGGTCTACGACATCAGCAGCAAGCCGCCGGCGACGATCGAGTGGGAGTGAGCCGCTTGCGGCTTCGCCTGACCCGAGAAACCGACATGCCAAAAAAAGAAGCCGCCGAATCAACCGAGTCCCCCACCTTCGAGCAGTCCCTCGAGCGGCTCGAAGCGATCGTCCGCCGGCTCGAGGAGGGCGAGCTGGGCTTGGATGAGGCCCTGAAGCAATACGAGGAGGGCGTCGGGCTGTTGCGGCGCTCGTACGAGCTGTTGAAACAGGCCGAGCGGCGGATCGAGCTTCTAAGCGGGGTCGACGCCGAGGGCAACCCGATCGCGGAACCCTTCGACGACCAGGCCACGTTCGCGGCGGAAGGCGGCTCGTCCGGGGGGAAACGTACCGGGCGATCGAGTGGGTCAACACGGCGCCGAGAGAACGACGTGGACGCCGACGGGGGGTTGTTTTAGAATAGGCAACCCCGCAAGGGCCGCCCGCTGCCTCTCGGCAGGGGGTTGATGAACCTCTCTTTCCCCACGTTCCTAACGAAAAAGGGGACCTGGCTTGTCTTGCCTTCAACGGCCCCGAGGGGTGCTGCGCACAAAATAAACCAGGTCCCTTTTTCGTTCCGCGTCCTCATGGTCCAGACCCGCCAGCTCGATTTTTCCGTCGTCACGGCCGGGCTCCGCGAGCAGATCGACGCGGCGCTGGCCGAGTTCGCGGGCCTTGGGCCAGGGTGCCCCGACGAGCTGCGCGAGGCGATCCGCTACAGCCTGCTCGCCCCGGGAAAGCGTCTGCGGCCCATGCTAGCACTGATGGCGGCCGAGGCATGCGGCGGTTCCCACGAAGCGGCGATGCCCGTTGCCTGCGCGGTCGAGATGGTCCACGCCTATTCGCTTGTGCACGACGACCTGCCGGCCATGGACGACGACGACCTGCGGCGCGGGCGACCCACGTGCCACAAGCAGTTCGGCGAGGCCGTGGCGATTCTGGCCGGCGACGCCCTGTTGGCCATGGCGTTCGGCGCGATCGCCCGGGGGGTGAAGCGCCCCGAGCGGGCCGCCGCCTGTTGTGCTGCTCTGGCCGAGGCGGTGGGGCCCTGCGAGCTGGTCGGCGGCCAGGCCGACGACATCGCGGCCCAGCAGGCCGGCCAGTCCGCCCCGAGCATCGACGCGCTGGAGTCGATCCATTTGCGCAAGACGGGGGCCATGATCCGCGTCTCGCTGCGGCTCGGGGGCCTGGCGGCCGGCGCCTCCGAGGGGCAACTGGCGGCCCTGGACGAGTACGGCTGGCGACTGGGTCTGGCCTTCCAGATCACCGACGATCTGTTGGACGTGCGGAGCAGCGAGGCGGCGACGGGCAAACGGGTGGGGAAAGACGCGAGCCTGGGTAAGCTGACGTATCCGGGGGTTTTTGGCATCGAAGAGAGCGAGCACCGCGCGGTACAATTGATCGAGGAGGCATGCCGGGCGATCGGCGGATTGGGGCCCGCGGCCGGGCGCTTGGAGGCGCTGGCCCGATACGTCGTGGAAAGGGACCGCTGATGGACGACCTGCTGGCGACGATCAACTCCCCGGCCGACCTGAGAGGGCTCTCGACGAAACAGCTCGAGCAGCTCGCCGCCGAGATGCGCGGGGCGCTCTGCCGGCTGGCCAGCGAGCGCACGGCCCATTTCGCCTCGAACCTGGGAGTGATCGAGCTAACGCTGGCTTTGCATACCACGTTCGACTTCAGCCGCGACCGCTTGATCTGGGACACGGGCCACCAAATCTATCCGCACAAGATGATCACGGGGCGGTACGGCGACTTCGCCACGATCCGCACCAAGGGCGGGTTGATGGGCTATCCAAACCCGGCCGAGAGCCTCTACGACCTGTTCATGACCGGACACGCCGGGTGCAGCGTCAGCGCGGCGTTGGGACTGAAATGCGGCGACGAGCTGGCCCGGCCCGACGAAGAGCGCCACGTGGTGGCCGTGATCGGCGACGGGGCCTTCGCCTCGGGCATCGTGCTCGAGGCCATGAACCACGCCGGGGGGCTGAAAAAGAACCTCACCGTGGTGCTAAACGACAACAAGATGTCGATCTGCCCGCGCGTGGGCGGGCTGGCCGACTCGCTCGACCGCGTGCGGATGAACCCCTTCTACACGGGGCTAAAGAGCGAGGTGCACCAGTTCCTCGGCCACGTGCCGCTGTTGGGCGATCCGGTCGAGCGGTTCATCCACCAGGTGAAGCACGCCATGAAGGCGGGGCTCTTGGGCGGGATGTTCTTCGAGGACCTGGGCTTCCACTACCTCGGCCCGGTCGACGGACACCGAATCCGCCAGCTCCAGAAGTACCTGGGCATGGCCCGGGCGTTCAGCGGGCCCGTGCTCCTGCACGTGGTCACCGAGAAGGGGCACGGGTTCAAGCCGGCCGCCGAGGACCCCACCACGTTCCACGCCCCCGCCCCGTTTCGCCACGAAAACGGCGAGGTCATCTCGCTGCGCCGAAGCCGGTCGGCCCCCTACACCCGGCTCGTGCGGGACGCGGTGCTGGCGCAGATGCGGGCCGATGAGCGGATAGTGGCCATCACCGCGGCCATGTGCCAGGGAAACATGCTCGAGCCGGTCCGCCACGAGATGCCCGACCGGTTCTTCGACGTGGGTATCTGCGAGTCGCACGCCGTGGCCTTCGCGGCCGGACTGGCCAAGAGTGGCCTGCGCCCCGTGGTGACCATCTACAGCACCTTCATGCAGCGCAGCTACGACCAGATCTTCCAGGAGGTGGCGCTTCAGGACCTGCCGGTCATGCTGCTGTTGGACCGTTCCGGGCTGGTGGGGCCCGACGGCCCGACCCATCACGGCGTGTTCGACCTCAGCTACCTCCGGCCGCTGCCGAACCTGGTGGTGATGGCGCCGGGCGACGGGCTGGACGTCGAGCCGATGGTCCGGTTCGCACTCTCCCACGACCACCCCACCGCGATCCGCTATCCCAAGGCCGGGGCCGAGATCGTCGAGCGCGAGCCGGCCCCGCTGGAGCCGGGCCGCGCCGAAGTGATTCGCGAGGGGAGCGACGGGACGATCATCGCCTGCGGGGCGGTGATGCCCGCCTGCGTCGCGGCGGCCGATGAGCTGGCCGCGGCCGAGGGGCTGCACCTCGGCGTGCTGAACGCCCGGTTCGTCAAGCCGCTCGACACCTCCGCCGTCTTGGACGCGGTCGAGCACTCGTCCTTTGTCCTCTGTGTCGAAGAAGGGACGCTCATGGGCGGGTTCGGCTCCGCCGTGCTCGAGGCCTGCTCCGACGCCGGCCTCGACACCCGCCACCTCCGCCGCCTCGGCATCCCCGACCGCTTCATCGAGCACGGCTCCCGGGCCGAGCTGCTGGCCGACCTGGGCCTGGACCCCGAGGGGATCGGCGCAGCCTGCCGGGAGCTGGCCGAGCAGACGGCCGTCGAGCGGCGTCCGGCCCGTCCACGGGGAGTGCGGGCGGGCTGAAAGGCGTCAGGCACTTGCAGCGGTTGCACCTGCCGGGTGGTGCCGACCGCTTCTGCGACTCTAGATCGGCCGATTTGCATCGGGCTGGCAGGCCCTCTTTCCGGGTGGTGCAGCCTGGGCGACCGCACGCCAGCGGAGGGCCGCTCGCCGATCAAGACCATCCTTGTGACCCATATTGGCCCCCTCGTGAGATAGATGAAGCCGCTGTCTGACCTCTATGCGCGGGGGAATTTTGGAAATTCCAGGAGTTTTTTTCGGGTCGCGCGTCAGGTTCGGGGTGTCAGCGGCTAATTACAAAGGAAAGGAGGTCTTCGGGAGCTGCCGCCAGGATGGTCAAAGGAGTTCTTCCGAGGGGTCGGCTGGTCGGCCGAACACGGGCATAGAAAGACGGGAGGGAGAGCCCGAAAACCGCTCCGTTCCCGGGTCCTCTCGGTGGCGCCGGTGGCAGCAGAAAGGGGACGGAAAGAGACAGAGCGAGGCTCGTCAGCTTCGGGATGATACCGAGGTTTGTGATTCCAACCTAACTCGAAAGGAAAAGGGGAGATCCAATGAGGACTTCTGTGACGGTTACTCTCGCGGCGGTGCTTGCCGTTCTCGCTCAGTCGTCGGCGATCGGCAGCATCGTGAGTATTACCACCATGTCTCCAGGTCTCACTCTGGATACGATGACCGTGGATCGTGACGGCGCGAATTACACGTACGGCGCGAGTGAGTTGACCGGCGTCACGCTGACCGCTTTCGCGGGCGAGGGAAACGACAGTTCCGTGGTCCTTGACGCGCCGGCCAGTCCACGTGGCTCCGCCCCGCCGGCGGCGGGCACGCGGGCGGCGCTTATTGAGGACAACCGCCTCGATACGGGAGTCGTGAACGTTGGCAAAGGGGCACTTGCGGCCACCGTTCAATTCGCGTCCGGTGTGGTCAACTCGGTGGGAGACGATATTATCTTCGTTGAGCTTGCGGGAGGGACGGCTGACTCGTTTGTCGTAACCATCAACGCGACGTCCAAGACCTACGCGAACTCCGATTTCAGCGGCAATCTCGTTCCGGGTGACGGCAACGTGGCGACCGACCTCTACCGATTCGTCCAGCCGGGCACCACAACCGAGGTCGCCGTGACTTCAATCGCTGACCTCGAGCAACCCGACTCCGGCACAGTGGAACTGGCATACCAGCAAGCCGTCGACAACCAGGGCGTTCGGGGCATTGGCATCAACCTGGATGATTTCGGCATCGGTGCCGGTGGTTCGATCTCCGAGATGTCGTACTCGACGGCCGGGAGTTCGCCATCCCTGGGCGACCCCATGTTCATTGCCGGCCTGCCCGAAGTCACGGGTCCGCCGCCCCCCGCAGGACTGACGGACGCGAGCACCTCGGTGGTCGGCAACAAGGAGGTGCTCGACAGCGTGACGGTCGACCGCGGATTGGGCCCGGAAGTGATCGACGCCTCGGCCCTCGTCCCGATCGACGTGATACATTTCAACGGCGCCTCGGACTCGGTGTTGGCGACCGGGCCGAACGACGGCGCCCCGGCAGCGAACAGCCGGGCAGCCCTGCTGGACGGGGATATGGCGTTGAATACCGGATTGATCAATCCCGGCCTCGCGGCCGGCGGCGGGAGCAACCCGTTGACGAACGATCCTACGCTACACCGCTTGGGCGACGGGACGGGTGCCCCTGACGGCAGCGAGGGCATCGGATTCGAGTTCACGCGGCCCGTCCTAAACGGGCCTGGTATTGACCTGGTCCTCTTCGAACTGGACGACGGGGGAAGCCTGCAAACGGGCGACGCGTTCTGGCTCAGCCCAATTGACTTCGACGAGTACGGTTTGAGCCTCACTGCGGCGCGCTACGTGGGAGGGGACTACGACCTGTTCGAACCTCTGGAGGGCTTCGATCTCCTCGCGGTCAACTCCGACAACATCGATCTCGTTGAGACGGGGGGAGTGAGCGTCGATGGCCTCAGGACCGGCTTCGATTGGCACGCTATCGGCATTGACCTATCCGACTTGGGCTACCACGAAGGCCTGCGCGTTTCGGGGCTCTTCATCCAATCGGGCGACAGCGACCAAGTCCTCGATCCCGTGCTAATCGTCGGGCTTCCGGACGCCGTGATCCCTGAACCCTGCGCCTGCCTGATCTGGTCCCTGCTGGCCGGGCTGGGAGTCGGCGTGGGGTGGTCTCGGCGCAGGTGGTGACAGGCCCTTGCCGACCGAAAAAGGACCCGGTCCCTTTTTCCTTACAGCACTGGCCGCTATCATGGGGGGCATGAGCGCTGGCCGACCCCAAAGTCCGCCGTCTCCGCCCTTGCGGGCTATCCTCCTCGGCTTCGGCGGCCGGGCCGACGTGGTCGAGGAGGCGGAGCGCCAGCGGGCGCGGATCGAGAAGCACGCCCGGATCGTGGCGACCGACTTCTCCGGCGAAATCGACTTATCCGAAGTCGAGGCCGATCTGGCCATCGTCTTCGGCGGCGACGGCTCGATTCTCCGGGCGGCCCACCAGATGGGCTACCGGCAGCGGCCGGTCATCGCCGTCAATCTGGGCAAGCTGGGGTTTCTGGCGGACATCCGGCCCGCTGAACTCGCGGATGTCCTTCGCCGGTTTGCCGCCGGCGAGCTGGAGGTGGTCGATCACCTGATGCTCGAATGCCAGGTGCTGCGCAACGGTCAGCCGGTTTGCCACCAGCTCGGGCTCAACGAGGTGGCCGTCCAGACCGGGCCGCCGTTCCGAATGATGAGCATCGATCTCTACATTGACTCAGAGCTGGTCACTACCTATAGTGGCGACGGCCTGATCGTAAGTACCCCGGTAGGGTCGACCGCCCATAGCCTTTCGGCGGGGGGACCGATCCTCCGCAAAGACCTCCAGGCACTGGTCATCGTGCCGATTAGCCCGCACACGCTGACCAACCGCCCGGTGATCGACGCGGCCGACCGGGTCTACGAGATGGCCGTGGCCCAGCCGGAGGCCGGGACCTCGGTGGTCGTCGACGGCCGGGTGCTCTGCACGCTGGAGCCGGGCGACCGGGTCCGGGTCGAGCGGGCGGCGGCCCAGTTCCGGCTGGTCTCGGCCCCGGGCCACACCTACTACCGGACCCTCCGGGAGAAGCTCGGTTGGGGCGGGAGGTTGAACCCGGGAAGGCGGGCAACGGATTGCCAGTAACGCCCATCCCCTCTTCATCAACTCGAAAGGACGCGAGGATGATGAGACCCACCTATCTCTTGTTGCTCGGACTCTGCGCGCCGGCGATCGTGACCGCCGCGCAGGCACCAGCCGCCGCGCCGGACAGCGGCGCCAAGTTCACGCTCCGCTACCGTTTCGAGCCGGGCGAGACGCTCCGCTGGAAGGTCACGCACCGCAACCGCACGCGCACCACGGTCTCCGGGACCACGCGATCGGCCGAGACCACCAGCGTGTCGGTCAAGGTGTGGCAGGTCAAAGAAATCCGGCCCGACGGCACCGCCACGTTCGTCCACTCGGTCGAGGACGTCGACATGTGGCAGAAGATGACCGATCAGGCGGAGGTCCGCTACGACAGCCAGCAGCAGGGCAAAGCGCCCCGGGGCTTCGAGCACGTGGCCCAGTCGGTCGGCGTGCCGCTGGCCACGGTGACCATGAACCCCGAGGGCCGCGTGCTAAAGCGCGAGCGTCACGAGGCCAAGGCGGCCGCCAAGAGCAAGGGCCCCGTGGCCATCCCGCTGCCCGAGGGGCCCGTGGCCGTGGGCGAGCGGTGGTCGAAGACCGAGGAAATTCGGGTTCGGCCGAACATGGGGAGCTTCCGCACGATCAAGGCCCGGCAGACGTTCGAGCTGGAGGAGGTCGAGACGGGCGTGGCCACGATTCGCGTGTCGACGCAGATTCTCACGCCGATCGACGACCCGGCCGTCGAGTGGCAGGTCGTGCAGCACGAGAAGCGCGGCACGGTGCGATTCGACGTCGAGGCCGGGCGGATCCTCTCGCAGCACCTCGAAGTCGACCGCCGCGTGGTCGGCTTCCGCGGCGAGACCAGCAGCCTGCACTACGCCACCCAGTTCGACGAAGAACTGCTGCCGGAGGTGGCTGCCACGGCGTCGCAGACCGCCGCGTTGCGCCGCTGATGCGGGTCGCTCGCGTGGTGCGTTTGGTGCGTTCTGGGTAATCTGCGGGGGCCGGGGCCGGGCGCGGCAAGGCGCCTCCCCTCACGTGCCGATCTCTACCGAGGACACGTTATCCCCGCAGGAGGTCGGCATGTTTCGGTTGGTGTGGCTGGCAGGGCTGGTGCTCGCTGCGGCGGCGTTCGGGCCGTATCTGCTCTCGAAGGCCCCGGAGTATTTCCGTCCGTCCGGCAAGTCGGCGTCCGAAGGTGCGCCGGGCGGGACCGGTCTGGCGCAGCCCAAGGAGCCGCCCGACCAGCCGGCGGGAAAGGGGGGGACGGCCACGGCTGTCGCGGGCAAGCTGCCCCCGGTCGAGGGACCCGAGGTCCGCAGCCTGGCCGAGGTGTTCCGCTTCGACGTCAGCCCGGCCTGGGTCCTGGCCCGCTGGCCCCAGGTTCCGACGGGCCTGGCCCAGCTCCAATATCAGGGCTACCGGGTGCCCCTGGTTACCGGCACCGCGCCGGACGACTTGGCCGGTTCGCTGACCTACTACTTCAACGCCCACCAGCAAGTCGAGCGGATCGTCTTCCGCGGCACCACGGGCGACGCGCGCAAGCTCGTCGCGCTGTTGGTGCAGCGCTACCGCTTCGTGCGCCGGCTGACGAACGACCCGGGCATCTTCCTCTACGAATCGGTCCAGGCCGACGGCAAGACCAAGAGCGTGCTCTGGATCCGTTCCGCCGACATCGTCAGGGCCGACGACCCGAACCACCGGTTCCAGGTCGATCTGACGCTCCAGCGGCCGGGGTGAGGCAGACGGGTTAGGCCGTGATCGGGAACGGGGTCGGCACTGTCGGGCGTGCCCGCCGACGGTTCGCCGCCGCGTCCCGAGACGTTATAATGGGCAAGGGCCCCGAGGAAGAGATCGAGAGCAGCTTGTGGCGGAGCACCCCAACAAGCACGTTCGTGAAGCCCTTCGCTATGCTGAGCAACTGGGTTGGACCGCCAGAAAGTCCGGTCCACGGGCCCATGCGTGGGGCGTGATCTATTGCCCGTTGGGCCATCAAGAATGTTGGATGGCCGTGTATAGCACTCCGAGAAACCCGGAAGCACACGCCCGCGCTATCCACCGCACGGTCGACCGGTGTCCGGGCGTTTGACGGGAGCTTTGCCATGATCGATTATCGCTTCTCCGTCATCGTGCCCGCACCCGCGATGACGCACGAGGAGATCCTCGACGCCGCCGACGCCCTGGGTGACGCGGGTTGCACGGACGCCTCGATCCGGGGACACGGCCAGGGAATGGAAATGCTGTTCGAGCGGGCCGCCGAGTCCTTGCAGGTCGCCATCGCGTCGGCAATTGCCGACGTGGAGCGGGCGGGGTATCAGGTTTCGCGCGTGGAGATCGAACGGGAGTCGATCCCGGCGTGCTTGCAATGAGACCCGTGGCTCACCGCGGCGGGGGCGGCAGGTAATTGAGTTGCTTGCCCTCGGGGCAACGGGCGCGCAACTCCTCCATGATGCGTTGGCCCTCAGGGCCGGCGGGGTCGACCCAGCGGTCGTCGTCCGGCCGGCGGATGGCCAGCTCAGACCCTTCGATTTCCGGATTGGGCTTCATGCCCGGCGGACGTTGATCCTCGGGCAGCGCCTCGAGCGGGACTTCGAGATACCCGATGAACTTCTCCGTCCCTCGCAAGTAAGGGCCGCAGCAGTACACGTGGGCCCGGACCCCGGCCGGCATGTCCTGGTATGGCCCGGAGGAAGTCTCGATCGGGCCGAGGGTCCCCGCAGGCACGGCAAACAGCTCGCCCGTGTTAAGATCGTAGAAGTACGCCATTCGCCGTAATTCCCGATCCGATCGCGGCCAGAACCACCACGTCAGCAAGCAGACCGGGACCATCAGCGCAGCCACGGCCAACGCCGTTGTGGCGGCAGGATAGCGGTCCTGGTACTCGCGAAAGGACATGCGTCTCGCTACTCGAGCCCCGGCCAGTGTACCGCCTGAGGATCGAAGAAGAACTGGTCCCCCTCGGTTCGCACGCTGCCGTCGCAAAACAGCACGTTGGCACGCCCCAGATGGCGCAGGGCCATGTAGCGGTTCCGGTAGCGCCCGAGTTGGTCGTCCCAGCGGTAGTCGTCGTTGCCCTGCATGTCCAGGTCGATCACCAGCTTCTCGTAATCGGTGATCATGACCTGGTCGGCGAGCATCTGCTGGCTGGAGGTGACCTGGTTGTTCATTCCGTAGCTGGCCGGCACGCCGCCTGGCTCGGTCAGGATACGGGTGTTTTCGCCCGGGAAGGTCGAGTGAAACCGGTGTACGACGAAGGTCTGCATGTCGTCGCAGAGCTCCACCTGCTCGGCGCCCGATTCGTAGCCGCGGGCGCGTTGGCCGTTGGGGTAGCTTGTGCCGCGATGGCCCAGGATGTAATCGGTGTTGTTCAGCGTGCGATCGAGGCAGATGATCCCGAGGATGCGGGTCGAGAAGTTGATCCGCCCGCCGGTAATCACCGCCCGCTGGCTCCTTACAGGGTCGTAGTGCAGGTAGTAGACGTCGACCTCGGTGCCGGCCGGCAGCGTGGCTTGGGAAAGCTGGCCGTTGCGGTTGTAGTAGCCGGGCTGCGAGCGGTCGACGGTCACCGATTGCGGCAGGATGTAGTTCGACTGCTCGACGTAGAGCCGGGCGAAGTCGTTGGCCGCAATACTCAAGTTGGGTCGGCGGGGATGGTCGAACACCAGCGAAGAGGGCGTTTCCCCCTCGAACACGATGGGCCCTTCGATGGTCGTCTCGCCGGCCGAGCCGGAGCCGGAACTCCCGTCGTCGCTGGGGCAGAGGTACATGCTCGTTATGCTCTCCATGTAGGGGCCCAGGGCCGCCGTCCAATGGCCGGCAATCCCCGCCGTGGCCGACTCGCCCATCTTCGACTGGAGGTTGTTGTAGGCCACGTAGAAGTTGTGCAGGTTGTTCATGCAGTGGGCGCTCCGCGCCGACTCGCGGGCAGCGTGTACCGCCGGGAGCAAGAGCGAGATGAGAATCCCGATGATCGTGACCACCACCAGCAGCTCGATGAGCGTAAAGCCGGCGGCCCGACGCGCAGCGATCGTCCGGCGTGACATGGTAGATCCCCCCCATCCGAGTCAAGAAGGCACGCCCGGGTCGGCCCGAATGAGTCGGCCCCTTGATTCTGCCGGCTATGATACCAGTTTACGGGGTCGCGGCCAACCACCAGTTAGTGGCATTTGCGTGTCACGACATCGGGGGGTGGGGAGTGCTGACGTGGCACCTTTTCGTCCCTCCTGACGCTGAACGGGATGTTCTCGCCCGCGAGCGCTTCCAAGGCCGCCTCCGGTACGAGGTGTTCCGCCGATCGAAGAACGTGGCCCGAGAACCTGCCCAGCAGGTGGGCCAGCGCCCGCTTCTCGGTGTCCCGATCCGGAAAAGTAATGGTCACCATGTCTGCGGAACCTCGTCGTGTCCGCGTTGGCACGACGCTCACCCCTCCGCCGGCGGCGGCTCGTACTCGAACTCTTTCCAGACCATGGGACGGCGCAAGCCCGGCTCGACGCGGAGCACGGTCTCGCCGTTCTGGAAGATGCGCACGGTGCCGTTGGTCTGGCTGACGGTCACCGCCACGGCGTTGGTGGCCCGGCTGATGGCGGCGGCGGCCCAGTGGCGGGCACCCAGGCCCTTCGAGAGAGTGACGTGGGCCGCCGAGCTGTCGAGATACCGGCAGGATGCCTCGACCGTGCCGTCGGCCGAGACGACGAAGGCCCCGTCGAGCTGGGCGATCTCCTTGACCCCCTCGCGCACGCGGGCGTCGCTCAGCGTGCGCTCTTTGCGCGTGTAGCCCCGGAACGGATCGAAGCCGGCCGGCCGGCTGCAGGCCATCACCTTGCGTGAGTCGCCCACCACAAAGCAGGTGCCCACGGGCTTTCCCTCGCGCCCCTCGCGCCCGATCTCCACGGCCAGGTCGACGACCACCTTGAGCGTGTCGAGCGGGACCCGGGTCTCGAGCTGCCGGAGGTCGCGGGCGGTGAGGCGGTTGAGGTGCTCGCCTAGATTGATCACACTAAGCGAGTCGATCGTGTCGGCGTCGAATCCGCTGTAGAGGGCCACCACGCTGGAGCCGGGCTCCAACAGATCGTCCGCCACGGCCTCGAGCACCGCCTGGGTGAGCCGTTCGTAGATGGGGTGGTTGGCCATGTCGATGGCCACGGCGTCGAGCCCCGCCTCGGTCGCCCCCTCGAGCTGGTCGGGACGGTCGGCCGCCACGACCAGCTTCTGGTCGTCGACGAGGCCCTTTAAACGCGCCCAATCGGCCGGGCCCTCCAGCAACAGCAGGATCGCGTCGGCCGGCGCCGATTCGGCCATCTGCATGGCCAGGCTACAGAGCCCCTTGAACTGGTCGGTCAGCCGGAGCGGCCGGTCGAGGGGTTGTTCAGGTACACTCTTCGGCGGGGACTCCGTCGGCGCAGTTCGAGCGGGCCCTCGGGGGGGTGTCCCACGGGATTTCTCGCCTTTGCGCTTTGATGTCGCCATACCGACTCTCCGGGCCCCCCGGGGCCCCGCTCCCGGGACCGTCAGTCTGAGCAGCCCAAGCGGACCGTGCCAATTCCCTAAGCATATATATAGTATAGGTTTCGGAGCCGCGATGCAACGGGACTGGCAGCCCGGCGCCAGGGCTCTTCCGCGGTGGAGAAGGCGAGCGGGGCAAGCCGTTCAGAAGATCCGCCGCAGGCGCTCGGCCACCGAACGGGGGGCCGTCTCGGCGGGGACCTCGCCCTGGACGTACTGACGCCAACGATCCACGTCGTTGCCGAAGTCCTCGCCAGTGAGGTCTTTCAGCGCAAGGACCGCGCGGTACTGCATGGCCGGATCGCGGTCTTCCAGAGCGGGGCCCAGCGCGGCCACGGCGGCCGGGTCGCGGCATTGGCCCAGGGCCTCGATCGCGGCCAGACGCACGTCGGTGTCGTCGTCGCCAGTGAGCACCTGCGAGAGAATCGCGGCCGCGTCCACACCGCCGCGCTCGCCCCACGCCCGGCAGGCCGCCATGCGCACCTCGCGGCTGGGGTCCTCGGTGGCCGCGCGGAGCAAGGCGTCGGCCTTCGGGCTGGAGCAATTGCCCAAGGCCCGGACGATCTCCGCCCGAATCAGCGGGTCGTCCTCGGCGCGGATCGACTGGCCCAGCTCCTCAGCCAGGCGCTGCTGCTCCTCGGGCGTTGCGCGGTGGGCGCGCTCGGCGGTCGACTGAAGCTCGGCGATGCGCTCGGTCGGCGTGACGATGTTCGCGGTTTTTGGGTCGCGCGGACCCCGAAACGGCCACCAGGACGGCCTGCCGCCAAAATGCGCGCAGCCGCCGGTCGTGGCAAGCATGAGTGCCAGCAGCCCGAGAAGGTGGACCACAGGGCAGCGTCTCAATGCGGCAGGACCCATGGAGGATTTGAACGACGTGAGGAACAAGCCGGGAGAAGCGACTGACGATCGTTTATCGACCGGAGGGGCCGGGGACTATACCATCGCCGCCCGTTTCGTCCAAGACGGATCGGTGCGGCGTGCAAACCGGGGCGCGGGACACGGTTTGCGCCTCGGAAATCGGTCTTTCGGCAGAAGGGGGGTATCGCTAACGTGGGGGCGAGGGGGGTAAACAGGAAAATCTATGGAAGGAGCAAAAAATGGGCAAGGATGTGGCGGCCGAGAAGTCCCGGGAATTCCAAGAGGAGATCCGGAAGTTCGCGGAGCACTTGCGGCAGAAGGTCTATGCGAGGGGTTACCCGGAGTGGGGAACCCTGTTCAGTGTTATCGAGGAGTTGGGCGTCCAGATCGGTGATGCGGTGT
>Ga0180438_10004217_pt1 | contig 20871 bp, 16 predicted proteins | sample SS_ome_12_FD_132455 | JGI IMG/M metagenome (GOLD analysis project Ga0180438, IMG submission 132455) | Hypersaline lake sediment archaeal communities from the Salton Sea, California, USA - SS_3_D_2 metaG | ecosystem: Environmental > Aquatic > Non-marine Saline and Alkaline > Hypersaline >... | reverse complement strand
GATTCTCCCGATTGGACCCAATGCACTCTGGACAGACCTATGGAGTACGAGCCAGGCAAGGTATTCAACTATAACAGCGGCGGTACGCAGTTGTTGTCGGCTATTATCCAAAGGGAAACACCGGGCACAACGGAGGCGTATGCCCGCGAAAAGCTGTTCGAACCCATCGGGATTTCAAACTACACGTGGAGCTTTGGGCGATCACCCAAGGGCATCACACCCGGTGCCTGGGGGTTATTCCTGACGGTCCGTGATATGGCGAGGATCGGTTATCTCTATCTCAACGAGGGATGCTGGGATGGGAAACAGGTCGTTCCACAGGACTGGGTTCGCAGATCTACGAGCGTGCAGATTGCGGATGCCAAGCTCCACGCTAAGCTCAACGTTGATTCTAGGCTTAACTTTGATTATGGTTATCAATGGTGGCTACCAAAGCAATATCCGAACTACACCTATGCCGCCAGAGGCTGGTACGGTGACCATTATGCGTTTATCAATGTCATCCCAGGTTTGAATACTGTGATCGTTTTTGCCGGTGGCAAGCCGGACGACGACGCGGTGGAACAAATCGTTGACGCTTTGGAAGAGTGATAGGGGTGTCAGTTGTCTAGTAAAGCACCTGGAGCTTTCCAGGCTGTAGTCGTGCTCCTCTTGGTTGGATTGCTCGGCAGTGGTTGCAGAGTGGGGTCGACCAGACTGGATTCGGAGATAATCTCCCTGGACGATACGTGGAGTCAGTACGTCAACTACCGGCTGAGTTTCTCGATCCGGTTCCCGAAGATGATGATGGCACAGCATGGATCGTGCAAGTGGAAAACAGACGATGGTGACCATTCATATAGACCCGAACCAGCGCTCGTTCCAGTAAGGATCTTTGTTGAGGATGCCAGCGTTGTGTACGTCGCCCCTGAGTATTACTACGAGCTCTCTGAAGAAACCTGCAACGACGGGCGATGCTATTACGCTGAGTGTACCAAGGTGATGAACTCACTACCCTTGCTGCAGGATTCTGAGAGCCTCTATCAGCAGATGTGGAGGTTTGTAGTGGAGGAGGTTCATGGCGATGAGGAGCTCGATGAGTTCATCAAGTCTCGCTATGGATCAGGATGCAGGTTGGGAGAGAAGGTGCCTGCTGGGCAGGAAGGCGGTTACGAGGTTGGGATTGAGGAGGAAGGAGGGAGCGAGACGGAATGCCCGCATTTGCACTGGACGTACGCATCGGGATTCGAGGTTCGACATTGTGAAAACGCGAACAAGGCCATAGCGATGTACCTGAATGGATATTCGACGTTTCTAGGGGATGCGCGGGGGTCTGTGACGTACGACGAGGAGATGCGAGACAGTTTTAGCTGTGAGGTTCGCTGAGCGAACGCGTGGGCGGGACAGGGTAGAATTGAGCACTAGGCGCGCGGTCAAGACAACGGTGTTTGTTGTTTGCGTTCGCCATTACGACAAATGGTGGCACCACGACGAGGCCTGGGAGCGGTACGACTACTCCTACACCGACGACGAGCTGATGGAGTGGCTGCCCAAGATCCGCCAGTTGGACGAAGAAGCCCCCCTGACCCTGGTCACCATGAACAACCACTGGCAGGGCCAGGCCGCCGGCACCGCCCGACAGTTGAAGATGCTGATGGAAGGGCACGGAGATTAGCGTTCTCCTGAAAACCAACCTCCATATTCCCCCTGTCCGGCCATAATCTGACCTGCCTGTGGAGCCCCCGTGATTCCAGCCCTGGCGAGCGCGGGTAACTACTTCATTTGTGGCACGTCACCCCGTCACCTGGCATAGCAAAGGCCGTCGTGAAGACGGTCTTTTTGTACGAGTCGGAATCCGTCTTGTGACCGATGCGTACTGGCCTCAGCGGTGGTATGATGCGACGAACGTTGAGGGATTCGAAGAAGGTGAAATTCTCAAGAAAGAGATGTAGTGAAAGCATACCTATGAACACGACGATACAAGCCAGGAAACGGGTGGTATTCGCGCTTGGTATGGCCGTGGTGCTGCTGGTGGGCGTAGGCGGCGCGCTGACCCTATCCAGGGCAAAGCACGTACCACCCGATGGGGCGGTACAGATCCTGACGAATGAGAAGCATGGCTACAGCCTGCGCTATCCGGCCGGATACGACGTGCAGTACCCCAACGAGTACGAGACAGTCATCTTTGTCGGCTCGCTGCTCAACGTCGAACAGCCGCGTGTCACTATCGAGGTGCGGGATGCCGCCGGTCGCGCCGTTGACCAGGTGGCCGGCGAGCTGGTGGCAGAGATCCCCGCGGGTTTTGACGTCCCGCGCACCAGCATACTGATCGATGGCGAGCAGGCTGTGGTGCTCGATCACCTCCCCGGTCAGGATATCAACCGGCAGGTGGTGTTCGTGCACGAGGACCGCCTCTACAGGATGATGTTCGTGCCGGTCGGCGAGGACTATGGCGAGGTCTTCGCTCAGATGGAAGACCTGTATGCCACGGTCATCAACTCTTTCAGATTCCTGTCTGGGCCCTTCGCCCTCGATGCGCGCCCGGATGCCGGACAGGGTGACGACTGGCATTCACCAGGGGCACAGTTGCTCTCGGAGCCGCGCCTGATAGTCCAAAGGCCGGACAACAGTATTCAGTACGTGACTTTGGTAGGCACCAGCGCCGTTCTCGTCGCCGATGCGCCGGCTTCGCTGCTTCCGGCTGGCTATGGCGGCGTTCCCTTTGGCGGCGCCCCGATGAAGGATGGCCCTGCGGTGTACGTCCGGCAGTGGTCTGGTGGCCTCTATGTGCTGGATACGATCCTGGGCCACCTGTTCCCGCTGGACTTCGTCCCGTCAGGTGCCTCTCCCGTGGCGGTGCGGCCGCTCACGGAGGGACTGCTGCCGGAGGGGACACCCATTAGCCTGGCCTGGGGTGAGTTCTCCGCCTCCGATACCGCCACGGCACGCCTGTATCTCTCCGCGCCCGACGGGAGCCACAAAGTCGAGGCCCTGGAAGAGACGTATGGTGCGTCCGATCCCTGGACCCAGTTCGTGCCGTGGCGCTGGCGCCAGGACGGCGGCCAGCTCTACGTGATCAGGCAGCCCGTGGATGGGCAGGCGGGCTTTCCGCCCTTTGTCGGTGCGGCCAATCTGTGGGCGTTTGATCCTCAGAGTGGCAGCACCGTGGAACTCATCTCCGATGACGTGACGGGTGGAAAGCTGTGCCTGGACGCGATCTCGCCCGGCGACCGCCTGGTGGCCCATCACTGCGACGAAGGACGGATCACGCTGCTGGATCTGGAGACAGGGGGAGCGACCGCTGTGAGCCTGCCCGACCATGTGTCCAGCGGCGTGCACCTGGGCAGCGTGCGCTTTAGCCCGGACGGATCCCGCATCGCCTTTGCAGCGATGACAGGTGGCGTTGGCCTGATTGAGGCAACTCGGGGCTATGTTGTGGTTTCCGATAGCCTGGGCCTTGGTGATGGCTCCCACGTAATCGTCACCAGTGAAGCTGGGAAGTGGTTCTCAGTCGCGGCCTGGCTGTCCGACGACAGGCTTGTACTGCAGTCCTATGATGCTGGCCCTGACGGCTGGCCGGCGGTGTGGACCGTCCGGACGGATGGGAGTGGTCTGGTCAAGCTGGCAGATGGCATCTTCCTCGCCGTAGGCTGAGCATTCGGCCTGCCTGTCTACTCTGATTCTCCCCCCAAACGAATGCGAATAAACCTCTTGCATACTTCGTTATAAGTATAACAGTGATACCATCTGGCTGGCACGGTGCGTGATCTGGGTATGCCACTGATCTCGGATCATCGCCTTGAATCCGGCCAGGCAGATGCGCCAGATGTCAAACCGTGAACCTGACCCATATGGTTCGAAGAAGGGCGGGGAAATGAACTCGCTCAACAAACCGCAAGAATCGCAGTGATCCTGATTTCAGCGAAAGGATAAGATGTGATGGCGACGACGACTGGAGCAAAACACAGGATTTCATCGATCGGAACGATACGTACGTTTCTTAAGGTGGGGACCTGATCGGAAACCATAATGGCCGTCGTTGACGGCTCATTCGGTCACCCGCTGAAACTCGAGGAGAACGCCTCCATACCCTTGGCGGGGGGCATCGCCCAGCACGGCTACCAGTGCGGGATGGTTTGGGGCGCGGCGCTCGCCGCAGGGGCAGAGGCCTATCGGTGCTTTGGCGCCGGGCCCCGGGCGCAAACTGTGGCCGTGATGGCAGCACAGAGGATTGTGGCCGCCTTCCGTGCCTCCAACAACGCCGTGAACTGCCTCGACATCACAGGCATAGACAAAACGTCATCCAACAGGGAGATGACCACCTACTTCTTCCTGAAGGGCGGGGTCGTGAAGTGCTTCCGCATGGCCGCAAGGTACGCCCCCGTGGCCTTCACTGAGATAAACACCGCGCTTGCCGCAGAACACGTCGAACCCCCCGCACCTCCCGTAAGCTGCGCCGCCGTGTTGGCCCAGAAGATGGGCGCATCCGAGTTGCATACGGTTATGGCCTCGGGGCTCGCGGGCGGCATCGGCCTGAGCGGAGGTGGCTGCGGGGCATTGGGAGCCGCCGTATGGATCATCGCGATGAACAGCCTCGAGGAAAGCGGCGATCAACTTGGCTTTGACGAGCGGTTTCAGGACCCCAGAGCCCTCGAGGCGATCGATAGATTTTTGACGTGCACCGGCTCCGAGTTCGAGTGCTCCCGCATCGTCGGGCGGCGGTTCGAGGACGTCGGCGATCACGTCAGCTATTTGCGCGATGGAGGCTGCTCGGAGATCATCGACGCGTTGGCGGCTGTGTAACCTGCCGAATACGCTCTCTTGAACGGGCGGCGAACACTGCGCTAGTCTTCATCAGGGATCTGGGGAAGGTCCAGGCTGGACAGAAGGTGCTCATCAATGGCGCCTCCGGAGGTATCGGCACGTTTGCGGTGCAACTCGCCAAGTACTATGGCGCGGAGGTCACCGGCGTATGCAGTACCACGAATGTAGAACTGGTGAAATCCCTGGGAGCGGATCAGGTCATTGACTACGCCGTGGAGGATTTCACCACGGGCGATGAGACCTACGATGTCATCTTCGACGTGGTGGGCAAGCTGTCGTTCCCACGCTGTGAACCCTCGCTGAAGGAAGGCGGGATCTACCTGGTAACTGTCCCTACGCTGGACGCGATAAGGCACAGCGAGAAGGTCAAATTGGGGGACGCGGCCCCCAAGGTTGAAAACCTGCTCTTCCTGAAAGAGCTCGTTGAGGCGGGGGCGCTCAAGCCAGTCATAGACCGGTCCTACCCGCTGGAGCATATCGCCGAGGCGTTCCGGTATGTCGAGAAAGGGCACAAAAAGGGCAACGTGGTCATCACTGCTAAGTAAGACCAGACTTTGGAAGTCTAACAAGCAGTCTCCCCCAACAGCCCTGCGGTGATTTCAAGATGGTTTCGCCTTCGACACGCACGACTGAAGACTTCCGAAGTCTTCCGCCAACTCAGATGAAACACACCCAATGCCAATAGAAGGAGGAGGTGGATCAAGTAATGAAATCTTTGTTGGTTCTGTGTTCAGTTCATCACCACAATACCGAGAAGATCGCTAACGTCTTTGCGGATGTCCTGGGTGCTGAAGTAAGAACGCCCCAGCAAATTGACCCGGAGGAGCTGCAAGTGGTTGATCTGGTTGGCTTCGGATCGGGCATATACCACGACAAACACCACAAGGCGCTGCTTGACCTGGCCGATCGGCTGCCACAGGTCACCGGCGGGAGGGCCTTCATCTTCTCCACCTGTGGGATACCAGCCTTCGCGCTCGATGGAGGACACGTCGATGACTACCTGGTTGAGATTCACGCCCCGCTTCGGGAAAAACTGCAGTCCAAAGGCTACACGATTGTGGATGAATTCACCTGTCCAGGTTGGAACACCAACAAATTCCTGAAGCTATTTGGAGGGATCAACAAGGGCCGGCCAAATGCCGAGGACCTCAAGCGTGCGGAGGAGTTTGCTCAGAGACTTAGAACGATTGTCCTCACGCAACCCGGGTCACCATGAACAACCACTGGCAGGGCCAGCCCGCCGGCACCGCCCGCCAGTTGAGGATGCTAGGGCAGCACACCCAGCATATCTTTGAGATCGTCTGGAAGATGTTCAGGGTTGTCCGCGACGAGGGGCCGGAAGGGCTGATGCTGTTCGGCGAATATCCGCTGCCCTTCGGGCCCGAGCAGGAACTTGACGTAGTCCAGGGCCGCCTCAGGGTGGGGGCTGTTTTCCGGTATCGTCACGCCGTAGACGATCTCCTGGCAGACAAAGTCCGGGATCAGCGACGCAAACCTCTGGTAGTCGATTCTGACGCTGAGGTCGTATCCCAGGCTCTCGAAGTCATCGGAGCCCAGGTTGATCTCCGGCGGAAGCTCTAGGAAATGGAGATCCCGCTGTTGAGCGACGCTCTTGTACTCAAAGGCGTAGTCGATGTCCCCCGACTCCAATATGCCCAGCAGAACCACGCTGGAGCCCCGCACACTGACGCTCTGGGACTTGACGATCTCAGGGACCAGGATTGTGCACTGACGATCTTCCACGTGCGGCACGATCGGGTAATCGAACTCCCCCAGCACGTCGTGGAATATGTCACTGTCCTCGTACAGCAGGCCGGCGAGCCAGCAGGCCATCATAGCCCGGTACCCGCAGGCGTCGAATCGGGGGTCGGGTACGCCCAGCGTCACGTCGGGACGTGAGAGGATTTCGTACCAGTTGTCGGCGTTGATTTCATCAGCGTACATACTGCCCGGCGTATAGGCCAGTCCCAGCGTATTCGAGGCGAACTTGATGGTCCAGTTGGCATAGCCGCTGTCGCTATCGGGCATCTTCACGTCGTACATCATGGCTGGAATCAGCGAATGGTCTGCTACTGCGATGACGTCAGCCTCGGCTTCAAGTTCGGTAACCTGCCTGATCACCTGGACACTGCCGTGCCCTTCGGTCAGGACATCGACGTGCGGATTCTGAGCCTCATAGGCCTTCTCGATCTCCGTAAACGGGACCATGAGGCTGCCGGCGCAGATCGCCTTGAGCTCGATCTTTTCCTGTGTCGGCAGCGTGCATCCCGCGGAACTCAGACACAGTAGACTCGCCGCAATGAGTGCCACGAGCAAGTGTTGTCCGTGTAGCCAGGAATTCATGCGCTCATCCCCCTGTGCTGGTGTCCGGCGTCAGGGTCCGTATCTCCAGGCGATTGACCCATCTGACCCACCAGTGTCCTTCGGTCAGGAGGCCATCGGGGTTGGTGACAGCCAGCCTCAGCGGCTTTCCATCGGTCTCAGATAGCGGCTCGCCCTGCTGTTCGAAAATGAGGAGAAACTCCACATCTCCCTGCGGAACCAGTCGCAGTGTGTCTGGCTCGAACGTGTCAATCTCTCCGTGTAGCTGCCCGTAATCGAACACGGAGGAGTAACCATCCTTGGCGGCCACGAGCAGGACGTCCGATGGGGTCATGCCGCCGACCAAATCCAGCAGCGTGTCAAGCCGGATTCCTCTCACCATGTAAGGCCCATAGACGGTGCCGACGGAAGAGAAGAACCCGCCGCCGGTCTCCACACCGGGCAGTGACAGCACCTCATCATAGGACAGGACGACCTGCTGCCCGTCACAGCCGATGAGGGTGAGATCCCATTCCACAGGTTCAGCCTGGTCGCGCTGAGCCCACTGCCGCAGGCCCACAACCACGGCCCCGGCCAGGAGCAGCAGCCCCGCCGCCAGGATCAACAGCGTGGTTCTTCTCCTTCCTGTGCATAGGCGGTTCACCTGGCTTCCCTCCTGAGGCGAATGAAAGCCAGTGCGATGAGGGCCAGGCCGATGACACCAAGTCCCAAGGTTACCCAGAGCATAGGGATCGGAAGGGCAGTAGACTCCGATTCGGATGACGGGGGCTCCGTCGGTGTCTCTGCAACCTTGGCCAGGGGCTCCGTAGGAGCGAGCTGCGCTGAACTCGCCGCGGGAGGTGCTTCTTCCTGCGAGTAGATGATCAGTTCGGTGATCCATTTGCCGGACAGCCCGTTGGTGCTGGGGAGGCCCTGGTAAAAGTGCTGGTACTTCTCCTGGGGCAGACTCACGCGCATATCTTCGTTCCCAAACACGTACTGGCCGGCGTCATTCGTTGTGCCGGCCATGAAGACAATCTGCATAGCGGTGTGATACCCTTCGAGGCCCGGATAGCCCGTCCCGTACTTCTCCCCAAATTCAGGCTCAGCCCCGTTGAACCAGGCCAGCACAATCGGCCCCTGTCTCTCCAGTGGCGCGTAGACGTTTTCGTAGGCAAACTCGGTGTGCCATCCATCGACGGCCACGAAGCTCACTTCGTCTCCGGGCCTCATCCCGCCGACCAGGTCGCACAAGTCGCGGGCGTTGGTACCCTTCACAGCGCCTTTGTCTTTCAGGTTCTGGGTCTCGGACGGGTCCCACATGTCGCCTTCAAACACCGGCCCCTGATGATAGGTATGTGTGACACCATCGCCGTATACCGGCAGATTCTCTTCCATCCACTGGTACGATACGGTCGTTTCCGCAAGTATGGTGGCGCCATCTGCAGCGTACCGGACGATGTGAAGCTCAGTGGTTGCTCCTGCCGCCACAGCAGGTGTGGGAGCATCAGTAAGCATGGACAGTAGTAGACCAGCCAGCAGTAGAAACCGGACAGCGAATTTGCTCATCTTTTCAGACATCCTCGATTCTGGTTATCCGAGCTTTGTATGTGCGGTAAGCCACGTAGCCGCCAATGTTGGCGGCCACGACGGCAACGACCGCGATGACAAGGTACACGTTGTCCTCCAAACTGCGTTCAAGGAATCCCGAATCTTCTCCGGTTTGAGAAACCGTCGTTTTGACTTTGACCCCCAGGGCGACGTTGTCTCCCACGTCACACAGAACGGTGAGCTTCCCGTCATATTCACCATTGGGAATCGTCTCGTTGCCAAATAGCTCCAGCTCAAACGTCTGCGCTTCCTCAGAACCCTGAATGCGGAGCGTGGCCGGCTTCACCTCGAAGGGTAGGTCCTCCGTATCGATATGCATCTGCGCATCGTCGCTGGACGTAATCCTCACGTCGAAACGGGAGCTGCCGCCGCGGTCTACGTCGATGCTCAGCGACACCGGCGACACCCTGAAATCCGCTTCCGGGTTCCACTGGGGCCTTTGCCCCTCAATGGATTCAAGGGTGACCGTCTCAAAGACCGTGCCAAAGGGATAGACTTCCAGGACTTCGCGGTTATCGTCGGAGACACGGGCCACCTTGATGAAGTCGACGGTCACCTCGTCGCGATCCACCGTTACCCTGGCGTAGCCGAGCGTTTTCGCCAGGCGGCTCTGGCTGCCCGCCAGAATCTGAGGGCTCAGGTCGGCCAGTGGCCCGCCGCCGGTGCCCACCACGAAGTAGTTCAGCCCCCGTACCAGGTAACGCTCGTACGCGTGGACGTGACCGCTGAACACGGCGGTCACACCCGCCCCTGCGAAAACGTCCTCCCAGTGCTCCCGCGACAGATCCCAGCCTCCGTAGTTCCTGGAATCGGAGGCATAGGTGGGATGGTGATAGAAGACGAAATCCCACTTCGAAGCAGATCGGAGCTCATCCTGAAGCCAGCGCCTCTGCGCTTCGAAGTCCGCCCGGCCATTTGTGTCGAGAACGGTAAAACGCGCCTCGCCGGAGCGGAAACTGTAATACTGGGGCACGCCCAATACCTCGTCGTAGACCGGCGAGTACTCGTCATGGTTGCCCATCACGGGATAGATGGTGTTGTTGGCGAGCATATCCCTCCCCGCCTCAAAGAACAGATCCCAGCCGTCCACGTAGTCTGCGTCGTAGGTGAAATCGCCGAGATGTACGACAAAGGAGATGCCTTCCTCCCGGGCAATGGTATCGGCCACCAGCTTGTGCCGGTCCATCTGGGTGAACCAGGGGTACTGTTCCTGGCTGTCGCCATAGACGACGAACGTGAAGGACTGCTGCCCCAGTGTGGTGAAGCCGAATTCGCGCGTACCCACGGCGTGGTCCCGCAGCCAGTCCTCCACGTCGGCGGCGGTCTGCGAGGGAAAGGAATCCTGGCTCACATCAGAGCCCAGGATCCAGACGCGGTACCGGTACGTCTCTGCGGGCTGCAGGTCGGTCAGCCTGACCTTGTGGTGCTGCCTTGGACCGGGGTCGACGACGAAATCCTCGTGGCTGCCGTGAAGCGTGCGCTGCTCTGCCGTGGCATACTGCACGACGCCCCAGGTGGACTCCGCTGTCTTCCAGTTTATCACCGTGTCCTTCTGGGTGGTGCCGGTGATGTACGGGCCCCATAGGGGCTCGATATCGTCTGTACTGGCTCTGATCCTCGTTGAGGGAGAGAGACCGGCCAGCACCATCACCGCCAACACGAGAGGGATGGCGGTCCTCAACCTCAAGCTCAATCCGTCGCCTCCGCCCAGAAGATAAACACGGCATCCTGGCGTCCCTCCTCATCCCAGTCACGGGGGACTCTCAGTTGTGTATGCACGCTCCTGGACTGGGCCCGTCCCATCGTGGCGATTGCCATGCTGCTGGCATAGGCATCGCCATCGACGTAGAGGGACCGCTCGTAGAATCTCTGAGCAATCTCATCGCTGCCCTGCACTTCGAGCGTCACAGAGACGTCCCGGGTGCCGATATTGGCGATTCCGACGTCGACAACGGGTGAGCGCCCGCCCGGCTCAACCTCCCCGTAGTCGATGGCGCTTTTGCTCAGAGAGATCCCCACCTCTGGCAATACCACCGTCGCGGAGACCTCCAACTCGGCGCGCGCTCGTGCCGGGCGGTCTTCGTCGTCGTCGTCGTCGTCGTCGGAGAAGATGGCGATCCGATCGATGTTCTTGATCGAAAAGCCATTCGTTGACGGATAGATGTCGAAGTAATGCCACCTGTTCTCAGGGAGCGTCCGGCGCATGTCCTCGTTGCCAAACACGTACTGGCCCGCGTCATTGGGGGTTTCAGCGAAGAAGACCAGCAGCATGCCATCACCCCAGGTTGGCACGTAGCCGTCCTGGTCGGAATACCAGGTGACGACGATCTTGCCCTGCCGGGCAGGCGGGTTGTATACGTTGGCATAGTCGAACGTCTTGCTGAACCCGTCGACAGCCGTGACTCTGACCGTGTCGCCGGCAGACATCCCACCCACAAGCTCGCACAGGTCTTTGAGGTCCGTACCCCTGGGTGCCCCCTTGGTCTTCAGGTTCTCGGTTTCGTCTGGATCCCAGAGGTTGTCCTCGTCGAAGCTAGGACCCTGGTGGTAGTAGGTTGTGGTCCCATCCCCCTGCACGGGGAGCTCTGACTGCATCTCTCCATAGGTAATCGTCCGCTCATTCAGAACGGTGACCCCGTCGGCGGCGTACTTCACGATGTGTATGGTGGTGGTCCCGGCTGCCCGAACGGTGAGAGTGGGGATGAATGCCACGGATAACAGCAGCGTCAGCCCAACGAATGTCTTTGCTGATCTGATGAACATCACGTCCTTCCGAAAGCGTCGGTCTTGGTGGCTGAACCCCAATGCCAGACGGCAGGATATGCCATCTGGTCCAGCCATCCGTTCTGCAAGGGGGGCGGTGATCCACCGTCCCCCCTTATGATTCTGCAACCGTTCCGATAGGTTCGATTGAGACAAGGGCCCTAGTAGCCCTTGCTCACGAGCGGCAGGTACAAGATCCTCGGCAGGTCAAGGAGCTCTATCCGGGCGATCTGTCTTATCTTCTGTTTGCCCGAAGTCAGGTCGCTGCCGACCAGCCTGAGCGGGTATGAGTCCTCCGACAGGGGCAGATCGTTGAGGGTGTTTGCCACAATGATGTTGTCGTTGCGGACGACGTCTGAGATGGGGAACGTATAGCTGAAGTTGTCCGTGGCGACCACCCTGACATCATAGCCCAGCGCCGCGAGCTCATCGTTGAAGGCGCCTTCGCCGTGAGGATTGTCGTCATCGACCCAGCCGGCGAGAAGCCAGAGGGGGAGGCCTGCCCAGACGTCCTCCCCATCTGTGTACACGGCCCTATGGCCGATGTCGGGGCAAAGTAACGCGCTTTCAAACTCGGCCTGCCTCATGGTATAGGTGGAGGCGCCCGACAGCTCGATCGTCCAGGTCTCAATCTCCGGGATATTGAGCAGGTTGATACTTTCTATCTGACCCACCCGATCCTGGCCCGAGGTCAGCGCGCTGCCGACCAACCTGAGCGGGTAATGATCCGACAAAGGATCCCCGTTGATCTTGTTGGCCACGACGTAGCCTGACGAGCGACGGACGTCTTCACTGCGGAACGTGCGGGTATAGCCGTCGCTTGCCCTCACCTCAATGTCATAACCTGCCTGCGCCAGCGCATCGTTGAACGAACCGATGCCGTGGACGTACGCATCGTCGGCCAGCCCAAGGAGATACCAGAGAGGCAGGCCGCTCCAGACGTTCTCACTGGTGTCGGTCCACGTGATTACTTCATGGCAGGCGAGGGAATTCTCGAACCAGCTCTGGCTGACGGGGGTGGTAACCACGCCGGTTACGTCGATCGACCACGCCGCTGGTGCCTGCGTGTAGATATTGACCTCGCTGATCCACTTCAGGGAGATACCGTTGGAGGAAGGATATCCGATCGAGCCATCGTAGAAGTAGTGCCAGTTATCCTCCGGCAGGTAGGTGCGCATGTCGTCGTGTCCGAAGACGTGTTGGCCACTTCCATTGGTGGTCTCGACCAGGAAGATGAGCTGCATACCGTCCCCGAACTCCGGGACGTACGCGCCATCGGGGTACACGTCGTGGCCATCGCCGGCGTTCTTGCTGTACCAGGCCAACACCATCTTGCCCTGTCCCGGCGCGGGGTTGTACACGTTGTCGTACTGGAAGTCGTCGCCGTACCCGTCTATCGCTTTGATCTCGATCTGATCTCCGTCCTGCGCACCGCCAACGAGTTCACACAAGTCCTTGACATCGGTTCCCTTGATGGCCCCCTTGTTCTTCAGGTTGACGGTTTCGTCCGGGTCCCAGAGATTCTCGGGGTCAAACGTCGGTCCCTGGAAGTAATAGTGGGTTTCCCCATCGCCCTGTACCGGCAGGGTGGCCTCCATCTGGGTGTAGGTCAGCGTTTCTTGGGCGAGTATGCTCGTGCCGTCGACGTCATACTTTGTGACGGTGATTGACTCCGTGCCGTCACTAGGCGCCGTAGGCTGCGTGGGCTGTGCGGCCGCGCGGACCAACCATAGGCCGCCGATCAGCCCCAGACATAGGACGATGATGCTGAGTGCTTTCGTGGTTTTCACTGTTTCCCATCCTTTCGAAAGATTTAGGAGAGGTTCTGCACGGATATACAACTCGACGGTCTGGGGAAAAACAAAACCGGCGCCCCCGGATTGGAAACACGGAGTAGCGCCGGCCATCGTAGATCCTTGCCTCGTTCTCCTTTCCAAACACGGGAGGCATAGGCGTTTCCACCTGTACCCTGTCGGTTTCAAACCATAGGTCAACGATACTCACACGACTTCGCAGGAACCGCTGGGCGGCCTCAGACCCGTAGGTATTGAAACTCGGAGATGCTGAACTTGACGTTTTTCAATTATTGTGTCAGTTGAGTCGATACAATTATAACAACTCTGGGAGATTTGTCAAACAGACGTATGCATTGATCTCATTGGAGAACGAAGAGCAGCCCCAGATCCAGCATGTCTTCATCTTGCCCCCGTTGATCACAGTCGTGCTGCATCTTTCCTGATTCTTCCCCCAAACGAATGCGAATAATTCTCTTGAATACTTCGTTAGAAGTATGACAGGTATACCACCTGGCTGGCATAATGCGTGATCTGGGTATGCCACTGATCTCGGTTCATCGCCTTGAACCCGGCCGGGCAGATTCGACAGATGTCAAACCGTGAACCTGACCCATATGGTTCGAAGAAGGGCGGAGAAATGAACTCGCTCAACAAATCGCAAGAGTCGCAGCGATCCTGATTCTAGCGAAAGGAGGAGATGAGGTGACGACGACTGGAGCAAAAAGCAGGATATCATCGCTAAGGACGATAAATACATTCCTTAAGGTGGGCACCTGATCGGAAACAATTATGGCCGTCGTTGACGGCTCATTCGGTCACCCCCTGAGACTCGAGGAGAACGCCTCCATGCCCTTGGCGGGCGGCAGCGCCCAGCATGGCTACCAGTGCGGGATGGTTTGGGGCGCGGCGCTCGCCGCAGGGGCAGAGGCCTATCGGCGCTTTGGCGCGGGCCCCCGGGCGCAAACGAAGGCCGTGATGGCGGCACGGAGGATCGTGGACGCCTTCCGCGCCTCCAACAACGCCGTGAACTGCCTCGACATCACAGGTATAGACAAATCGTCGTCAAACAAGGATATGACCACCTACTTCTTCCTGAAGGGCGGGGTCGTGAAATGCTTCCGCATGGCCGCACGATACGCCCCGGTGGCGTTCGGTGAGATAAACACCGCGCTTGCCGCAGAACACGTCGAACCGCCTGCCCCCCCTGTAAGCTGCGCCGCCGTGTTGGCACAGAAGATGGGCGGTTCTGATATGCACACCGTCATGGCCTCGGGACTCGCGGGCGGCATCGGCCTGAGCGGAGGTGGCTGTGGGGCATTGGGAGCCGCCGTATGGATCATCGCAATGAACAGCCTCAAGGAAAGCGGCGATTAACTGGGCTTTGACGAGCGGTTTCGTGACCCCAGGGCCCTCGATGCGATCGATCGATTCGCGGCCTGCACCGGCTCTGAGTTCGAGTGCTTCCGCATCGTTGGACGGCGGTTCGAAAATATCGGCGATCACGCCAGCTATTTGCGCGATGGAGGCTGCTCGCAGATCATCGACGCATTGGCTGCTTCGTAACCTGCGCAACCTCGTTGAGTTAGACCAGACTTCCGAAGTCTTCCGCCAACTCAGATGAAGCACACTCAATACCAGTAGAAGGGGGAAATGGATCAGGTAATGAAATCTCTACTAATCCTGTGTTCAGTTCATCACCACAATACCGAGAAGATCGCAAACGTCTTCGCGGAGGTCCTGAATGCTGAAGTGAGGGCGCCCCGGCAAATTGACCCACAAGAGCTTCAAGGGGTTGATCTGATCGGCTTCGGATCAGGGATATACCACGACAAGCACCACAAAGCGCTGCTTGACCTGGCCGATAGGCTGCCGCAGGTCACCGACGGGAGGGCCTTCATCTTCTCCACCTGCGGGGTCCCAGCCTTCGCCCTCGACGGAGGGCACGTCGAGGACTACCTCGTTGAGATTCACGCGCCGCTTCGGGAGAAGCTGCAGTCCAAAGGCTACGCGATTGTGGGTGAGTTCACCTGTCCAGGTTGGAACACGAACAAATTCCTCAAGCTGTTTGGAGGAATCAATAAGGGCCGGCCAAATGCCGAGGACCTCAAGCGTGCGGAGGAGTTTGCGCAGAGACTGCGAAGCTGTTCAAAGACAATTTCCTAGCTTTGTACGCAAAGCCTGAAGCGGAGCGCGTCTGACGGTACGTCGGGAGTTGTAGGTTTCTTGGAGCCCCAGCCGCCACCTTGTACCTTTTGTGAAGCCGGTTCAGCAACCTCCTCGCCGAAAGGGGTATAGTCTCAAGGCAGAACTTGGTCACCTGACCAGAACAAGACCGTCCACTTGACCAGGTCCCAAACTCCCTGGTTGGCCGGTGCGCCGGGGAGTTGTTCGTGGTACATTGGAAGTCAAAGCGGACGGAGACATATCCACAAGAGGAGCATCGAGAGGAGTCACATGGCAACACAATTCTCAGTAAAAGATGGCAAACCCTGGAGAACTGCCTTCTTCACCATCTGGGGGGGACAGGCGCTCTCGATCTTGGGCAGCCAGTTGGTGCAGTTTGCCCTGATCTGGTACCTGACTATGAAGACAGGTTCAGCGACGGTGCTGGCAACCGCCTCCCTGGTCGGGATGCTGCCCAATGTGATTTTGGGCCCGTTTGTCGGCACCCTGGTGGACCGCTGGAATCGCCGCTGGATCATGCAGCTTGCCGACGGCATCGTTGCCCTGGCCACCATCGTCCTGGCCGTTTTATTCGCCCTGGATGCCGTTGAGATCTGGCACATTTACGCGGTGATGTTCATCCGTTCCCTGGCTGGCAGCTTCCACGGGAATGCCATGAGCGCTTCGACCTCGCTGATGGTTCCAGTCGAAAGTTTGACCCGTATCCAGGGGATCAACCAGATGCTCAACGGCGGCCTGAATGTAGTCTCTGCCCCCCTCGGTGCCCTCCTGCTGGATGTCCTGCCCCTCCAGGGCATCCTGGCCATCGATGTGGTCACGGCCTTGCTCGCTATCCTGCCGCTGTTCTTCATCCAGATCCCGCAGCCGGAACGCATCGAGCGCGGACAGGTACAGCGCGAGGCTGGAGCAACCGTCTGGCAGGATTTCAAAGCAGGTCTCCGGTACATACTTGGCTGGCCGGGATTATTGATTGTCAGCCTGATGACGGTGGGGATCAACTTCACCATCATACCCGCTTTCTCGCTGCTGCCCCTCGTGGTCAAGGATTACTTTGGCGGAAGTGCGATCCACCTGAGCTGGGTAGAGTCCGCTATGGGGCTTGGAATGATCGCTGGCGGGGCGCTGCTGGGCATTTGGGGTGGCTTCGAGCGCAAGATACTGACTTCCATGATCGGGTTGATGGGAATGGGGACAGGCACCCTGATCCTTGCGTTGGCCCCTTCCTCGGCGATGTTCCTGGCCATCGGCGGCGCGTTCCTCGTCGGCTTGATGAGTCCCATCACGATGGGGCCATTCTTTGCCGTGATACAGTCGACCGTCGAACCCGATATGCAGGCCCGTATGTTCTCCCTTCTGAGTAGCGTTGGGGGCGGGATAGCGCCGATCGGACTGATGATCGCTGGTCCAGTAGCCGACCGGGTCGGGATTCAAGTCTGGTTCTTACTCGGTGGGGCGCTGTGCGTCTTGATGGCCATTGCTGGTTTGTTTCTGCCAGTCGTGATGAACATCGAAGAGAAGAAACCCCGCCTTATGTTCGATGAACTCAGCGCAGGTCTTGAGCGAGCGATGTAATCGAAGAACGCTCCCGCTACGGAGGGCGAACTCATCCAACTGCGCAGATGATCAGGCGCGTTCTGCAACAGGGTGGGGGAATCATATCGTCGGCCATGGGCTGCGGTTGTCCCTTGACCCGGTTAATGATATAATCGGCACAGTGCAACCTGTGGCATGCCAGGAGCGAAGCAAGTGCCCTGACCCCTTCTGAAAACCAAGCTCTACATCCCCCCGCCTGGCCAGAACTGGTCTCGCGCCCACGCCTGATCGAACGGCTAAACGCGGGCCTGCTGCGGCAAATGGGTTGCTAGCTGCAAGCTGCCTGTCATCTGACGTTCTCTCGACAAAAGCGACAACGATCTGGCCAATCTCCGGCGCTGCCCCATCGTTGCTCGGCATTCTATCTAAGAAGTTGTTCAAGAACAACTTCCCAGCTTTGTCCACAAAGCCGCTTTGTCCACAAAGCCGCTCTGTTCGTCAAGAACGAGCACGAAGTGCTACGGCACGCAGTGCCGCGTTATTGACGAACAAAGCCTAAGTCCCCGTCAAGGAGGCTCAATCATGTCAGACGAAGCATCCACCACAGCTAGTTCCCTTCAGCGGTTCGCCCTACAGAAACCCATCCTGACCAGCCTGGTGCTCTTGGCCATCGCCTTTTTCCTCAAGTGGATAGACACCTGGGTGCTGCGGCTGGATGAACGCCTCGGTGAGATCATCCTCTGCAAGGCGCTTGGGTTTGTCCTGGTCGTCCTGTTCCTCTGGGCGGCCGGGCGAAGCCTGCGCGATATCGGCTTGCATTCCAGGCAGCTCGGCCCCAGCTTGCTCATTGGGGTTGTCATCACGGTGATAGCGCTTGTCGTGGGCTACGGCGTCGAGTTTGCCGCCCAACTGCCCCGTCAACCGGTGTTTCGTTTCGAGGCCATCGATCCGAAAGCGGGCGTCTCCGGCGGACTGCTTTTCATACTCTGGATGGTCTTCAGCAATGCCATCAACTCATTTATGGAAGAAGGCCTGTTTCGCGGCCTGATGATCCGCCTGTTTCGGGTCAGGCTGCAGTTCTGGTGGGCCAACGCCCTTCAATCGTTCCTGTTCGCCATATGGCACCTTCCGTGGGTGTTGAAATGGTACCAGACGGGCCAGATTGAAGCCCACGGCGGTCTCCTGTTTGCCACAATCAGTCAGTTTCTGCCCATGTTGTTGATCGGATTCGCCTGGGGGTATTTCTATCTCAAGACGGACAGCCTGTGGGTACCGTGGATCGCCCACTTCCTGAACAACACCGTGTTTAACCTCTTGCACGTCACCACCACGGACGGCCTGGATTCCGGCCTCCCCATACGGGCCCTTTCCTACATTGTCGTCGCGTGGCTGAGCATGGTTCTGGTCAAGTACCTGGCTGAGCGGTTTGAGATGCCGGAGGTCAAACCCTGGGGTCAGTGGGCGATCGACGACTAGCGAGAGGTCAGAGACAACATCTGTCAATACCGAGGAATGAGAACACGATGGAAACACGCCCGAACCCGCCTACTGCCTTACAACGACAGAGCAGATCCCTCCTTGTGTTCATGGTCATCCTGGGCTACGTCGTCACCGTTGCCGTTGGCTCCGATGAGCAGGGAAGAGGATTCACGGTTCAGGAACTTTTCTGGGGCTTCTCTTTTGGAGTGGTCTATCTGCTCCTGGCGCTGAACGATCACCTGATCTTCGATCGTCTCCCGGCTGGCTGGGCGGAGGCGCTGTTCTTCTCGGTGCAGTGCTCCCTGGTGCTTGGCATCGGGTTGGTGCTCGGGCCGGGTGGCAACTGGTTGATCGGCGTGCCGCTTGCCGCATTTGCCGTGGAGCGGCTCACACCCCGGCGGCGCTGGCCGGTCTACGTGGCCCTGATCGCTACCGTCGTTCTGCCCATTGCATTGCGCCAGACGGCGGCCTGGCCCGAGGCGTTGATCACCGTGCTGATCAATGCCGTCGTTGCCGGCTCCGCGGTGTTCTTCGTGGCCACCTTTGCCCACATGCGCTTGAACGAGCAGCGGGCTCGCGAGAGCGCCGAGCGCTTGATGGCGGAACTGGAGGAAGCCAACGCCCAGCTTGCGGCCTACGCCACGCAGGCCGAGGAGCTCGCTATCACCCAGAAACGGAATCGCCTGGCTAGGGAGATTCACGATAGCCTGGGCCATTATCTCACGACCGTGAACGTCCAGATCGAGGCCGCCAAAACCGTGATGGATTCCGACCCCGAGCGTGCTTTGGACGCCATGGACAAGGCCCAGGAACTGGCCCAGAAAGGGTTGGCCCGGGTTCGGGAGTCTGTGGCCACCCTGCGGGAATCCCCGGTCAGCAACCGCCCGTTGCACCAGGCCATTGCGTTCCTGGTCGAGGAAACCCAGAGCACCGGTATCGTCACCGAATTCGACGTCGTTGGCGAGCCGCAGGCGCTGGAACATAAGGTCGCCCTGGCCCTGTACCGGGCAGCCCAGGAAGCGCTGACCAATGTGCGCAAACACGCCCGCGCCTCCCGGGTGGACGTCCGGCTGGACTTCCAGCCCGGCCAAGTCAGCCTGGAGGTAAAAGACAACGGCGTAGGTGCCGCCGAGGCAACCGGCGGATTCGGACTGCTGGGTATCCGCGAGCGGATGCAACTGCTCGGTGGCACATTGGAGATCCGTACAGATCTGGGGAAAGGCTTCTGCCTGACCGCTACCGTCCCGCTGCCGGTCACAGACAATCCTGCGGAGCCATACGGATGAGAGTGCCTAATCCGTCTTGTCCTGAAACCCGTGCTATGGATGAGATTTCCTAATCCGTCCCGTCCTGAAATCCGTGTTATGGATGCGAGTCCCTAATCCGTCCCGTCCCGAAATCCGTGCTATGGATGAGAGTTCCTAATCCGTCTTATCCTGAAATCCGTGTTATGGATGCGAGTCCCTAATCCGTCCCGTCCCGAAATCCGTGTTACGGATGCGAGTCCCTAATCCGTCTTATCCTGAAATCCGTGTTATGAATGAGAGGGCGATATGGCCATTCGTGTCTTGCTCGTGGACGACCAGGCCCTCTTTAGAGAGGGCCTGGAGACGCTGCTCTCCGTCCATAAAGACATTCAAGTCGTTGGACAGGCCAGCAATGGTCGGGAAGCGCTTGAGGTTGCGACTACAGTCCGCCCGGACGTGGTCCTGATGGACGTGCGCATGCCGATACTGAATGGCGTTGGGGCCACCCGCCGTCTGAAGAAAGCCCTGCCCCAATGCAGGGTCATCGTCCTCACGACGTTTGACGATGACGAATACGTGTTTGACGCCCTGCGCGCCGGCGCGGTCGGCTACCTGCTGAAGGACGTGGCTTCTGCCGGACTGGTCGAGGCGATCCGCGCCACGGTACGGGGCGAATCCATCCTCCAGCCCTCGGTAGCTGCCAAAGTGATCACCGAATTCACCCGTGTCTCGAGCATGGTCCCACTGGCGCAGACGGAGCGCTTGATCGAGCCGCTATCAGAGCGCGAATCGGAGATCCTGGGCTTGATCGCCACCGGCGCCACCAACAGAGAGATCGCCGACCAGCTCTTCATCGCCGAGGGCACAGTCAAAAACCACGTCACCCACATCCTCGGCAAACTAGGCGTGCGCGACCGGACCCAAGCGGCCCTCAAAGCCAGAGAACTGGGCCTCCTCTAACCACAAGCCCCGAAAACAAACGGACCGCGGGCATCCCTGCCCGCTCTTTGGACCGCGGGCATCCCTGCCCGCTCTTCGGACCGCGGGCATCCCTGCCCGCCTCTTCGGACCGCGGGCATCCCTGCCCGCCTCTTCGGACCGCGGGCATCCCTGCCCGCCTCTTCGGACCGCGGGCATCCCTGCCCGCCTCTTCG
>Ga0180438_10004215_pt1 | contig 20874 bp, 17 predicted proteins | sample SS_ome_12_FD_132455 | JGI IMG/M metagenome (GOLD analysis project Ga0180438, IMG submission 132455) | Hypersaline lake sediment archaeal communities from the Salton Sea, California, USA - SS_3_D_2 metaG | ecosystem: Environmental > Aquatic > Non-marine Saline and Alkaline > Hypersaline >... | reverse complement strand
GAGAGCTATCTCCGATATCCAAATCTAAATCTGAAGAAATCTAACCTTAAGGAGAATCAAAAAATGTCTGCACAAAATAAAGCCATTATGCGTCGTATCTACGAAGAAATCTGGAATCAGGGCAATTTTGAAGTATTGGAAGAGATTATCTCGCCTGATTACATTGGTCATTTACCGACTCCTCCGGGAGCACCATCCGGTCGTGAAGGTTTACTTTGGCTAATCCAGATGTATCGCACAGCCTTCCCCGATATCCATGTACAGGTTGAGGATCAGATTTCCGAAGGAGAAAAGGTATTGACACGTATCACCATTCAGGGAACGCATCAAGGCCAATTCATGAATGTTCCGCCAACCAACAAGAAAGTAATAGTGACAGCTTTAGTGGTTACACGCTTCGAAAAAGGTCAAAATGTAGAAGGGTGGGCTGAGTTAGACCGTTTAGGGTTGATGCAGCAACTTGGCGTTGTTTCTGTACCACAATAAGGTTAAGTATTTGCTTACCATCTCAGATAATCATTAAGCTGAGTCGCCTTTCCTTCTTCATGCTTGGTGCAGTTCTGGTGCAGTTTTGGTGCAGATTGGATAGCACAGCATGGTAATAATAGACAGAATGGACGTCAATTACACATTTTTCTGGACACGATAGACGCCATAACACAACAAAGTACTACATGGACTTGCCCTGATCAAACTTTAAATTCGATCCACCCTGCTCGTTTTCCATGTTCAGTAAAAATTTCTTAAATTAATATACTACCCACCCATGCAGGAGGACATCATTTTATTAGATTGTGACGAGCGAGTGCATTTTACTCAACGTTTCTGCGGTTTTTGAAGCTGGGTGCCCTCGTTTTCGTTTAATAGGATTGATGCCTGTTACTCTGCCGCCGATGCTAACTCCGCCCAATCAACCTCTGCTACTGGCATTACATCAACAGTAACGTAATCGGTAAGACCACTGTCACTGAGTATTGACATTATGTCCTCAGGATTCTCTGCTTCCCAGAGACAGAATACATAGTCTCCGCGGCCAAAGGCGAATGGGTTCCAAGTCTTTAAGCATTTTGCTGGCATTTGGCCGGCAGCCATTGCCGCTGCCAGAGTAGGCGCCCCTTTTTGGAAAAAATCCCAACCAGCTGCAGGATCCCCAATGGTGGTATGAAGTGCAAAGTATTTTGCCATAACACAACTCCTTTCTAAGTAACACACTTAACCGCATATTCAATGACCTAGCGCTAATAGCATGAATAGATTATCTGCTGGAGAGTGCGTTGATGTAGCGACAATGTGAGAGTTGAGTTTGACTACCCGCCCGAGTTTCTCTCCTTAGTAAACAGCGTCATGCCACTTGTGCTTGCGCTGCGCTTATTTAATTATACTATTACAGAGTACATGTCTTGTCAATGAGCCCATCTTGGTAACATCTTATTTTGACTTGACACGTGTTGACTTGAGCTGCTCAATGAATCTTTATCCAATTCGCCCCAGTTAAATTTGATTTGTTTCTTGAACCGGTTTCTGTTGTGTGAATGATAGGAATTGGTTGTGTTTGTCCCCCAAAACCAAAACCGCCACCCTAGAGTGAGGCTTCAGGTCACTCAATAAGTCATAAGGAGGGCGACTGGGCGGCGGCAAGGATATTATAGCGCGGCTATTCTTGTTTGTTGGATTTATATAAATAATAACCGGAGAATACCGTCAATATCAATCCTAGAAAAGGGATAGGACAAAAAATGATTAATGGTGGAGTTGCGCCGTACTCATACAACTCAAACACCCAATCAAACAAAGGAATCGTAATAGCTATAAGTAAAAGACCAACTATAAGCGCCAAAACAGCAAGATTACGTTTGCCCATAACAAACCCTCCCGTTTTTGTTTACAGTATAACCGCCACCTGTGTCAAAACACACGTTTCAACTACTCACAAGGAGGCGCTCAGGCGGAGGTGATAATAATTTACATAACCGCCACCCGGCTGCACCATACGATTCACCACAACTTTTAAAGAGGCGCGGGTAGCGGCTAAATTAGCGTGGTTATTCTTCTTTTGGTTGTTCTTTGAGACGGCGTAAATACCGATTCGAAAGTATTATCACAATCAATCCAGGTGCAAAAAAATATAAACTAGAAAAGAGGAACCCCTCCACAACAGCATTTTCGGTCGTTGACATCCAAGACGATACCCACGTCATAAAGATTCCGAACAATATCAATCCAATACCAACCAAAATGCCCAATGCTGGAATGGTTTCCTTAGGATTTTTTTGCGTTTATCCTTTTCTTTATTCCGTAGTTGAGGAGGTAGGTATTCCCACTCCCTTTCTTATTTTTCGTCTTTATTCTCGTTTTCACTCATATCGCAACCCTCCCATTTTTGTTTAAAGTATAAACTCGCCAGGCAGCTGCTAGTGCATTATAAGTGCGGTCTTGGTATACTGGTGGTGAAGGGAGGGTGCAATGTCTGGTAAATTTAGTAGAAATGATTTGTACTTCTGGGTTTCTTGGATTGGGTTACATACAATACTCGATATAATTCTAGTGATAATATTCAGATATTCCCCATTCCGAAATAGGATTTCAAGTGAAGAACTTTTAGCTGTGGGGATTTTGATTACTATGATAATACTAACCTTGGGTCAGTCGTTCATTTTGAGAAAATTCTATTTAATACCTTTCACGTGGTTTTGGGCAACTCTTATTGGTTACCTTTTGGGGGGAATTGTTGGAAGTATTTTTGAAGGTATATTTGAAATCTCAGGTCCAATCAGTTCAGGATTTACGGGAATACCCTTGGGTTTTATGCAATGGATGATCCTGCGGGGTCGTGTAGAAAAAGCTTGGTGGGGATAATAGCTGTACCATTAGTTGTTATAGTGAGCGATTTGAGGGAACCATCTTTATTTTCTGGATATGGATTATTAACAGGTTTAATCCTTATTTGGCTAATGCGTAATCCCATAATTGATGAAGAAAATCGACCTGAGCCTGTATTGAAATGACAGCAACTGTTACCAATTAATAAAAACATATTCTTTTCAATAAAACTAATATTTGACTTATGGGACTTTCTGTAATTTTACCCAAAATTATCATATATTTTCACACAATGCAAACCCCAACCGCACCAGACATTGCGCTTCGCTACGTACCCCAAACAAAAACCGCCGCCTGGCTGTATCACACACCCCTGTAGGGGTGGGGCAAGGAGGGCGCCAGGCGGCGGCAGGGAAATTATAGTCGCAGTTTCGGGTTATACTTTTGTTGAAGGGAGGGCAATATGAAACCTTGGCTGTTGTATTTATTAGGGGGAGTTGTGGGATTAAGTGGATGGTACCTTGTATTGTCTTATTTGGCTGGTGAAGGAATATCGGATTTGAGCATACTTCTTTTACAAGTTACGGATTTTAATATACTTCTTTTACAAGGTGCTTTTTTTGTTTTTATTGTTAGTGGATTACCCGTTTTTGCGCTAGGCAGAATTGGATTTAACAGTGAAAATCGCTTGCTTTTTTCAGCTATGTTTGGAGCAATTTTGGGATTGATTACTTTTGAGTTGATGGTCTGGTTTGGTTATCATAATTAGATTTATTCTACACAGAACAAACAAATCCCACACAAATTTTTACACTTAAGGAACCCCCAACCGCACCAGACTGCGCGCTTCGCAATTTGATCAACATTATCATGGAAAACAAACAAGCCCGCGAAAGGTTTTGTCGCGGGGTGCCCGTTTGCCCAAATAAAGAAAAAAAGATATATTTGACACTAAGCCTTAAATAGAAAATTTGTATTATTTTGGTTAATAAAGTGGCGGCTCGGCATTGTGCTAGCCTGAATACCTTCATATTTACTGGCCAGGAATTCTCCTCATCTCCTCCATGCATGCAAACTTGATTGACACATACACACATGGGTATAACGGAGTACAAGAAGTCTACCCACCCCCTTCAAGTACACCACGCACCTCGCCTGAATTTGATTTGATTTTTGTTGTTGATTGTTTATGCTGTTTGCCCCCCACATACCAAGCCGCCGAAGTAGTCAATGGAGCAGAATTGAGTCGCCTTCCCTTCTTCATGCCTGGTGTACCCTAGTGCAGTTCTGGCTACGTTCCGGTGCAGTTCCGGTGCAGATGGGGTAGCGCAGCATGGAAATTATGGACAGAATGGACGTCAATTGCACATTTTTCTGGACACAATGGACGTCATAACACAACAAAGTACTGCATGGATAAGCCCTGATCAAACTTCGAATCCGTAGGTTGTGAGTTCGAATCTCGCCGGGGGCGCCTTAATTAAAATAAATTCGAAAAACGCGGGTATGTTTATTATTCTCGAGATTTTTGTATTCGGGTATTACATAATTGAATACTTGGGAATTCTAAAGATCCTGATGAAAAAAATTTTTTATTAATTGTCATCGGTTGAATCAATATGCAGTTATAGAATTCGTCCAATCAAAAGCACCACTTAAGAAAATAAATGAAAGTAAACCTGATCCTAAAAAAAAACAGGAGTGCATACTTCTTGTTCTTGGAAAATTCAAGTTTATTAAATAAAACCGGAAGGAAAAAAATACGAAAACTGTGAATGTTTTACAATTAAATTTTCCAGCTGGAAAATATGATGATCAAATAGGGAATCTCTCAGAAAAATATTCTTCCCATGAAGGTCCCCAAGCCCGTGCTATTGTTTGAATGTGTGAAGAGAAATAAATAAACAGAAATACTAGGAATAGTCTAAAAATAGTTGATAATCCTTCATTTTGCAATATTTTGAAAATAATTTTGTACTTTTATTAAGAATAAAGGCTAATCCAACAAAGGATCCAACTGCAACATAAAAAATGTAGGCATAAGAGTTTGAAATATTCCAGCAGGTATTTTATTTAAATTGTAATTAAAGATTGAATTAAATAGAAGCGCAATAAGGATCAATGAAAGCAAAAATGGAATTCCAAATTTCTTGTGTATCCGTTATCTGCGCACCCGATGTTTATGTATGGCATATGGAAATCGGGAAAGTTGGAGATTTGATTTAAAAGCAGCCTATCCAGGGGAGGAATAATGAGTAAAACGCCAGTGATCCTTCAGTCATATCAATGAAGATTCAGCAAAGGGTGCAACATTTCAAAAACACCATTAAAAACAACTATTACTCAATTACCAGATCTATTGATTTAATTACATTGTTAGCAATTGGCGCTATTTCTTATAATCTAGGCAGATTTCAAGCAAGGTGGAAATTGAAAAAAAGGGTCTCCAAATCTCCGTAATATAAATTCCGACAATTGAAAAAAACGATACCAAAGAAATTTGGTTTCATATTAGCGTATAATTCCTATTGAAAAATTCTACAAAAAATGCTGATGTTGCAATTCATTACTTAATTTAAAATTTGACTATTCCAATAGTGTGATTTTTTTATTTGTATTATGTGATTGAAGTCAATAAGATCGACAGCGAAATTGATATGTAATTAAGTCTCGTAAGATTAGAGCTTACAAGGCAATTTTTTAGCGACAGGTTTGATCAAGGAAATTGATATGAATGACGGAAGTGAATTTAGTCAAGCGCGTTCTGCCTGGACTGAATTCACCAAGACCAACCAAATCCTTCCAGATATCCCACATAACATAGCAAATTCTTGGAAACGCTGCAGAGGTCGATTTGGCCCAGATAAATCGATCCTTCCCACACGTTTAAGCGATGATCATTTGCTCGCTTTTCAGGTAGCCAGTTTCGATATTATGTCGGTAGCCAGACCTGTGATGGAGGATATTTACCAATTCATCGAGGGTTCTGGTGTTGTAGTGCTATTTATCAATAGCGCTGCTACAATTTTGGATTATTGTGGTGATGATGAAGTTATTGAGAGCATTAATCAATTTGGCTTAACGCGCGGGACTTTAATATCTGAGGCGGAAATCGGCACAAATGCCTTTGGATTGGCATTAATCGATCGATTCCCATCCAGTGTAGTTGGAGCTGAACACTATTTACAGCGTTTTCACAAATTGGCTGAATCGGCTGCTCCGGTATTTGATCTCAGCGGGCGTCCATTGGGGGTTATAGGCGTGATCACCCCGGTTGAAAAACACCACCATCATACACTCGGTTTGGTTGTGGCTGGAGCGCGCGCAATTGAAGGCCAAATTCAAACCGAACACCTGTTGGGTGAACAAAACAGCCGACTTGCGGAGCTTAATGCAGTTTTATCAGCTAACTCGCAGGCAATTTTAGTATGGAATGCCGAGCGAGTTTTAATGCACATGAATCCGGCCGCAGCCGAATTATTGGGGGTCTCGCAAGATGCCCTTCTTGGAAGGCATATAAGGGAATTTGTGTCTTACCCTGAATTCATCCGACAGGCTATTGAGGAAAAAGTACCACTAACGGATGTGGAGCTAAATATCGAAGTTAATGGACGTTCAATTACTTGCGTTATTAGTATGCGATATGTATTTGCGGAAAATAATCTGCAATGGATTATTATTAATGCGAGAGAGGGGAAAGATGTCCACAGGTTGGTGCAAAGTCAAGTAGGAGCACAGGCGTCCTTCACTTTGACTGACCTCATAGGGGAATCATCCCAAATGAGGCGTGTTCGCCGGTTTGTAAAAACTGCCGCGCCGGCTGAAGCCAGCATATTTATCCGCGGTGAAAGTGGAACCGGAAAAAATCCCGTAGCAAACGCCATTCACAACGAAAGTAACCGTAAAGATGAGCCATTTTTAATTTATCCCTGTTCTTCGGTACCAAGTGAGATATTGGTGCACGAAATGCTGGGCTTCGATGAAGGTGTATCAGAGAAAATGCCTGGCGGCCGACCAAGCAAATTCGAATTGGCTCAAGGGGGAACGATGTATTTTCAGGATGTTGAAGCTCTGCCGCTGGAAGCTCAAGGTGTTTTGTTGAATATAATTGACCTGGGAATTGTCCAACGTTTGGGAAGTAAAAGACCAATAGAAGTGGACGTACGCATTATTGCTGCTACTTCGGCGGATATCGAAGGTTTAATAACACAGGGTAATTTCAGGGCAGATTTATTTTACCGTCTGAATTCTTTAGAAATCAGACTGCCTGCCCTTCGAGAGCGGAAAGCAGATTTACCCTTATTGTTGGATAGGATAATCAGACGCCTTTCAAAACAAATGAATCGCCAGTTGCAATATAAACCTGAATTGGTTGATGTATTCGGCAGGTATTCATGGCCAGGAAATCTCCGGGAACTTGAAGCAGTAATAAGTCGAGCAGCTGCCCAGGCTGGTTTTAGTGGATGGATTTCACCTGATCATTTGCCCGAATATGTGAGATTCCCAAAAAGATATTCAAATATGAGTGGGGAAACGAATCAAATAAAGACTATTAGAGAAATCGAACGTGAAAATATTCTCAACGCAGCCAAACTATGCAATGGAAATGCATCAGAAATGGCGCGCCATTTGGGGATAGGTAGAACTACTCTATGGCGCAAACTCAAAAAATCAAATATTCAATTACAGGATTTCAAGAACCCTAATTAAAATCGGGGATTCTCCAAATCGCCGTTGTTCCATTTAGAAACGCTCTTGGGCAATATTGTTTCATAAAGAAACAATATTGCGGCAATATTTTGACAAATGCCGCTTGTGTTATAGAATCTCCTACGTGGGCAATGACCGAAATTATATAGGATTCATTTTCCGATTATTCAATATAAATTGGATATACATGGTTTATTTAGGTCTGGGATTGTTCTTTACCGCTGTTGAGGAATGGGTTTTCTCAAAGGCGGTTTTATTTTTTTCCAGTGCTGTTTGACCCGGAAATGGGTCATATAGCTAGTTTTTGTTGAATAGGTGGAAAGGAGGATTTATCGAAAAATTTTAAAAATAATTCATGGCATTGAACCTAGGGATTTTCTTTATTCATCTTTCAGAACATAGGAGAATGTAAAAATGAAAAAAGGTTTGTTTGGCGAATTGATGGCCGAATTTTTCGGCACGTTCATTCTTATCTTAGGTGGTGATGGCGTTGTTGCCAATGTCGGTCTTGCACCTCGCTTAGCATCCCAAGGATATGATTGGAACACAATAGCTTGGGGATGGGGTCTCTCGGTTATGGTGGCAGTTTACGTTGCAGGTGGTGTTACTGGTGCACACATCAACCCTGCGGTAACTTTCGCGATGGCTGTTAAACGAGGCTTTGCATGGGGTAAAGTCATTCCCTATTGGTTGGCTCAAATTTTAGGAGCGTTTGTTGGCGCGCTGGGTGTTTACTTAGTATATATGGAAGGTCTTCAAGCAGCAGGCATGCCAAATGTGTGGTGCACTGGACCTGGGTCTGTGTTCACCCAAGCTTTTTGGGGTGCTGCAGGATCTTCAGGAGGAGTGCCATATTCATTGCTAAATGCCTTTATTGCAGAAGTGTTAGGTACTATGGTTTTGTTGTTAGGAGTGGTGTCCTTCTTTGACGACAAGAATTGGGGCAAATCGACTTTATTCTTTGGTCCCTTGGCTGTGGGGCTTGTAGTTGTGATGGTTGGTTTGACCCTGGGTGGGCCCAGCGGTTACGCCATTAACCCTGCTCGTGATTTCGGGCCACGTTTATTTGGAACACTGGTCGGGACTCAAGGATTGTGGGATGGTTTTTACTGGCTTGTTGCGCCTATACTTGGACCATTAATCGGTGGTGCCCTAGGTGTAATTCTTTATGACGTTTTCATTACACCATATCTGGCGAAGGAAGAAGAGAGTGCTGCTGTAGATTAATTGGTCAATTAATGGGAAGTATAAACGGGTCAACATCATCTCGATGTTGACCCGAAATAACCAAAAAATTGAGAGGTTCCATATGAAAAAATTAATAAACGATCCGGAAGCCGTAGTAGTAGAAGAACTGGAAGGTATTGAGCTAGCCCATCCGGATTTGGTAAGAGTATCCTACGATCCGAACTATGTGGTCCGTGCGGATGCTCCGGTTAAGGGGAAAGTGGGAATCGTATCTGGAGGCGGCTCAGGCCACGAACCAATGCACGGCGGTTTCGTCGGTATGGGAATGCTGGATGCAGCCTGCCCGGGTGCGGTATTTACCTCACCAACCCCGGACCAGATGCTGGAAGCCACCAAAGCGGTCGATGGCGGCGCTGGTGTCCTTCATATCGTTAAAAATTATACTGGCGATATCATGAATTTTGAGATGGCAGCCGACCTGGCGCGTGCAGAGGGGATCGATGTTGAAAGCGTTGTCATCGATGATGATGTCGCAGTGCAGGACAGCCTTTATACAGCCGGCCGGCGTGGTGTTGGAAGCACTGTCTTAGCAGAAAAAGTATGCGGCGCGGCAGCTGAAGAGGGACGTTCATTGGAGGAAGTTACCGATGTGTGCAAAAAGGTAAAGGAATGGGGCCTCAGCATGGGTATGGCGCTCACTTCCTGCACAGTACCACATGCCGGAAAACCAACCTTTGATCTCCCAGAGGATGAAATGGAGATCGGCATCGGTATCCATGGTGAACCTGGTCGCGAAAGAATGAAAATCAAGACCGCTGATGAGATCACTGAAATGCTGATGGAACCGATTCTCAACGACATCCCGTTTGTGGCTGGTGAGGAAGTACTGTTATTTGTAAACAGTATGGGCGGGACACCACCCATAGAGCTATATATTGTATATCGTAAAGCTTTCGAACTTGCTGAAGCGCATGGATTGAAAGTTGTTCGCAATCTGATTGGACCGTACATTACGAGCCTGGAGATGGCTGGATGCTCCATCACTGTATTGAAGATGGATGACGATCTTAAGAAACTTTGGGACGCACCGGTCAATACAATTGGTCTGCGCTGGGGAGTATAATTGTTGAAATTCCGGGGGACTGGTAGGACCTAGCCCCCTATGCCTACGGAGCATTATATGTCAATATCACGCGATAATTTTTTAGAATGGATCAACAAAAGCGCAGACGTGCTTAAAGAAAACAGGGAATACTTAATCGAGTTGGATTCAGCAATTGGAGACGCTGATCACGGCGCCAATATGGACCGTGGTTTCAAAGCGGTTATGACCAAGATGCCGGATGTAACCGATAAAGATATAGGCACAATCGCAAAAACTGTTGGTATGACTTTGCTCTCCACCGTTGGTGGAGCAGGCGGTCCCCTGTATGGAACTTTTTACCTACAAATCGGAATGAAATCTGCCGGGAAAATGAAGTTAAACCTTGAAGATTGGGCAATAGCTCTGGAAGCTGCGGTGGATGGAATCGTTATGCGCGGAAAAGCGGAATTGGGGGACAAGACAATGGTGGATGCGTTGACTCCTGCAGTGAATTCACTTAAGAATTCACTCAATGGAAATACCCCACTTGGAGAAGCGTTGCAAGCGTCCGCGGATGCAGCCAAGCAAGGCATGGTGGAAACGATCCCCATGGTCGCCAAGAAAGGCCGTGCAAGTTATCTCGGTGAACGCAGCGCAGGTCATCAAGATCCAGGTGCGACATCTTCCTATTTGATATTACAGGTCGCCGCCGATACGTGGGCTGATGAATAATTAATTTAGATTCAGAAGTATTTACAATTGGAGGATTAAAATGGCTAAGTATTCAGCAGCAGTGGATCAGGGGACTACCAGTACCCGATGCATGATTTTTGATCACTCTGGCGGCGTTGTCAGCGTCCACCAGATGGAACACGAACAAATATATCCAAAACCCGGTTGGGTAGAACACGACCCGATGGAAATTTGGGCTCGCACACAGGATGTGGTTAAGGGTGCGGTCGAGAAAGCAGGCGCTGCACCCGGTGATATCGCAGCAGTTGGCATTACCAACCAGCGCGAGACCACAGTGGTTTGGAATCCAAAAACAGGTGAACCTTACTATAACGCCATCGTATGGCAGGACACCCGCACCGATAAAATCTGCAATATGCTGGCAGAAGACGGTGGACAGGATCGCTTCCGACCAAAGGTAGGTTTGCCGCTGGCAACCTATTTCTCAGGACCCAAAGTGAAGTGGATCCTGGACAATGTTGAGGGGGTACGCGCGGCAGCTGAGAAGGGCGAAGCAGTTTTCGGAAATATCGATACATGGGTAATCTGGTGGCTGACAGGGGGACCAAATGGCGGCGCACATGTAACCGATGTGTCAAATGCATCCCGCACGATGCTGATGAACCTGGAAACCCTTGATTGGGATGATGAAATATTGAGCATAATGGGCATTCCGCGCCAGATGCTGCCCAGAGTAGTACCATCCAGTGACCCGGATGTGTGGGGAACAACCCCTGCAGATGGACCATTTGGAGACTCAATTCCGGTATGCGGTGATCTTGGTGACCAGCAGGCAGCGCTTTTTGGCCAGGCATGCTATGCACCAGGAGAAGCTAAAAATACATACGGAACCGGCTGCTTCATGCTGCTCAACACGGGAACTGCACCTGTGCCGTCAAAGAGTGGTTTGCTGACCACGTTAGGTTACCGGATCGGCAAAGAACCAGCGGTATACTGCCTGGAAGGCTCTATCGCAATTACTGGCGCCTTAGTACAATGGCTCAGGGACAACCTCAACTTCTTCGATGATTCACCAAAAGTTGAAGAATTTGCCAAGCAGGTAGATGACGCGGGCGGAATTTATTTTGTACCAGCGTTCTCCGGGCTTTTCGCTCCTTACTGGAAATCGGATGCGCGCGGTGTGATTGTTGGTATGACCCGTTACGTGAATAAGTATCATATCTCACGGGCCGCATTGGAAGCTACTGCATACCAGACTCGCGAAGTACTGGATGCTATGAATAAGGACTCGGGTGTCCCGCTCACTGCTCTTAAAGTAGACGGCGGTATGGTCTATAATGAGCTGCTGATGCAGTTCCAGGCTGACATCCTTGGGGTGCCGGTGATACGGCCGAAGGTCGCTGAAACCACAGCGCTTGGCGCTTCTTATGCAGCCGGACTCGCGGTGGGTTTCTGGAACAACGTGGATGACCTGCGTAAAAACTGGTTGATGGACAAGACCTGGGAGCCCGCCATGGATGCAGACACGCGAGCGGAACTATACAACGGCTGGCTCAAAGCGGTGGAACGCACTTTCGACTGGATTGAATAAATATCAATGGTGCCGCGATAACAAGGCAGGAACGTATCGATCTCTCTGAAGGGAGTGGGATTAAAACGATATTCGATCGCCTTACGTCGCACCAGAAGAATGTACAAATGGGCGACGCACCTGCCGGAGCTTAGGTGCGTCGCCTAATTTATTGATTGAAATAATCAATACGATATTCATTGGAGCAATATATGGCGAAAAACTTAAAAAACCAAAAGAAGAAGTCAAACAAGTCCAAAGTTGACCCACATTCTCCCTGGATTAAAATGAGGACTGGATTGGTTGTAATTACGATTGTGAGTATTGGAATGGCAGTTTTTATGGGCTGGCCTGTTTATCAAGCTACGGATAGCTTAGCGGAAGGATTATTATGGGGATTCGGATTTGGGATTGCAATTTGGGCTATCTTCTTTGGGGCAGTATATTTAAACCGCCTATTTAGAGGTAATAGAGAGTAGTAAGAGATTAATATAAATAATGATGGATCAAAGTCTGGAAGAGGATGTGTGGGAATCTATGTGGTCTCCGTATGATGATTCTATCTACAATCAGATATTGAATTTGATTCATTCCAATGATATTATCCTTGAAATTGGTGCAGGTGATTTAAGGTTAGCGCGTCAAATTGCACAAAAAAGCCATCGAGTCTATGCTATTGAATTCCAGCTAAATATATTGAAAAAAGGATTGAATTCTGAAAAACCTTCTCTTCCTGATAATTTATATGTAATTTGTGCAGATGCAGGACTTTTTCCATTTCCTTATGATGTCTCTACTGGTGTATTGATGATGCGTCATTGTCGCCATTTCAGACTATATGCAGAAAAGTTGAAGGCAATAGGAGCGAAACGATTGATCACCAATGCGCGTTGGGGATTAGGTATTGAAATCGTATATCTTCAACAACCACGCAAGAAATTCAACAAGGTAACTATTGGAGAATATGCTTGCTGGTGTGGTGAAGTAGGTTTTGTTCCTGGTCCGGTGGAATTGCTCACCACAGGTGTTGTCGGCCACGTCCATGAAGTAATTGATTGTCCACAATGTTGTTGATAAATTTATCACCAACGATGGAATTCAAAATATGTAAGATACCAATAATTGGACCGATATCCTTATAAAGAAAGGAGCGTCAAACTATGAGTCAACCGCATGTAATTATTATCGGCGCTGGATTTACAGGTGTTGCAACCGCACATGATCTAGCGTTGAGAGGTTTGGATGTGACTGTGATTGAGCGGGGTTCAATGGTTTGCGGCACATCAGGGCGCACGCATGGTCTATTGCATTGTGGGGGGCGTTACTGTGTAAAAGACCAGGAATCTGCAATCGAATGTATTGAAGAGAATTTAATCCTGCGTAAAATTGTTCCACAAGTTATCGAGCCGAATGGGGGATTGTTTGTAGCATTGGATGAAGGTGATATTGAATATTCGAAAGAGTGGTTGGAAGGTTGTGAAGCCTGCCAGATCCCCTATAAACAACTCACCCATCAGCAAGTCTTGAAATTGGAACCCTACTTGAATCCTGAAGTGAAATTGGCATATGAAGTCCCTGATGGTACATTTGATCCGCTGAGATTAGCGTTAGCATTTGCAGCTACAGCAAAATCCAACGGGGCGAAATTTCAACTTTATACAGACGTGACCGAATTAATTATCGATAATACTGGTCGTGTAACCGGGTTGAAAATCTGGGACAGGACAAAAGATGAACGAAGAGAACTTCATGCTGATATGGTAGTAAACGCTACCGGTGCCTGGGCGGGAGAAATTGCGGATATGGCAGGCGCCAATGTTCCTGTGAGACCAACCCCTGGTGTCATGGTTGCTTACGAGGAAAGGTTTGTAAATCGAGCAATTAACCGCCTGTGTAAACCAAGTGATGGAGATATTGTTCTACCCCAGCGGCGGATGGTAGTAGTAGGCACTACATCTTTCGAGGTGGAGGATCTTGATTATGTTCCGGTTGTGGATGAACAAGTAGATCTAATGCTTGAACGTGGTGCAGCGTTGATCCCGGGTATAAAAAATGCCCAGATGCGCGGCGCTTACATGGCAACAAGACCCCTGATCGGAGCTGGATTAACCGGACGGAGTGTGGCGCGTACATTCAAATGTTTTGACCATAAAGAAAGCGATGATATTGATGGTTTTGTCACTATCACTGGCGGTAAAGCAACGACTTTACGGCAAATGGCTGAGAAAACTTCAGATATTGTTTGCCAGAAACTAGACGTCGAGGTGGAATGTGCTACTGCTGAAACACCGCTGCTCTCATATCGCCAGTATTATGCCTTATAGAATTTAGGAGTACCAATGAGCACACAAAAATGGAAGGTTACATTTAAGGTTCACCGTCAAAAGGCGAATAATAGCCCCAATTATGATGAATATAAATTGGAAGTTGATCCGGAAGAGTATGTATTGGATGCAGTCGAACGAATCTGGGCATTTCATGACCGATCGCTGACATTTGCCCATGCCTGCCACCACTCAACTTGCGGGGCATGTGGAATGAGGGTTAATGGCGTAGAGAAACTCACGTGTATTACATTCATTCATGAAATCGCGAAGAATGGAAGCACCATTAAAATTGAACCCCTCAGAAATTTTCCAGTTATCAGTGACCTTGTTGTAGATATGAGCACATTGTATTCAGGAATGGAGATGGTTGGACAACGACCAATCGTTCCCCTGTCGGAAGAACCAGCTGCGTCGGATATCAAACCTGTCAAAGCCAAAGACGGTGATTATATAAGGCTTTCAGACTGCATTGAATGTGGTTTGTGCATCAGCGCCTGCCCGGTGGCGACAACTACATCAGGTTATTTCGGTCCTGCAATTTTAGCTGGTGCTCGCCAAGCAAGTATCAATGGAGGCGCTGAGACCCTTAAGCTTGTTGATTGCGCTGATGGTGTTTGGCGCTGCCACAGCGCGTACGAGTGTACGGAAGTATGTCCTTCCTTTGTTGAGCCGGGAAAGAAGATTATGCAGCTTCGTAGAGCTGTCCTAGGATCACGGATAAAATCTTTATTTGGATCAAGAAATTAATCTGGAGGTATAAAATGACGACATATACCAACAAACCTTCACCATCGAATTGGCTTAAATGGTTCGACCCCCGCCATCGCGATACTGGGACCTGGGCTTTTATATTGAACCGCATTACGGCATTGGGCTTGACTTTTTACCTTTTTTTACACTTGATCATATTAAGCCAACTTGCTCAAGGTCCTGATGCATATGACAGCTTTCTGGAACTTGCTAAAACCCCAATAATCGTAATCGGGGAATTGCTGGTGATTGTTGCTGCGATTTACCACGGATTGAATGGCATCCGTATTGGGTTAACGACTTTCTCCGAGACTTCAAACATCCAAAAGACAGTATTTTATTTTTTCATTCTGATTACTGTCATTGGAAGCCTGATTTTCGGTATACGCATGTTCACTGCATAGAATAAATGGAAATAAGGTGAAAAAATGATTGAAACAAAATCTATTCAAAAACCTGATGAAGCTGCCGGATTGTGGCTGTTGAAAGTACTGCTGGGAGTGCTGATTATCATCATTTTGACAATCCATTTAATAGTAAACCACTTCATTGGTGAAGGAGCTTTGCTGACATGGCAGGATGTGGTGGATTACTTTGCCAATCCCTGGATTGTGTTTATGGAAATTACATTCTTGGTGGTGGTAGTATCTCATTCCCTGATAGGAATGCGCAGTATTATATTGGATCTTAATCCTTCTAAGGGTACGATGAAGATAGTGGATTGGGTATTATCAATTATCGGTGTTGTGTCAACCGTGTATGGAATTTGGTTAGCATTGAAAATCGCATCATTTAGCGTGTAATATTTGGATACAAGGTAAAGATTGATGGTAGGACTTGTTATTGTCTCACACAGCCGTTCTTTGGCGGAAGCCTTAGTTGACCTTATAGAACAGGTAACAAATGCTGAAATACCGGTAGCAATAGCCGCGGGTATAGGTCCAGACCGATCGGAGTTTGGGACCGATGCGCTTGAAATCATGGAGGCCGTCCAATCAGTTTATTCAGAAGACGGTGTATTGATCCTCATGGATTTGGGAAGCGCTATCTTGAGCGCTGAGATGGCAGTTGAATTGCTGCCTCCAGAAATTGCTGAGAAAGTCCGTTTCTGTGCTGCGCCTGTGGTTGAAGGAGCTATTGCAGCCGGGGTTCAAATTGGATTAAATGCCAGTTTGGATGCGGTATGTGATGAAGCCAGGTCGGCCTTACTGCCCAAAATCGACCATATCACAGAAGCACAGGATCGTTTACCAGATGGAGTGGTTGCTCTCCAACCATCTAGCCCACCAGTCTCTCCCAGTGAAGAATTTGAAGAAGTTGTGGTGACGTTAAAGAATTTACATGGACTGCATGCCCGTCCCGCGGCCCGGTTTGTTCAAACAGCAGCCAGCCACGATGGGCAAATACTGCTGGAGAACCTGACGAATGGGAAGGGTCCAGTATCAGCAAAAAGCCTAAATGCAGTAACTACTTTAGGAGCAGTAAAAGACCACAGTATTTCGATTAAAGCTTTCGGACTGAACGCCAATCAGGTTTTACAGGAATTGAGTGTATTGGTGGAGAGCGGATTTGGGGAACCAACCGAAGCGGTGGAAAAAATTGAACTCACTCCACCTGAAATTTCTGCCGGCAAGGCAGGCGACTTTCAAGCTGTACCAATCTCGGAAGGTATTGCTGTTGGACCGCTGTACCGCTATCGACCTCCCGTACCGCAGATATCTGACGCACCCGCTGATGACCCAAATGCTGAGTGGAAAAAACTGAAAGGTGCAATTGTTATAGCCGGGACGAATATATCACAGAGACGAGCGGAAATTGCCCAATCGATAGGAGAATCAGAAGCAGAAATATTTTCTGCTCACCAGCTCATCTTGGAAGATCCAGATCTGCAGGAAAGTGCAAAGCATTTTATCTTTGAACAGAATAAGAACGCTGCTGCTGCCTGGGATGAAGTTATAAGAAAAACTGCAGATACATATTTGTCTCTGGATGACCCATATTTGCAGCAGCGCTCGGCAGATGTTTTAGATGTTGGGAATCAGGTATTGTTCGCCCTTGCTGGAGAAGAAGATGTAGGGAAAATAGAACTCGAAGGGGAGGTAATTCTTTACGCCCATGATCTTTCTCCAACTGAGACTTCACGCTTGGATATGAAAAAGGTTTTGGGCATAATTACATCTGGGGGCGGTCCAACTTCACACAGCGCGATCCTTTCGCGCGGATTGGGTATTCCAGCCATCTCAGGGGTTAGCGCCGATTTCGAGCGAAAGAAAGATGGTATCAAAATATTGATGGATGGTTTCACCGGAAACATTTGGATAAATCCTGGAGAAAATATCACCCAAGAAATGGAAGAAAAACGCGAAGAATGGTTGAAGGGAAGGGAACTTCTCATTCTAGCAAGTACAGCTCCAGCGGCAACGAAAGATGGAACGCGGATTGAGGTGGCTGCCAACGTAGGCAGCGCGCAAGATGCAGAAGCTGCGCTGAAAAACGGGGCTGAGGGGATCGGGTTGTTGAGGACCGAATTCCTTTTCCTGACTCGAAAAGAGCCCCCAACTGAAGAAGACCAATTCCAGATTTTGCGAGAAATTGGGCAGGCAATATCCATCAATGGAAAAAAGGATCGCCCTGTAATTGTGCGCACATTGGATGTGGGTGGCGATAAAGATTTGCCGTATTTGGATTTACCAGTTGAAGAAAATCCATTTTTGGGTGTGAGAGCCATTCGCATGTCTCTTCGAAACCCGAATGTTTTCCTGACCCAGCTGCGGGCTATTCTGCGTGCAGGGGAAGATTTAAATTTTAAGATTATGTTTCCCATGGTAGCAAACTTGGAGGAAGTCAAGCAGGCTAAAGGTCTGCTTGAAGAAGCGCACCAATCCCTGGTTGAGCAGCAGGTAAAACATAAATGGCCGATCGAGACAGGCATAATGATTGAAATCCCCGCAGCGGCAATACTCAGTTCTGAAATCGCAAGTAACGTAGATTTTTTCAGCATTGGAACAAATGACTTGACACAATACACACTAGCTGCTGAACGTGGAAATCCAGTATTAGCGAATATGAATGATGCTTTGCATCCTGCTGTTCTCCGTCTTGTTGACCAGGTGATAAAAGGTGCTCATCACAAAGAGAAATGGGTAGGCGTTTGCGGTGAGCTGGCTGGTGATCCGATAGCAGCACCGGTGCTGACTGGTTTGGGGGTGGATGAATTGAGTATGAATCCTGGAAGCATTCCGCGCGTTAAAGCAGTACTGAAATCAATCAGTTTGCATGAAACGGTAGAACTTGCCAATAATGTATTAAATACAGATAGTTCAGATTCAGCCCGTTTGGCTGCTAAAAAATTCTTGGAAGAGAGAGATATCGAAATTTAAAAAATACTCTAGTTATTTGATTCCTTCTCAGATCTGAATTCAAGCATTCGTTCTGCAAATTCAATCAGTTGAGCATCTACCCGCGCATAGACTGTATCTGGTTCGAATAGACCATCATCTAACCTTTCGCCCGCTTTTATACCGGTTAGAATTTCTATCCCCTCACCAATTGTACTTATCGCCCATACATGAAATTTTCCATCCTGAACTGCTTCCAAGATGGGTTTTTTCAGCATTAAGTTGGCGGCATTGCCTCGAGGGATTATAACCCCCTGATCGCCAGATAAACCCTTTTCACGACAGACTTCAAAAAATCCCTCGATTTTTTCGTTGACGCCGCCAATTACTTGTACTTCTCCCCTTTGGTTTACAGATCCTGTAACGGCAATGCCTTGCTTAATAGGCAAACCTGATATTGCTGACAGCAATGCATATAGCTCAGTGCTCGAGGCGCTGTCGCCTTCAACCCCGGAGTAATTCTGTTCAAAAACAAGTTTCGCTGATAAATTGAGCGGCTTTTCCTGAGCGAATATTTGTGCCAGATATCCTGATAGGATCAATACGCCTTTCGTATGAATTGGACCGCTCAACTCAGCTTCCCGTTCAATATTAATCACACCATCGCGTCCAAGACTGACGCTAGCCGTAATCCGGCTTGGTTGGCCAATGGTAATATCTCCCAAGTTCAATACAGAAAGTCCATTAACTTGACCAACCTTCTCGCCTGTGACATCGATTTTAATCTGGTCCCTGGCGATCATTTCCTGAATGCGGTCATTCAGCAAACTAGTCCGATAAAAGCGCTCTTCAATGGCTTTTTCAACATGTTTTGCGGTCATGTATCCTGCTTTATCCTGACCGGCGTAGTAACTAGCTTCACGGATCACATCTGACATGTCACCAAAACGTGTTGAAAGCTTTTCCTGATCATTGGACATGCGTGAAGCGTGTTCAACGATCCGTGCAAGTGCGTTCCTATCTAAATGAAGCAGTTTCTCAGTATTGCACAATGTACATACAAATGAAATATATTCTGCGATATGTCCATCAGTTCGCGGCATTTGAATATCAAAATCCCCTTTTACTTTGAACAACTCATTAAACTGCTTATCCAGCTGCAGTAACAATTGATAAATGGTTGGCTCACCGAGCAAAATGATTTTGATATCCAATGGAATTGGTTCCGGACGCAAACTTTTGGTTGAATACCCTAACCGTTCCCCGATTTCTTCAATCCCAATTTCCTGGTTCGAAAGAGCCCGTTTCAACGCATCCCATCCAAAAGGATTTCGCAGTACATCTTCAATTGGAAGCACTAAAAAACCACCGTTCGCCCGGTGCAAACAACCAGCACGGATCAAAGTGAAGTTTGTGACTAGAGCGCCAAATGCGAGTTCATGTTCCACTTTGCCGATCAGGTTTTGAAATGTAGGATTCATCTCAAGAACTACCGGCGCACCTTTAAGTTGGGAATTATCTACTAGTACATTTACTGCGTATTTCTCCAAAGGAGATTGGTCAGGTTGGCCCCGGATAAGTGGAGGCACAGGTTTATCTTCATCGTTTTTAATAAAATCTTTGACATTCTCTAATATATCTTCTCGTACAAGATCAATATGTTCTGGAATCTCCTCAAGATCTTTGAATTTATCAATTAATGTATCGAAGTGATGTTTAATAGCATAGCGTGCGACCTCAATATTCATTTGATCCAGCTGGCTGCGTAATTCAATATCTAAGTTCTGTGCTTTTCGAGTAGCTTCCTCCAAACCTGATTTTAGAATGCTCTGTTTTTTATTGATCTCGTTTTTTTCTTCCTGGCTTAGCTGTAAAAATTCCTGATCTGAAATAGGGCGTCCAGCGCGAGTAGGTATGGTCAGCAATCCCATGGGAGTTGGTTGGATTGCAAAACCTTCTGATTGAGCCTTTTCTCCGATTTCGTTGAATATTTCTTGTTTTTGCTGCTGATATTTGTTCACCAGATCTGCTTTATGAGTGGTGTACTCATCGGATTTAAACGCTGCCCGCAGGGCGTTAATTGCGTTGTTGATTGTGTGCTCCATATCCGATTGGAATACGAGAGCTTTACCTGGCGGCAATTTTAAAGCGTTTGGTTCCCTTGGATTTGAAAAATTATATACATAACACCAATCATCTGGAACTTTTTTTCTAGCCGCATATTCGTTTAGATAGCGTTCTACGGCTGTTGTGCGCCCGGTGCCGTGAACCCCGGCCAGGTAGATATTAAAACCTTTCTCTTTTATATCCAATCCAAACTGAAGAGAGCGGACTGCTCGATCCTGCCCGATAATCGTATCCAATTCTGGGGCTTCTTCACTGGATGAATATTCG
>Ga0180438_10004212_pt1 | contig 20878 bp, 17 predicted proteins | sample SS_ome_12_FD_132455 | JGI IMG/M metagenome (GOLD analysis project Ga0180438, IMG submission 132455) | Hypersaline lake sediment archaeal communities from the Salton Sea, California, USA - SS_3_D_2 metaG | ecosystem: Environmental > Aquatic > Non-marine Saline and Alkaline > Hypersaline >... | reverse complement strand
TGAAATGGAGGCGCTGGTAGCAGTATCTGTAAGTGCTTTAACCATATATGATATGTGCAAAGCAGTGGACAAAAGCATGACCATTGGAGAGATTCGCCTGGTAAGGAAGATTGGAGGTAAAAGCGGGCTTTATCTAGCCGACTAACTCCTGCAGTACCATCTTTACCAATTCGGGAATTGCCCGCTCCACCGCGGGAGTAAATTTTTCGCTAAAGGTAGTAATATCTTTTGCCTCCACAGCGAATATCGTGATTCTTTTAGGTACTGCTAAGCCAAGCATCTTCCCTAATTCCAGAGCAGTAACCAGGTTTATTTGATGGGGGGAGGAAAAGCGCTTGGTGAAGGAGAAGTCTTCAGGCTCCATACGATATATCTGGCCGGCATTTCCTTTCTTGGTTTGAATAGCATCAATGATAATAACTTCATCATGGCCTATAATAGAATCTAAAAGTCTAAGGCCAGCTTCACTCGTTTCAGCTACAGCCACCTGGGGGTCATTGAGTTGCCTCTCTACCTCTTGAGCTACTCTAATCCCCGCTCCATCATCAGATAAAAGAGGATTGCCCAGCCCTAAAACCAGGGTTTTCATTGCGACCTGAAATAACTTGTTATTGGATTCCCTGGCTTAGTTTCTTAACTTCGTTGCCTTGCGCATCATAGATGGTAACTTCCAAGGGCAATTGGCCGGGGAGAGAATGGGTGGCACAGGCCAGACAGAGATCATAGGGACGCCATGCCATCTCGATGCGGTTAAGCAATCCTTCAGTTATCTCTTTACCGGGTTTTATCAGGTCCTCAGCTGCCTTCTTAACCGACATATAAAAAGCGGCATAGTTGTTGGTGGTACCCACGATCAGGTTGCACTTCTCGATAACTCCTCTTTCGTCAGTTATGTAATGATGGGTGAGAGTGCCCCTTGGTGCTTCAACAATACCTACTCCCTCATCGGGCTTTGCCGTAGGAATGGTGCGGACGTCTGTGCTGGTTATCTCTGGATCCTGGACAAGCTCCACCATTCTTTCAGCGGCGTAGAGAAGTTCAATGAGACGTGCCCAGTGCGTTGCCAGAGTGAAGTGCGCTGGCTTGCCACCAAGAGTGGAATACATCCTCTCGTACTCTGTCTGAGCTAGCGGAGTTGCCATACCGTCAGCCGCATTCAACCGGGACAAAGGTGTAGCCCGATAGACCCCGCTATCTTTGCCGTCAACAAAACCCTTCCAGCCAACTTTCTTGAGATAAGGAAACTTAAGATATGTCCAGGGCTCAACGTGTTCTGCTAAATGCTTAACATAGTCCTGAGGGGCATATTTGACAAATTCCTTGCCCTCAGGGTCAACTACCCGAATCTTACCATCATAAAAGTTGACCCTGTTATTGTCATCAACCATCCCCATAGAATAAATCCGGTGGGTAAAGGTATCGCTCAGGACCATGTCCAAATACTCTTTGTTCTTGAGAACCACGTCGTCGAAGACTTTGAGCGATAATTTGCCGAACTCCACCGACGATTTGGCTATTTCTTCTATCTTTGCTCTTTCCTCCTCATTTATGGCTTTGCTTACTCCGCCGGGCAACCCAAAGCAGGGGTGTATTGGACGGCCACCAATTGTCTGGATGACCCAATGATTTTCATGTCGTGTCCTGATTACAGCACCTCCCAGCTCCAAGCCTACCTTAGCGATTACGCCGAGGATATTGCGTTCGGCTGGCGGAGCATCGGGTCCCATAACAAAATCAGGGGCAGCAAGGATGTAAAAATGGGTGGTGTGGTCAGTTACATAAAACGAGCTATAAAGAAGCTCACGAAGCTTCTTGGCAGCACTGGTCGGTTCAACATGAAACAGGTCATCTAAGGTTTTAGTTGATGCCATATGGTGAGCTTCAGGGCATACACCGCAGATACGCTGCGTTATCTGGGGCATATCCTCGGCCGGGCGGCCCTCGGAAAATTTCTCGAAGCCCCTAAGTTCGGGAACCTGGAAATAAACATTGGCCACCCCACCATCATCATTGAGGAAGATGGCAATTTTACCGTGCCCCTCAAGTCGGGTAATGGGGTCTATCATTATTTTCTTCATTTTGTCCTCGCCCTCCTGAGTAATGAATCTGGCAAACTGTAGCGGTAAAAAGTCCCTGCCGGGTCAGGAATATCGTCAATTATCTTTTGAATTTCCTCGGGGTCATTGGAGTCAATTATAGATGAGAGCGCACTTAAAAAATGAGCTCCCTGGTCAATTACGCCTTCCACCGGTCCGTAACAGCCGGTGCAGGGCATATTAGCCTGAGGGCAGAGAGCACCACAGCCTCCTCGAGTAGCTATGCCGTAGCACAACAATCCCTGCTCCAACAAACACTTCTCTGGCTCAGGTATTATTTGGTGAGGCCGATAGAATTTTTTAATTCTTTTGTCTTCTTTCTTAAGGGGGCATTCATCACAAACAGCCTTTACCGAGTGACTGATAACAGTACCTTTCGGTGGTAGTTTACCTGTAATCAAAGCTTCAAGGGCAAGCCAGGTAGTCTTTTCCTCCGGGGGACAACCAGGGACGATATAGTCAACATCCACAGTTTGGCCTAGAGTCTTAACCGTATCATAGAATTCGGGCAGCTCGAGTTCGCCCTCGGGAACCTTAACTTTCGTCTGAGGAAAAATCCTCTCAGGATTATCAGTGGTTGGGGTTTCGATATAGGCACGTTCGAAGGTCGTTTTTCGATCATAAAAATTAGACAGTCCCGGAATACAGCCTTCATAGGAGCAAGAGCCATAGGCAATCATCAACTTGGACTTAGCTCGTAAGAGTTTGGCCATATGCTCGTTCTCCGAAGTTCTGATAGCCCCATTGAACAGACAGGCGTCAATACTTTTATCTGGCATCTTCTCTACGTCAGCATACTTGAAGTCTATGCCAACCGGCCAGAACACAATATCGGCGGCCTCAGCCAGCTTCAAAATTTTGTCGCCTATTGCTAGGGTGGCGATGTCGCAACCACCGCAACTAGCCGCCCAGTAAAGCGCTATTTTAAGTTTAGCCATGTTTTGCCTCCCCAAAGTTTTGTTGTAAAGAACCTAATGAGGTGGGTCCTAGTTTTTTTATGGTTTGAGTAAAACTATCAGCCACCTCAGCAAATCTCGCGCCTTCAGAGGCAGAAACCCACTCCAACCGAATTCTTTCTTCCTCTATCCCAAACTGCTTCAAAATCCTCTTGAGTAGCGGGATACGACGTAGCGTCTTATAATTTCCTTCAATATAGTGGCAATCGCCGGGATGACAACCAAGAACTAACACGCCATCAGCACCGATGCTAAGTGCTTTTAGCACAAAGAGAGGGCTTACCCTACCACTACACATCACCCTGATTATCCTAATAGCGGGATGGTATTGGATTCTGGAAGTGCCCGCCAGGTCGGCACCGGCATAAGAGCACCAATTACAGCAAAAGGCTACTATTTTAGGTTCGAAGTCGTCCATCTAGTCTCCTGACTAAACAGAAAGGGTAGTTCCAATCCACCCTTACTTGCCAATCTGATAACACGAACTCGTAATGATAGCACGTCCGTTAAAAAAAGGCATCTCTTAATGTGTGATGCATCAAGGATTCGTGCTCTAGGCGGGAAGTAGAGGCAATCCTACTGCGATGTCCCAGCCTTTTTCAGAGATCCCTCTACCTTAGCTACCAAGTCTTTTGGTTTGATGGGCTTTACAATATATTCAGACACCTCGAATGGAAAAGGTTGACCCAGTGACTCTGAGAAGCTGGTCAACGCCAGGACAGGAATCTTGGCAAGCGCTGGGTCCTTACTGAATTGGTCAGCAAATGTAAAACCATCCGCCACCGGCATTAAAATATCAAGAACGACTAAATCAGGTTTCTCTTTTCTTGCCTTTTCCAAACCTTCCTGTCCATTGTAGGCCACAAGCACCTCGTAAGCTTTACTTTCCAGAGCTCCACTCATAACTTTCACAAGATCAACATCATCATCAACGAGTAGAATCTTCGGCCTATGTTTCATATTTAATCACCCCCTTAGTTATTCGTTCTGGGAACTTACATATGCACATTATGTCTCAGATACTCTCCCAAGCTTCCGTATTTGCGGCAAAGTAAAAGTAAATTTACTCCCCTTACCAGTTTCGGGACAGGGACTCTCAACCCAGATTTTCCCTCCGTGAGCCTCAATTATCCTCTTTGATATTGATAACCCCAATCCAGTTCCTTTAGTTCCCACATTGCTCCCTCTGAAAAACTCGTCAAACACTCTGGGCAGCTCAGCAGGTAGTATACCGATGCCGGTGTCCATTGTTTCAATTGTTATCTCGTTATCATATTCCTTCAACCTTACTAGCACCATGCCTTCACGTGTATAATTAATAGCATTACTTATCAGGTTATTCAACACTTGTTGCAGCCGCCGCTTGGATGCGTATACTTTAGGCAAACTTTCGGGTAGTTCAACCTTTAACACTATTCCCTTCTTCTGTGCCACACTACTGAGACTTTCCACCACTTGTTTAACCAACTCATGCAAAGAAAGTTCTACTTTCTCGCGCTCAAGCTGGCCAGCTCCGATACGCGGTATGTCCAGCAGATCGGTAATCAACGTTAGAAGCTCATCAACCCTCCTGATGCCCCTCTGCATCAGGTCTTTTTGCCCTTCAGTAATCTCTCCCGTGTATCCATCTACCATATAGGATAATAAGCTCTGAATAGCAACCAACGGTGATTGGAGATCATGAGCAACAACACTGAGAAAGCGAACAAACTGTCGTCTCTCCTCTTCCAGTTTGTCTACTTCAGTAAAACACTGTTCTAGCCTCCTTGCATTCTCTAAGGCAATAGCACCTAGATTGGCCACCACCTGCACAAAAGATATCTCGTCAGCCGTGAAGTCATGCTGATTTGCAGTGTACACCCTTATCAGCCCCACTACGTCTTTCCTGAATAGCACCGGTGCCGAAAGCATAGATGTAATCCCCTCTCGTTTCGCCTGTTCCCTATACTGTACTCTCTCATCCTCGGTTGCGTTCAATACGGCAACTGGCTTCCCTTTCAACACCTGTGGAATACTCTTGTCGGCAGACAACTGGCCCTTGTGGACATACCAGTCGCTCAATCCATATGCTGCCGTCTGGAGCAAATCTTTTCGGTCCGGGGTCAGGAGCATTAATGAACACCCTTTAACATCCAATGCCTTAGCAACAGTTTCCACAATAGTGTTGAGCACATTCTCAGGAGTACCAGCTGAATTAATTACAGCCGCTATTTCGTAAAGACTGCGGTAGTATCTCTGCGTCAGACTCACCATTACCTTACTTCAGCACACATACCACTATCACAATGCAGTTGAAACCTATGCTCTACGCTACTATTATACTATGAAACTGCTTACACGACCATCGCAATACCGCCATAACCCCAACCGAGTCCAAGGCAAGTCATCCACCCTAGATTATGGTCTCTGCAAGGTTCGTATCAAGCCGCCGCTGTGTTCTCTTATATTCACTGTAAGCGGCATCTGACCGGGCAGGGCATGAGTCGCACAAGCCAGACACGGATCATATGCTCGAAAAGCCATCTCCACCATATTGAGAAAGCCCTCCTTCACCTGGGGTCCCTTGACAAATTCCCTGGCCGCCTTTTTCACAGACAAACATATGGGGGCGGCATTGTGCTGAGTTGCTACTATAAGATTCACCTTTGTAGCTTTTCCCTCAGTATCAGCTTCATAATGGTGGATTAACGTTCCCCGCGCTGCCTCAACGCAACCAATACCAACCTTGTCCAGCTTAAGGTCCATACTACGTATATCCCTGCTGGTCAGCAGAGGATCATTAGCAATTTTCTGCATATGCTCAGCAGCCTGCAAAGCTTCAACTAACCTTGCCCAATGATAAGCAAGAGTATGATGAGCAGGTTTGCCGCCCAGTATATCAAACATCGTCTCATAATCTCTCTGAGCGAGGGGGGTTAACATACTGTCAGCTACGTTTAATCTTGCCAGTGGTCCTACACGGTACAGTGATGTTCCCTCATCTTCATTCAAACCCTTCCAACCTATCTTCCTCAAGTGGGTTAGCCTTACATATGTCCATGGTTCAACCCACTCTCCTATGTAATCAACATAATCGTGATAATCAAACAAAGCATATTCCCCACCTCCGGGACCAACCACCCTGCACTTACCTTCATAGAAATTTAAACGGTTATTCTCATCGACCAGTCCCATATAATAGGTGTTCAGTTTGTAAGCGTCATTCAGGACAATGTTCAGATATTCCTTATTATCTAGTACAACCTGCTTGAATAACTCCAGAGAAAACTGGCAAAATTCGACACAAAAGTCGGCAGAGTCCCGTATCCACCTCCTGTCTTCCTCGGTGATTCCCCTGGAGACCCCGCCGGGCAAGCCACCCTCCGGATGAGCAGGCTTGCTGGCAATGTGCCGGATTATATCCCGGCATCTTTTCCTTGCCTCTATGACCTTGCCGCCTATCTCCAATCCAACCTTCTGCACCACACCGAGAATGTTCCGTTCCGCCGGGTCAGCACTTGGCCCAAGCACAAAATCAGGCGAGGAAAGTATATAGAAGTGCAGCAGATGGTCTTCCACCATAAACGCATTGTAGTGGAGCTGCCTTATCAGCTTGGCAGTCGGTGTTGGCTCTACCCCGTACAGGTCATCCAGCGCTTTCACCGATGCCATATTATGTGGAGTTGGACAAACGCCACAGATGTTGGGCATAATCCGTGGCAACTCCTCTACAGGCCTACCCAGACAAAAAGTTTCAAACCCTCTAAGCTCTACCACCTGCCAGTAGGCATCTTCTACATTGCCCTCATCGTCTAGGAAAATCTCAATTTTCCCATGTCCTTCGAGCCTAGTTATTGGATTTATGGTTATCTTATCGGGCACATTGCACCTCTTTTCTGCCTAATCTATTATTTATTCTTTAACCTTTACTAGTTTCTCTCCGCAATATCGAGGCGGGGAGTGAAAACCTATATAAGTAACCTACGGGATCCATAATGTCATTTGCGATCCGCTCTATATCCTCGTCGCTCTGTACATCTAAAATCGACGCTAGCGCTGAAACAAACTTAGCTCCAGAGTCTGCAACCCCTTCCACGGGGCCAAAACATCCCCGGCAAGGGATATTAATATTCATACAGGACTCTCCACAACCGTCACGAGTAGCTGGCCCCAAACAGATTATCCCTTGAGCCAGAAAACAGACGTCTAGGTCTGCTTCTACTTCATGAATTCTCTTTATCTCTCTTATTGCTAACCTTTCTGGTTTCGATTTATTTCGCTTACAGCTATCACAAAGGGCTCTATGAGGAGCCAGTGTTGAGCCCCTAGGTGGAAGTTTATTTTCTAGTACAGCGCTCAGAGCCGCCATAATCAGATGTGGAGGAGGAGGACATCCCGGTAAGTAATAATCGACAGAGATTATGTCATTCAATGCATAAACACGGCCATAGAATTCAGGCAGAGTAAGTTCTTTCCCATTGACACTAGAGGTTGTCTGGGGGTAGTTACCATTGGGGTTAATTACAGTTGGGGCATCACGGTACACCCAGTTGAAGATGTCTTCCTTTGTAGTGAGATTAGCCAACCCAGGTGTTCCTCCAAAGCAAGCGCAGGCACCGAAGGCAAGAATTATCTGTGATTTCTCCCTTAGTATCTTCGCTATCTCCTCTTGTTCAGAATTTCTGACATGCCCATTTACGATACCTAATATAATTTCGCCATCCTTTAGGGCTTTGAGACTGTTGTACTTGAAGTCAAGCGCCACCGGCCAGAGAATCAAATCGACCGCGTTTGCTACTCCGAGAATTACCTCATTTATATCGACAACAGCCTCGTCACAGCCACCACATCCTCCCAACCAGCAAATTGCAACCTTCGGTTTGGCCATTTTATTTTCTCCCTCCGGTTTTTATTGCTTCTTTTTGGGACATCTTTCCTGCCAATGCATTTCTCCTTCGCGGTCCTAACTTTGCCAATTTTTCTTTCATCTCTTTCACCAACCCAGGAATTCTACTACCCTCAGGATCGGAAGAAAACACTATCTTGCTCCTTTCTTTCTCTATACCCATGGACTCCAATATCCTGCGTAGGAGATACACCCTCTTTTTTACCTCATAGTTACCATCCTGGTAGTGGCAGTCCCCCTCTGGGCAACCCAGTATGAGAATTCCATCAGCTCCCTTCTCAAAAGCGTCCATTATATGCGTAGTATCGATTTTACCTGTGCAAATGATAGGTATCCAGTGCTCTATTTTTCTGGAGAGAACAGCTTCATCTACCAGATAACCCCAACTGAACTTGCAGGAAAAACACACCACCTTGGGCTCATATTCGCTCATGTTATCCTCCTAAGCATAATTTTGACATGAATGCTACACCAGAGACGAGTATACCGTAGCTATTCTCTCCGCTGTATTATCATCAACCATTCTTCTTGCTTCAGATGGACAAGCCACAACGCACATGCCGCAGGATTTACATCTGAACATATCCGTTGCAGATACGATTTTACCACCAGAGCTAATCAAATGCGCAGAATAGTAGTTGCATACATATACACAATGGCCACAGCCGCTACATCTAGCCACATCGACTTCAACTGGACTCAAAGATTTCTGAAAACCGATCGACACGCAGGCTTTGCAAGACAAGCATGGTCCACAAGTGACACACCTTTTTCCTTCTTCTATAGCCTCTTTTAATGTGAAGCCCTTCTCAAAAAGCTGGAAGTGCATTCTGTCCTCTGGGGGCATCCAAGGCACTTCGGGCTCAGGCTTATAGTCTCTCCTAATTGGGATCTCATAAGCCTCGTAATCCCTTCTCCGTCCCTCCTTCATATCCACGCCCCTTAGATATCTATCAATTGATTCTGCAGCCACAAGCCCTTCACCCATAGCTTCTATCATAAAACCGACTTTCCTCACATCACCACCTATGAATACCCATGGCTTGCTCAGACTCTGCAGTGTCAGATGGTCAATATCAAGTCTCCCTCGCTCATCAAGGAGATCTTCCTTCTGGAGCAAGGGCCTATCGGGTGCCTGTCCTATTGTGATTATTAATATATCTCCCACCAGAGTTATACAGTCAGTACAATCGAATTTCGGATTAAATCCATCTTCATCAAATACGCTAACGCACGTTGGACAATTAATGCCCTTGAATTTGCCATTTTGTCCAACAATCTTTCTAACGCCTCGGCTGTAGACTATCCTTATACCCTCCTCCCATGCTCCACGGATTTCCTCTTCGTCTGCCGGTATGCCATCTTTGCAGTCTTTGTCCTCGCATTCAAGACATACGATAGTTACCTCTCCACCTTGCCTCTTAACTGACCTAGCTACATCAAATGCCACATTTCCGCCTCCTGTAACTATGACCTTCTTGTCTTTGAAATAATCTGGTGCGATATTCCCGTGGCTGACTTCATACAGATAGTTAAGTCCGTACATCACACCTGACAAGTCCTGCCCTTCCACAGACTGCCCTTCAAAGGTTAAGACTCTGGGATATGGCAATCCCGTAGCCAGAAAAACCGCCTTAAAGCCCTCTTTCTTCAATTTTTCCAGTGTCAAATCTCCTGACTCGAGTCGAATATTATATCTGACAGCTATACCGGCAATTCTTACAAGGTTCTCAACTGTAGTCTGAAGAACATCCTTGGGAAGGCGGTAATCCGGCACCAGCCACAGTGCTCCACCAAGCTGGTTAGAAGCCTCAATTATCGTTACGTTATACCCTCTTTTACTTAAATGGTAGGCACACATCAGCCCACCCGGTCCGCCACCTATAACAGCCACCTTCTCTTTATTTTTAACTATCTCAAATTTCCCCAGTTCCCTAAGATGTTTAGTATAAACATCTGACAAGAATCTCTTGAGGAGCCTCCTCTTAATTGCACCCCCCTTTTTGAGGTAATTGCACTCCAGTTCGCAAATTCCGCAGATGTAACCGCAAATGTTAAAAAACGGATTCTTGTCATAGAGGTACTCGCTAATCTGGATTATTCCATCCTTTGCTAAATCTGGGTCATCTGGAAGAAGCGAAATAAGCACATTTGTACGTTGGATGTCCTCATTTATGGGACATTTGATCTGACATGGTGGCAAGCACTGCCTTACTGCCATCTCAGTATGTGCAATCCCAGTTGCTTCTGTCTTCCACATGTCAAAAGCCTCCTTATTTAGAAATAGAAATATCTAAAAGTAATATGCCTAATACCAAGCTCACCAGAATACGGCGGGGAAATCTCTGAAAGCATCACCGCTTGGCAAATTTGCGGTGCTAATTATACCCATTATCACCCAAAGAAACAAGCCATTATACTTATTACTTTTAGAAAAATAGCAATCATAAGACCACTACCATCATAATAATGGAGAAATATGTCAGCTCTTCGCCGGAAGCACTGATCGCAATAGATAGCTCAAATGAACAAACAGCTATGGAAGCAAACCCAATCACTACAGATTCAAACATCGTTTATCAATCCTGGCACAGACTATTTGCCGCTGAAGCTACCATAATGTTATAATTCGGCGGTTTGGCACTGGAATAGCATAATGAGCACACATGCAGCCGGGTAATTCGCAATGCGGCTAAAGGCTTATTCAAAATAGAGAAAATGGACGATGAAACACACCTTAGCAGGTTGCTATATTAGGGCAAATCATACTTGAAACGTAAGAGAGATTGTAGAAAATAATTTAATCAAGCCCTGAAAAGACTCTCTTATGAATTTCTACCAAAAGGAGGTAGACCTTGAGACAAAGAGGCAAAGCTAAGCCAGTACAAGGGAAAACAACCATGAAGGTTGGCGATAATACACTGCAGCAAATCCAGAAGGTAGTCGAAGCTACAAATGGACAGACGGGGGCTCCAATCCGAGTGCTACAACAGGTTCAGGAACTTGTCGGCTATCTGCCCCCCGAAGTCTTAGAAGTCGTATCCAAGGAAATGAGAATCCCTCTAAGTGAACTGTACGGAATAACGAGCTTCTATTCCTTCTTCTCGATGGTGCCAAAAGGTAAATATGTGATCCAGGTATGTTTGGGCACCAGCTGCTACGTCAAAGGGGGACAGAAGATAATAGACAGTCTGAATAAGGGCTTCGGCCTTGAGTCTGGGAGCACCACACCCGATGGCAAATTCTCGTTAGAGACAGTGCGGTGCCTCGGCTGCTGCGGTCTATCTCCGGTATTGGCCATCAATGAGGACATACACAGGAAGGTTAAGCCCAGCAAGCTGAAAGAGATCCTGAGTTCATATCAATAGGAGAGTACGATGAAACGACTTGCGTCGGTAGAGGAATTGACAAAACTTAGAGACGAAATAGTCGAGAGACTGTCAAATCGCGATAGGAAGACTCAAGTGAAGGTCCATCTCGGAACATGTGGTATATCTTCAGGCGCAAAAAAGGTTCTTGAAGCTTTTCAACGAGAGGTTGAAAACCGTAAATTGTCAGATGTCACCGTATTGAAGGCAGCCTGTCTTGGTTTGTGCGACCGGGAGCCCACAGTCACAATTATCCATCCCATAGGAGGCAAGACCACTTATTACGACCTCTCCGAGGACAAAGTACCACAAGTCGTCGAGCAGCACCTTATCAAAGGCAACGTGGCGGATGAATGGAAGCTAAATCCGGATGACCCCTTGCTCAAGCTGCAAGAAATACGGGTGATGCATAACCAGGACCTAGATCCGATGAGCATCGAAGAATATATCGCTAGAGACGGCTATCAAGCGCTGGCCAAAGTCTTGACCAATATGAAACCGGAGGAAGTAATTGCAGAGATAGGAAAGGCTGGCTTAAGAGGTCGAGGAGGGGCGGGTTTTCCCACAGCCACAAAGTGGACGTTTGTCCGCAATGCTTCGGGCGACGAAAAATACGTTGTCTGCAATGGTGACGAAGGTGACCCGGGTGCCTATATGAACCGCGCTGTTCTCGAAGGCAACCCGCACTCAATTGTCGAGGGCATGGCCATAGGCGCCTACGCCATAGGCAATGTGCACCAGGGTTATGCATACGTCCGTGCTGAATATCCCCTTGCTATCGAAACGCTGAATCATGCCATAGACCAGGCCCGAGAATACGGCCTTCTGGGAAAAGATGTACTGGGGACCAGCTTTGAATTCGACCTGGATATATTCCCCGGCGCAGGTGCCTTTGTCTGCGGCGAGGAAACAGCCCTTCTAATCTCAATCGAAGGAAAACGAGGAAACCCTCGTCAGCGACCACCTTTCCCTGCCAACAAAGGGCTTTTCGGCAAGCCTACCACACTCAACAACGTGGAGACCTGGTCTAATGTGCCACAGATAATCTGGAAAGGAGCCGAATGGTTCGGCAACGTCGGTACCGCCAGCAGCAAGGGCACAAAGACTTTGTGCTTGGTAGGGAAGGTGAACAACACTGGGCTGGTCGAAGTGCCCCTTGGTACAAGCCTGGGGAAGATTGTATTTGATATCGGTGGCGGCATACCGAATGGAAAGAGGTATAAGGCGGTGCAGATAGGTGGCCCATCAGGTGGCGTTATCCCTATTGAGCACTTGAATACCCCTGTCGACTATGAGGCTGTCACTGCGCTGGGAGCCATCATGGGCTCAGGCGGACTTGTGGTCATGGATGAAGATAGCTGCATGGTCGATGTCGCCAAGTTCTTTCTACAATTCACCAAAGATGAGTCTTGCGGCAAATGCACTCCCTGCCGTGCCGGAATACCCAAGATGCTTGAACTCTTGACCAAGATAACAGACGGAAAAGGCACGATGGAAGACCTCGCCATATTGGAAGAGCTGGCTGAGATGGTCGGCTCGGCCTCTATCTGTGGCCTGGGACAGACAGCACCTAATCCTGTGCTTACCACACTTCGGCATTTCAGACAGGAATATGAAGCACATATCATAGACAAAAGGTGCCCAGCTGTGGTCTGCCAGGCTTTGTTCAAGGCACCATGTCAACATACATGTCCTGTTGGCCTGGATGTGCCGGGATATGTGGCCCTCATAAAGGCAGGCCAATTTGACAGAGCCTGCAATCTTATTATGCAAAGGCTTCCCTTCCCATTGAGTGTTGGCCGTGTATGTCACCACCCTTGCGAAGGCAAATGTCGACGTACTCAAATCGAGGAACCCATTGCAATCAGGCATCTAAAGAGGTTTGCTGCTGACTATGCATTTGAGCATGGGCTTGAATACATTCCTCCAATAAAAAGGAGGAGAAAAGAAAAGGTAGCGGTTATTGGCGCCGGTCCAGCAGGATTGTCAGCAGCCTGGGACCTTGCCAGAGAAGGCTTCCAGGTTACCGTATTTGAAACCCTGCCCGTAGCCGGTGGAATGCTGGCAGTAGGAATACCTGAGTATCGCCTCCCCAAGAATGTGCTTAATAGAGAGGTCGAAACAATCAAGAAGCTTGGAGTCGATATGAGACTCAACACACCCATAAGCGATGTCGAATCCCTGCTGAAAGACGGCTACCAGGCTGTATTCATCGCCACTGGGGCTCATAAGGGTGACAAGATGGGCATAACGGGCGAAGACCTGAATGGAGTTTTTGATGCCATTGACTTCTTGAGAGAGGTAAATCTGGGCAAACATGTCGTGGTGGGACAGAAGGTGGCTGTCGTTGGAGGTGGCAATTCGGCCGTCGATGCCGCCAGAGTAGCTCTACGAAAGGGCGCTGAGGAGATCCACCTGCTATATCGAAGGGAGCGGAGAGATATGCCGGCAATAACCGAGGAGATTGAAGCTGCTGAAGAGGAAGGTATCCACATTCATTGCCTGACAGCACCGGTCAAGGTCGTAGGCCATGGCGACAAAGTCGCAGGAGTCGAGTGCGTCCGCATTGAACTCAAGGAATTTGACAAGAGCGGCAGGAAGACACCCTACCAGATCCAGGATTCGGAATACATCATGCCGGTGGATACGCTTATCAAGGCTACGGGACAGAGACCCGATACCTCCTTCCTTGGAGGTGATGGGATAGGCATAGCCAAAGGAGGGACGATAGTAGCCGATCTTAGGACCTTGGCCACGGCTCGGAAAGGGATTTTCGCCGGCGGAGATGCAGTTACAGGAGCAGCCACTGTAATCGAAGCAATAGCCGCAGGGCAGAGGGCAGCGTGCTCAATACGGCGCTATCTCCAAGGAGAAGAGCTCACGCCACTGGTCGAACGCAATGGATACGAACCCATAGAGGTCCCTTCTGTGATGCCCACTGAAGAACAGCTTCAAGAAAGGCATCGGCTAAGAATTGCCCAGATCGCTCTCGCTGACAAGAAGACTTCCTTTAAGGAGGTAGTCCTGCCCTACAGCACCAAGGAAGCAACGGAGGAAGCCAGTCGATGTCTGAGGTGTGACCTCGAGGTAGGAGAATAGGCATGAAAGAGATAACACTCACAATAGACGGCAAAAAGGTCAAAGGCAGAGAAGGCAATACTGTTCTTGAGGTATGTGAGGCTAACGATATATACGTTCCGACTTTGTGCCACCTGAAGGGACTCACCGATCTCGGTGCCTGCCGCATGTGTGTGGTTGACATTGAGAAGGAAAGGCGCCCCGTACCTGCATGCACCTATCCGGCACGAGACGGCTTGGTGGTGCAGACGCACAATGAGAAACTGGAGAAATACCGACGACTGATTTTGGAATTGATGTTTACCGAACGCAACCACCTGTGCGCTCAGTGCGTTGCCAGCGGCGATTGCGAACTGCAGAGCCTTGCTTACAAGTACCAGATGGACAATGCTCGCTATCCATATTCATGGCCTGCCTTGCCCGTGGACTCGGTAAACGATTACCTGGTTATTGACCACAATCGCTGTATTTTGTGTGGCCGATGCATCAGGACTTGCGATGAAATTGTGGGCGTGCACACGCTGGACTTCGGATATCGTGGCTGGAAAGATATGGTCGTTGCCGACCTTAACCAATCTTTGGGAGCATCATCCTGCATCTCCTGCGGAGCGTGTTTCCAGGTATGCCCCACAGGTGCCATATTTTCCAAACACAGTGCCTACAAAGGAAAACCTGAAGAATGCCAGAAGATAAGAAGTGTATGTCCGGTATGTGGCATTGGCTGTGAAATCGAGGCGCTGGTTAAGGATGATAGACTTGTGAGAATTGACAGCCCTGACATCGCTGACAAGCGCGGCATACTCTGTCATAAAGGAAGGTTCTCTCCATTGTACGACACAAATGAACGAGTCAAGACAGCACTCATAAGAAATAGCCGCGGTGAGCTCGAGCCACAGCCATTACCTGAAGTCATAGATATAGTGGCTAAGAGGCTGGCCGAACTGAAAGCCCAATACGGAGATAACAGCATAGCCGGCATAGCTTCGAGTCAGGTTGGCAATGAGTCTCTCAGGGCTTTCAGGGAATTCATAAGTGGAACCGTCGGCAGTGAGTTAGTCGATACATTGGATGGAGATTTCTACAGAACCATCAGCAAGGGCATAAACGATTACGATTCTCAGGTAGGGTTGAATATCGAAACCTCGCTGGAAGACATACTTGAGGCCGATTGCATAGTCGTAGTAGGAGCCAATCCTCTGGAAAGCCATCCTGTGGCTGGTTCTTATGTCGCCAGAGCAGCAAGGCACAACAAGGCAAAACTCATAGTCATCGACCCATCTCAGAATTTCTTCCCCTACCATGCCGCACTGTGGTTACAGCCAGAGAAAGACAAGGAGCCGATGGCCCTGGACATCCTTTCCAAGGCCGTCATAGATAGACGCATCAAGAGACGCTCTCCCGGGACGAACAGAATAGCAGCATCTCTTAAGGATATTGATGTGAAGAGGAGCGCTGAACAGGCTGGGATAGGTACTCATGACCTGCTTGGCGCTGCAGATATGCTCAGCAAGGCCAAACACAGCGTCATAATCTACGGGGAAGGCATTCTACGACACAAGAATCCTAGGCTGATAACAGCCCTTCTCAATTTGGCGACCGTCGCTAGCGGTCAAGACAAAGAGAAACCACGAATAATTTCTCTGAAACCCAAGGGAAATAGCCGTGGCGCCTGGGATATGGGAATCGCCCATCCGTCACGCTCCATTCTGAAGAACCTGACCAGAGGCAAGGCAAAGGCTGTGTACCTGCTTCTGTCTGATGACTACATCGACGCATCACAATTGCCAAGCCTTAGCAAGGGATTAGAATTCATAGTCATTCAATCAAGTTATCTCCCGTCTGCGACATCGAAAGCCGACGTGGTATTGCCGTCTCCAATCTGGGTGGAGGCAGGCAAAGAACATGTGACTCTGGACGGCCTAGCCAAATCAAGCTCACGGCTGATCAAACCACCTGACGGCATCAGGTCAGATTCAGAGATATTGCGAGAAATCTCCAAACAGATGAAGAAATGGCAATCAAGAACAAGGAGGAGTGGATAACATGGCAAAGGTCAAGGTCGCTACAATCTGGCTGGAAGGCTGTTCTGGTTGTCACATGTCTTTTCTGGATATCGATGAGGCAATAATCGATTTAGCCAATGTGGTCGAATTCACCAGGACCCCTGTAACAGACATAAAGGAGTTCCCCCAAGTGGATGTCGGCATTGTAGAAGGCTCTGTCGGCAACACTGAAGAGGAAGAGGTGCTCAAGGAACTCAGGGCCCACTGCAAGATTCTTATGGCCTGGGGAGATTGTGCCTGCTTCGGTGGGGTATGTGCCATGCGCAGCAGCTTCAACAAAGAAGAGGTCCTCAAACGTGGCTATATCGAAACTGAAAGCACCTACAAAGGCAAAATACCCTGCCCGCCTGGTGTTCCGGCACTCCTGGCCCAAGTGAAACCAGCCAATCACGTAGTGAAGGTGGATTGCTATGTTCCAGGCTGTCCACCTGAAGCTGAGGCTATCCTGTATGCGTTGAAGGAGCTGCTGGCAGGCAGAATCCCAGTTCTGCCCAGCGATATGATGCGTTTCGATTGAAAGAGGTGAAAGCATGGTTACTGAAGTTAGAAAAACTATCGAGATAAACCCAGTCAGCCGAATCGAAGGACACGGCAAGGTAACAATACAGCTGGACGATTCGGGTAATGTAGCTGACGCCAAATTCCACGTAACACAGTTTCGAGGTTTTGAGAAGTTCTGTGAAGGCAGAGTTTTCTGGGAGATGCCGGTAATAACGCCGAGAATCTGCGGCATCTGCCCGGTGAGCCATCACCTGGGCGCAGCCAAGGCCTGCGATGCAATTCTAGGAGTCGAGCTGACCCGCCCTGCCAAACTCTTGCGTGAATTGATGCACATGGGACAGACCCTTCAATCCCACGCCCTCCACTTTTTCCACCTTGCCAGCCCGGATTTGCTGCTGGGCATGGATGTTGACCCAGCAAAGAGAAATGTAATCGGTTTGATTGCGGAGAATCCTGAGATCGCCGTTAAAGGCGTAAAGCTTCGCAGCTTTGGTCAGACGATAATTCAGAAGCTAGGTGGCAAGAAAGTCCACCCTAACGGCGCCATCCCAGGTGGCATGAACACAGCTCTATCGATTGCCGACAGGAACCATTTTCTGAAGCAGGTTAGTTGGGCCATCGCCGATGCTCAGGCTGCTATAGCCATAATCAAGAGTTACTACGAAAAAGACAATGAGTTTGTGTGTACCTGCGCCAGTTTTCCCACAGGCTATATTGGACTGGTTGACGAAAGCGACAATCTAGAGCTCTACGATGGCAAATTGAAGTTAATTGACCAGAAAGGAAAGATTCTCGAAAACCAGTTTAATCCGTCTGATTACCTGGATATCATAAGTGAATACGTGGAAGACTGGTCGTATCTCAAGTTTCCGTTTTACAAGAAGATGGGCTACCCCAAGGGTATCTACCGGGCGGGACCGCTAGCCCGACTCAATGTCAGCCAGGGAATATCCACTCCATTAGCCAACGCTGAGCTCAAGAACTTCAAGAAACTGGGCAATAACGGCATAGTAGAAGGTTCGCTATACTATCATTATGCCCGACTCATAGAACTGCTTTATGCGATCGAAAGGATCCAGCAGTTGCTGGAGGACAAGGATATCTGTTCGACCGACCTGATAGTCACTTCAAATAAGTATAATGAGCAGGGCGTTGGCGTGCTCGAGGCACCGAGAGGCACTCTCTTTCATCACTACTGGGTTGACGACACCGGCAAAATCAAGAAGGTCAACCTCATAGTCGCCACAGGCAACAACAACGCTGCTATGAACAAAGCAGTATATGAGGTAGCCAGAAAGCACATAAAGAACAACAGAATAACCGAAGGCATACTCAACCGGGTTGAGGTGGCTATCCGCTGCTATGACCCTTGTCTATCATGCTCAACACATGCCTTGGGTCAAATGCCTTTCAAAATTCAGATCGTATCACGTGACGGTGAAATAATAAAAGAGATAATAAGGTAGTATCTTGTGTTTACTCTGTACATCGGTGCGACACAACAGTGATACTCTCAAGCCCAGAACAATATGGCACCGTGATGCCATTACACTCATGTTGGCAAATGACTACAGTAGATAATCTATCTATAGGATGACTACTCGGTACTACCCCTCAAATATTTATCTATATCGGTAGCTGCCCGCCGCGCCGCCCCCATAGCGCTAATAACAGTGGCCGCCCCAGTAGCCATATCTCCACCACACCATATCTTCTTCCTGCTTGTCTGCCCACTGGCCTCATCAGTCAGTATGGTGCCCCACTTAGTGAGTTCAAGTCCCTTGGTTGTTGATGGAATAATTGGGTTAGGCCTTGTGCCCAGAGCAGGAATTGCCGTATCTATCTCCATAATGAAATCAGATCCTGGCTTTCGAATAGGCCGCGGCCGTCCACTTTCATCGGGCTCACCCAGTGCCATTTCATATAACTCCACTGCCTTGACTCTACCCCGTTCATCATCAATAAATCTGCTGGGATTGGTTAAAAGCTTGAAAATGACTCCCTCTTCTTCAGCGTTTTCCCTCTCTTCAAGCCTGGCAGGCATCTCCGCTTTGGAGCGCCGATAGATGATATACACTTCTTCTGCTCCAAGCCGCAAAGCACATCTGGAAGCATCCATAGCTACATTTCCGGCACCAAATACTGCTACCCGCTTCCCCACTTGTATGGGTGTATCATACTCAGGAAAACGATATGCCTTCATAAGGTTTGTTCGAGTGAGAAACTCATTCGCAGAATAAATACCACTCAGATTCTCCCCGGGTACGTTCAGAAACATTGGAGCCCCAGCTCCCGGAGATAAGAAAACGGCGCTAAAGCCATTTTCCAGAAGTTCATCCACAGTGGCTATTTTGCCGATAACATAATTTAGCTTAAGCTCCACACCCAGTGACTGCACATAATCGACTTCACCCTGAACGATTGCCTTAGGCAACCTAAACTCGGGGATGCCGTACACCAGCACACCACCAGCAATGTGAAGTGCTTCAAAAATAACAACTTTATATCCCAGCTTAGCCAAGTCAAAGGCACAGGTTAGACCTGCTGGCCCAGAGCCGACTACAGCTACCTTTTGACCATTGAAGCTTATTCGCTCTTTCTGTTGTTCTGCGATTTCTGGATGGTCTCTTTCCCAGTCAGCCACATACCGCTCCAGTCTGCCAATAGCAATCGGACCTCCTTTTTTGGCCAGATTACAAGTCATCTCGCATTGTGTTTCCTGAGGACAGACGCGGCCACAAATGCCGGGGAGACTGTTCTTGCTCTTAAGTATTCTTACTGCCTCAGGCATATTACCTGCCCTTATTGCTTTTATAAATTCGGGAATGTCTATGTTGACGGGACAACCACCCTTGCACCCAGCTTTCTTACAGTCAATGCAGCGACTGGCTTCCTCCAAAGCCTGCTCGTCGTTATATCCCAGAGCCACTTCGTTGAAATTACTCCTCCGCGTTGCCGGCTCCTGCTTCGGTATCGGCACCCGATTCAAATTCAGTTTTGGTTTTTCACTCATTTTCACACTATAGAGGCTCGCTTAGATAACCCGGATAACTCTGCAAGCTGACGTAAGTTATAAGGTTGCCATAGATCAAACGCCAGTGCCTCCTCCCTCAGATAAGCTCGTTTCCGCTTAATGAGCAGTTCCCAATCCACTAAGTGACCATCGAATTCGGGACCGTCAACGCAGGTGAATTTCGTTTCGCCGCCTACAGAGACGCGGCAGCAGCCACACATGCCTGTACCATCAACCATTATCGGCGTGAGAGCGACAATCGTCTTAATCCCAAACGGCTTTGTCGCCCGAGAACATTCTATCATCATAAATATACGCCCGAATGCGAAGACCCTGTCGACCTTGTTCCCTGATTTCAAATATTCCGTAATGAATTCGCTCACCCGCCTGTGTTTCCCACGGCTCCCATCTCCCAAAACAATGTGAGTTGCATCGCTCACAACCTTTAATCTATCCTCCCAGAATAGACATGTTTTATCTCTTGCTTCCATGACTGAAACTACTTTGTTGCCCTTTTCCTTGAGAGCCTTTACTAGAGGTAGCGTGGGTCCGATTCCAAACGTGCTACAGACAGACAGAATGTTGCCATAGGATACGATTTCGGTAGGCCGGCCCAGAGGGCCTACTATATCCATAATACAGTCGCCCTCTTCAAGAGCGGAGAGTTTCATAGTACTTCTTCCCATAATAAGAAAGAGAATTTCGAGTGTCCCTCCATCCTCATCCCAACCAGCTAGCGAGAGGGGAAATCTCTCCCCAACCTCATCTACCCGCAATATGACAAACTGCCCTGGCTTAGCCTTTTGGGCAATTTCGGGAGCTTCTGCTTTAAGATAAATTGTGTTGGGAGCAAGAATTTCCTTTTTTACTATTTTGTACATCAACTAGCCTCCAGACTTTACTTCTCTAACCTCACTG
>Ga0180438_10004211_pt1 | contig 20881 bp, 18 predicted proteins | sample SS_ome_12_FD_132455 | JGI IMG/M metagenome (GOLD analysis project Ga0180438, IMG submission 132455) | Hypersaline lake sediment archaeal communities from the Salton Sea, California, USA - SS_3_D_2 metaG | ecosystem: Environmental > Aquatic > Non-marine Saline and Alkaline > Hypersaline >... | reverse complement strand
CCGATATCGGCCATATGAATCGGCATAGACGAAAGGTCGCCGCTGGCGTCGAGCCTGGATTTCTTAAGAGTTTCATCCTCGATTTCGTTGACATCGCCGAGAATTTCAATCCTCTTTTCCCACAGGAGTTTTTTGAAATGCCGCAGCTCATCCTTTGACAAACGGCTTTGGGCATCTTTCTTACCTTTCGTTGTTTTTTTCTCTTTTGCCACCAGAACAACTGCCTTTCATTGGACTCGATAAACTCTTTCCAGCTTTTCAGCAAAACCCTACTTTATACTATAGCAAGTTTTCTGTGTTCGAACGAAAATTCGGCTCTGTTTTTTTTATTCCTCACTGCCGGCGGGAGTATAATAACTGGTCGCCGTTTATGCAAGTCAATTTATTGCCGCTTCTTGTAACTCCCTTCTACTCAAAGGGTTAGAGAGGCAACAGCCGTTGTTCAGATGCGGTCGGTTTTGTTCTGACGTGAAAGAATCCGGCGGTCTTTTGCCAGGCTGCCGAGCGGCAGGAAAAATCTTTCACTGCCGACAGTTGATACGAAGGTTTCCACAGCGAAGGTTTTTTCCACGTTTTGAGGCGTGAGAACTTCGTGGACCGCCCCGTATTCGAAGCAAGAGGCCAAAGATGAAGCAGAGGACTCCCCGCGATGCGTCGCAGCGGGCTTTAACAATAAGGCACTGTCAGCATACTGAGCGGCGAGATTGATATCGTGCGTAGCAGCTATGATGGTTTTGGACTTTTCGACCTGGGCGACCTTGAGCAGGTCGTAGATTTTGACCTGGTGTCTTAAATCGAGGAAGCTCGTCGGCTCATCAAGCAGCAGAATCGATGTGTTCTGGGCGAGGGCGCGGGCGATGAAAACTCTCTGACGCTCACCGCCGCTGAGGCTGGTGAGAGGGCGGCTCTTGAAGGCGAATGTATCGGTGGCACGCAGAGCTTCATCGACTATACTCAGGTCTTCTGAGCTCTCAAAGCCGGAGGAGGTGAAAAAAGCGGTTCGGGCCATCAGAACGGTCTCAAGGACAGAGAATCCGAAGGGCGGCGGAGTCTGCTGGCGGACAACAGCGATTTTGCGGGCAAGTGATTGGCTGGAGTATGACTTAAGCGATCTTGAGTCAACATTTATCGTGCCGGAACTGCACCTGAGCAGGCCTGAAAGCAGGTTCAGCAGTGTGCTTTTGCCTGCCCCGTTTGGCCCGACGATTGCAAGGAAAGAGCCGGCCGTAACATCGAGAGTAAGACCACGCAGCACAGGCTGTTTTGCTGTGTATGAGAAGTTGAGATTTTTGATTTCTATAATGCTCATAATTGCGATTATTTTATCAACTCTTTTTCACAATACCTTTGTCAAAACGCACTTTTGCGAGTGTGCCGGATTAGAAGGACCAGGAAAAACGGGCCTCCCACAATGGCCGTGATGATACCAACCGGCATTTGTGCAGGGGCTACGATAGTTCTCGCAATGGTATCGGCTGCAACGAGGAACACCGCACCGGCCACAGCGCTTAGAGGTATGAGCTGCCGGTGGTCAGCCCCAAAAAGCAGCCGGACGGCGTGAGGAACGATGAGGCCGACAAAGCCGATAAGCCCGCTGAGACTGACAGCTACTGCGGTTACTGCCGAGGCAACGGCGAAAGCGATTGTTCGTATGGCCGCCGTGTTGATGCCGAGGTTCTTAGCATCCTGCGGACCGAAAGTCATAGCGTTTAACTGCGGACTAATCTTGTAGAGTGCCATTACAGCAAGTGCAACAAAACCGCCGGCCAGCCACAATACAAAAAATTCTTCTTCCAGAATATTGCCCATAAGCCAGAATATCGTGGAGTAGAACTCGGAACTTTTTGCAACTGAAATCAGCAGCATAATTACGGCCGAGAAAAAAGCGTTAACGACGACACCGGCGAGCAGCAAAGTGGTTGTTTTGTTCTTTTTGGCCAGTTTTGCGATAAACCAGACCAGCCATACTGTACCGAGAGCACCTGCGAAGGCGAAGACGGCCAGTGGTGAGCGGCCGAGCAATGTCCACTCGATACCCAGGATTACCGCAGAGATAGCGCCAAGCCCCGCACCGGAAGAGATGCCGAGGATATAAGGTTCTGCAAGCGGGTTGCGAAGCAGCGCCTGAAACACTACCCCCGCCGATGCAAGGGCGGCACCGACTATCGCAGCAAGTATAACGCGCGGCACTCTTACCCGGATAAATATCTGGTAGTCGGGATTTGCAGCCTTGCCGTCAGCGTGGCCGGCGAATACATTTCTCAGCGAAACTTTTTCGGTGCCGATGACAGAGCATACAAGCATCACCAAAACCAGGATGATAAGTGCCAGGGCAATTCGCCTCAGAAGTCTTTTTGCGGTTAGAAGCTCTTTCATAAAATAGTCAATCTTTATCGTAAAATAGCTGCGACCCGCCACAGGCTGGCTCAGTCAAAGCCGGATGGAGACACTCGGTGATTTTCTCTGCGCCGCTGTCAATACGCGGACCGAGTCTGGAAACACTGTCAGCATCGATTACATGGATACGCCGGTTTTCCACGGCGGAGAGACCTTTGAATTTTTTATAATATTCGAGGGCCTCTTTGCGCTGCTCCCGGAGATTTTCGCAGTTCTCAGAGGCCTCGATTATAACCTCGGGATTACAGGCATAAAGCTGCTCTGCACCGATGGGAGGATATTTGTATATGGACGACTCGACCACGTTTTTGCCGCCGGCAATCTGAATAAGCCGGCTGATAAAGGTATCCGGCCCGGCAACACGCAGAGGACGTCTCTGCACGACCCATAGTGTTCCGGGTTTTTTGTACGCCCGGACCTTTTTCGACAGGTTGTTCAGGTTTGTTTTTATTGAATCGATTACTTGCCGGGCAGCCTGCATCCGGCCGGCGGAAGTGCCGATTTTCTCGATGGCCGTGTAAAGGTCGCCGAGGTCCTCGATTTTTACGGTCAGTGTATTAAACCCCATACGGTCCAACCGGTGTGCGAGGTTTATCTGCTGCTCGAAAGATAGTGTTACGATGAGCTGTGGCTTGGCGGCGATAACGGCCTCGATATTCGGCTGCCAGAAAGTCCCGATTTTGGGCTTTTCTTCCGACTCAGGCGGGTAGTTGCTGTTACGGCTGACACCAACTATTCTTTCGTCGAGATTAAGGGCAAAGAGGATTTCAGTCAGATTCGGAGCGGTAGATATTATTCTTTGTGGTTCACAAACATCGTGAACGGGTTGGGTGCTTGAACTGCGTGAAGCAAAGAGTACCACGGACAAGACTATCCAGATTGCAAAAGCGATTATCAGGTATTGCAGCTTCATCAGGTTCTCTTGAACTGTTTTTTGAGCTCTTTGGTTGAAAATTTTATGGACGCAGGCCGACCATGCGGGCATCGGCTGGATTGTGAAGAGGCCTCTTTGTCTGAAAGAAGCTGCCCTATCTCTTCGTCGCTCAACTGCTGACCGAGCTTTATGGCCGCCTTGCACGCCGTCATAGCCAGCACTTCGTGAAGGAGCTGCTGGTAATCTGCCGGGCCTTGTTCGGCAAGCAAATCGAGCAGGTCTTTGACATAGTCAACAAGCTGCATTTTCGACAGCAGAGTGGGGAATGTCTGGACCGACCACGTGTTGGGGCCGAAAGGTACAATTTCGATTGCCAGTTTTTCCAGAAGCTCCGCGTGCCGCTCAACGGTCTCCGACTGCTGGGCCGTCAACTCGAAACTCTCCGGAATGAGAAGTTTCTGGGATTCGAGCCTGCCTCTCTCGAATCTCCGCCGTAGCTTGTCGTATATTATTCGCTCGTGAAGTGCATGCTGGTCGATGACTACGAAGCCATCCTCCTCAACAGCGACTATGAAGCTGTTGTGAATCTGAATAAAGGCTCGTTGTCCGAGCGGGTGCTCGAAATGCTGCGATGCTTTAAAAGGACTTTTTTCATACTGCGGGACATTTTCCCCCGGCGCCCCGGCGCACCGGGTGTGTGTTTTGAATTGCAGTGTCGGTTGTGCCTGAGGCCTGTGTTTCTTGAAGAATTCAGACATCGCATCAACGATTTCTTTGCGGCTCTGCGGCAGTTGTGAATCGGCAGTCAAAGCAGGTGTTCTGGCGGGAACCTCCAGGTCCGAGCCGAGGAGCTTATCGCGAAGGGCTGCCAGAATCTGTGAATGAAGAAGGTTAGAGTTGTAAAAGCGGACCTCGATTTTTGTTGGGTGGACGTTCACGTCGTAATCGTCGCAGGGCATCTGAATAAACAAAAAGATAACCGGATAGCGGCCAGGTTCGATGTGCCCGCGATAGGCTTGCCTGACAGCATGGAAGATAAATTTATCGCGAATATAACGGCCGTTAAGAAAAACGTACTGAAATTTGCTGTTCGTTCTGGACACCGACGGCTTACCCATCAGAGCGGTGATTGCGATTTGCTTTTCTGTAACCTGCGATTGGAGAAGATTTTCGGCAATTTCGCCGGGAAAAAGGCTTTGAATTCTCTGTGTAATTGTCTCATCTGCGTTCAGGTGATAAAGCTCTCTGTTGTTGTGCAATAACCTCATTTCGATATTGCGATACGCCAGTGCAAAGCGTGTAAAACATTCACTGATATGTCCCATTTCGGTATTTGTTGTTTTCAGAAATTTCCTCCTGGCCGGGAGTTTATAAAACAGGTCTCTTACCTCGATTGCGGTCCCGTAGTCGGCACTGGCCGGTTTAACGGCGGTCTTTTCACCGCAGTCAATTTCGATTGAGCTGGCGTGTGGAGCAGCTTCGAGCCTGCTTGTAGCTTTGATATGAGCAACCGAGGCTATACTGGCAAGGGCCTCTCCTCTGAATCCGAGGGTTGTGATTTTCTGCAGGTCATTGTCTGTTTTTATCTTGCTGGTGGCATGGCTCTCGAAGGCAAGGCTGAGGTCCTCGGCATCCATCCCCCCGCCGTCATCGGTAACCGAGATTAGTTTTTTCCCGCCGTCGAGCAGACGAAGGGTAATTTTTTTCGAGCCGGAATCAATACTGTTCTCGATAAGCTCTTTAACCACGCTGGCGGGGCGCTCGATAACCTCACCGGCTGCAATTTTATTGATTAAGTTCCGGTCAAGAGAGTATATCCTGCTCATTTTTTTCTCTTATCAGCTTTCCCGCTGCTGCGAATCGGGGCGAGCAATGAGGTTTTGGCCGGTCATCTCGGCCGGCTTTGCCAGACCCATCATATAGAGAAGTGTAGGTGCGACGTCCGCGAGTTTGCCGTCGGATTTGAGCTTTGAATTCCTGAACTTTTCATCGAATACTATCACGGGCACCGGACCGGTGGTGTGAGCGGTGTGCGGTTTTTCACTGCCTTCGGCTACCATTTTCTCGAAGTTGCCGTGGTCGGCCGTGATTATTGCGGCACCCTTGAGAGACTTTACTTTATCCAGAATTTTCCCTACACAAACATCTACGGCTTCAGCGGCTTTGACCGCTGCTTCGAGTATTCCCGTGTGTCCTACCATATCCGGATTTGCGAAATTCACAATATATACCTCGTACTTCCCGGCCGCAAGCCTGTCAAGAACAACATCGGTGACCTCGTAAGCGCTCATCTCAGGTTTCAGGTCGTATGTTCTGATGCGCGGTGATGGAACAATTTGCCGGTCTTCGCCGCCGAAGGGTTCTTCGGTATAGTCGTTGAAAAAAAACGTGACGTGTGCGTATTTTTCGGTCTCCGCGCACCGAAATTGTTTCAGACCTAAAGAGCTCAGGTACGAACCGAGAATATTTTTCATTTTAGGCGGCTTAACGAAAGCGACCGGCGCCGGTATGCCGGAATCGTATTCGGTCATACACACGAATGCTATATCTGGCTTTGCGGCCCTGTCGAACCCCTTGAAATCCGGCATTACGAATGCCCGTGTAAGCTCGCGAGGTCTGTCGCCACGGAAGTTAAACAACACAACTCCGTCGCCGTCATCGATGGCAGCAACGGGTTGATTGTCCTGGTCAACGATACACGTAGGTTCGATAAATTCATCGGTAACGTCTTTGTCGTAGCTTTGAATTACCGCTTGTTGGGCCGAGGAGGCTTTAAGGCCTTTACCCGTCCGAAGGCACTGATATGCCTTCTGGACCCGCTCCCATCTGCTGTCCCTGTCCATAGCGTAGAATCGACCTGAGACGCTTGCAATTTTCCCGATACCGATTGAAGCGCACTTTTCCTCGATTTGTTTTATGTAATCTATACCGCTGTCGGGAGGAGAGTCTCGACCATCGGTAAAGGCGTGGATGAAGACTCTTTCTATATTGTTTCTGGATGCCAATTCTATCAGGCCGTAAAGGTGCTCGAGCAGAGAATGGACACCGATATCGCTGCACAGACCCATAAGGTGGAGTTTCGAACCACGCCTCTTTACGGACTCGATAAGTTTTTTCAATTCGATATTTTCAAAAAACGAGCCGTCACGGACAGCATTGCTGATTCTCACTGATTCCTGCGGCACGACTCTACCTGCCCCGATATTCTGATGACCGACTTCGCTGTTTCCCATTGTCCCGTCCGGCAGGCCGACATCCAGGCCGCTGGTACGCAGCAGACCGTGAGGATATTCACTCATAAGGGTATCATCAACGGGAGTTGATGCCTGTTTTACAGCATTATTTTTGTCCTGTTTTGCGTCCGGGTTAAAACCCCAACCGTCGCGGATTATCAGCATAAACGGCTTTCTCTTCAGCGTTACTTTCTCGGTAGCCATAAATCAGGGACCTTTCAAAATAATACAGTATAAATGCCACACATCGGGCGTACAGGTAAGACCTGTAAGAAGCAAAATTGACCAGCTATGGTATAGGTACGCACCTGGGATGTCAAAACATTTAATAAGGTAACAATAAACCGCCCCTCGTGGATAATCCCTCCAGCGGCGGATTAAGCTTTTGCACAATAGCAGGTTTTTGTTATAATGCCGCCGGAAACCTGAGCTTATTGTCTGTTCGAAAAGGGTATGTTATGCTAAGAAAAACAGTTATCTGCGTGTGTATGTGCACACTCATTTTCTGCCTCGGCTGTGCCGGACAGCAAAAATTGGCCTCCTCTGAGTTCGAACTTTATGTGGACGCAGTCCAGTTGCGAACCGAGCAGAACAATACAAAAGCGATAGAAAAACTCAAAGAGGCGGTTGAAACAAATGACCGGTTTTCGCAGGGCTTCTCCCTTATGGGTGAAATTTATGCCGATGCAAACGACTACCAGAACAGTGCAGATGCTTATCAAAAAGCAACGCACCTGAATCCGTGGTCATTCAAAGACTATCTATCTCTGGGGCGCGTCTATGAGATTATGGAAAAATTCGCCCGGGCGGTAGGTGCATACGTCCGTGCATGCAAGCTGGAGCCAAAGCATTTAGAGGCGCATCTTGGCGCGGCACGCTCTTATTATAAAATCGCCGATTATAACAATGCTTTGATTTATGCCGGCAAGGCCGAGACGCTCGACCCGAACGCCGAAGAACTGCAAAAACTATTAGGTGACGTTCACGAGGCGAAGAAAAACCATAAGCAGGCGATACGTTCTTACAAGAGGGCGCTGGAGATAAACGGCAACAAACCAGATATTATGAAACCGCTTGCGGTAGCATATCTTCGGACAAACAAAATTGAACCCGCCGCGGAATTATTCAACTCAATCATAGAGCTCGACCCTAACGACAATCAGGCACATCAATATATGGGCTATATCTACGTTCTGAAAGATGAAGTGGAAAAGGCCACAGAAAGTTATAAAACAGCAATCAGAATTGACTCAACTGACTGGCAGGCATACAGGGGGCTGGGCGTAGCGCTGCTCAAAAAATCACTGAAAAGTGGTGATGAGTCGCTTAAAGCCGAGGCACTCAGGCAATGGCGAACTTCACTGCAACTCAAACCGGATCAGCCCCGTCGTGAGCTGCTTATCAAGCTGCTCGATAACTTCTCCAAACCTGCTGCGACAAGCCACAGGCGGGGCGGATAAAAATGCCGTTCTGAGAATATTTCATGGCCGATAAAACCAACCAGAAATCCTCTTCCGAGACACTGCGACCCGACACTGCCGTGGCAAGATTAAAAAATACTCTGCCTGACTGGCCGGCCCAACTCGCCTTCTGGTTGCCGGCAGTCGTGGGATTAGCCCTTGATTTGTGGAGCAAAAAAGCTGTCTTTGACCACCTTCGCGGGAATGCTAAAATCGAAATCCTGGACGGTATCCTGTGTTTTGTTACGAACGAAAATCCCGGGGCGGCGTTCGGCATAGCGGCCGGTCAGAAATATTTGCTGGTGGGCGTCTCACTGGCGGCACTGGTGACAATCTTTGCGATATTTTTGCTCGGAAATATAAAGGAACGACTGACACAGCTTGCGCTCGGCCTTTTTGCCGGCGGCATCAGCGGAAATCTCTATGACAGGATATTTAATGACGGTGCGGTACGCGACTTTATCGACGTTGCATATTGGCCAGGCCGGCGATGGCCTACTTTTAATGCAGCAGATACTATGCTTTGTGTGGCGGTCGCTTTAATGCTCATCTCGGGTTTTTTTACCGGCCGGCGGCCTCCAGAACATGCTCAGCAACAAACAGAGGTACATTAGAAGCAGCTCCCAACGCTATGGCGTCCGACGGCCTGGAATCCACTTCGATGGTGTGCCCGTTTATGCTCAGATGAATTTTAGCGAAGAACGTGTGGTTGCTCAAATCGCTTATCACTACCTTTTCAAGCTTCGCGCCAAGATTATCAATTATATCTTCTAAAAGCTCATGTGTCATCGGGCGGGGCGGCTCTATCCCTTTAAGACGACGGTCAATGGCAAAAACCTCGAAAATCCCGATGACAATCGGCATGCTCCGCTCGCCGTTGGATTCCTTGAGAACTATAACCTGCTGGTCGGAGGCCTCATTGATTATTATTCGCGATAACTCGACGGCAACTTCCATAACAACTGTACCTTTTATATTCTTCCCACCAGAGGCGGGCAAAACTCCCCCCGGTAAAACGCATAATCAAGCTTATCATTTAACCGGCAGGTTTTGCAAGCAGTTTTCAATCGTTCTGAGCTGTTCGCTTAACCGTAACTGTCTTTCTCTACTCTGCTCGACCACCTCAGGTTTTGCTTTTTGTAAAAAATTGTGGTTCGCGAGCTTGGCATCGACGGCCTGCTTTGACTTCTCCAGAGCCTGTTTTTGTTTATTCAGCCTTTCACGCTCAGCCTGCGGATCTATAACGTCTTCAACGTAGATTTCGAACTCGGCGGTGATAGCGGCAGCGGCATTTGCAGACCTTTCGGCAACGCGGGATGCCTCGAATTCACTCAGGTTAGCCAGTTGACACAGCAGCCGGGCGTTCCTGTTGAGTAAATTAACCATCTTCTCACCACCTTTGGCTGTAACTTTCAGCCTTTTGGCCGGAGGTATGTTGTATTCGCTTCTGATATCTCTGATTGCACGGATTGGGGCCTGTATGGCGGAAATCTTCTCTTCAGCCTCCGGGGAGACAAAATGTTCGAGATTACTCGGCCAGTGCGCCCCGGCGAGAACACCGGCTTTTGGTGCCTCGGCCAGACCGTTGAGTTTGCGCTTCGGCACAATCTCGTTTAGTTTCTGAAAAATACCTTCTGTGATAAAGGGCACAAATGGGTGCAAGAGGCGAAGCGTCTCATCGAGAACAAACGCCAGAACACAACCCGCCGTATCCTTCTGTGCACCATCCTGCATCCTTGGTTTCAGCCATTCCAGGTACCAGTCGCACACATCGTTCCAGAAAAACCGGTAAAGCACAGACAGAGATTCACTGAATTTGTATGTCTCAAGCAGTTGAGTCACTTCAGAAACAGTACCAGCAAGCCGTGAGAGAATCCACCGGTCTGTAACAGCCATTTTGTCTGCATCGAACTTTTCTGTATCGAGCTTTTCCAGATTCATCATAGCAAAACGCGAGGCGTTCCACAGCTTGTTGCAAAAGTTCCGGCCCGTATCGAATTTCTGGGATGTGTTTGCCTCTCGCCCGTCCGGAAGCTCCATCTTTTCGACGGGCATCCTGATATCCTGGGTGTCGGTGGCCATACCGGCCAGGGTGAACCTCATTGCGTCGGCACCGTGGCTGTCGATAGCTACCAGCGGGTCGATGCCGTTCCCGAGACTTTTTGACATCTTGCGACCCTGACCGTCCTGTATCATTGCGTGTATATATACCTCACCGAACGGAATATCACCGACGCAATACTGCCCCATCATCACCATTCGCGAGACCCACAAAGTGATTATCTCTCGAGCCGTGCACAAAATATTGCCGGGATAAAACGACTTTAATTCCGGCGTCGACTCAGGCCAGCCCAGCGTACTGAAAGGCCACAACGCAGATGAAAACCACGTGTCCAAAACATCCTCATCCTGCACGATATGATTACTGCCGCAGTGCCCGCACTGACCGGGATTTTCGCTACCGCTGGTCGTTTTGCCGCACTCATTGCACCACCACACCGGTATCCGATGACCCCACCAGAGCTGCCTGCTGATAGGCCAGTCGCGCAGATTCTCCAGCCACGCTCGATAAATCTTTGCATATCGCTGCGGAGTAAATCTCAGCCTGCCGTCAAGCAGCGGCTTTAACGCCGTCCCCGCCAGCGAGTTGGCCGGCACGTCCGTTCCTTCAATAAAACCGGTGCCGAACTTCTCTGCTAAATGTTCAACAGGCTTTTTCACTGCGATATACCACTGGTCGGAGAGGTACGGCTCGATGGGGACGTGACTGCGATAGCTATGGCCGACCTCGTGAGCGTATTGCCTGACGCCTGCCAGAAGATTCTCCGACCGGAACCACTCCACAATTGCCTCACGTGCCTCGAAACGGTCCATCCCAAGCAGAAACTGCGCATCTTCACCCGCATCGGACCAGCCGAACCTGTCGCTTACCGTCCCATCCGGAGCCAGTACGTTTATGACTTCAAGGTTATGACGCAGACCGATTTCCCAGTCGTCCGGGTCGTGAGCGGGGGTTACTTTCAGAAAACCGGTAGAAAACCTCGCCTTTTCGTCTTCGCTGTCGGCGTCCGGCAGAACCACATGTTCATCAGCGATGATTGGTATTAACCGTCCTACGATAGGCAGCCGTACCTTACCGCCCAACAGTTTTCCGGCTCTTGAATCAGCCGGATTCATCGCCACCGCCGTATCACCCAGCATAGTCTCCGGCCGCGTGGTAGCCACCGTAACATGCTCGATAATTTCACCTTCGATAACCACCGGCTCAACGAGAGGGTATTTCATATACCAGAAGTGCCCCTGGACCGTCTCGTGCTCGACTTCGTCGTCGGCAAGCACCGTCTGTGTTGCTGGGTCCCAGTTGACCAGCCGCTTACCGCGATAGATAAGCTCATCTTCGAACAGCCTGAAAAAGGCGGCCCGAACCGCTTTTGCGCACGTCTCATCCATCGTGAAACGCTTCCTCTGCCAGTCACACGAACAGCCCATCGCCTTGAGCTGTTCTATGATGCGGGCTTCGTATTCATCTTTCCAGCTTTGAACGCGGGAAATAAATTCGTCCCGCTCAAAGTCCGTCCGCCGTTTCCCTTCTTTGGCCAGAATACGTTTTTCCACCACGGTCTGCGTGGCAATACCTGCATGGTCGGTACCGGGCATCCAGAGAGTATTACATTGCTTCATCCTGTGAAAACGGACAAGGATGTCCTGGAGGGTGTTATTCAGGGCGTGCCCGAGGTGCAGTGGAGCAGTAACATTCGGCGGCGGTATTACAATGCTATAGTTATCTGTCCCGTCGGCGGAAGCTGCAGGATGAAAAAAAGGCTTGCGCTGCCAGATTTCCTCCGCCAGCTTTTCAGTCTGTCCTGGTTGATAAACTTTTGATAATTGTTGAAACATTTTCTTAATGTTCGATTACCTTTGCGGCCTTCAGAAAATTACCTTGTCGAGCAGGAGATTATCCTAATAAACCGCCGGCGGAATGTAAAGTAAACAATCAGACGTGTCGAGACAACCGAGACAGAAACCTCACCCATCGAAGAGATTCATTTGAAGCAGTATTTAACTTATGTTCATAGCCATAAGGAACTCTGCGTTGGTTTTGGTCTTGATGAGTCTGCTTTTAAGCAGCTCGATAGCTTCCACCGGGTTCAGCTCGCTCAGTACCTTTCGGAGCCTGTAAACCAGCTCGAGCTCGTTCTTATCGAGCAGTAATTCCTCTCTTCGTGTCCCGCTTCTGCTGATGTCAATAGCAGGCCACGTCCTTCTGTCAACCAGCCGTCTGTCGAGATGCAGCTCCATATTCCCTGTGGCTTTGAACTCCTCGAATATGACTTCGTCCATTTTGGAGCCGGTGTCAATAAGTGCGGTTGCAAAAATGGTCAGTGAGCCGCCAAACTCGACGTTCCTTGCGGCACCGAAAAACTTCTTCGGCATTTGCATAGCACCGGCGTCAACTCCGCCGGTAAGAATTTTCCCAGAGTGAGGCATCTCGGTATTGTATGCCCTTGCCAGCCGAGTAATCGAATCCAGCAGCACAATCACGTCCAGCCCGTATTCCACCAGCCGCTTTGCTTTCTCGATTACAATCTCGGCAACCTGGCAGTGCCGGGAAGCGGGCTCATCGAAGGTAGAGCTTATAACTTCAACATCATCAGCGGTCTTCCTTTCCATTTCCGTGACCTCTTCAGGCCTCTCATCGATGAGCAGCACAATTAATTTTGCCTCGGGGTTGTTCGTACTGATAGCGTTGGCTATCTTCTGCAAAAGAATCGTTTTGCCCGTTCGGGGCGGAGCAACAATGAGCCCTCTTTGGCCTTTGCCAACCGGAGTAACCAAATCTATGACTCTGGTGCTCAATTCATCTTTTTGGGTTTCGAGAACAAGTCTCTGTTCGGGATGAAGAGGAGTCAGGTCACTGAAAACGGCTTTTTCGGCGAGCTTGTCAGGAGTCTGGTGGTTGATTGCTTCGACTCTCAAAAGGGCAAAGTATTTTTCGGAGTCCTTCGGCGGCCTGATTTGACCGGAAACAAAGTTTCCTGTCCGCAAACCGAAACGCCGTATTTGAGATGGCGAAACGTATATATCGTCCGGGCTTGACAGATAGTTATAGCTCGGATTCCGAAGGAATCCGTACTCATCCGGGAGAACTTCCAGAACACCCTCCCCGTACATTAAACCGCTCTGCTGGATGCGTTCCTTCAGTATCCTAAATATGAGATTCTGCTTCTTCAAAGCGCTGTATTCTTTTATCCCCTCCTTCTTGGCGATGTCCTGCAGCTCGGAAACGGTGAGCTTTTGAAGGTCAGTCAGATAAAGATTGCCTTTTTTTATCCGTTCGTATTTTGCATGAGTGGATTCCGCATCACTCTTGTCTTCCTGAATATTGTTTCTGGTGGCGGTGGCGTGATTGTTGTTTTTCCTCGAAGTCGCAGAATTGCGCTTTTGTGCGTCAACATTGTTCGAACTTCTGGGCTTTCTTCGCCCCGGAGACGCTCCACCGGAGTTTCTTCGGATAGATTGCTTTCCATTTCTGACGGTCTTTTTAGCCATAGTTTCTCCTCGACGAATAATACGTCTGTGATTTAATTAACCCACACCCCCTGCACCATGAACCGATGGTTGGATTATGACAGCGGTAAGTTCTTATCTGATTCTTACAGAATATGCCTTAAAATTAACCGGGATTTCTTTTCACAATATTTGAGAAAATTTCAGTGATTTGCTCGGACAATTCCGCCAACCCGACATTGTTGTTAATAACATTATCGGCGATGGACACCTTTATGTCCAGAGAAATCTGCGAATTTTCCCTTAAATTAAACCGCTTTTCATCGAGAAAATGCCTTCTTTGTGCCCTTTTCAGCCTTTTTTGTCTATCGCACCTTACAAAAATCAATCTATCGCAATGCTTTTCCCAACCGATTTCCACAAGCAGAGGCATATCGAGGACTATAGCTGCAACTGATGATTTCTTGTTGTACTCTTCGATAAGCAGCAGGATTCGCCTCAAAACAGGCGGGTGTAAGATGTCGTTAAGAATTTTTAACTTATCCTGATTAGCGAAAACAACATCACCAAGTTTCTCCCGGCTGATATTACCAGCCGAATCGACTGCACTGCTGCCAAAAGCTGCTATTACCTTGTCCTTAAATTTTTGTTCCTCGAGTAATGTGCGAGCGATTTTATCGGCATCAATCAGAGCACAGCCCTTTTCCGCAAGCAGCGAGGCAACGGTGCTTTTTCCAGAACCAACTCCCCCCAGGATACCTATCAATAGTTTTGCGTGAGAATTGCTCACCTTACAGAAGCTTACTAACTTTCAGAAAAATAATCAAGCCTGAAGTTACGATTTTTTGTGTTCTTTCCCATTTATTTCAGTTATTTTTGCGAATCTTGTCCCGCAATGTCCTTATAAAACCACTCAAAAGATGAGGCCGAATATCAGCAAGTTTGCCTTCCGGAATCTCGCTTAATGCAATTTGCTCCAGAATTTCTAATGACCGCTCCGAACCCGAGACAATTGATGCGGTCAGTGTTTGGGCATAATCAATGTCGCCGTCGGCCAGGGCTCGAATGTAATTCACAATATTCTGCTTCAACTGCCGGCTGCTGACTGCCGGCTGCTTCGGCGATGCAGGGGTTTGTTCCTGCGATTCTCTCTGCATCAGAATCTCCTGCTCGAGCGAGTATGTCTCTTTCATAAGCTGTTTTTCCTTTTCTTGTTCGCCCCGGTCAACAGGGGCAAGCTCGAGTTCATCCGTCGGGCCTGCCGTTAAATCCGGAATGTAAATCTTGTTATGGCAGGAGGGGCATTTACCCCATTTGCCGCCGGCGCCATCGGCAGCTTCAATTTTTCTGCCGCAATACTTACAATGAAAGCTGATACTCATCTCTCACCTCTCAAAGAATGCTCGGTCATTCACTTCTGTTTTGTATATTCAACACAAACGTCCGTGGTAATACCTCCGCGGGGAGTGAACTTGGCAGTAATTTTCATCCAGTCCGGCTGACAGGCTTTGACAAGGTCGTCGAGGATTTCGTTACCCAGAGCTTCATAGAAAATACCGCGGTTGCGGTAGCTCTGGATATAAAATTTGAGGCTTTTAAGCTCGATGCAGACTGCATCGGGGCAGTATTCGATTATGATTTCGCCGAAGTCCGGCTGGCCGGTCCGCGGACACACACTGGTGAACTCCGGGCATCGAATTGTTATCGAATAATCGCGCCCGGGACGAGGGTTTTCAAAAAGCTCCAGTTGCGGTTTTCCAGTCATTGTATTGCACCTGACAAAAAATTTGACTAAAATAATATAACAAATTTGTGAGATTTTGACAAGGGCGAGAAATTATGACTCAGACCAAAAAAAAAGCTGTTGTTTTGCTCAGCGGCGGTATGGACTCTGCAACCGTCTCTGCAATAGCCGGCAGTGAGGGGTTTCAGCTCTATGCGCTTACGTTTTTATACGGACAGCGACACATCACGGAGGCTACGGCTGCCGCACGCATCGCCGCTGCTATCGGAGTGGCCGAGCACCGATGCATCGAATTGGATCTAACATTATTTGCCGGCTCAGCCATTTTGAACAAAAACATCAAAGTGCCAAGGAACAGGAAAATTTCAGAGCGGGCAGATAAAATCCCGGTTACCTATGTCCCGGCACGCAACACCATATTTCTGAGCTACGCACTCGGCTGGGCGGAAACACTTGGTGCGTTTGACATATTCACAGGTGTCAACCAGGCCGATTACAGCGGTTATCCGGATTGCAGAGCAGAGTTTATAAAGGCCTTTCAGAAAACGGCGAACCTCGCGACGGCCGCAGCCGTTCAGGACAAAGCAAGCTACCGAATACATACACCAATTATGAATATGACAAAGGCCGAGATTGTTCTCGCAGGCAGCAGATTAGGCCTCGATTATTCACTGACACGCAGTTGTTATGACCCCGATGAATACGGGCGGGCGTGCGGCCACTGTGATGCCTGCAGACTCAGGCTGAAAGGATTCGCTGAAGCAGGAATGAAAGACCCCATCCGATATTCCGAAAATCCACCTGCCAATGGTCATAACTTACAGCATAAAGGCGGCTAGAGCCGGGCTTTAATGATGACAGTAACTGAAATCTTCTATTCTCTGCAGGGAGAGGGCTCTCTTGCCGGAATGCCGAGTGTCTTTGTAAGGCTGGCGGGTTGTCCCCTGCGATGCAGGTGGTGTGATACGAAGTACGCCTGGCAGCCTGAAGTCGGCCGGCTCTACAGCACAGATGATATCGTAAGAAAAGTCATAGAGTTCGGCACTGATACTGTGGTCTTAACCGGCGGCGAGCCGATGACCGACGCACAGGGACTGCCCGAACATAAGCTGGTTGAATTGACCGAAAGATTGAAACAATCCGGTATGCATATAACAATCGAGACGACCGGCATTCGTTTTGTGCCTGCACTGAAATGTGACCTGATGAGTATCAGCCCAAAGCTGACCAACTCGGCACCGAACGAGATGAAGCCGGCAGCTCTCCATAATAAAAACAGACTGAACATCACAGCTCTGGCAGAGCTGACGGATACTTACAATTACCAGCTCAAATTCGTAATTGACTCTCCGCAGGATATAGAGGAAGTAAAAAAAATCATCGACAGAATCGGTGGTATCGCAACTGACAGGGTCCTGCTGATGCCGCAGGCACAAACCAGAGACGAACTGCTGGAAAAATCACCGATGGTAGCCGAACTTTGCAAACAGACCGGCTTTACATTCGGCCAGCGGCTACAAGTCCTTTTGTGGAACAATCGACCCCGACATTAAATCTGTCACACCCTGGGGCAATCCAGTCTATACTTTCTTTATCTTCCCGATAATTGCATCGGCCATCTGGCTCGTGCCAACCGCCGTCGGGTCATTACGGTCCTGCTTCAAATCGTAAGTAACATCCCTGCCTTCTGCCATCACTGCTGCAACGGCACTTTCCAGCCTGTCAGCCTCGGCACTTTTACCAAGATACCTCAGCAGCATCACACCGCTTAAAATCAAAGCCGTCGGATTGACCTTGTTCATCCCCTTATATTTCGGTGCGCTGCCGTGGGTGGCCTCGAAAATTGCGATATCGTCGCCTATATTCGCCCCAGGCGCCACACCAAGACCGCCAACCAGCCCCGCACAAAGGTCGCTGATAATGTCACCATAAAGATTCGGCAACACTATAACGTCGTAAAGCTCGGGTTTCTGAATCAACTGCATACACATATTATCGACAATACGGTCCTCGAATTCTATATCGCTGTAATGCTTCGCTACCCGGCGGCTGACGTCCAGCCAGAGCCCGTCTGAATATTTCATTATGTTGGCCTTGTGCACCGAGGTAACCTTAACACGGCCGTTCCTGCGGGCATACTCGAACGCAAAGCGAATAATCTGCTCCGTCGCCCGAACCGAAATCGGCTTAATGCTTATCCCCGAATCACCCCCGATTTTCCTGTCAGAGCGGGCGTTTATCCAGTCAATCAGCTCTGCCGTCTCTTTCTCTGATTTTTCAAATTCAATCCCTGCATAAAGGTCCTCCGTGTTTTCACGAACAACCACCAAATCTATTCCTGAGTATCTGCTCCGGACCCCCTCGTAGCTCTTGCAGGGCCGAAGGCATGCATACAAATCCAGCGCCTGGCGAAGATGCACGTTTACGCTCCTGAAACCCTTACCGACTGGGGTCGTAATCGGCGCTTTCAACGCAACCTTGTTGTTTTTTATCGATTCGATGGTCTCGGCCGGCAGGGGGGTACCTGTTGCCTCCATCGCCTCTGTACCCGCCTCTGCAATGTCCCAGCTTATCTCGGCCCCTGTCGCATCGATACATCTGCGGGCCGCCTCTGCAATCTCAGGCCCCACGCCATCGCCCCTCACCAGCGTTACATTCGCCATTCTGCACACTCCTGAATTCAAACACTTTATAAAAGTGCATATGTTATTTTCTCAGAACACCGCTGTCAACCTTCTTAACCGATACGCCAACAGCAAAAAATAGTTGTTTCTTTTACCCGCATTTGCTAATAACATTATCAGTTATGACGATCAGATTTAGTTCGTGCACTTTTCTGTTTATCGCCGGCCAATCCGACTCGCACGAACAACTGGCATAACTCGATGTATAGAGCATAAATAGCTACTTTTTATTATAAGGACGGACAGATGGATACCGTGAAAGTCCTGACGCAGGCGAATATCGGAAAAAACTTCATCCCCGACGAATACCTCCGGGACGGCAAAAATGAATACCACCTGCGCAACCGCCAAATACCCTGGCCAAAAAACCGCTGGCGACAGCTGAGAGCCGACGAGGTCGAAAAGCTCGTCAAAAACAATAACGATTCCGACGACTGGGACCAGATTCTTGTTGCCGACGATTTCGACCCTGAACTCATAAAAAACACGGGCTTTTTCGGCCTCGTCCGAATCGGACGCCTCCGGAAAACCGTCCTCGAACACCACGACCTCCAAGTGACCGCCGGCATCACAAACAGTAAAATTATCGCATGCGATATCGGAGACGACGTCGCCATACATAACGTCCGCTACTTGGCCCATTTTATTATAGGCAACAGGTGCATCTTAACGAACATTGACGAGATGCATACCACCAATCACGCCAAATTCGGCAACGGCATCCTAAAGGACGGCGAACCGGAAGACGTGCGGCTCTGGCTCGATATTATGAACGAAACAGGATGCCGACGCGTACTGCCATTTGACGGTATGATACCCGCCGATGCTTATATGTGGGCAAAATACCGTGACGACACCGACCTGATGAAAAAGCTCAAACTGTTCACACAAAATAAATTCGACAGCAGGCGGGGCTTTTATGGAATGCTCGGAAATCAGTGCGTTATCAAAAATTCTCGAACACTAAAAGACATTACCATCGGCCCGCACTGCTACATAAAAGGCGCAAACAAGCTCAAGAACCTCACCATAAATTCCGACCGCGACGAACCGACACAGATAGGCGAAGGAGTCGAGCTTGTCAACGGCATCATCGGTTTCGGATGCCACATCTTTTACGGCTGCAAGGCCGTCAGATTCATCCTGGCGAATAATTCGAACCTCAAATACGGCGCCAGGCTGATAAACTCATTCCTCGGCGAAAATTCCACTATCTCCTGCTGTGAAGTCCTGAACAACCTCATATTCCCCTCACACGAACAGCACCATAACAATTCTTTCCTCATCGCCTCTGTCGTAATGGGACAGAGCAATATGGCGGCGGGCGCCACCATCGGCTCGAATCACAACAGCAGGGCAAACGATAACGAGATACAGGCATCAAGAGGTTTCTGGCCCGGCCTGTGCACCAGTGTAAAACACTCCTGTCGATTCGCTTCTTTCATACTGCTGGCAAAAGCCGATTACCCCGCCGAACTCGACATCCCTCTGCCGTTCTCTCTGCTAAATAACAACATATCCGCAGACCGCCTCGAAGTTATGCCAGCTTACTGGTGGCTCTATAATATGTATGCCCTGGCAAGAAATACCTGGAAATTTCAAACCAGGGACAAACGAGGAAAAAAAGTCCAGAACATAGAATTCGACTGCCTCGCACCCGATACTGTCGAGGAAATACTAAACGCACAAAGGCTTCTGGAGATATGGAGCGCTAAAGCAAGCCTAAGAAAAAACGCCGAATCAGCAAAAGAAATGACCGATGACAAACTTGCCGCTATAGGCAAAGACCTCCTGTCACGCCAAGAAAACCTGGACGGTCTCGAAGTCCTCGGCGAAAATATGGAAAAATCGCAGCGAGACGTCGTAATCTTAAAACCTTACCAGGCATATAACGCCTACAACGATATGCTCTATTATTATGCCGTCAAAAACATCATTGCCTTCCTTGATGAAAACGATGCAGCCTTCTCTAATATGTGCAACACACTCGAAGACAAATCCAAGCGGCAATGGGCGAACCTTGGAGGCCAGCTTATACCAGCCGAAGACCTCGACCGGCTCAGGGCCGATATCACAAAGGGCAAACTTGCCGGCTGGAACGACATTCACGACCGGTACGATAAACTATGGAAGAATTACCCCCTCCAAAAACAGCAGCACGCTTATATGACACTGGCCGGCCTGCTCGAAACCGAAAAACCAACCGACCGGCAGTGGTCAACCGCACTTGATAAAGCGGCCGCAATCCAGCAGTACATCTGCGACCAGGTGTACCTCAGCCGCAAAAAAGATTTCGACAACCCCTTCAGACAGGCCACGTACAGAAACCCGGATGAAATGACCGCTGCCATAGGTACTATCGAGGACAACAGCTTTGTCAAACAGGTCCGACAGCAAACCGAACATTTCAAAAAAACCATCGAACAGGTTAAATGCAGAATCTGATTAGCACTAAAAACTATCCTGTAATATTGCGGAAAGGAAAAACGAATGAATTTAACTGACCAGAACTATTCGAACTACAACCTCGTCAAAGAAATGATGGACACTGCAGGAATAGTAAAAAACTTTGACCTGAACCAGACTAAACAATTAGCACCGCAGATTACCTCTGCCGGCAGACTGATGTTTACCGGCGAGGGTTCGAGCAGAATCTTCCCCGCCAAAAACGCTATCCGAAAGGCCCGCAGCTGGGGAATCGATCTGAATATTGCCACGGACGGCTCACGACAGGTTTACTCATACGACCTTTCTAATTTCGCCGTCTTTTGCGCTTCGAATTCAGGCAGGACAAAAGAGGTCGTCCTGCTTGCAAAAAAACTGTCGCAGGAAGGCAATCAGCTATTGTTTGCGTTAACCGCCAATCAAAACACACTGCTGGAAGACGCCTGCAAACAGGCGTTCGTACTCAAATGCGGCTGGGAACAGGCCGTTGCCGCCACAAAAAGTGTTGTTGAGCAGGCACTCTTTTACGAATCCAT
>Ga0180438_10004210_pt1 | contig 20885 bp, 11 predicted proteins | sample SS_ome_12_FD_132455 | JGI IMG/M metagenome (GOLD analysis project Ga0180438, IMG submission 132455) | Hypersaline lake sediment archaeal communities from the Salton Sea, California, USA - SS_3_D_2 metaG | ecosystem: Environmental > Aquatic > Non-marine Saline and Alkaline > Hypersaline >... | reverse complement strand
GCCCGAGATCAGTGTTGGGCGGATTCCGTGGAGCGACAGCACGGTTGTGAGAAACATCCTGAAAAAGACAATCGAATACGAGAAGAATGCGGGGTCATGGAAAGAGCAGGCGCTGTTGATGGGTGCGATAACTAACTACAAGTATGAAAATAACAATGGCAACTTTCACACTCGAACCGACGGCGCATCGTTGATGGAGTTGCTCAAGCAAAACATTTTTCAGAGTGAATGGACTCATTCCCTGTATGAAAAAGAAGGGCTGAGTCCTTCGCGATATCCGGCCGACATGCCGTTGAATCGTGACAACATATTTTCGTCCTGGACGTCCGGTTCATTTGGATGTGTCACGTGGTGGTCTCACGGCGCTTTCAACAAGGTAACGCGTAAATGGTGGCGTGAAGACAACGGGAACCTGATCCCGGAACCTCATGAATTGGTAACCGAGTCTCTTATCCACAAGTACGATTATCCGGTCAATGAGTCGTACCCGCCCATTATTTTTGCCAATGCCTGCGACAACGGTTGGCCCGAGAAGGAAAGCCTGGGCAGGGAACTCATCAAAAACGGTAGTGCGGGTATCGTTTCTGCCTCGCGAGCCAGTTGGTATATCATGGGATGGAACGATGCATACGATGGAGGGGATGCCTCCATGACCTATTTCTTCTGGGATGAATATATTAAAAATCAAAATACCTTAGGAGGGGCGACATCACGTGCCAGACTGTTGTACATCGCACACTTCTGGGGTACCTGGCAGCATCTCCATAATACCTACACGTACAACTGTTACGGGGATCCCACCCTCCAGCTGAGAAATCCGGAACCCATATATGGAGGATTGTCAGGGATCGTATCAGCGGGAGATGAGGGAGAAATACCGGTATCGGGTGTGACTGTTTCATTCATCGATGCATCCAATACCACGGCGACCGATGCAGACGGCAAATTTCAGTTCTTGTGCGTGCCCGGCGGTTCGTATGACTTGATTATTTCTGGGGATGAGATTCAGCCAGATACGACAACCGTGGAAATCATCAATGGCGAGATATGTTTTACCAACATCCAGCTACACTCTTCAGATTGTACCGGATGTGAAACGACCTCAGAGTCTATTCTACCCACCGATTTCGTGTATCAGAATTACCCCAATCCATTCAACGGTGGAACGTCGATTCACTTTAAGCTTTCGGGATCAGGAAGAGTGAGAGTCACCGTATACAATGCGAGTGGTCAGATAGTCAAACGGTTGATCGACAACCACCTGCCAGCCGGAGCACATTCGGTTCTGTGGAGGTCAGACGATAGCCACGGGAATACTGTACCCAGCGGAATGTACTTCTACGAAGTCATAACACCCCGCATGAGGGATGTGAAAAAAATGATGTTTTTGAAATAATGATGATAAAGAGTATTCAATCGCACTCAATGTATAAGTTATTGATGTGATAGGAAAAGGAGGTGATATTTATCTGTCGAAAACCGTAGTGATACTTTAATCGCCTGTAGATGAGGAGATTAAAGGCATACTCATTTAAGATAATAAAAATTTGGAGGGAAGGAACATGAAAAAGTTATCCTATTTCACCGTACTTTTGGCCATCCTGGCAATGATCATCCTGCTGGGATGCGAGAGTCGAATGAGTCCCATGGAAACAACAGGAACGGAGCAAGGCGAAACGAACACCCTGGCAAAGGGGAAAAGCGGCGGTTCGGGTAAATCCAACACAGCGCATCTCTATTTGCATGAGAAAGATCCTTCCGATTGGTCGATTGTCGAAGACGGCGCCTGGGGTAAGATGAAGTACAATCTTGAAGGTGCGGAATTTAAATTCGTTTTCAACGGCCATGGTCTTGATGAGGGTGTAGACTACCTGCTCATCTATTATCCGGATCCCTGGCCTGGAACCGGTTTGATCGTTCTGGGTGCTGGAACAGCCAACGACGAATACAATGTTCATATCATGGGATCGGTAAATACCGGTGATTTGCCCATCGCTACTGACGCAAATGACGGAGCCAAGATTTGGTTAATTTTAGCCGATGATTACGATGAAGTGAACGCATCTTGGAATGCCTGGAATCCAACAGAATATCTTTTCGAGTACGATCTCATCAGTTTCAATGACACGGACGATTAATATCTACATGAAGTGAATCTTGGAGCCGACTGAAACTTCTGATTCTATATCAACGGTTCGAAAAGCGGAAAGAGATGCTCATCCGTAATGAGCCGAGGGTATGAGAATCAATAGGTTATCAACCGGTCACCGTTAAAATTGGTAAGAACGACACAAGGGGATAAGGTTGACGCTTGTCACGCTTATCCCCTTGTTACGTTTGTGTATGTTCATATCGTACCATTGAACAGGCTATCTCGTTCATGGACGGTTTCGTAATGATTTCGGGAATGAGAAAAAAGTCAACAGGAGAAATGAGTGCATAACCGGATTGGGCATGCCCATTTTTGAATGCCGCCATGGGATGGTATGCGGGAGACCTTTTAAAATAGTAAAACAGAATGAACAACCCATAAAAAAACCCAGCTGCAGTGTTGCCATACTACAGCTGGGTTTTTATCAGAACGTCTTTTACTTCAGCAGCATCAGCTTTCGGATTTTCGTGTACTTTTCAGTAACGATGGAATAGATGTAGACTCCGCTCGCTAGGTGTCTGGCATCAAATTCGATGCTGTAGAAGCCTGCCGCGTGCATCTCATCAACCAATGTATCCACAACCCGACCCTGAATATCATAGATGATCAATTTTACATGTTGCTGAACAGGTAAAGCATAATTGATCGTGGTCGTGGGATTGAACGGATTGGGATAATTCTGTGACAGGAAGAATTGCGTCGGTATGTTCTGCGGGTTTTCGGGAACCGCGGACGCTATCCACGATACCTTCCTGATGATCTCGGCACCCGTGATGGTGTTTTCGTACCAGCTTTCGTTCGCGTACGGTCCGAGATCGGTGTTGACTGCGGTTATGGCAATGTAGTAATCTTTATCCGGATCAAGGCCAGTAATCGTATACTCTGTCACATCACCCACATTCACGACATTGGGTTTTTGAAATGCACAGGGTTCAAAGTGAGTGGAATCCGTAGAATAGTAGACGTTATAGCTGTTGGCGTGCGTTGAGGGATCCCACGATATTTCAACGTGTGACTCGCCTGCATTAACGATAGTAATCGGATTCGGTGCGATCCCCGCCGCTTGATCGGCGAGAGAAAGCGCTTCGAGGTATTCGCGGTAGAAGAACTGATTGAGAGCCTGAATAAGGAGCGCATTGATCGTTCCTTCATCCTCCGGCCGCAGATGCGCTGCAATACGAGCTTGAAGAATATGCTGAGGCACCAACAGACCCAGATTCTCTACACCCACTGAGTCGGGATTTACCGACCACTTGAATCGACGTGCATTGTCTCGGGTCAATACGTTGAACTTGTAGTCGTATTCCACACTCGGTTCGATTTGTGTTGCCTGGTTCCAGTCATTCCACGTCTCGATGAGACACCACGGCATTTCCAGTGGTAAATCATATTCATGGACTTTTTCCCAGGTCCAGTGATAGACCAGGGTATCCTGACGATCCATCCAATGGTCGAGTCCATGGGCGTAGAATTTGTCGTTAAATCCAGGCCACGTACCGCCGAGAGCAAACAACAGATCGCCGGGTTCGGGCAAGAAGTTCATACGCCAGTAAGTGGTGTCGAGATACGTTGCTCCCCATTCCATGCCGAGAGGATCCCACATTCCGTTGAGAGGCTGAACCCAGGGATAGCATACATCGACAAAATCGAAAGCATCCGATTCCGTTCCATTCCAGAGCAAGAATACATCCGCCGGCAGGATGGTATCGGCACACGTTCGATACTCCTCGGGTGTGATCAGCATCTCTTCCTGATTAAACAGGAATAACGGACGACTATAGCCTCTTCGGAAACCCCAATAAGAGGGATGGGTGAACACGGAATCCCGAAGGTAGATAAAGTTCTCATCAAGCTCTCCGTGAGCATTCTCATTATAAGAGACCGCGATCTCGAAGTTAAACCCTCGATCATGATAGGCGTTATAGAGGAGTTCTGATATTTGCAACAATCCTCTTAGACTCGGATTTTCGTACGATTCTTCGCCGTACCAATCGACGACAAAACCATCGATACCGCAAGCCCAAGCCAGCAGGATTTGTTCTGCCAACATTTCCGGATCGTACGAGTCGTAATGCTCGAAGAGAGAGCTATCCGCATAACCACCTGAATAATCGAAAGCCCAGTGTCTGAGGGTCGAGTCACTGTCGGCACCGCCATACCAGGGTTGATACCTGGCCAGGAGTCTCCTGGGGCCTTCACCAGCGGGTACGAATGCTCGCACGGCCAGATAATGACTTGGGTCTCTGCCCGTTATCGTTTTTCGGCTGGGATCTAGCGCTGTGACAGTGGCCATATTAGCGTATTGCCCTTCTACGGCGACACCATAAGCAAACGCTGTCATCGATTCGCCCGGTGCGAGAGTCGTCGTCGGTAGGGCGATCATTCCAACCTTATCATCAACGAGGGTGATATCCGTCAGGATCTGATTTCCCCAGTTCGTGATGACATATTTCCAGGTTATCGGATCGCCTACCATGACCCTCGGACCCGTCGGCGCATCTGCATCAAAACCGTTGGTATATTTGATAACGTCGATCGTCGACACGATGCCCCAGTAATGACTTGGATCGCTATCGGTCACAGTTTTTTGTTCCGGATCAAGTGCTGTCACAGTACCAAGGTTAGTATACTGGTTAGCATCTGCCGGTCCGCTGGCCAATCCATTCGTCGATTCTCCAGGTGCTAATGTCGTTTTCCCTAGCGTAATCGGACCTAATTTATCGTCCACAACTGCCACGTTCGTCAGTGGCACATTGCCCGTGTTGGTAACCACGAAGTTCCAAATAACCATATCGAGCAGCCGAATCTTCGGTCCAGGCGGTAAATCTGCATCTTCTCCGTTGGTCGATTTTTCAATGTCGATGCTCGCGATTGTACCGAAGTAGTGGCTGGGATCGTTGTCGGTCACGGGATACCCCTGGGGATCCATTGCCGTTACTGTGGCCAGGTTGCTGTACAGGCCGACTCCGGCGGTTCCGTTGGCCGTACCTGTGGCCTGTTCCCCAGGCGCCAGGGTTGTTTTGTTCAGAGAAATCGCCCCGACTTTATCATCCACGACTGTGACATCCGTCAGGGTCACGGTGCACGTGTTGGTGACCACATATGTCCAGGTCACGGGATCACCCGCAGGAATGTTCGGACCATTGGGTAAATCAGCATCGTGACCATTGGTAGATTTCTCGATCTGGATGGAGGGTGTTTGTGAAAAACCGAAGTAATGGCTGGGATCGCTGGCGGTCACATCGTTCTGGTTGGGATCTTTGCCCGTTGCCGTGCCCACGTTGTCGTACTGACCGGCTACCGCCGTGCCCGCGGGGGCCGTAAGAGTCGTCGTTGCCCCGGGTGCCAGGGATGCTATGGTACCGATATACCCTAAGTGATCATCGGTGACTACGATGTCCGTCAGGGTCACGTTGCTCGTGTTGGTCACCTCGTACGTCCAGGTCACGGGATCGCCCACGGGAATCGAAGGCCCAGGCGGCGTATTCGCATCTTCACCGTTGGTTTTCTTCACAACCGTGAGTCCTGCCGTATAGCCAAAATAGTTGCTGGGATCGGTATCCGTTAGCGTTTGAACCGGATCAATGGCCATAACCGAGTTCTGGCCGGCCACTGTCAAGCCGGAGGGCGTACCCGTTACCGTGGCTGTATTCGAGTACTCCCCGAGGACCGCTGTACCGCTGGCCGTACCCGTCGCTTGTTCCCCGGGCGCCAACGTTGTTTTATCCAGTGTAATCGGCCCTTCTTTATCATCGTTGAGGGTGAGATTCGTCAGGGTTACATTGCCCGTGTTGGTGACTACGTATGTCCAAGTTACTGGTGTGCCCACAGGAATGTATATGCCGGGTGACTCGTCTGCATCGCTCCCGTTGGTTGCCTTCTCGAGATCTATGGTCGCAATCACACCGAAGTAGTTACTGGGATCGGTGTCGGTCACATCGTTCTGGTTGGGATTTTTACCCGTTGCCGTGGCCGTGTTCCTGTACTGCCCGGCTTCTGCCGTACTGCTGGCCGTACCATACGCTTGTTCTCCGGGCGCCAGAGTCGTTGTGGTCAGTGTAATCGGCCCTTCTTTATCATCGTTGAGGGTGACATTCGTCAGGGGCACATTGCCCGTGTTGGTGACCACGTATGTCCAGTTCACGGGATCGCTCACAGGAATGTACGGGCCGGTGGGTGAATCTGCATCATCCCCGTTGGTCGCTTTCTCGACATCGATCGTCGAAATCATTCCGAAGTAATGGCTGGGATCGGTATCCGTTACCGTCGACTGATCAGGAGCAGTTCCCTCTGCCGTGGCGAGGTTGCTATACTGTCCGACTGACGCTGTGCCGCTGGCCGTAAGAGTTGCCTGTGCTGTTGGCGCCAAGGATGCTATAGTGCCGATGAGCCCTAGTTGATCATCGGTCACTTGGATATTCGTCAGGGTTACGCCGCCTGTGTTGGTCACAACGTACGTCCAGGTCACGGGATCGCTCACAGGAATGTACGGACCGGGTGATGAATCAGCATCCTGCCCGTTGGTCGATTTTTCCACGTGAATTGCGGGCGCAGGTCTCTGATACCCAAAATCCGCATCGACAAAATTCACTCCTGCCGGCAGATTGACGCTCATCGGGTCGTTGCCTGTCGTCAATACCATACCTGCTGGAACCGTGGCATCGACTACATTGACCGTATAATTCCCTGCTCCGAGGTTGGAAAATGTATAATTGCCATTCCCATCGGTTGTGGCCAATCCTACCTGTGTACCACCCAGAAGAGGTTTGACTTGTACTCCAGCAATGCCAGGCTCCCCGTCCTGGGTTCCATTGCCGTTGACATCCTCGAAAACCGTGTCTCCGATGGATCCCAGATCACCACAGATAGGGCCTTGTACGGAAAGGATTTCCACACCATTTTGACCGAATTTCAAAGTGGCAGTGGAATTTCCAGCCGGCCAGATACCCAGCAAGGTCACGAAAAACGTCCATGTTTCACCTTCCGGGACGCCCGAGTCGAATTTAATTCCCTTTGCTCCTGTTGTCGGATCGTCTAATGTGTAAACCCAGGGCTGTGTCGCATCGATAATCAGTTCGGGATTGCACCATGCCAATGTCCAGTGGCTTATGGCATGCGTATCGGGATGCGAATAGACGTGGTACGTAAACGTCGTATTTCCTCCACTATAGGTGACATCCACTAACGTCACTGTGTGTCCCGATAGCTGGCCTATGGCTGTCGAGCCTCCAATGAATAGGAAGACGATAAGCCATAACGAAAACATTCGCCAAAATCTCATCTTACTCCTCCTTTCCTCAACCCGTATTGGCGATAAAGCGCGCGCTTCATTCGCATCGACACTTTATCTCAACACTGTTGAAGTCACGGATTTATTTCAAAGACATCCTTGTCCACTCGGATACATCCCCTCACCCCTATAGCCAAAGACTCCTTTTTATATCCTCCTCTTTGTTTATACCGTAGATTATTTACAAGCCGTTTTTCCGGGTGCATTTGTAAGTACTAAATTATCACATTATATTATTTTCATTTTCTGAAAAACTCAATAAGGAAAATCCTTATATTAAGCTTCTAAAAACCCTACAAAAATAGTGAATAAAAATAATACAGAGACCATCAAAAGTGAGATTAAAAGGGCTATTCGTGTGTTTTGTATCCATTACAAAACACACTTTCCTCTCTTCATTTAGACAAAAAGACCCTTTTCCTGACGGTTTCGTACAGGTTGAAGATGTGATTAAAATTTTTAAAAAATAATGATGGGGTGTGCAATTTCGGAAAGATGATTATATCGAAATGGAAATCGCTAATATTTCCTGCAGGATGAGTGGAACTATCTCGTTAAAATCTCAATCTCCTTTCCTCTCAGCACAGCAGACTCTCCCTAATGCTTTTTACCCCTACTCCGTCCGTTTTACACGAAGATCAACGGCAATACTCCTGCCTCGATCCTCAAGGTCGCAAAATTGGGTGCGGATGATCCTCCATTTTATTTTACTGCTTTTTCACTGTAATAAAAGGAGATATTGTGATAAAGTCAATAGCCATGTCGCTATTGTCACAATTTTGTCAAATTTTTCACATCAGGGATTTATCGATCTTATAATCATTCCGACTCATAATGTCAATCACAATGAATTATAAACAATTATTCTTTTAGAGTCAAGAGGTTTTTTTGTTTGGATTTTAGCTACCATCACTTTGAATGCTATGGTGGTGATTTTTTAATGGTTTTTCTTAATAATTTCAGTTTTTATAGATATTTTTTCATCGATACGAAATACAGTCATTGACCTACACGTACGAAGAGAGAAATCAGTTCAGGATAGGACAGTTTCTTGCGAGGACCGTTATGTCACCCCGTCGGTATAACGTACTATGTATCACCGATATGTCAAACCGATGACGGCACCCTCTGAGACTGGGATTAGAAGGAACAATATCCTCCAATACAGATCGCTGAATCGAGTAAGTATGTAATTACTGATAATGCGACTCCATATCAGTCACCAGGAAGCAAGGGAGTCAGTTTGTCAAACACTTTTTCTTGCTGCGTTACATAAACAGTGACTCTGTCAACGGTAACTTGCCACACCGGAATGAATCGGACTTGTGTTTGCTCACAAGACTTGAATAGCATCTGAGCCCGAATTTCCTTCACTTCCTTACTGCAGGCACATAAGTAATTGAGGGCGAGTTTCACTGCCCGATCTTTGTCCAAGTATTTAAAAGGTTTTTGAAAAACACCGACTTCCTGGAATTCTCCATTGTATGCATTCAGCAAAATCGCACCTTGACTGAGTTCCCCTACTCTTTGTCCCAAAGGTACCAGGTAATACCCTTTAAACTCTTGATTTACTAACAGTGGCTTAAGGGGGATACTCCCTCGTAAAACTTCATATTGAGCTCTTTCATCAAGCTTCAACTCCTTAAACCATCTCATAGCAAATTCTTGAGCCATGGCTTCAGAGATTATTTTTCCCTGGTCAACTTGTTTTCGGGCTTTGGCAACACCTTCTTGAAGTGGCGGTTCGATCACAGCAACATAATTGCCATGCCACTTACTTGCTGGATAGTTTCCAGGAACATCCCAGTAACTGCCGTACCAGGTAGCACCACTTATCAATGACCGAATTCCTCCATGAGCAGCTGTGGGACAGGGAGGATTCCACGGATCTACGATTTCAATAAAATTGAGAGTTACGGAGGTGTTGGTTGTTGGATCCACGTCAGTGGTGAATCCGTCGATCATGACCCAGTGCTGAAAACTGCCATAAGGCGATCCCCCAGGATTTACCAGTACGGCCGTGGGAAAACTTCTTCTGGTCATCCAGTAGGTGATGGAATACATCAAGGATTGTGGATTAGAGTTGGCATAAATACTCCAGTTCACTCCCGGATCTCCCCCAAGTTCCATGAGAGTTTCCCTGAGACCATCAGGATCGGTTGCCCAACTTGCGCCGGGATCATCCCTGTGAAACACAATTCTATTCCAGACATGAGTCTGTGTAAATGGGTGTTCAGTACCTCCCGGATATCCCTCCAAGATCATCTGTCCGGTTGCTGCTCCACACCAGTTATTGGCCTCCTGGCAATACGAGGGTACTGTATTCGGAGTCTCTAAATATACATCGTGTTGTGCGGAGGTAACTCCCACTACTATGAATACTAATAATAGTAATGGTGCCGATTTGCTAATTCTCAAAAAAATTTTCTGCTTGAAAAATTCTGTCCAAGTCATGACTTTTGCCCTCCCATTTTATTAACTAATTTCTGTCTCAAATCGATAAAACGTGTCTTCTTAAAATAATTATGACCTCCTTTCAGTAATAAACGTTTAAATAAGAAGGTCCTGCCGACGTTGGGCGAAATGTTACGTAATTGGCCTTGTCACAAGTTGGGAAAAAACGTAAGACCATTTGCTCGTTCAAATTCAAGCTATAAACCGTCTTCAATACAAGTGTTTATTATATGTTGAAAGTCTGGTTCTGGAAGTAAAATATTACTCCTAACTGAGGGATGAGTCGTGTTTTACGTTACCTGTTTACCTCTCCCCAGAAGCAAATGATATGTTTCACATCCCCCTGTAATCTTGTTCTCGAAATCTTTAGATTTTTGGTATGTTACTTTCGAAGTATAATATATTTTATCGGTAAAATCAAGAAAAAAATATAATGAGTTCGAAATTTAAGCTACAAGCTTATCTATGGGCACTTACTTCCGGGATATTTAGAGATCTGCATTTTAATACAGAGTGATTCAAAGACTGGCACCATGTAAAAATCCTGGAGCTCGCCTTCCGTATCCTGGCTGCTAGATTAGATACCTGCTTTTAGGCTGGCTCGGTCCTTTGATTTTCACGGACTTTCTGGGCTAAGGGGACAGCAATGTTGTTTGTGTATCAGGAGAATAGGAAGTGGCTGGGTAGGATTTTTTCCATGAATCTCTGGGCTGCTTTGTTGTGAGTGGTGAATTACACTTTTAATCCATTATACGATTCCTATAATAAGCATCGCTCGTCATAAACTTTACTATAATATAAACATTGGCATTTTGTCAGTTATATTCATACGAGATTGTTAGACAGTCAGTCACTTGAATCTCACGCAGTAAATCGGTAGCAAATGATGGTAGGGATGATTATGGATAGAACAGCAGGTTATGTTTTGGCTTCTCAGAAGAGGCCGTTGTACTGTTTTTTATTAAACTTGAGTAGATTGCGGATTTAAAGTCCGTGGAGCCCACCAAGCACCCATGTGTCTCCATATCGAAAATAGAACTCGTAATAGCGGATAAATCAAGTAACTACTGGATTGGTTTTTTTATAGAGTTATGCGCGGATTTTTCTCAGGTGGTCAATGGGTGGCAAGTTTATGTCAGAAATTTGGATTCTTATTTTATGATACTTCTCATCAGGACTGAAGATGTTTGGATTTTGGATCTCAAATCGGTGTTTCAATACGGATACAGAAGTATTGCCATTTTTTCTGATTTTTCGAACCAGACTGCAAATGATTTATAGAATTATATACCAGACAAACTATATACGAACCTCCATCTCATATGCAAAGGATATCGAGAAGAATTGCAAACTATAACTCCCTTAAAAGGTTTTCCACTGCCTTTCCCAATTGCTGATACATATCATATAAATGGGTATATTTTTGAGCAGCCGATGGATCGGGATGATAAGTGTGACTGAATCCACAGCCCATCGTCTCCTGGGCCTTTTCGACCGTATCAAACACACCGGCAACAACGGCGCCGAACATGGCGGCCCCTAAAGCTGTGGCTTGCTCCGAAGCCACCACTTTGATAGGCATGTTCATCACATCGGCGATGACTTGCATGACAAATGGCGACTTTTGTGGAATCCCTCCGGTAGCCATGACCTCTTGAATTTCAATTCCATATTCAATAAACCGATCGGCAATGGATTTGGCGCCGTAAGCTGTGGATTCCACAAGGGCCCGATAGAATTTGGGAGCCGATGTACTTAACCGCAAACCTGCGATGGCCCCTTTCAACGAATAGTCCGCATCGGGATTCCGGCGTCCATTCAGCCAATCCAAGGCGATGAGTCCTGTTTCTTCGATGGGGATTTTCTGACTCTCCTTCGAAAGGATGTTCAGTAGGTTGTCGTGAACATCCTTACTGATGCGTGCGGATGTCTCTCTGTCGAGCCAATCTAGTGAGTGTAGAACCGATTCAAAAGGCCACGACAGTAGATTCCTGAACCACGCATAGACATCCCCAAAAGCCGATTGTCCTGCCTCCAGGCCGATCATCCCCGGTATGATGGAGCCGTCCACCTGTCCGCTGATCCCCCGAATCCGATGGTCTCCGATTATATCGGTGGGGACAACCATCATGTCACAAGTCGACGTGCCGATAATTTTACTCAGCATTCTGGGTTTGATGCCTCCGCCAACCGCGCCCATATGAGCGTCCAAAGCACCCAAAGCAATGGGGATTCCCGCCGCAAGACCAAGTCGGTTCGCCCATTCCTGGGTCAGATGGCCGGCTTTTTGATCCGATGTGAACGTTTGGCTATAACACCGGCTCCGAAATCCTTCGAGGTTCGGATCGACCTCAACCCAAAACTCTTCACTGGGAAGCCCGTCCCATTCCGCATGCCACATCGCCTTATGACCCGCTGCGCATCGGCTTCGTTTCATCGCAGAAGGATTCTCGGTTCCGGTTAGCAGGGCTGGCATCCAATCGCAATGTTCGACGCAGGAATAAACAACTTTTTGAACTTTCTTGTCGTGCCGGATGACATGCAACAGTTTCGACCAGAACCATTCGGACGAATAGCTCCCTCCTGAGTATTTGGTGAAATCCGTTCCTCCCCATGTTCTTGCCTTGTGATTGATGTCTTCGGCCTCAGCAATGGCCGTGTGATCCTTCCATAGGATGAACATGGCGTTGGGATTGTCGGTGAAAGCTTCGGACAAGGCAAGAGGTCTCCCTGCTTCGTCGACGAGGCAGGGCGTCGATCCGGTGGTGTCGATGCCCATCCCAACGATGTTTTTACCCGATCCTTGGGGTAATTTTGTGAGTGCATTTCGTACGGCCGATTCCAGGCCCTCGATATAGTCCAATGGATGCTGACGGAACTGATTCTTATCAGGATCGCAATACCGTCCTTCAGACCATCTTTGATAGGTTGAAACATGGCTGACCAATTCCTCGCCGGATCGGGTATCCACGATCAGTGCCCGCACGGAATCCGTGCCAAAATCCACACCCAATACATATGTTGATTCAGCCATACTCTTCTCCATAGTCCTTTGACAGAGTATCTCCTTTCATCCAAATCCGGTGGCTTCTCTATTCCATCCTCTCCCAAATGGGCGGAATTCTGGTCTGGCACTCCGGCCCCAGGACCACCGGAGTAATTTTTGTTTGTTCACAAAAATAGACCAACGCATCGAGACAATCACCCGCCACACCCAGGACATGATTGCAAGGGAATGTATGGATGAATTCATCGAACGAACAGCTCAGCCGTGCATGCACATGGGGCCAAGTGGGGTCTGTGGATGCGTTAATGGCTTTTCTTTCTTTTTCAGGCAGATCGAGGCTTTCTCCTTTCATGATGACCATGAACGGTCTGTCATCCCACAGTCCCACTCGGGCAAAGGTCATCTGACCGGGTTTGGCGTCGAATTCTACAGAAGCGCCCCCGGCTTTGAAATATAACTCCAAGGCAGGGTGGAAAGAAATTTTCTTAAAATTAATCTCGGGATCGAAGGACTGTTCCGCGTAGTAGCTCGAATGGTTCCCCGAATTGCACCAATCCCAAAGGCCACGTTCCGCGTCGTACAGTCGGACGTCCATAAACAACGTGGGTAATCCTCCGGAAATATATTTCATGATCTGCATAGTGATTCCAGCAAAGGCGTCGGCTTCTGTGGCGCAGACCACCGACTCCTTGGGACCCCGCCAGTCGTATGGATCGTTCATCATCATTTCGGCCACATCACCCAGGCAGACATGCTCCGTGAGTTCCCGCTGTCCTTTGAGGCCGCAAAGGTCGAATCCTTTGTCCTTATTGACCAATTCCATGGCCAGATAAAGCCGGATTTGTGTCTTCAGCGTCTCTGGTGTTAGCATCTTCCCATCGTATTTGAGCCGGCTCCCCAACAGTGTCTCGAACCAGTTCAGTCCTTTCTCTACTTCGCTTTCCTCGACGTCGTTCTCCATGACCTTTAAAAGCCAGAGCTGGTCGATCTGCCTGCCTGTGGTTCCCAGAAATTTAATCGTTGGCACAAGATGGTAATAGCCTGTTTCCATCCCCATAGAATGCCCGCCGTAAATGCCGAACACCTCATTCCGCATGGTGACATTGGCCTCGGCCGCCCTCAGCCAGGCCGTTACCTTTCGAATCACCTCGGGATCATCCATATCTCCCACGATCCGGTGTGTACGCAGACCTACCTGCCTCAATGCACCATCCGTGGCCAGAAGCCCCACATTGCCCGGATACTTGCCATTGTTGTTGGAAAGACTGAGAATCGGTTTGTCTCGTCCCAGGGTGTTTAAAAATGGCCATACAAGGAAGGGGAAATTCCAGACATTGTAGCACAGAATTATAATTTTGCACCCGGCCCGAACGAGTTCTTCTCCAACTTTTTGGGCCACCCGCGTGGACGTGATAATCTCCGAACCCGCGATGATTTCCGGAGACGTTCCATCGGTATGAACAAGATTTTTCTTGATGAGTTCAACCCATTGATGAACGACTTTCATATTCTCAGGATTGTTCTTCTCCCATACATGCTTTCTCTCATCGTTTAACATGACGATGCCAATAGGAACACTTTTCATTTCCCGTTCCTCCTGTCTGCTTGATTCTCTGTCTGATGATATGGATTCATAGGACGTTGCAGGCGATTATTTTAAGAACGCATCGACATTCTCTTGGGTAATCGTCGATGTGGGAAGGGTAATCGTTTCACCGGGCAGGACGGCTTTTCGCCTTTCCAGTATGTCCAGAGCAACGTTGAGTCCGGCTTCACCGGGTGTCGGATAAAGAAAAGTAGCCGTTAAAATTCCATTCTTCACCCAAACACACCCTTCATTTGGAAGACCATCGATGCCGAAAAATTTAATGTGTTCATGTATTCCGAGTTCTCTGGCCGCCTGGTAAGCGCCATAGGCCATGGGATCGTTGTGCGCATAAACGATGTCGATGTCTTTATGTACTTGAAACGCATCCTGGGCAATGGTTTTCCCCCGATCCAGTTTCCAGTCTCCGTCCAACCCGCCAAGGATTGTGATGCCCGATTCCTGTTCCACGATTTCATGGAACCCATCCCGTCGCTCCTGTGCCGGTGTCGAAGCCAGGGAACCGCAGATTTCGTAAATTTTCCCTTTCGCCTTTCCAGGTCCGCCCAACAATTCCACGGCATAGGCGCCTGCTGCCCTTCCAATAACTTTGTTATCTGCCCCGACAAAGGCCGCGTACCCTTTGTATGTGGTATTGCGGTCGAGGACAATGACCGGTATGCCCGCTTCCGTGGCTTCTTGTATGGCTTTCGAGCATCCCGATGCCTCTTTGGGAGATATGAGAATAGCATCCACGCCCTTGGAGATGAATGTCCGGATGTGTTCCACTTGATTCTCAGTTTTATCATCGGCATCCAGGATGATGAGGTCTACTTTATCGGCCATCAAATCAGCCCGAGCTTTGAGATTTTCATTAAATACAACACGCCAGGGTTCCTTGACCGTGACTTGAGAAAAACCGATAATCCACTTACCGTCTTTTGTCGTTTTTTGACATCCTGTTACAAAGCCGACTACGAGGAAAATAATCCATACCCTTTTATTGAAAATTTTTGTGTTCATATACGCCTCCCCAACGGGTTCATTTTTTCAAACGCCGAAACCATCGGACGACCGCTCCCTCTTGTAGAAGTACGGCACCAATAATAATAATCCCCTTCAGAATATCCTGCACCTCGCTGGGCACCTCCTGCAGATTCAGGATATTGCTGAGATACCCTAAAATCAAGACTCCCACCATGGTTCCGAGGACCGTACCACGTCCACCCATCAGACTCGTTCCGCCGATGACCACAGCGGCAATGGCATCCAGTTCCCATGTTGCGCCTGCATCCGGTTTGCCCTGGGTATACGACGCGCAGTACAACACGCCTGCCAACGCCGAAAGCCCTCCGGATATCCCGTACACGAGGATCTTTACGCGCTCGACACGAACACCCGAAAGCCTCGCAGTCAATTCGTTGCCGCCGATGGCGTAAATATGGCGGCCCAATCTTAATCGCGTCAGAATAAAATGGACAATCAAGACAGCAGCAAGGAAGAACAATCCGGTGATGGGAAACAGGTCCATTCCGAACAGAGCGATTTTTCCGCTGAGCATATCAAAGCTCTGGGGTGCCATTTGTGTCGTTCCTTCGGCCGTGTAGCCCGTGGCTTGATAGTAAATAGGATGAATCTGTCCGCCTTTTCCGGCAATAAATTTGGCCAATCCGACCGCACCGCTCATCATCCCCAGGGTCACGATAAAAGGCTGTATTTTCCCTTTGGCGATAACAGCACCGGTTAATGTGCCCAATCCCAATCCCAGAACCGGGACGACCAGCAACACCGTCAGAGTTTTAAATCCGGTGGCAACTTGGCGGCTCATCAACAGGAACACCATGAATCCGATACTCGATCCCACAATAAGACTGAACAAAGAGACAACTTTACTATTTGAGATATGTCGTCGAAGGAACCGTTTGGTGAGAGTAAAAGCAATGACAAGACACAGGAACACGAAAACGGGAACGGCTATGGACGTGGCCTTGGTCCAGGTTCGCTCCATCAGCAGCATGGCGCAGACCACGGAACTCAAGGAGACCATACTTCCCACCGAAAGGTCGATTCCGGCCGTCAAGATGACCAGTGTCATGCCAACGGCTGGCAGGGCGATGATGGATATACGGCCCAGAACGTTTAATTGATTGTAGAGATTTAAAAAAGTTGAACCGTTCAAAAAAACGCCCGCCGCAAATATGGCAATCAATCCCATGAAAGGTCCAAGACGGCGGAACAGCAGCTTTATGTTCGATGCATAGACCACATTCATCCTCGTCTTTATCATCCCACGGGGGCGGCCGCTTCCATGATCTTTTCCTGTGTGGCTTCATCCCGAGAGAAAATGGCCGATAGCTTTCCCTCTCTCAATACCATGATTCGGTCACACAGAGAAAGCAGCTCCGTTAATTCACTGGAAGCGATTACGATGGATATCCCCTGTTTGACAAGTTTCGAAAGCAATAGATATATCTCATGCTTGGCACCCACATCGATACCCCGGGTGGGTTCATCCAACAATAATATTTTAGGATGAATCGCCAGCCACTTGGCAAGCAGTACTTTTTGTTGATTGCCTCCGGACAGCGTATCGATAGGATTGTCCAGATCGGGGACATTGATGGAAAGCCGGTTCATATAGGCTTTGGACAGATTTCTCTCCTTTTTTCTGGATATAAAAATGAATGTGAGAATCGCCTTCAATGCCGCTAATGTCATATTGTGTTCCACACTCATGCCCAGCACGAGGCCGCTTCCTTTTCGGTCCTCGGTTATCAAACCCATTCCCGCATCCATAGCGTGATGAGGATGGGAAAAATGAACCGCTTTTCCCTCGATTTCCACAGTCCCCGTTGTGTTCTCCGAATCCACGCCAAACAAGGCCTCTAACAGTTCCGTTCGTCCGGAGCCCAGGAGACCCGCAATGCCCAGTTGTTCGCCACGTTTCAGTTCGAACGAGACATCTTCGATGAGAGGTTTCCCCTGGCGATTGGGCTGGATTCGAGTAAGATGCTCAACACGCATAACCACATCGTCTTCCGGATGCCCTTCTTTCACAAAAAATTGGTCGAATCGTCGTCCCACCATCATGCCGATCAAATCCTGACGATTGAGATCCTCAACATGTTTTATATCGACTGTTCGGCCGTCACGCAGCACTGTCACACGATCCGCAACCCGAAACACCTCTCCGATGCGGTGGGAGATATAGATGACAGACACATTCCGAGATTTTAATTTTTCAATAACGGAAAACAGAGTCTCGATTTCTCTTTTTGAAAGAGCCGACGTAGGCTCATCCATGATAACCACACGGGCATTCAGGGAAAGGGCCTTTCCTATCTCCACCAGCTGTTGTAGGCCTACACGCAGTTGCGAGACCGGAGTCGTGACCGGTACCGTAAAATGCAAATCGGCAAGAATCGATTCAGCCATTCGGTTCATTTGGATATAATCAACACAGCCTCCCCATGTGCATGGTTCACGACCGAGAAAGATATTTTCGGCAACTGTGAGTTCAGGCACCATGTTAATTTCCTGGTACATGATGGCAATACCCGCTTTTTCCGCTTCACGGGTATCAGTGAATCTTCTCTCTGTCTCGTCGATGGAAATACGACCTTCCCAATCGTCGTAAACGCCAACGAGGATTTTCATCAGCGTCGATTTCCCTGCGCCGTTTTCACCCATCAGCGCCATGATTTCGCCACGCTGAACCTCGAAATCAACACCGTGCAATACGCGAACGCCGGAAAAGGCCTTGACGATGGATTCCATCCGAACAAGGGATTCGGATCTGGATTGAGAATGTTTGGGTATCCCTCGCATATTATGGAGTTGAGCCTTTATTCTTCTTTTTCATTTCCCCACAATTTTCCCTGGCCGTTGGCTTTTCGCCAGGCATCCCGCCATCGATGTATCTCTACCGTATCTATGACAGGCATGTTCTGACGTTTTTCTTTTGAACGCATAACCGGAAAAGGTTTATGCGGCTCGACCTGATACCAGTAGGCCACTGTACAGAGATCCAGTGTGAGACAATTGTCGTGTCCGTGCTCGATGGTCGCTCTCAACGATTTTTGAAAGGCCACGGGCGACTCCAGAAAAAAATGGTAACAATGGGTTCGGCCCAGCCAGCCGATATTGTCGTTCACTCGGGCGTATCCAAAATAGGGATGCATGTATATTTCTTTGGGACACCAGGACGAGTTGAAGAAGTCCTCGGTTCCCGTGCCATGAAGCGACGAAGGCCAGGATTCGCCATCGATGAAGAACATATCATCGCCTTCCCCATACCACATCGGGCCGGGCGAGTCTACGTAGTAATTGACGCCCACAAAATGCCCTTGGCCCTTGATATCGGCAAACAGATAATTGCCCGAACCATCGGTGTTTGCCTGCTGATCTCCCAGAACAGACCATTCGTTTTCACCATCCGGTAAAGGCTCGGTGAGCTCGCGGTTCCACCATGCATGAAACCTTCCCACATCTTCGGGCATGGATTCATGCGCCTCGTAATCGATGTAATAATAAAATGACCGGATAGGCTCGTCGGACTGGTTTTCCACGGTAATTTTTGCTCCGTTGCCAAAAGGCATCGGAAAATAGCAGTTTAGCGCTCGGCCTTCTTTGGGTGCCACGGCCAGGGGGAGCGAGATAAAATTATACGTTTCGCCCCAGCCATTTCCAAAAAAATCTCCGATGGGTGATTCAACACTGGGTTTGGTCTCTCCATCCCAGTACATCCGAAGAATGGCGTTTCGCCGGATCATCTCATCCTGGCAGGATATGGTTACCCAAATATGACGGATGATGCCTGCGCCCTCGATTTCTGCAATCGTGGCTGTTTGGCCCGATTCGATGACCAACCGGTCGGCATTCTTTCCGGTCCGGTCGTAGCTCGAAATTCGCTTCGATTCGTACGATCTGAGCTTTGCCAGACCGCCCAGTGCACTCGATGGCGTTTGCATTTCCTGTGCCGTCGCCCATGACGCTGCCATCGCAACAATCACGATGACGACGGTATTCCGACCTCGCAGTTTCTGATCAGCCATCATGCCCTCCTGTTATTTGTGGAAAAATGTGAGTTGTCATGCTAAGATCATTTCTCCCGCGTCTGCACCCAGAAGAAATCGATGCCGATCTCTGGAGAATGAAGACCGTGTTCAGCCCCGACGTATTCGAGAGACAAGGTATGCTCGCCTGCATCCAGCTCCACGGATTCGAAGAAAAAATTCCGAAGCAGGATTCGATGGGGGCAATAGAGATCAATGGGCCGATCTTCCGTGGCAATCGGCTTGTTGTTCAGGAGTACCCGTATCCTACCCGATTGCGGGGTCAGGGCTGCGGTCATGACGACGCGTTTTCGTCCTGCGTGGTCCACAGGCAGCCTAAAATCCTTACGATCACCGGTATTCTTGGGTTTCCAGACAAGAATTTTTCCGTCGGCCCAAAGACGGCCTTCCCCGATCTCCGTCGATTCATGATTTATGAGGAGTTCCTCAGCCGGGTAGAAGATGGAACCACGTGCCGCACCCCGGGCGGCGGGATGCCAATCTTCGGGTAGAGACAATGACCTGAGATCTTCTCCGGTCAACGGCACATGATCATCCACGAGTCCCGGACGTCCATAATGATAACCGATGCGTGCATACGAGAATCCGGTCACCCGCTCATGACTGAACAGTTCCATATAGAAACCCAGATACTTTTCGAAGGGGATGGGATCGAGAATATGCCATCGATAATTCGTCACAAATCCCCGATTACCCGGACCGTCATTTCGTGGCTGCCCGCAATAAGGGAAATAGAAAATATCCGGCGCTGACCAGGAATAGTTATAATAATCCTCGGACCCTGTGCCGAATAAAGACGGATGCGTGTTGTCGTCCACAAACACTTTCTCATCCCCTTCTCCCCACCAATTGCCGCCCGGCGTGGGTACGGACGCCGGATTGAGCAATATCGAACTCGTGCCCACATAGACGCCTTTTCCTCTGGCCATTAAGAACGGAAGGTCTTGAACGGCGCGATTGGATGCGATGAGATCGTGATCCACTCTCCATCGGGCGCGAAAATACATCGTATGCGCATCCCAGGTGAAATCGGCCGGCAGTACGTCTCCCGATACGCGGACCGATTGGCCGCCACGGTTCTCCAATTCGATGCGCAGGGAATCCCGGAAAGGCATGACAAATCGGCAGGTCATCCGTCCATCGGCCTCCACAGTAAAGGGAAGCGACTGATACGGATTAATCCCTGGCGCAGCACCAAAGAAATCACCCACTGGGGACTGAACCTGTCCCCAGGGATATCCATCGCAGATGATAGATAGCACGGTTTGTCTCAAGGCCTTATCCATATCATCTGCCTGAAGCCGGAGCGATAGCCTCTCGAT
>Ga0180438_10004209_pt1 | contig 20886 bp, 34 predicted proteins | sample SS_ome_12_FD_132455 | JGI IMG/M metagenome (GOLD analysis project Ga0180438, IMG submission 132455) | Hypersaline lake sediment archaeal communities from the Salton Sea, California, USA - SS_3_D_2 metaG | ecosystem: Environmental > Aquatic > Non-marine Saline and Alkaline > Hypersaline >... | reverse complement strand
TTCTGGCCGTGATGAAATACTATGTAAAGATATTCAACGAACAGCACCAGGACGAGTCGAATAGGTTCGGCTACACCCACAAAGCTTTTGTTCTGGACGGGGCAAAAGATCTGTATGAGCAACTCGGGGAAGTAGATGAAAATCCATGGTGGTCCCGAATGCTATTTAACATGGATGAAAACCGTGTGAAGATTATCGTTCGATCTGACGGCGTGGCGGGGGATCTACCGGCCCCGGAGGAAATCATCGAAGATGCAGATGATATTCCCGCGGAGGTCCTTGAATCGGGATACACGGCCCCGCCGAAGGATGATAAAAAAACAGGTAGAAAACCATATCGGCCCGTCTTCTTATCCACGAACGCGATCACCCTTTCTGACAAGATTCAACTGGTAGCCCGCTTCTACGGAGACCCTGCCACGATCCATGAGACGTTCGACTTTCTCCACTGCTTTAGCTATTGGACCCCGCTAGGCGGCACGGTCCTGGATCCTGGGGCCATGGAAATGATCCAGAATAAGCAGCTATTCTATGTTGGTTCGAAATATCCACTATGCTCCGTCATCCGGGTTCGGAAGTTCCTGAAAAGGGGATGGACCATCAACGCGGGGCAGATCCTGAAAATGTGTTTCCAGTTATCCCAATTGGATTTAACAAGCCCCGATGTTCTTGAAGACCAACTGATCGGGGTCGACACCGTTTACTTTAAGGAGCTCGTGGACCGTCTCCGACGGGCCCAGGAGGAGGCCGAGGAATCCGGTCAACGGTTCGAGGTCGGGGAGCACTACGTTTCATCGCTTGTCGATAAAATATTTGGTTAAGGAGGATAACTAGAATGGTAGATACACGGAGCATAGAAGAGGCCCAGTCGCAGAAACGGCATATAGAAAAACTATTCCTGGATACGATCGAAGAATTCGAGCGGTTCTGGGATGTGTCCATTTCTGATATTCAAATCATTAAAAACAGAACCCTCGAGCATCCCCAAGGGAAGACCGTCACGGTCGTGCTGGAGGTGAACCTTTGAATAAGATAAGAATTCCCGTATCTATCAGCAATGTAGAAGCCCGACAAATAATAGAACAACTCCGTGACGGGTTAGTTTATCCATTGGAAGATCTTACCGTTGTTTCGGAAAATGTAGCCAGCCAAGGAAGGATTTATTTGTTAATGGGCGCCCGGCTTATTAGTTTAGAGAAGGGGGAACCTATAAAAGATATGAGGGAGATCATATTAGAATTCCTCGGAATGTCCCCCTACATAATGACTATCACATTTCAATGTGGGACGGTCTATAAAATAAACCCGACAGAAAAAAATAATGAGGTTAGCTATAAATACTATCCTCCAAAAAGAGAGGGCGTCAATTGATAAAACTAACAAAAGCTTTAAAGCTATTCCAGAAAAAGGGATTTAATTTTCGATTGTGGAATGACCCGAATCTTTCCATGTATTATATCAAGGTATGGGTTACTAAACCCGGAAAGAAAAGCCGTATAAACGCTTATGGATATGGCCCAACAATAACAGCGGCCTTTAGTATGTTGCTGAAAAACTTCGAAGAGGCGAGGGAGACCCATGATAAGTAAATACGATTCCCGCTTATTGCTCCCGGGCGAAAGAATTTATCCAATCTACTCGTTCTCTGCGAAATGGAGAGTTGACGATGCAGAACGCGACGATGGGACTTCTCACGAGCAGATGTTTAAGATTGGGTTCAAACATACGGACGCGCACCAATACGCTTTGGACTGGTGGGAGCGCTTAATTCGGTCCGATGTGAAGTGGGGCGGAGAAAAGAAAGTGCCGTATATCGAGCGGGGCGTGGAATTACTCGATCTAAAGTGTAAATATCTCGGCCGTGATTCCTGGGTTCTGAATTGGTTTAATCACATGACCCTGAATGTTCATTTATCCGACGAGGATTTACTGAGATCTTTCCGGAATTATGTGGACCGGATTACAAGCCAGAATGAAAGAAACGGCCACTATCACAATAACCAAAATCCTAGTTCTAAATTACCGTATGTCTGCTTAATGGGTGCCGATGATCGCTGGCGGTGGAAAGGTCCCTGCCGGTGCGAGCATTGCGTTAGAAGAGGGGTAACTTTCATTGATCACTAAGGGGGAAACAATGCAACAAACTGAAAAGACCTTTAATCCTGTTGGGTGTGCCGAGCGTTCCTGGAATGACGTCGTGTCTGGTTTTCTTACAGACGAGGTTATAAAGGAGGCCCGTGTGGCTGACGGCTGCGTGATGTTGTTTTTCGCTTCGGGCCGGCAAGTATCCTTCGCGGCTAAGACGAAGCCGATGGAGTGTAAATGCTGTGGGGAAACCAGGAGGAAGCCCGTCATCGATGCGATGCTGGCAGCTCCTCCGGCAACCCTATTCGATTGACGAATTTCGTCACTTGGTGACGAATTTTGTCATAGGGCATAAGTCCTTTAAATCATTGGGATTTATTGGGCATAAAGCGTGGATGCGGCCCGATCATTGACAAAATTCGTCACCTCCATTCAAAAGCGAGGTTCATAAGATCTCAAAAATGTTTAACATTTTTAAGGACTTATGAACCTTTCTTTTTATTCTCCTGTTGGCACGGGTTTGGCAATAGTAATTGTTAACTTTTAAACGGGAGAAACAAAATGAGAAACTTAAACTGGGAACAAGAAGAAGTTAACGGAAAAGAATTTGAATTCAAAGCCGACTGTACGGCCGTCGAAAACGGGACTCCTTATAGCTTATGGGATGTCCAGGTAAAATGGCCGGGGCAATTGGATGATTTCGCAGTAACTTACTACGACGTCTACGCGGAAGATAAAACGGACGCCGTTGAACAAGCCTTCAACCGGTTCGACCAATAAGGAGACAAATCATGCAAACTAACGAACTGATTAATCCGGACGCCTATCACAAGAACGTTACTCATAAAATCGAGGGTTGCGGGGCCGTCGCTTGGAACGATCCGGGTCTTAAAAGGATCATCCGTCTTCGGCTTCTTTCCGATCCGGGATTTCCTCTGTGGGACGTTAGCTATTGCCACGGGGAGATGAAGGACGGAACAATCGTCCGCGTGGCCCTCCCGTTCTTCCAATTGAATAAGGGTCGGGGCAAAAATTCCATCAATGCTCAAATTATCCGGTTCGCCAAAGCCGATAATCTCTTCGTTAAAAGATTAGGAATCTTCGAAGCTATTTCATGCTTCTGTTAACATTAAACGGCCCCGGGAGACCGGGGCCTAGGAGAATAAAATGACCCCTATAGAACACATCATAGCAGAATATGCCGAATTAAAAGGTTACACTTACGGACACGCCGAAAGGTTATTCGAGGACGGGTTCAAAGAATACGCGAGAATGTCCGGACAAACCTTAGGACAATTTAAGGCCCGTCTTAATTCTATTAATGAGGATCAACTTTCCATGGCCCTAAACGCCCTGGTTGAAAGGTTAGGAAACTAATGGGAATCTTCAAAGAAGAAGTTATCTTTCTGGAAGGTCTGGCCCGGCGTCAACAGCAGATATGGCCCGACGCGGCCGACCACGGGGTTCTAACAAAAGATCTGTCCATCGATGAATGGACCCGCTTAAGAGAAACGATTCGGACCCTGTTAGAGCTCCCGGGTTCCGAGATAACCTACAAAGCAGACAAACCGGCTATCCAGCGTTCCTATAAATTAGTGGTCATGTGGGGTCACTATCACGGCGTTGAAATACTGATCTCTTATTATAAAAAGAACGCCGAGTTCTTCAGTATTTCGATGTCTAACATTTTTAAAAGGGAGAACTAAAATGAGAGACAATGACAACATTCATGTGAAACGGCTGAAAGAAGATCGAATGGGAACCCTTTTAGAATGCCTCCGTTATGCAGGGATTATTTATGATATAAAAGAGGAGTATGTAGAAAGGAAGGATGGGGAGATCGACACCTATTATTCTTTTGAAATTCTTCCCCCGAAATCGGTCCATGCTGTAACATGGAAGAAAATGAACTCCCTGCGAATGCGGTCCTTTTCCGTTTTAACAAAGTAAAAAAGATGAAAATAATTCCAAATAATGGTTTACAAAAGAATTTTTATTTGATATAACTTTTAACAAATAGGGGGAGGGCCATGGCGGCCCTTCCAAACGGAACCACTAAAAAAGGAGCAGAAAAATGGGTAAAGAATTCTTGATCGAGGCGGCTTCGATGAAGGTCGTCGAAAAGGCAGAGGGCGAGGGCAAGTTCGCGCTGATCAGCAGCCCGGATGATCTGGCGGCCCAGTTCGAGAAAGCGGACCTGGTCAAACTTCGCACGAATCTGCGTGGGAAAGCGGCGGAGGCCGATGAAAAGAAATCCGTCAAAAAGCTGGCCGGCGAATGCTTCATGGCCATGGACAAGGGCGGCGAGAAAAAGAAATCCGCCGCGAAGAAAGACAAGGCCCCGAAGAAACCGTCGAAGATGGACACGATCGTTGCTACGTTGCAGGAAAAAAAGACGATCACCCGGCCGGAATTGGCCGCAATCATCGGCTCCGACGAGGCGAACACCCACACCATGATCTCTATCCTGAAGTCCCCGAAGCGGACCAAGGAACCCATTCTGGTGGACTACGACAAGGGCACGAAGACCTACACCTTCAACGGCATGGCCCCGGTCGCGAAGTAATGGCCGCCCTCATTATCGAGGGGCCGGACGGTTCGGGAAAATCTTTCACAGCCGAGGCAATTGCCTCGGCTGTGGGACTCCCGATCTACCATTCAGGAGGCCCACCCAAATCCCCCGAAGAAATGATTGGCCGAGCAAGGAAACTCCTCGTTCAGGACGGTTATATCTATGACCGTTTCCCCGTAATATCTGACAGAATCTACGGCCCAATAATCCGCAATAAACTTCTATTCGAGCGGCCATGGTTAATGTATGTCAAATGGCCCATAATCTACTGCCGACCCTCTAAAAAAACAATCCTTAAATCGGAATTGACGACTAAGCCGCACAAGTCAGCAGAACACTTAAAAGCGGTTCAAGCAAAAATAGAAACAATAGTCGAGGCGTATGATAAGGAGATCCTGTCGCTCCCGAAACATATAAAGGTCGTCGTTTTTAACAGGGATCGTGACACCATGGAGGAGCTGATATGTGTGGCATTAGCTTTGCTTTCCAAAACGACCTCGCAGAACATATTACCCGATCAACATCGCATCGAGGTGTCCGACATAAAATTCGACGCCTTGCAAAGAACGCCTTTATAGGTCACAACCGATTACCGATTCAGGGATTAGATTCAAGTCAGGACCACCCTCAACAGTTTGGATCCTTAACGGGTGCTTTTGTTGGAGAGATATTTAACTTCCGCGAATTTTCCCCGGACGCCAAGTCGGACCTTCCAGTCCTTTTAGAACAATTCATGAAAAAGGGGTTTCATTGTTTTGAAGAATTTGATGGATTCTGGGCCGGTATTATCCACGATAGTTACACGAACACCGTGGTGATCTTCACGGACTTCCTCGCAAAGAAACCTCTATACTACAGAACAAAACCTTTCTGCGTTTCATCGGAGATAAAGGGATTGATCGGCCACAATCTTAAACCGTTATGCTTTGATGAAGTCTATTTCTCGGCCGTTCGAAAATGGGGATATTGTCCTGAGAATCGGACCCCGTTCGAAGGAATAAAGAAACTCGCCCCGTGGTGCTTCATAAAGATCGACTTAAGAACAGAAAAATGGAACGTATATCGTTATGACACCTTGAAACCAATTTCACGACCTTTAGGAAAGCATTTAATAAAAGCCGTGAAAAATAGATTGGTTTCAGACGTCCCTATTTCGATCCTTCTTTCTGGGGGTTTGGATAGTACTATTATCTATGAACTTCTTAAAACACAGATGGATAATAAGATTACTATTTTTCATATTGAAAATGATGAAGCCCAGTATCTTGAATATATTGATATTCGACCCCAGGATGAAGTTCGCCAATTAAAAATTAATTCTGACGATCTAAAAAGGCTTTCCGAGATCCTTTATCATAACGATGGACCCGTTGATCTGGGTTCGATGGTTCCACAATATCTTCTAGCGGAGGCGATTAGAAAAGAGGGGTTCGCCGTGTGTATTTCTGGCGACGGCGCCGATGAATTATTCGGAGGATATAAAAGGGCGGCCGTATATGATTCGCAGAGATCAGATATCTTTCATGAATTGGTTCAATATCATCTTCCCCGTTTAGATAAAATGATGATGGCCCACACTGTTGAATTGCGGTGCCCGTTCTTAAGTCGTCCCGTTATTGAAGCAGCGATGGCGACCCCTTATCAATTTAGAATAAACAAACTGATACTAAAGAAGGTTTTTGGAATCATTCTTCCAAAGGAGATTGTTGAAAGAAAGAAGGTCCCTTTGCGGTTTAAAAAAAGCCAAGAATGGACAGAACATCTAATCCGATTATACAGGAGCTTTTACAATGAATGTGAACGACGTCAAGGATATGACGGCACCTGAGGGTGACCGCCTCGAAGCAATTTTCGCCCGCCAGAAAGAACTCATGGAAAAGTATCATGAAATTGAAATTCGAAATGGCGTCGGGTATGGGCTTCTGACGGGGCCGTTCGACATAAACGATATGCGAAGCCAGGAACTTGTGAAGAATTTCGCATGGCGTGTCGTTGAAGAACTCACGGAAGCAACGGAGTGTTTAGCGAAGAACTCCCTCGTAGAAGAAGACGATATTGAACACTTCCGAGAGGAGGTCGCTGATGCTTTTCACTTTCTTGTCGAGATGGCGATTCTTTTGGATATTACGCCACAATTTCTAATGGAGGGTCATACTCTTCCTCCTGTTGAGGGAAACGATAAATTAGATGAAATTTATCGCTTCCCGTTTACCCGTAGCGGCCCCTATATGATTATTCAACAATTAGGGCTGGCCATGAATTGCTTAAAACAGAAACCGTGGAAACAAACCCACTTCTTGACGGATAAAACCCGCTTAAGAAAGTTCATTCGGTGGACCTTCTATGCTTTTGGAAACTTCTGCCGAGAAGAAGATCTTTCCCCGGAGATGCTGTTCGACTATTATTTTCGCAAATCAGAAGTCAATAAGTTTCGGCAGCGAAGCCAGTATTAGATGGAACCCGTAATTGCAAAGATAAATGGGAAGAAGTTTCACTTCCAAAGTAAGCAGGACATGGCCCGATATATTTTGGAACGTGTGAAAGCTTCTGAGAAATACGCCCCATTAGATAATAGGATTGAGAATCTAAAAAAGATCTATGAGTTGATCGGATATGATCGTCGGGCCAAGTTTACCGGGGATATTATAACGGAGGAAGTCTATGTGAAGGCGTATTGGGAAGCGGTCCTTATAATGGAATACATGGGCACGCTCCCTGGCTTCTCCGTATGGGCTCCAATAGAAAAAGGGGCTACTAATTATAATCCTGAAAAACGCCGCATGAGCGAGAATTGGACAATTTATGAAGAGGATGATTGAAGAAATAAAGGCGGCCGTGAAAGAACTCGATTTAAAAGAGATTCAGGTTCGAGTTATGGCGGCCAATATTGATCCTGAGTTAATGGTCCGATTCATCAGTAAAGACGGAAAAGTTTTTGATCGGCATATCTATACACGAACCGTTCTAATGATTCGGGAAGAATTCCAAGGGCAAGTATGGGAGTGGATTAAACTAGAGGCGAAAGCGAACCTAAAATGAATTGTTCCTGCATATATATAGAAACGGAAGGAACCCCCTCTTTTGTTAGAGAAAAGTTAATCCATTCAGCAAAGACATTTCATAAATGTTTAGAATGTGGTCGAACTATTCTAAAGGGGGAGAGTTACTATTATGCATGCGGGGTCTGGGAGAATAAATTTCACGCATATAAAACATGCGTTGACTGTGAGTCCGTTATAAGATCTTTCTTCTGTTCTGGATACTTGATAGGAAATATCTGGGATGATTTAAGAACGCACATCTGGGAAACAAATGGAGAAGTTTCGGAAGACTGTATAGTTCCTTTAACAGTTTCGGCCCTTTATAAAGTTTGCGAGTTAATCGAAAATACATGGGAAGAGGAGGATGCATGAAAGCAATCGGAATCACCTGCGGCATTGGATCAATGTTAGTCGGAGCTCGGCAGGCCGGGTTTGAGATCGTTGGTAATATAGAATGGCGCCGGTATTATCATCACCGAGATTCAGAAGGAAGAAACACCTTTGAAGAGAACTTTCCTGGAGCCATTTTTGCAAAATCCATCGATGATCTTTCCCCGGAAGAAATCGAAAAAATGACCGGCGCTGATCTTGCCATGGGTCACCCCGAGTGTGGAAACTTCTCCAATATGACAGCAACGGCCCAGTATGTAAAAAGCTTGTCGGAGTTCAATAATGATCCGGGAGACATTCCTATTTTTGTCGATCTTGTGAAACGGTTAAAACCCCGCTTCTTTGTTCAAGATAACCTCCCGAAATCCCTTATGGGGTATTCCGTTCAACAGTGGGCCGAGAACCTCCCCGAGTATGATCTGTTCCCCGAGTGGATTTGCAACTGGTCCTACGGGAATATTCAAAAATATAGAAAACGGTTTTTCATGATCGGGGCTTTGAAGACTGAGAAATACCGTTTCATTGCCGGTGAAAATGTCCCCGAAGACGACCCTCGGCATGTCCTCCGAAATCTTTTGGAGGGGATCGATGAAGAAATGGCCAACCAGGATGTTCACACGCTCGAAGCTTCGACCTCAAAAGGCAAGGGTATCTTCCATGAGAATTTTATGACCTTTGCAGAATATCGCGAATACATGCTTCGAGAACCTGACGGCGTAACCATTACCTATAAAGCCGCCGACGGGACATGGAAGAAACACGTCGGCTGCCGAAAGGCATTCAAAGACGGCTATGTTCCTGTCGTCACGGGAGGTGTCCCAATTGCCAATCCTTTCACAGGGCTCCCTTTCACTCTTCGTGAACGCGCCCGAATTCAAGGACTTCCAGACGACTTTATTATCTATGGAACCAACTACCTTCCTGACGGAACTTGGAACCACCAAAAGAACGGGAATGTCAATCGGCAACTCGGAAAGTGTATGCCGGTTCAATTTTGTTACTACGTCGCAGAACAAATCGCCCGTCATATCCGGGGTGAAGAATATATGGACACGGGCAAGCGCGTCCTTAATCCGAATCCTCTCATTGACGAGGCAAAGCAGTGGTTGTGTAAGAATCACGGCTTCTCAAATGAGGACGTATGCGAATGCTGCGCCAACGATAACTGTGAAGACCGCTACCAACCAAAACTGGAGGAAAAAGGATGAAGCCAATTTACATTGATGCAATCACCCTTCCCGATGCGTGGTTTCAATGTCTTTATAATATCCTGGACCGCGGCCGAGTCTTTGTAATAGACGAGGGCTCGTATGCTGGCCAGAAAAGATTAGAATTCGATTACATCACAATTCGAATTAAGGAGCCTCAAGCCTATCCACTTTTGCCGACCATGCCCCCGTCGTCCGGTATTCCTGACCCCGTGGACGAGGCTTATTTGGCCCAGTACGCGGATTATATTATGTCGGCATACAAAGCCCCGAGCGAGGACTACACGTACGGAGAACGGCTTTGCGCGGTCCATAGCTTTGAACCTTATGACGGTTTAAAGAATAACTATTACAAAAAGAACCATGGAAATCAGATCGACACGATCATGTCAAGGTACCGCACTTCCGGCCACCGAAACAATCAACTCGTTCTTCAAATCGCGCAACCGTCTGATCTCTGGCTCGGAGACCCACCTTGCTTGCGACATATCGACACAAGGATCCAGGACGGAAAACTCCACTTTTTCATTTACTTTCGGTCATGGGATTTGTGGGGCGGATTCCCCGCGAACCTGGCCGGCATATCCCTTCTTCAGGAATACATGGCCGGTGAGATTGGGGTCAAGTGCGGGGAGTTTATTTGTTCATCAAAAGGTTTACATCTCTATGATTATGCGGTAGACTTGGCAAAAATTCGATGTATGAAAGACGGGGCCTGCTAATGGATAAAAAAGCAGCACGAGACGCGGTTGAAAAAAGGTTTGAACAGATCTGTCCTTATTGCAGATCGTCGGGCACTTTGCTGAATCACGGGGTCCACCTCAATTCTAAAATCTGTTCTAAGTGCGGATTAGAAATCGAGGATGTTCATCTGAAAACCTTTAACAAGGGATACACGACAGCCCTCGGAGAAATGGCCCAGAAGATTCAACTTTTAATGGCGGAGCGTGATAAGTTCTTCTCCGAAGCCAAGGCTGCTGCCGGGCTTTTGTGGGCGACTATTATGGAGCACGGTGGCGAGATCAGAATTCCCGATTCTGTCATGCAACGATCTCATAGCATGACGGCCGGTTTAGAAACGGGATATGATCCTGAACAGCGGTTAACTGTCATCAAGGCAATTGAAGAGAAACACACGGTGAACTAAATGAAATTAAAAAAGGGTGACCAAATCTATTATGTTCCTGACCACGCGACCGGACCGGATCACCCGGATTCGGAGCAAGGGTTTGTTGTTCGGCAAACACCGGATCCAAAAGGGGAAACTTTCTTTTGCCGTTATTACTGGAAACAGCGACCGGAAGAACTCAGAACAACGGCGAACGGTGAATCGACCCATATCAGGAACATCGTCAAGAAGGACCACCGTCCGCAATCGTCGATCGAAGCGGACATTCTGAAATACAACATATAGAAAGGAAACCATGACATGAGGATTTACAAAGACCCGATGGAGATGATCAAAGAAGTGGAGAGGGACCTATTTGAAATGGGTCTCCGTTATCAATCCAAAACGGTGCAAGATCAGGACGTGGCCGAAGATCCCGATTTTCAAACGGTCGAGCTCTTCGGATATTCTTATCAGCTACTGCCGCCGTTCCGTGGCCATGAGTTACTTGAAATGGTTGAATACACCGATGGCGGAAACAAGGAAATGATCGACAGAATGTGTTTTCGAAAGTGGGTCGTTAATGAGGCACAAGAACGGATCCACGGCCCCGTAGGAGGGAGCGCGGAAAGAAACCCCGGGGAAGCCTGGCAGATATATGATAGTTTCTGGGACCGATTTATCCGTGACGGGTTCTTTTCTTATTCCTATTGTGAACGCTGGATGGAGCAGATCCCGTATGTAATTCGGGAATTATTCCTTCGTCCACAATCTCGGCAAGCCATGATCACAATGTATGATCGTCACCAGGACATGATGAACTGGGGTGGCCGTGATCGAGTACCCTGTTCCGTATCTTATCAATTCGCGATTCGGGAAGATCAACTATTTCTGATCTACAACCAAAGGTCGTGCGACTTCATCAAATTCTTCGCGGCCGATATTTTCTTCACGATCGCTTTGCAGGAATATATCGCCGGGTGTTTGGGAATCGAATGCGGACCTTTCATCCACTTCCTCGGATCAATTCACGCTTTTGCCGGGGATCTCAAAGGAAGGAATATCTTCTAATGAGACCGACGCAGAATGAATATTTCATGACCCTGGCCCATATAGCCAGCACCCGGTCAAACTGTATTACACGGGCCGTCGGGTGTATTCTTGTCGATGGTAGCAACAACATACTATCGACCGGCTATAATGGTGTGCCTCGGGGATTTGATCACTGTACCCGAGGGAGTTGCCCCCGGATACAAAGCCATGTCCCCGGAACAAAACTGGATATCTGCTTAGCGGTCCATGCAGAAATAAACGCCCTTCTTCGTTGCTCTGACGTCGATAAAGTATACAGAGCTTACGTTACAACAAGCCCGTGCCTTCAATGCACCGTGGCCCTTCTAAATACGGAGTGCTATGAAATCATTTACTTACACGAGTATCCCGGCAGCGGGGTCCATTCGAAAGAAGTCTGGGAAAAAGCGGACCGGATCTGGACGAAGTTTTCAGAAACCCTTATTCGATCCTAAGACGACATGGGAACTCCCAAAAGAGTTCCCTAATCTTAAGGGAGAAAAATTAGTCGCTTTAGATACGGAAACTTGCGACCCGCAGTTATTGTCGAAGGGACCCGGAGTCAGGAGAGACGGGTATATCATAGGAATTTCTGTAGCGGTCCCGTCCGGAGAATCCTGGTATTTCCCCTTCGGCCACGCGGAAGGAAAACAATTCGACAAGGCGAAAGTAATTCAATGGGCCAAAGATAATCTAACAACCCCCGGGCAAGCAAAGCTAGGGGCGAATATTATGTATGATCTTGACTATCTATATCACGAAGGGGTCGAAGTTTCTGGCCCCTTTTACGATGTTCAAAATGCCGAACCCTTAATAAACGAGAACTTAAAAACATACAGCCTGGACTCCCTCGGAGAGCGTTATTTAGGAAAAAAGAAGGACGAAAGAATCCTAGAGGAGGCTTGCCGAAATCGAGGATTAAAGGGAAAACCACAGGAACACCTTTGGAAAATCGACGCCCGCTTCACGGGAGAATATGCCGAGTGGGATGCGGCTATGTTGATCCCAATCTTCGAGAAACAAAAAAAGATAATGGCGGAGCAAGAACTTGAGAATATTTTCGACATTGAGACCCGCTTAGTTCCAATGCTTCTGGCCATGCGGCGCCGGGGCGTCCTGATAGACAAGGACCGTTTACAGAACGCCCATGATGCGATGATGGATAGATTGGTTCAAAAGAAGAAAGAATTGGCTTCCTTAAACGGGGGTGCCGAGGTTGATTATTGGGCCGCGGAACATATAGGAAGAATATTCGACCGGCACAATCTCGATTACCCTATGACACCTAAAACAAATAAACCCTCCTTCACGAAGGATTGGTTAGACCGGCACAACCATCCTATCTCTAAAGTGATCGTTGAATGCAGAACGCTCGATAAGTTTATCGGGACATTCTTAGAAGGATCCATTCGTGAAATGATGGTCGGGGATAGGATCCACGGGCAGTTTCATCAGTTGAAAAGTGACGACCATGGAACTGTTACGGGCCGGCTATCGGCATCGACTCCGAATCTTCAGTTCATCCCTATGCGGGATAAAGAACTCGGTCCCCTTTGCCGTTCCTTATTCATGCCGGACCCCGGCAAGCTATGGGCCAAGTTAGATTATTCTCAAATAGAAATACGGATCTTAGCCCACTATGCGAGGGGTCCTGGGGCTGATAAGGTTCGCCAAATGTATATTGAAGACCCCCGAGCGGACTATCACCAATGGTGTGCCGACGAGGCTCAGGTTTCAAGGACGTTTGCTAAGCGGATAAATTTTGGGCTTATCTATGGCATGGGCGTCCCGAAGCTATCGGCACAATTAGGAATCCCGATAAAAGAAGCCGAGTTATTCCTCGGAGTTTATTTTGAGAAATTACCCTTCTTGCAGGAAACCGTTCAAACGGCAACCCGTGTTGCTGAGACCCGGGGATACATAAAAACGATCCTGGGCCGGCGGAGGCGCTTTGATCTATGGGAACCCCGTGACGGCCGTTTATCGAAGATGATAAATGCAAACCCGGACAAAAAGAAAATCATCGATTTTGTGAATGAACAACGCGCCAATCAGAAGGAAGGAAACAAATACTATCCAGGCGTTCAACGGGCCGGGTGCTATAAAGCTTTCAACGCCGCTGATCAAGGATCCGCTGCAGACATAATGAAAAAATCGATGGTGGATGTTTGGGAATCTGGCGTTTGTGAAGTGATTGATTCTCCCTTGTTAACGGTGCATGACGAATTAGATTTTGACTTTCCTAAAAGTAAAGAGGGCTTCGAGGCCGTTCGTGAAACACAGCGGATCATGGAAACAACTGTTGAACTAGCTGTGCCGGCTATCGTCGATGCAGAGTACGGAGAAAACTGGGGATATTTAAAGGATATAAAATGGGGTCAGAAAGCGGTTTATGGCGTACAATGAAAAAACAGATGAAGGATTACTGGGAAGCCGAGCGGGTTGAGAACCCGGTCGGCCCCGGAACTCCCGACGTCTATTTCACGCTAAACAATGGAGACATGGGATGGATCGAGCTGAAATACTTAGAAGCATTCCCGAAGAGAGAATCCACGACTATAAAAATAGACCACTATACGCCGCAGCAGATTTCATTTATCCGGAGGCACGGGAAAAAGGGTGGCAACGTTTATCTGTTTTTGCAGGTTGGCCGGGAATATTTTCTTCTTCCTTGGAAACTTGCCGTGAGGCTGGGCCAACATGAATTGACGGCCGATGATCTTCGCGAAGAATCGTTTTATTGGAACAGAGGGATGTATTGGTGGGAGCTCCCGGATTTATTACGGGTAAACACCAAGCCTTAAATAAAAGTATTCGCGTACGTGACGGGAGGGGTTATGAAAACAATATGGAAAAAAGTGACAGATAGTAGTTATAATCTTGATGGTTGCAAACTGTCGGAGGAAGAAACTAATTTGCTAATAAGGCTGGCCGGGGTTCTTTCCATGGATTTCTTACATGAAAAAGGATTCAGTACGGAGGAAGCCCAGATGATCCAGAAATGGATGTATGCTATTTAAAGGGGAGAAATCATGCTTAAGGTGAACCTGGACTATTTTAAAGAAAGCGGAAAGTGGTATGCAGAAGGGTCCTTTGAATCCAATCGGACGGAGCTATATGAGATTTTTGCAGATGTCCAAAATATGTTAGATAAAAACATCCTCCCTGGACTGGCCCCGGGCCACTCCTGTTTCTATGTTATCATCGATGTTCCGGATCACAAAAACAATCACCCGCATATGTGTATTCCTGAAGAGCTTAGGAGGTAGCGATCAACAAGGCCGCTCCGGTTTTTTGGTGAACACCTAGTATGGTAAACAATTCAGTAAAAACAAAAATGGCCCCGAAGGATCCGGGGCCGTTTTTGTTAGAGGTTGAAGAGCGTTTGAAAGAAGAGTTTATATTGGGTGTTGATGTCGATTTCCGGTGCCGTGATTTCGAAGAGAGGTTCCGTGTCCCGATCCGTCCAGAAGGTGATGGCGTCCGTTATTTGTTTTTTAGAGGCGCCGAAAAGAACGAGTGCCCGTCGAAAGAAGAAGGATTCGTAATCGAGAAGTTGAACGTATCCGCCCGAAATGATAAGAGCGAGTTTTTCCGCGTCGTCGTAGAGATCGCGTTTAATAAGGATGGCGAGGTCGATTGCCGCCGTGTCCCGAATTTCTTCCCCGTCGTGTTGGCGGTCGAAGGAGTCGAGATCGTCCCCGACTTTGTTTTTGATGATTTTGTGAGCCGTTGAGTAATTCATTTGGTTTTCCTTTCCGTGTTAAGTTAAAGTTATTATTATATATTGCCATTTCGGTGCCAGAAATTCACTTATAGAAAAATAAATAAATGCAATAAAATCAGATACTTATAAGCGGTTCGACTAGGACTTGAACCCAATTTTCTTTGAAAGGTGACGAATTTCGTCACCAGGTGACGAATTTTGTCATGCTACATAAGTCCCTTAAATCATTGCACTTTTTTAAATAGATTGGATCAAAACTGAAAATCCTTGACAAATTTCGTCACCTCCCCTTAAAAGCAGCGGTCCCGCCTAGGACTAGGAAAGCCCGCAAACCCTTATAAACATTAGATAAAAAATATTTCTTTAAAAAAGTGATGTTTCGGCACATAAATGGCAATAGCTTAAGATCAACTTTAACCCGAACAAGGAGACAAACCATGACAGATCGAATCACCTACCTCGAAGGAAGAATCCTCAACTGGATCGCTTATAACGAAATGAACTCCGGAAACGGAACACGCCCTCACAACGCTGCTGAAACCCAATGTTACTGCTGGGTTGATCAGATGGGCGACGCCATAAATCGGCCGGATAAAGTGGTCACGGGGATTCTGGGAAGCTTGGTCAATAAAGGTTTCATCTCCACTTATCAATGCTCGGCTGCAGAAAAAGCCGCTGGAGATGACGATCTGGTGGGAATGACGGAAAAGGGGTTCGCGGCTTGGGACAAGTGGGAGAAAGAATTGAAGGCCGAGATCGAGGCCGACGAGGCCGCCCGCAGGGCCGAAGAGAAAAATTATTATGTCGGCCAAGCAGAAGCGGTTAAGATCCTTAAGAGCCTCCGGGGCAAAAAATACTACATGTCAATCTCGGTCGCAAACCACGTCATCGATGATCCTAACAAATACTTCCCGGTCGATTCCCATCTTCCGGTCTCCCGAGACTATCTGGTGAAAGAGGCCCTTCATAAAGAAAAAGGTAAGTATGGCCCCTTCCGAATGGTTCTTCAGGGTAAAGCTTATGTTAGAATCCACGTCATGTCCGCAAGTGTCTTCGTCGGCTAATCCTTAAACGGCCCCGGGAGACCGGGGCCAGGAGGAAATAAAGATGGCGAGCTTAAGACAGAAAACATATACCCTTAAAAACGGTGTAAAGGTGACCGTAAAATCGAGACCGAGAACTTCCATGGGAAACTTATCAGGATATTACGTGTGGGTGAACGGGGAGCGTCGGTTCGTTTTTAAACTTGAAAGGGAGCATGCCGAGGTCGTGGCTGTGTGCCGCTGGATCCGTGAGAACTGTCCGGATTTAAGGGAGACAAACTAATGGAAAACATCATCCAGAAACTGAAGAAGATTAAAGCGCTTGCTGATCGGGGATCGACCCACCATGAGAGGGATACGGCCCGGATGATGCTGGAGGAGCTCCTGATTAAATACGATGTGACCATTGAGGAGCTTTCCAGCCCCGAGAAGAAAAAATATCCCTTTAATTTTCACACGGCCACGGAGAAGAAACTCCTTATTCAGATCGTGGCGCATGTCCTGAAAATCAACAGAGTTACATACTGGAAGACCCGGAACACCCGAAGGATTTTGTTCGAAATGACGGCCATTGAAGCGGCCCTGGTCGGGGATTATTGGGCCGTTTATAGAGAACCCCTTAAGAAGGAGATCTCCCGATACATCGACACTTTATACACGGCTTATCTTTCTAAGCATAAGTTATTCGCCCCGCCCACGGACGAGGAATCGGACCCCGATGAAGATTTCGATCATGCTCTGTTTTCTGAAATGGTTCGGGCCATGAAAAATGTCGACCGGCCCGTGAAGAAGATCGAGGGATAACAACCCCGACCAAGCTTTTTGGTGAACGCCTGGTCTGGTGACGAATTTTGTCACCCACTGACAATTTTCGTCACCAGAGCTAAGTCCCCTAAAACATTAGAATATTTAGCGGTGACCGCTTAGAATATCAAAATCCTTGACAAAATTCGTCACCTCCCTACATTTTAATAAATAACGCTTATCTTTTAAAATGCGCATAAGTCCCCATAAACATTAGATAAAAAATTTATTTTTCTTATACTGACTTTTTGGCACTAAAATGGCAATAGTCTAATATCAACTTTAAACCCAGGGCGAAAATAAACGCCCACAAAAACAAGGAGAAAGACCATGACAAAGAAAGACCAAACCAAAACGGCAATCATCAGCTCCCTCAAAGAAACCAATCGCCAGGCTCTCACGGTCAAAGACTTTCAGGAAATTATCCCGGCCGTCTCCGTCGACACCATCCGCGCGGCCCTGAAAGATCTTCTGGCCGAGAAAAAGGTCGATCACATTAAAGTTAAAAAAGGCCCCGTTTCTTACTTTCTGCCGGAAGTTAAATCTTCGAAGAAAGAAAAAAAGGACAAGGCCCCGACGAAGTCGGATCTGGTTCGGGCGATCTTCGAGAAAACCGATTTCGCCACCGTGGAAGAAATCGCCACCATCATCGGCTCGGATCTGAAAAACACTCGGACCCTGGTCTCCATCCTCGCCAATCCTTCTCGCACGAAGAACCCCCTCCCGGTCGAATACGATCGGGAGAATAAGACCTTCAAAAAGGTCTAATAACAACTGGCCGGCTCCGAGGGGTTCGGGGCCGGCCCCTACAAAGGGAAGGAACACACCATGACAAGGGCAATCGTTAAAGCAAACTGGGACCACCCAATCCCACCACAATTTCAACCGCTCTGGGATATTTACACCCAGCCCCCGGTTGAGAAACGCGGATGGATTCAGCTTTGGATCCGGCGTTACACGGTCGGCTCTATTTACGTCGCCCACGCCGCCGGGGAAGTCCTCGGCTACCGCGTGTGGAAAATCATGGATTAGTTCCACCCGCTAAAGAGGGTCGGCTCCTAACGGGGCCGGCCCTTTTTAGTGACGAATTTCGTCACCAGGTGACGAATTTTGTCATGCTCCTTAAACCATTGTAAACATTAACTTTTTCCGTGTAGATTGGGTCAAAAGCCGAAATCCTTGACAAAATTCGTCAAGTCCTCTTATGATCCCAATTAACCCTAGCCCTAGGAAATGCGCGTAAGTCCCCGGAATCATTAGATAAAAATTTTTTTTAAAAATAATTAGCAGATCGGCACGGAATTGGCAATAGTATAATATCAACTTTAAACGATCTTGAAAGGAAAATCAAATGGGCGCAACGGTAATCACGGCAGAAATCAGAACCACCTCGGAAAACAAACTTCGCAAGATCTTCAAGGAAATGCAGGAAGAAGATCGGCAATACTACGGCGACGACCCCTACGGCGCCAACTGGTCAAACGCCGGCCGCCTTCAGGTCGTTCCCTACGCGGCGGCTCCTAAATCCTGGACCAAAAAATCCAAATGGGCAGCCCTCGATTACCTTGAAAATCGCGCCGAGAAATACGGCAACACGCTGGTCATCAAAACTAAAACCTCTTTCCTGATCGCCGCCTGCGTTCCGGAATAAAAAACACAATCCCCCGGGGAGGCCCGGGGGAGAAAGGAAAAATAAGATGAATTACAACGACGTTAAAATATCGGTCACAGGTCTTCAGGGTCAGTTTTTAGGATTTGTCACCCGCACGGCCGGGGGATTCTACCGGGCTTATATCAACATCGGGTGGGGTATCGGACCCTTTTTCTCTAAGGACGCGGCGGTTCAACACGTCTGGGCGGCCTCTAATCCGAGCGAAACGCCCGTTGAAACTTTCGCCCAATATTTTAACCGAGTAAAAAATTCTGGGAGATAAAAATGAAATTCACCGCCACCCAACTAAAAATCGTCCTCCGTGAAAACGGAATTAAAACCTCCACGATCATCGATGAAGCTTACACATCCTTTTTAATTCCGATCCACGGACCGGGAGAACACCGCGCCGCCAAAAAAATGGTTGAGCAGGACATGGGGATCTTTACTTGTCAGGCCCCGTTCAATAATACATTTTTTCGCCCCCGGTGGGAAACATACCAGGCCGCCCGCGATCATAAGTACGCTCACTTCTTTCAACGCTTTTAAACTCCTTAAACCTGGTGACGAATTTCGTCACCAGGTGACAAAAAACGGCATGCTCCGTAAGTCCCCATAAACATTAGAAAAATCTTACTAGATTGGTTCAAAAGCCGAAATCCTTGACAAAATTCGTCACATAGATTTCTCCTTCTAGCGAACCCCTTCCGAATAAAGTGCTATAAGTCCCCTATTTTATTAGATAAAAATTTTTCTTAAAAAAGTAAGCAATCGGCACGGAATTGGCAATAGCTATAAGTAACTTTTAAACGAAGGAGATAAAATGAAAAACGTCAGCTACAAAAAGAAAATCTACCGGGTCATCGAAGAGCAATTCTGCGGAAACAAAAATCTCTACAAATTGGCCAGCAGAACCCAGGACGGCTCCCCCTTCCCGGCTTCTAAATCCGATTGCATCGAGGTCGTCTGGGCAGAGCATATTCATAACGGTCGGTGGGTGACAATCCCGGAATAAAAAAAAAACGATCTTTTTCAAAATAATTATTTACAAACTAAATTTTATACGGTACACATAAGCTAACATAAATCAGATCCTTCACCAAGGGTCAAAACGGGAGGAAAAACCATGACTAAGAAACAGATCCAAATCAACCACATTCTGGCCTATTTCAAAGCTAACCCGGGGAAACGCTTCTCAGTTCAAACCCTGAAGCTTCCCGAAGTTTCCATCGACACTACCCGCGCGGCCCTGAAAGAATTGGTCGCTGATATGCTGGTCGACAAAGTGGTTCGGGGAAAGAACGTTCTTTACAAATCCTCTTCCCATTATCCCCAGTACTTCGACGCCGGCTATGACGGATACCGCGTCGCTCAAACGGACGCCGTCACCTATTATCTGGAAGGACCGGACGGATTCAAAGAGGGTCCTTTCGATCATTGGAATTCGGTCTGCGAGGCTTGTCACAGTCTCCATAAGGTTAAGGATCCGGCCCCGGCCAAAAAAGAATCAACCGCTAAAAAGGGTTGGAAGATGCGGGCCATTCGGCACACCCTTCAGGCCGCCCCCGGATATGTCCCCCGTGAGGCCCTGATGCAGCTGACCGGTTCGACAGCAAGAAACGTTCACATCATGATCTCGATCATCAAAAACCCGGAGCGGACCAAGGACCCCGTGGCCGTGGTTTACAACAAAGCGGAGAGGGCTTACGCGGCCTTCTAAGCCGGCAGCCGGCCGGGGCACGAGCGGTAGGGCCTATTAAGTTAGGAACACATGACTCAGCCCCGGTCGGCACTTCCCGAGAAAGGAGATAAAATGAACTGGGTCACTCTTAATCTGGCGATATTCGACGCAGCCATTTGGCTTTATGTTGCCTCTCTCTTTTTAAGGTAAGAAGAACTTTACCATGACAGGTGTTCACCAAAAAACTGGAGCTGTGAGCTATGAGTGCGAAATGTAAAAAATGCCGAAGGTCCTTTCCGGATCACCTCGTGACAAATGTCAATTACTCCGTAGCAAATCCTATATGCCCACTATGCGCCTTGGCCCTTAGAAATAAGATCCACGGGCTGCCCGAGGGAACCCCCTTCAACGGAACCGTTGCAAATGATATGTGGGAAGAAGCCACGGCGATCATCCGTAGTAAACAGATCTACAATATGGGCGGCCACATGATCAACCCACCTGA
>Ga0180438_10004208_pt1 | contig 20887 bp, 14 predicted proteins | sample SS_ome_12_FD_132455 | JGI IMG/M metagenome (GOLD analysis project Ga0180438, IMG submission 132455) | Hypersaline lake sediment archaeal communities from the Salton Sea, California, USA - SS_3_D_2 metaG | ecosystem: Environmental > Aquatic > Non-marine Saline and Alkaline > Hypersaline >... | reverse complement strand
TCTCTGTAGTCAGGCAGTTGGCAGGGAGATGATAAAAGGAGGCGGTGGCAATATCGTCAATTTTGCCTCAGTCGCAGGGCATACCCCCCAAGTCGGTATTAATGCCTATAGCCCAAGTAAGGCTGTGACTTTTTTGTTGGCAAATTATGTTTATTTCATTGAGTGTCAATGTATTTCTTTTAAAAGGACGGATGGTTCTAAATTGAGATTGAGGTAGTCATAAAATAATAAGTATTTAATTTAGCTAAAAAGAAAGGGTTTCCATCATGCAGGAATTCAAAAATCTATTTTTACCTACAAAAATCGGGAATATCAACATACATAATAAAATAGTCCTCTTGGGATTTTATGGCAATTTTTTCGGTCCTCCAGGCGACCTTAAAGTTCCATTCGGCGCCCCAGGGGAGAGGGCTTGTTCCTTCTTTGGGGCTAGGGCCAAAGGTGGAGTTGGGCTGATGGTAGTATCTGAACATTATGCTACTTGGCCTACAACATTGTCCATATTTGATAAGAATTTTAGGATGCCTCTAGAGAGTGATGAAGGTATACCATATTTTAAAAAGCTTAGTGATACTGTTCATAAGTATGATACGAAAATTATTGGCCAACTAGACACGGGTGCCGGTCCAAGCTTTGACTCGCGCTCGCTGGGTGGAGGCTCTCTACTAGCTGCATCCCCAATATCACGTGTGTCTCACACTCAGGCAAGCTGGGGGGAAGTACCCCATGAGATAGAAATAGATGACATAAAGGAATTAGTTAGACGTTATGCCGCAGCGGTTAGAAGGCTAAAACAGGCTGGCTATGATGGTGTCGAAATTAAGGCAATCTCAGGCCATTTATTGGGTTCATTTATTTCCCCAGCAACGAACAAGCGCACAGATGAATATGGAGGTAGCTTAGATAACCGCCTAAGGTTTGTATATGAGATCATTGATGCTACAAGAGAAGCTATCGGACCAGATCTTGCGCTGGGTATAAGATTTTGCGCAGATGAGTTCATAGATGGTGGGACTACCTTAGATGATGGCGTGGAGATAGCCAAGAAGCTTGAAGCTACTGGAAAGTTGGATTATATATTTGGATGTGCTGACGCATTTAAAGACGGACATATACCCCCCATGTTTTACCCACTAGCACCATGGGCTTACGTAGCAGCTGCGATTAAGGAAGTGGTAAGTCTTCCCGTATTCACTGTCGGCAGAATTAACGACCCAGTGCTTGCAGAGAGGATACTTGCTGATCACCAAGCTGATATGATTGGCATGGTGAGACCCCTTATCTGCGACCCGGAATGGCCGAATAAGGCTAGGGAAGGGAGGCTTGAAGAGATACGAAGATGTATGGCGTGTAGCGATCGTTGCGTTGGGAAGCCCTATGCATTTCAGACTGTGGGTTGCTCTATAAATCCTGAAGCAGGATTTGAGGCGACAAACGCCATTATAACTGCTGAGATAAAGAAGGAGGTAATGGTGGTTGGTGGTGGAGCAGCCGGTCTAGAAACAGCTAGAGTAGCTGCCTTGAGGGGGCATACAGTAAGCCTTTATGAAAAGAATGACGTGCTAGCCAAGGAACTGAGTATAGCCGCCACACCTCCGGGGAGGCAGGACTTTGAAGAAGCAATAAGGTACTATACTTACCAGATGAAACTTCTAAGGGTAGATGTTCATCTGGGAGTAACCGTCACCCCAGAGATGGTTTTTAAGTCAAATCCAGATGCAGTAGTTATAGCTACTGGTGCAGAACCCTATATACCTGATATTCCGGGAGCTGATGCTGATAATATAGTAGAAATGAGACAAATTCTCCTGGATGAAGTTGAAGCAGGACAGAATGTAGTGGTCGCAGACTTAGATTATCATATCTACGGGATGGATACAGCCGACTTTCTGGCTGAGAGGGGAAGGAAAGTTGAATTATTAACTGAAAAAATCTACGCAGGAACCAGGCTTGATTGGCATACCTTACGGACTATTTACACCAGGTTACTTAGTAATGGAGTAGTAATAACTCCTTTAGCTAAGGCCAAGGAGATAAGAGGCACGACTGTCGTTGTTCAGAATGTACTTACGGGTAATGAGAAGCTGATTGAAGGGATTGATACTGTTGTCTTTTGTACACATGGAAAGGCTAATGATACCTTATATCGTGCTTTAAAGGGCAAGGTAAAAGAGTTATACGCAGTTGGTCAGTGTGTATCGCCGCGATGGTTGCCTGACTCAACGGCTGATGGGGCTCGTGCAGCACGGGCAATATAGTTTTTAACACAATGATAGTTGCGTGGGCAAAATATAACATCCGTGTTAATGACGTTGGCTCTGGTCCAATTAAAACAAAGCTAACTGGTGATATGATAACACAGAGGAAAAAAGGAAAGCAAAATCATAGTCTATTCCCTTAATTGGCTTGGAACTGCGAAAGAGATGGCCAAGGCTGTTAGGTAGCTCGACCCTGATGAATCCAGTTATGTTACAGCGCATTCTCTTGTCGTTGAGGGGGTTCACTAAGTACCATTTTTTATTTGACAGGCATGCTTTCAGCAAAATGAAATTTCGCAATCAAGCATCTATAATAGATTGATTGCGGTGAAGAAGGATTTATCGAGATATTATTTTAAAGAAAAAGCCTGTAGGACGTCATATCGTTCTCTATGGAACGATCCTTCTTGTGCAGTTGGAATTTTATAAATATTGTCATATTTGATCAATAGCCAAGATAACATATATGTTAGCTTAATGAAAATGTCCCCTCTAACTGCTGTGTTAAAACGTTCCCATTATGAAAAAGGACATTATAGCAATGAGTCAGAAAGGGCGGCAGAGGTACCATCTCGTGGGAGGCTATACAATGAAACAACTTTTTAGACCATTGACTGTAAAAGGAATGAAACTTTCCAATAGACTGGTGATGCCACCTATGGTCACAAACTTTGCCTCAGAGGAAGGGGCAGTGACAGAAAAGATGATAAAGTATTACACTGAAAGGGCAAAGGGAGGTGTTGGACTTATTATCATTGAAATGAGTTACCCTCACCCAACAGGAAAAGGTTTTTCTTGTATGCTTGGTGTTCACAATGACAAGTTTATTCCAGGATTGAATGAGCTTGTCGAATCGATAAAGGCCTACGGGGCTTGTGTTGCATTGCAAATAGGGCATGCAGGCCGACAAACAAGCCGCGAGATTTGTGAAAATTCTATTATTGCACCCTCTGCTATTCCAGTGAAGGGTACGGTAGAAATCCCCCAGGAAATGTCAATAGAAGAAATCAAACAGATCATTCACGGCTTTGGAGCAGCGGCACTTCGAGCAAAAAGAGCTGGTTTTGATGCGGTGGAGCTACATGGAGCTCATGGATATTTACTCAATCAGTTTCTATCGCCGTATACAAATAAAAGGACAGATAGTTATGGAGGCGACTTTGAAAATAGGCTTATATTTCCTATACAGGTAATTCAGGAAGTAAGATCAGTGGTAGAGGAGAACTATCCTATAATTTTCAGGTTGTGCGCCAATGAATATCTTGAAGGTGCCGAGGGAATAACCCTCGATTTAGCCAAAAAAATTGCCCCAAGGCTTGTTAAAGCCGGCATTGATATCTTACACGTCACAGGTGGAATAGGTGAGACAGGCGATTATTTGGTTCAACCTCTGTATTACAGCCATGCCTACAATGTCTATCTTGCTGAGGGAGTAAAACAGGCGGTTGGCGACATTCCAATTATTGCTGCAGGGAGTATTACTGATCCATACATGGCTGATCAGATTTTGGAGCAAGGAAAGGCAGACTTGATTGCGATGGGTCGGGGGCTTATAGCAGATCCTATGCTCCCCAAAAAAGCCCAAATGCAAAGAGCTCATGAGATCAGACGCTGTATTCGCTGCAATGAGTGTACTGGCCGCCTTAGAAGCGGTTGTCGAATAAATTGCACTGTAAATCCTCTTGTTGGAAGAGAGGAAGAGAGTAAACTGAGACAAGTCATAAAGCCAAGAAAAGTACTTGTGGTGGGAGCCGGCCCAGCGGGTATGGAAGCTGCAAGGTTGCTCTCCTTAAGAGGACATGAAGTCAGCCTTTGTGAGAAAAGCGATTTTTTTGGAGGAATGGTTTGCATAGCCTCTATCCCACTCTGGAAAAAGGATCTGAGCACTTTGATCGATTGGCTCACTTTCCAGCTAGAGCAGAGCAATGTGGCTGTCCATCTCAACGTAGAGGTAACACCTGAATATATAAAAAAGTTTAATCCGGACGTGCTTGTGTTATCAACAGGGTCGACTCCTTTAATACCAAAAATCCCTGGAATAGAATCTGCTATAACAGCTTTGGATGTCATGAAGGGTGCTGCTGTTGGAAATTATGTAGTCGTATGCGGAGGGGGACTTGTAGGTTGTGAAACAGCATGTTATCTTGCTGAGCAGAATAAGCGGGTGACAATTGTGGAGATGCTTGATGAGATTGCCATGGACATGGAAGATAGGAGTAGGATGGCGATAATGAAAAAACTAAAAGAACACAATGTAAATATCATGTGCAATCTACAAGTGGAAAAAATTGTACCGGACAAAGGTATAGTCGGCATTGACGAAAAATGGAACAGAAGAGAGATAACAGGCGACGCAGCAGTACTGGCAATGGGTTTTGATCTAAATAGATCTCTATTCGATTTAGGAGAAAAACCATATGAAGCTCATATCATTGGCGATGCCAAAAAGCCTCGACGCATCATGGACGCAATTGGTGAGGCTAATCATATTGCACGTTTCGAAATATAATCTTTGAAATATAAAATTTGATTTTTAAGTTTCGATCGATTTCAAATTTTGGTTGCCTTTAAAGCTTCAACAGCCTGTAATTTGCTAAGTTTTGTACCTAAATCCGACAGAGGCTGACTCATAGAATTAGGAGGAAGACCCGTGATTCGCTAATGAAATTGTATCGGCGAAAGAGAAAATCGAGCAAATGAGCACGAAGAAATACATTCATTTGTGGGTCTTGAAACATAGAGCATTAATCATCTATGCGAAGTCGATTTTAATCACCTTCAATACGATATCGTTGATCTTTGTAAATTGCTCATTATTGATAGTTTACAACCACCATAGCGGAATCCGGTGCTTTAGAATGTCCCCGAGGTAGTTACCCTTATGAAATCTTTGGTGGGCAACCTACTACTTTGAAAATTAAACGAGCAATTGATCTGAAAACTGTTTTGAGTAAATAATCACAGGCATATGCCTGTGGTCATCAGTGCAATTTTAATAGAGGATTCTTGGAGGGACAATAGCGTTACATATAATGGAGAAGAGTTGTAATAAAACTCAATGAAGACCAAAAGAAAATCTGGAAAATTTTGGAGTCAGAGCTTTTGGATGAATCCGTGGCGGGCCTTGATCATATTGAAAGAATGATTACTTGGTCCAAAAGGTTTGCCATTGAGGTGGGGGCTGATATGGGCGTACTAGTAGGCGGTGCCCGACTATATGATATTGGGGTCGTTATTGACCGAAAAAAAACTACGAGGCGAGAATGGCTAACGTAGCCGAAATCTTGAAAAATGCAGGATTCCCCGAGGAAAAGACATATGCAGCCCTACATGTGGGGAAAGCTCATAGTGGCTATGGAGGACCTGATCAGCAAACCATTGAGGAAAAGGTGGCACAGGATGCATATACCATAGAGTATTTTGGCGCCATCGAGATTACTCGAGCTGTGGTGCGATGACTTAACGAAGGTTCTCTTTTAACTTGTAATTCCTCGTAGCAAGCTACGAGGAATTACAAGTTAAAACCACTTTATCCAACTTTATTAAATTGACCTGAGACTAAGATTTTTATAGCTTCACGGCATTTAATCCCACGTAAGCCAGTTTCTCATCTTCATCAGCCAATAATCCGCTCACACCAATAGCACCTATCACTTGGCCCGCTTCATTTTTAAATACAAGCCCACCTTGAACAGTAGTCATCGCCGGGTCACCCCAGGTAGCGAGTTCCACGTTAAGTTGTTTCATCCGTTCGCTAAAATCACGGGTTGGCCGATTCATCATTATAGATGTGTAAGCCTTGTTGATTGACATCCTGGTGGTCAGCTTAGCATTTGATATACCATTACCATCCATTCTCTCGAAGCAGATGAGGTTACCTGCATCATCGGTCACGGCGACCGCAACGGGTCGTGAAGGATCCTTTGAAGCTTCCTCAATGCAAGCCCTAACAGCTGTTTGCGCCTCTTCCAGTCCTAGGATTTCTTTCTTATACATTTTATTCTCCTTTATTAAGATGAATTTTAAGAAGCAATATTTTAAATAATATCAGTGAATTACAGATTGGCAAAATCGAATTTTTCCATAGAGGGATTAAGTGCACCAGGAAAAGATTCAGGAACTCGAGAGAACTCTTTATGCCACTGGTGAGTTCCTTGATAATAGCGCTCGAGACACTTGGAGAGCCAAACCTTTGATCTATTGAGATCTTTGTAAATACCATATGGAGCTTTTCCAGTAAGATAACGCTTAATTGCCGAAATTATTCTTCATCTGCTCTCGTGTCTTTTGACCTCCTTTTTAGATCAAGGTTCAAACAAAGGAGACGAGAGAGTCAATCTATTAGAATCTGGACTTTGTCAATGCTTGCCCATAAGCTGGTATTGGGTCAGGAATTTTTAGAAATATTAGGATTCCATTCATTGCTGCCAATTGACTGGATATGACTGGTTTACCTATCGCTTTCTACGACATCTTTCGGTTTTATTTCAAAATATTAATTTTTTGTTAACAGCATCTCATGATATGATCAATTTCATATGTTCAATTACAGAGAGGCTATTATTTAGAGTAGATATCTTCTTGAATTTTGGGCTCGATAGCGAATTATAAATCAGCTAAATGCACTTCTTTTTTAAAATTATTTCTTTTGAGAATATAAATCTATTCTTGCCAATTTCCACTTTTTTAGCTAAAAGCATATTTGAAAGCGATAGATATCTTATGTTATTTAGGTGCTCTTTTATAGTAAATAAACCAGTACTGTCAAGCTTTTTATACAAATTTTTTAGATAAAATTGTTATCACCCAATTTTTATAGAATGATAGGTTATTACAAATTTTTCAGAGAGGATTTGACTTCCAGTGTAACTCCATTTTAGGGCAGCTAAGAGCCAGAAGAGTATAGCAGGTGTTTTACCGACATATTCACAGATTTATCTCATATCTGATCATAACTTATCAACCTTCTTTTCAATGAATCTTGCCAAAATTTAAATTTGTTTATTGCCTGTAGCTTGCTACAGGATTATATCTTTTTTCCCTCTCCCTGGGGAGAGGGTTGGGGTGAGGGGATAAAATAATATAAAATCAGCTATGATACCCTGCAGCTTGTTGCAGGGAGATTCATTGGTTTAGAGTTTTAAAGATCCAGAGCTTTCAATGAGAGCCAATTTTTTCGCGGCTTCTTTCAAGATCCTGAATACCACCATAGATCAATATAATTTGTAACGCTTAAGCTTGATATTAATAATATTAAAATCTATAACAGGAAAACTTGAATCCGCAGCGGATATTATGACCTGGTCCAATAACATCTTAGAAACTCATTGAACTTAGAGCTAAGCTCTTTTGGGCTGCCTTCAATTAGATCTGTTTTCTTTTCGGTAATACCGCCTAACATAATTAATTTCATTCGCTCTGCTGCAGAAAGACTACTGTCGGGAGTAAAAATCTTTTTAGGCCTTGGTTTTGGTGTTGATAGAGTAACTACTTTAGTTTTTGATCCTTTTAAACCGACTTCTTCAGAAGATAGATTGAGTGCTTCCAAATTAAATTCCTTTATGTTTTGCTTAAGGCTTGCCATTAAAGATGGTAAACTGGCATACCGCGGCTCATTAAGATCAAGCTCTACAGCCAGTAGCGCTGGGAGTAAGATCTCTACCAGCTTTCTATTCCCTCGTTCAAGCTTGCTTTCGACCATAAGTTTATTGCAATCGGGTAAAACTTTAACTTCTGCCACGCTTGTAATTAATGGTATACCCAGAATATCCGCGATTATACTACCAACCTGTCCATCATCAGTATCAGCAGCCTTTTGCCCACAAAGAATTAAATCGTATTTGAGAGTGCTAATAGCTTTGGCAAGTATCGTTGCTGTAGCAAAGCAATCTGAATTGTAAAAAGAGCTATCCCATAGAAGTATGGCCTCGTCAGCACCTAATGCTAAACAATGTTGCAAAAGCTTTTTGTTTGAAGGGGATGCCATGGATATAAGAGTAATGTGGCTAGGTTTCTGCACCTCTTTTATTTGGACAGCTTCCTCCACAGCCACCATATCATGAGGATTAACGATATAAACTAAATCATCGCTATCAATGCAACCCTTCTTCTCGCTTAACGAAATGATGTTTATATCGGGGATCAGCTTGACACAAACAACTATATTCATCAATTAAGTCTCCCTAGTTGATAGTCTGAGTGTTATCCATACCGGAAGCAGACACCATATCCCCCTCGGGGATAATTCCATTCAATTGCGTCCTTGGGACAGGCTATACGACATGCACCACATTCCATACAAGCTGCACATGAAAATACTACTTTGCCATCCATTAGAACATAATTCTGAACTGGGCAAACATACAAACAGGGTTTTTCATAACAGGTTTCGCATGTCTCAGTATTAACTTTAATATGAGGCTCTATATCAGCATTAAATCTTATTGTAGATATTTTATCTTCTACTACCATAGTAAGGACCGTCCAGCTTGTATTAGATCTTTAGCTAAATGCCACATCGAGATTTTCCCTTTCATTTCTTCTTTCACTAGGCTCATGAATTTTTTTTTGGGATGACCATTAACCTGAAAAATCTTTTTTGCTACTCCACAGAACAGAGATGGGTAGGTTTCATATATACGGGAGTTTGCCAAAAGACTTGGGGTATGACGGAAGGTTTTAAGGTCTTGAAGCACAAAGCTTTCATTAAGCAGATCCTTGTATACAGCTAACGTCTTCTTGGAAAAATCACCTTTTTGACAAGCTATCTTTAATGCCTGCCCAGCGGCAAAACCAGATGCAATAGCGAAATTCATGCCCTCCAAATTAATCCCTGTTGACAATAGAAAGCCAGCAGCATCGCCCACGAGCAATATGCCGTTACCGCAAAGCTTGGGAACCATATTTAGACCACCTTCAGGAATCAGATGCCCAGAATACTCTTTCAGATCAGCGCTACTGATCGCCTGCTCTATGATAGAATTACTTTTAAAATTCTCTAAGATATCAAAAATAGAGATCTTGCTCTCTTGAAGCGAGCTTAATTTAGCTACTATACCGAGCGAGAGACTATTTTTGTTAGTAAACAAAAACGCACCCCCCTCCAGGCCTTGAGTGCAGGCACCAACAAAAGTTTGAGCTATACCCTCATCTCCTGACAGACCAAACCTTTCCTCTATGACTTCAGCAGGAAGAGTCAACAATTCTTTTGCTGCAACTGCAAAGGAAGTGCATGGAAATTTCTTTCTCAGGCCAGCCTTTTTGGCAATAAGGGAATTGACCCCATCAGCAACAATAACAGCATCTGCATAAACTATACCTTCACTTCTACGGGCTTTAATGCCGATAACTTTGTTACTATCCCAAACAAGGTCATCGACTACAGTTTGGGGAATAAGAAAAGCACCGGCTTCTTGTGCTTTTTCTGCATACCATTGGTCAAACTTAGCCCTTAATAGGGTGAATCCATTATAGGGAGGTTGACTAAATTCTTCATCTTTTAAAGAAACAGAGACAGAGGAAGTAGACGTAAGGAAAGTAATAGTGTGCCTTGTTATATATCTCTCAATAGGTGCCTCTTTCCAAAAATCAGGTAAAAGTTGGTTCAAAGCATCACTATAATACATCACGCCCCCAAACATATTCTTTACTCCCGGTTGCTCACCGCGCTCGAAGAGGGCAACTTTTATTCCTTCCTGCGCTAATACTAAGGCTGCTGTAATACCAGCCGGTCCTGCGCCAACGACAATTACATCAAATTTCTCTGGAATCATTACTTGCGCTACCATTTCCAATTGAGGTTAAAGAAAATTCATTCAGTTTGTTGATTATGGCAGGTATAACTTCAAGTACATCTCCTACTATGCTCATATCGGCTAATTTGAAGATTGGTGCGTTACGGTCTTTATTAATGGCAATTATAAGCTTAGAGTCTTTCATCCCGAGAGTATGGTATTGGGACCCTGAGATACCACAAGCAATGTATAAATTAGGGGTTACCGTCATCCCCGTTTGGCCAACTTGTTGTTTACGAGGTAACCATCCTTCGTCAATGACTGGAAGAGATCCTGCCACCACTCCTCCTAAGACTTTGGCTAAATCTTTAAGAAGTTGGAAATTTTCAAAACTACCCATCCCACGGCCACCAGCCACGATAACGTCGGCCTCATCAATCCCAATCTTTTCGGGGTTTGCTTTTATAAAACTTTTTACTGTCCTTATTCGAGGTTCTTTTTGATCGATAGGGAAGGGAAATAGCATCACCTTCGCCTTCCTACCAGAATCTGGTTTTTTCATTGCCATTATACCAGGGCTGATTGTGGCCATTTGAGGTCTAGCGGTAGGGCAAATAATTGTACTACTTATTCTGCCGCCATAAGTAAGTTTAGTCTGCGACAACAATCCTTCCTCATTCAGCGCTAAACTCATACACTCTGAAACTAGACCTGTCTTTAATCGTGCCGCAAGCTTAGGAGCAAGATCCTTGCCCATTAAAGTAGCGCCGCACAAAAGTATTTCCGGATCACTTTCTATAAAAAGCTTACAGAGAGCGTCCACATAAAGTTCCTCAGAATAGTTCGAAACGAGAGCATTATCTAAAAAATGTACTCTGTCTGCACCATAGCTTGCTAGTATTTCAGCTAATTCTCTATGACTATTTCCAACAACTACAACACAGACCTCTGCCTTAAGTCCATCTGCAAGACATCTACCCTCGCTTATTAGCTCAAGGCTAATATCTTCCAATTGTCCTTCTCTTTGTTCTACCAAAATCCAAACGTCTTTCGTCGTAGACATAGATTTCTAACCTGTGAATTTAAATATAATAGCCTTCTAACAATAGCTGCATCGAAGATTGAATCAAGCGACTTTCGTAGTGATACACACTTACATGCCTTTATAGGGTTTTTGCCTTTCTCGTCAAAGAATAATAAACGCTATTGTCAGTCGTCCTATCATAGAAAAAGACAACGCTATCAACTCTTTTAATCTGCCTTTCAGCATTTGTAAGAGTTTTATAAACAACGACAATATTTTCCCAAATCTTCTTGATCCTTTCAAGGGGTGTTAAGACAATTCAATTGCTGAAATCCAATAATGAATATCCTATATAGTGAGATAGTCAAGATTTATTATGATTTAGGCAAATTCTGTTAACAATTTCACCTTTTTTCGATTGCAATATATGCAGTTTGATTTCAATTTTCAAGAAATATTTAAAATTTTTATTGTCAGTAAAAATTAATAGGTTGTTGCTTAAAGCCAATTTACAACGCTATTCTTATCAAGAGGCAATAATAGAAATTATATCAGTGTAAAAAGCTAGAAACCTTTTACGCCAAGGAAAACCATGATGAATTGAACAAGAAGCCACGTGGGAAATGATACGAAGGCGAAGCCTCCTTATTTTCTTTTTTTAACCCTTATGATTTGTCCTTATTAGGCATTGCTCTTTAATATTTTTTCTTTAGCATTTATTATGATTGCAGTAATGTTTTGCAGAGCAACTATGAGGAAGTTTTGAGTTTGGATTTTCCATAATCTGCGACAACGAGCTCTCTTGTATCCGTATCATTTAGATTGATAAAGTATTTCTTTGAAAGGTGGTGACTAGTTTTTATATATCTCTTGCTTGTTGGCTTTTTGTTAAGCACCTAAGTAAACTGTCAATATCTCCATATGAGACTTGATCATCCGGACATTTATCACAAAAAGTATAAAACTGGATGCCCCACACTTGGTGATAAACCAACTTATTTTTAGGAAAGATTCACTTGAATAACAAATAAGCTATAAAGTTGTCACCACGCCCTCAAATAACAGATCCTGAATTCAACTCATAAGTGCAACACGACAAAGTAGGTAAGGATGCGAGGTAACTGCGGTATACTACCCATCCTAAAACCGCTACGTAAAAGAAGCGCTTATGGGTCAATACACACAGGTAACTCAGTAGAAAAGATACCACATATACACATTTATGAAAGCACATTTTTCAAAAACAAACATTGCCTCTGAAATTGGGGTTCACACATCCACATAAAACAGGGAAATGAAAAGGCGCCAAGGAAAAAAGGCTCCCGTCCGGAGCAGATCTGTGGTTTTGTGCCACGAACACATAACGTCTGGGTTAGGCTGAAACTGTCTCCCACTATGTACTTGACGATAAAGCCAGAGGAGGTACCTTATACCGCCACGTGAGACACGCCCATAAAAAATACAGAGAACGCTCCGATTCCCATGATCATCGCGGTCAGATACAAGGTCGTGTCAATATGGATGAACGACCGGCTATTGTAAATACCAAAAAACGGATCGGTGAGTGGGAGATCGGCACCATCATGGGGAAACGGCACAAAAGAGCATTGCTCAGCCTAGTTGAGAGGAAAACTCAATTCACCCTTATCAGAAAACTTGAAAAGAGACAGGCTGATCTAGTGGCTGAGGCCGCGATCGATCTCTTGAACCCCTATGAGGAAACGGTGTGTACCATCCCGATAATAGCCAGACTCACCATGAATATATCAAAGAGCATGTAAAAACCACAGTTTACTTCGCCCATCCCTATCATGCATGGGAGCGTGGGCCCTGTGAACATACCAATGCTCTTATTTGACACTACTTCCCGAAAGGAAGAGCTTTGAAACAATCACCGATAAACATGTCTATGTTGCAATGAATCGCCTCAACAATAGACCAAGAAAAACTCTTGGATATAAGACACCAAATGAAGTATTCTTTCAGGCAGTCATGAAACAGGCTGCATGACCTTACATGTTGTACTTATGAGTTGAATTAAAGAGATGCACAAACAACCATGATAAGGATTATTCGAGAGAATTAAGATGAGTCTATGCGAATCTTAGATGGAGGATACTTTTATGGGAACGTTAGAAATATTTAGTAAGGCTGTTGAAACATGTGTCTGCCCCGAAACTTACCCAGTGGCAATCAAGGTTATAAAGAACAAACGTGAGATACCGGAAGGTATTCAAACAGTGCAAAGCCAGCTTGGCGTAACGATGGCATTATGCCAAGGCTGGGGCAAAGCCAGATTCAATGGGGAGTCCTTGGCAATGTTAAAGGAAGATATTTCCTGCCCAATTGCTCTTTTTACCCTGGGACTGGCAGACCCACCCAAGGAGTGGAATGAGGGCAGTCTATATCTTGATTGGTACACACCGAAACAACAAGCAGCAGAGAATATAGCAGGCGCTATGCATAAGCTTCCCAGGGGAGAACATATTGGCGTGATAATGGCCCCGATACATAACTGCTGTTTTGAGCCGGATATAGTGATAGTGTATTGTACCCCACCTCAACTAATGTTTCTTATTTCAGCATCTCTGTATAAAGGTGGAGGTCGATTTGAGAACTCAATTTTTCCGCCAGGTGTTTGCACTGACATAATTGCACCCGTAATTCAATCAGGAAACTGCCGGTTTGGTATACCTTGTTTTGGAGATCGGAAATATGAATTCACTGCAAAGGATGAGCTTGTCTTTTCAGTACCATTTGCGAGGTTAGAAGAAATCGCAGAGGGGCTCAAATTTTTCCATGAGCATGGGCACTCATTTCCCTTGCCGAAACCTCTTGATCATGCCAGCGCACAACTCGATAAGTACAAGGAATTGCGAGCAATACTATAAGAAACATCCTGCAATGCCTCCTCTTTGGAATGTCCCAGTGTGTTATGGAAGAACACATCCTTGGTGATAAAACTTTTTTTCTCAATATACTTGTGGCATTATGGACTAAGTTTTGACTATGATGAAGGGGATTTTAGAATGAAACCTTATAGAAATCTATTTAAGCATGGCCGGATAGGAAATTTAGAACTTAAGATCAGATTTGTCATGCCTCCCATGGTAACTCATTTGTCCAAGAACGAAGGAGTGACGCCACAACTGATTCGTTACTGTGTCGAGCGTGCAAAAAGTGGCGCATGACTAATTTTTGTCGAATCGGCTTGCACATCCCCTAAAAGGAAGCGCGGAAGATTAGACATTTATGATGATGCTCTTCCCCCTGGATTGAAAAGCCTAACTAAGGATATCCACGATGCAGATTCCAAAGTAGCTGTAGAGATAAATATTAGTAGAGGAAGGTTAGATAATATTGGTCCAGTTTCTGCGTCTAATGCGCCCCTCCCACTGACTAAAGTTAGACCTCAGGTCCTTTCTATAGAAGAAATAGAACAAATGGTGCAAGAATTTAGAAAGGCTATAAGGAGGGCGAGGGTAGAAGAGTTTTTTGAAGTATTGGTTTTTTGAAAAACATAAGGAGATCAAAATGATAGACAAAAATATTGACCTGTCAGGGAAGGTGGCATTGGTGACCGGAGGGAGCAGAGGCCTTGGTAAAGATATTGCTTTAGAAATGGCTCAAAAGGGTGCAGAGGTTGCCATTTGTGGAAGAAAAAAGGAAAATTTGGATACGGCTGTAGAGGAATTCCAGACACGTGGTCTGGATCTAATGGCTGTGTGTGCCAACATAGGCAAATCAGACCAGGTAAAGATACTCATACAGGCTACAGAGGACAAGTTTGGACGGTTGGATATCCTTATAAATAATGTCGGCATGAATATCTTAACTCCTTCTGTGGTAGAAACTGACGAGGGATTATGGGATAAGATTCTTGAGTCAAATTTAAAGGGCCCTTTTCTTGTCAGTAGCCATGCAGTTGCGCTCATGAAAGGCTCAGGAGGCGGCAAGATCATCAACATCTCCTCCACTGCAGCCCGCAGGGCGAGTCGGGGCATGGGGATATACTGTGTGGCCAAGGCTGGAGTTGAGATGTTGACCAGGGTTTTGGCAGTTGAGCTGGCTTCAGAACAGATAAATGTAAATGCAGTTGCTCCAGGCATGATAAGAACCAGATTCAGCCAACCTTTTTGGAGTGACGAAAGTCTATTAAAGGAGGTTGTACGAGGAATTCCTATGGGTAGAATTGCAGAAACAGGTGATGTGGTAGGTGCTGTTATGTTTCTCGCCTCAGAACTTTCTGATTTTATCACAGGAGAGGTTATTACCGTGGATGGGGGATCAATGGCTTAATTTTATACGTGAAATTGACCTTGCCCATTGATTGAATAATCTGCAGGCCTTACACTTTGCGCCCCTGCAATGCGTAGTATAGAAATTTTTTTTCAGCAGTTTTATAATCTTTCTTAGAGTAATATCTCAGGTTTTCTGGAATTCGAAATATTTTCTTATACTTCCGTACAAGTAGCTGTATACCGATGCTTTGTTTTACATCTTTTTTCATGAGTATCGAGAATGCATTGGTTGGCAGGTAAAGTCCAGCTTACCTGAGTATGGTTTCTTTCCCTAAAAAGTGCCGAAATATAGAACGCTCATAAATTCGGCACAGAAACATAGCTGTGCTTTTTGCAATTCCTATATCCCGTAGGCGGCAATAGATATGCAAAGGATTCATGTAATGCTTGATGCCTGCTCCCATAATACACATTCACACCTTATCAGTTTACGTTACAAGAGACTTAGGCTTGCCGCAGACGATTCAGGCCACCTAATGTAGTGCTTTCCAAGATGCTGTTATTAATGCAGGTGTAAATACTTTCATTCTGTATTGTATGAAGATGCCCTGCAAAAAAGATGCACACACATCCGAGAAGTCTTTTAAGTGCCACCTCAAACTCCCTTTATTACAATATAACCTTTGGAGGCCTTTGGCCATCACGTGGTTTATTATTTCGGTGTTGAAGTTGGGTGGCACTTAATACGCACTTACATTCACTAATATGCTAAAATCATGCCACATTGTTAGGTTAAAAAAATTGTATTAAATTTCATATAGTTAGCTGAAAATTGACGAAAACCATTTGTAAAAATGGTAAATAATTACCAGTTAATAGGAAATATATTACCACTTTATTTGTAAATTTTTCACATTTTTAAAGTTGAAAGTAGGAGTAAAAACAAAAAATGGTCGACATTTCCTAATTTTTATGTTTAAAGTTTCTATAGTCTCAAAAACCCATTTTCTATAATGTTATAAAGGAGGCATAATGCACAAAGATGTAACTTCTCCATTCTCACACTTAGCGCACATAGGTATAGTAGTAAAAGATTTAGAAAATGTTACTAAACAGCTTTCTGCTTTAGGTATAGGTCCTTTTCAACCATATCATAACGAATTAGACGTTGTTCCGCCTGTTAAAAGAAGATTACGCGGTAAGCCAACAGAATGTGAATTAAAGATCATCGGTGTTAAGTTCGGGGATGTAGTACTTGAATTTATTCAACCTGCCGGAGATTGCATACACAGCGAATTTCTCGAAAGTGGACAGGAAGGACTTCATCATCTCGGTTTTTTTGTTGACGACCTTGACAAAGAGGTTATTAAATTAGCTGAAAAAGGCCTTACCCCAGTTATGGATGGAAGCATGGCAAAGGGTAATTTCTTTGCTTATTACCAGCCGAAAGAAACTGGTAGTATTATAATGGAATTAGTTCAAAACCCTGCAACGAGACCCTTAAAAGAGCAAAAATAAGGAGAATACTAATGAAAATTGAAAAAATAGCTCATGTGCACATTGTTGTAAAAGATATAGAAAAAGCAGCCCATACTTTTTCAGACTTATTGGGAGTTAGATTCACAGGTCCATTACAAGGCGCTTCACCTATGGTAGCCGCATTTGACGATAGGCTAGGTTTGGAGTTACAACAACCAACTTCTGATGAAGGCTACATAGCCAATATATTAGCTGAACGGGGGGAAGGTATAAGTGCTATCGGGATTAAAGTGACTGATATTGATAAAGCCATTAAGGAACTGGAAAGTAAAGGTGTCCTATTTCTTAACAAAGGCGAGAAGAATAACTTAAAGTACGCAGTAACTGATCCTAAATATACTCACGGCGTAGCATTGGAATTACTTGAGTACCAAGGGGTACAGGATGCACCCTTTGCTCTAGCCGGCAAAACCGCTGAATTGCCGTGGATGTAAAATAAAAGTGAAGGGAAAACTATTAAAAAAATACCTAATTATCGGGTGTTAATTCTACTTCCAATAACTATTCGAGAACCGTGAGTACTACTTCTTCTTCTTGTAACTGTATGATTTTATCAATTTCATTGCGCAGAGCCGGATAATCCCCAACTGGAATGCGTTCACAAAAGGTCGAAAACGATTGCCTCATCTTTACACTCCCCTTTTTTGTGAAAAAGCTGCGTCTGAGTGAAAGACAATGAGTCCTGACCTCTTTAGAATCAGGCGTCTGCTTTAATTCGATTCCTTTCGGGAAGATAAAATCTATCTCAAGTTGTTGAGTGCTCGGTACACCAAGCACAAGAGGCTGGTTTCGTTTTGCAAGGGAGAAGAGATTTTTTGGGTGCCAATCTTTTGGTATTTTAAACCGCAGTTCCTTTCTTTCACGACGAACAAATGTTGGCGCATCAAAACTAATTTTAATCTTTGCAGGACGCGTGACATCAACTACCTCGATTGTTTGATAATTAATCATTTTTGCCCCTGGTATGAAGTTGCTAAGAATGCGTTGCAGGAATTGAGTGAAATTTTCTTTATTTCGGGCGATCCTGCGAATTACTGCTCCGTTACGGCCCTCGGCGGTAATTACAACTTCAGCATTACAGTTCCCGTTTTTCACAATATTCATCACGAGCTGCTTTTTCAAATAATCTATTTCTGCTGCCTGATAGGGAACCTGCTTCCACGCATACCCACCTTTTAAATCCAAGACAAACGCCCACGTACCCTGATTATCCTGTCGTAAATGACCGACATCCAGTGCATCGACTGTAGGATCGAAAAATCGCCCCTTTTCAAGGCCCGGTTGGGGTGGGATATATACGATGACGTGATTAAATTGCTGCATCGGCACTTCTTGCCTTATTTGACCAAAATGGCGAGAGCGTATAAGTGCGAATTGGGCCTCAATTCCTCCAAGTCGTGCGAGTGTAATAAATAATACTGCCTTGTCTTTACAATCTCCATATCGGCGTGCAAGTACAACCGGTGCTGCATGGGGCTTTACCCCTGTAATAATATGTTCATAGTCTTTCTGGTAGCGGATTTCGGTCATTAGGTATGCTTGTATACGCTGCAGTTTTTCAACTGACGTATCGGCACCTTTAAAAAGTGTATTTGCCAATTGGACGATTTCTGGACTCTCACGGAAAACGTTTTGTAAAAGGGCTTCTTCCCATTTATGAAAGAGGTCCCAGGTAGGAACTGTACTGATTTTTAGTACCCACGCGATGTCGCTGATATGAGGTGATCTGCTTTCAGGTATAAGTACCGGAGTTTCAGAAGTACTCCATGCTATACGGATAAGATTTTCCTTTTTCTGTGTCTGCCTTTTGATGTTTCCCCGGAAAAATTCTAATATTTTTATATCTTCAGGTGTCCATAGAACAAATCGTGAATTGAATATTTGAGTCTTGTATTGTTGAAACCACCAGGTATTTGCATAATATTGTACAAGGTATTTGTTTGGAGGGGCGTCATGGCGAAATTGAACAACCACTGTTGAACCGATTTTCATTTTTCTGAACCGGATTGTCTGCTCCCGGATAGAAGAAGCCTCGACTCTTTTCCCCTCTGGGTCAACCGAATAGGCTTGCAATATTCTGGAGCGACCACTTTTGGGAAGGGTATATTTAGTCATTTGATCACGCCCGGACTTGTTTAAGATATGAGTGACGGCGGTAATTACATTAACACTACTTCCATCTCTTTTCAGTTCAGTTACCATGTCATCAAGCAATAGTGCTGTGTCTGCGCCGCTGTGAAACCGAATATTACTACGGGAGGCCACTGCCTTTGTAATAGTCTTTTGATCGGGGACATCTTTTGCCCAGGGGCCTGAAACCGGGGGCGCGATAAAATCCAGACGGTTTGCCAACCGTTCATTGTCTGGATCCCGATCAAGGGCTTTTTGCCAGAAGCGTATGGCTTTGTCTCGGTCTCCATTTAGGTAAGCCTGCTCGGCATATAGATGGTATCCGTCAGGTGCAGTAGGTGCCATTTCGATGAGTGTGAGAAATGCCTTTTCAGCTCCATGGCGATCATTAGATTGGCGCCGAATTTCTCCCAGCCGCCACCATGAAGATCTGAGGTGGGGCCATGCACTGGTGAGTTGTTGTGCATAATGCTCAGCTACCGTGTAATCCTGTTTACCGCGAGAGATTCTAAACATTGACTGCAATACCAGACTGTCATTGGGGAAATGAGAAAGTAGTTGGCGATAAATGGCTTCTGTAGATTTCTGATAGCCGAGACTTTCAAGTGCATTGGCCAGCTGCACTTGTACATATGGCCAATCCGGCCATTGTCCTGCCATTACCTTCAAGGCATTCAGAGTATCTTCTTTCCATTTCCCTTGTCTGTAAATGCTTACAAGATTTTTCCAAGCGGTTGGGCGGTTTGGGTGAGTGGTAGTTGTAGTAAAGAGCAGTTTTCGTGCTTTTTGGGTAAGATTGTTCTGATGCCAGAAACGTGCTTGTTTATTGGAAATCTGAATGAGCTGGTCTCCAGCCTCTTGAACAAGTGCCCCGAGCAAGTCAGCGGTGCGGCCGCGCTCGGCATTATCCCACAATGCAAAGGCTAATAGAAAGCGTCCCGAAAGGCTTGTCGGAAATGTGTTGATAAAAGTTTCGGCCAACTTCACTGCCGAGATTTTCAGGCCTAATAATCTCGCAGACCTGATCAATAAAAATTGTCTGCGAATTTCATTGTGAATTTTGGAGGTAAATCGAGCCGGTAATATATCATGTGTCAATGGCCTCATCATTTTTACTGTATCGGTTGGACAAGGTGTGTCAGCAGGAAGGACTTTCAACATATGTGGGTCAACAGGCATTCCCTCTGGTCCGGTTATGCGTGCACGTAGTTGCCAGCTACCTTTATCCTGAGCACTTTTAATGAGGATACGGTTTGCCCCAGAGCGAAGTATAACAGGAATGACAATTCCATCAAATGCCCACTCGCTAATATGACGGTTTTCAAAAACTAGGATGTTGTTTACCCAGACCTTTATGGCATCGGTTGAAGACAGGCGAAGCTCATACGGCGCCTTTTTTATTACATGTATGACCGATGCCAGATAACCAACAGCCCAGACATTTGGATGCAGGAGCTCTTTTAAATTTATTGAGTTGGTTGAGAGAGCCGTTGGATACTGTGTCCGCCATCCGATCTCGACCAGTTGCCCTTTATAGGTTTTATTCATATCAATTTCTTGTTCCGGTGGATAGGAGATATCAAAGCCTTTGTTCTGATCGTTATCCCATGTCCCGATCAACGAGAGAGGGATATTCCAACCGATCGAGGCAGTTGTTTTTTCCATGCGTTTCACCTCACCGCGTACGAATAGGGAAATTCTCAAGAGATAGGTTGCCAGGGCCTTTACCTCTTGATCAGGATGTTGTTGCAGGGCCTCGCAGAGTTGCTCCATTCTCATTCGTTCTTTGAGAGTCAAGGACATTTTGGAAAGCAAGTGAAGATGCAAGAGCGGCGTATCATTGTCTGGATCAAGCAGGGAAGCAAAAAGGTGTGTAAATCGATCTGAACGTCGATCTTCCAGATATGCAAGATTGGCCGCGATTTCATGGTAGAGAGCTGTATCTGGACCGGCTTTTCGGGC
>Ga0180438_10004206_pt1 | contig 20889 bp, 15 predicted proteins | sample SS_ome_12_FD_132455 | JGI IMG/M metagenome (GOLD analysis project Ga0180438, IMG submission 132455) | Hypersaline lake sediment archaeal communities from the Salton Sea, California, USA - SS_3_D_2 metaG | ecosystem: Environmental > Aquatic > Non-marine Saline and Alkaline > Hypersaline >... | reverse complement strand
CGCTCTCCCAGGTGTACAGCATCGCCACCTTCTACAAGGCGTTCTCCCTCGAACCCCGCGGCCGGCACCTGGTGAACGTGTGTATGGGAACGGCCTGCCATGTCCGCGGGGGCGTTCAGATTCTGGAGAAACTGGAACGGGAGACGGGAATCCACGCCGGCGAGACGACGGCCGACCGGCGGTTCTCCCTGGAGGCCGTTCGCTGCCTGGGCTGTTGCGGTCTGGCGCCGGTGGTCATGATCGACGGGAACTTCCACGGCAAGCTGACCCAGAAGGACCTCGACCGGCTGCTGGATCAATACCCCTAGGAGTGCTTTCGTTGAAGACCTACCGCACTCACCTGCTGCTCTGCGCCGGGACCGGTTGCGTGTCCAACCACTCCTTCGAGATCAAGCGCGCGCTGGAGGAGGAGCTCGCCCGGCACAACCTGACCGACGAAATCGCGGTCGTGGCGACCGGGTGCAACGGTTTCTGCGAGCGCGGACCTGTCATGCTCGTGGAGCCGGACGGCATCTTCTACCAGCAGCTCAAGGTCGAGGACATCCCCCACCTGGTCGAGGAGCATTTTCTCAAGGGGCGGCCGGTCGAGAAGCTGATGTACACGGAGAAGAGGGGCGCGCCTCCCGTCTCCAGGATGAACGACATCGAGTTCTTCAGGCACCAGATCCTCGTGGCCCTGCGAAACCGGGGCCGGATCGACCCGGAGAAGATCGAGGAGTACATCGCCCACGACGGGTACCTCTCCCTGGCCAAAGTCCTTAAGGAGATGACACCCGAGGAGGTCATCTCCGAGATCAAGACCTCCGGGCTCCGGGGGCGGGGCGGCGCCGGATTCCCCACGGGGATGAAGTGGGAGTTCTGCCGTCGCTCGCCGGGGGACGAGAAGTACGTCGTCTGCAACGCCGACGAGGGCGATCCCGGCGCCTTCATGGACCGGAGCATCCTCGAGGCCGATCCCCACGCCGTCCTGGAAGGCATGACCATCGGCGCCTACGCCATCGGCGCCCGACAGGGGTTCATCTACGTCCGCGACGAGTACCCGCTCGCCGTGGAACGAATCAAGTTGGCCATCCAGGCGGCCGAAGACCTCGGCCTTCTGGGCGAGGCCATCCTGGGCACGGGGTTCAGTTTTTCCGTCCAGGTGGTGCGGGGCGGCGGCGCCTTCGTGTGCGGCGAGGAGACCGCGCTGATGGCCTCGATCGAAGGCAGGATGGGTCGTCCCAGGCCCCGTCCCCCGTTTCCGGCCGAGTCGGGCCTCTGGGGGCAACCGACCAACATCAACAACGTCGAGACCTGGGCCAATGTCCCCATTATCCTCGCCCGAGGGGGGCTGTGGTACGCCTCGATCGGCACCCCCTCCAGCAAGGGCACCAAAGTGTTCTCCCTGGTCGGCAAGGTGGCCAACACGGGCCTGGTCGAGGTGCCGATGGGGATCAAGCTCCGCGAGATCATCTTCGACATCGGCGGGGGCGTCCCCGGGGGCAAGAAGTTCAAGGCGGTCCAGACCGGGGGCCCGTCGGGCGGGTGCATCCCGGAGTCGCTCCTGGACCTCCAGGTGGACTACGAGCAGCTGGCCGAGGCCGGCGCGATCATGGGGTCGGGCGGCCTGATCGTGATGGACGAGGACACCTGCATGGTGGACGTCGCCCGCTACTTCGTCTCCTTCCTCGAGGACGAGTCCTGCGGGAAATGCCTCCCGTGCCGGGAGGGCCTCCAGCGGATGCACGAGATCCTGGACGACATCACCGAGGGCCGCGGCACGCCCGGCCACCTGGATCTTCTGGAGCGCCTGGCGGGTGCGGTGAAGAAGGCCTCCCTCTGCGGGCTGGGCGCGACGGCCCCCAACCCGGTCCTGACCACCCTCAGGTACTTCAAGGATGAGTACGAGGCCCACATCCACGAGGGACGGTGTCCCGCGGCGGTGTGCAAGGCCCTGATTCGCTTCGCGATCGACGAGGAAAAGTGCACGGGTTGCACGGCGTGCGTGCGCGTATGCCCCTCGGACTGCATCACGGGCGAGAAGAAGCAGCCCCACGTGATCGACCAGGAGCGGTGCATCAAGTGCGGCGCCTGCATCGAGGTGTGCAAGTTCGACGCGGTGCGAAAGGCCTAGAGGACGTGCGATGGGTGTACGACTGACAATCGACGGCAGGCCGGTCGAGGTGCCGGAGGGGACCACGATTCTGGAGGCGGCCCAGACGCTGGGGATCGAAATCCCGACCCTCTGCTACCACGAGGCCCTCGAACCCTACGGCGCGTGCCGCCTGTGTCTCGTGGAGGTGCGGGCCGGTTCGGCTCGCGGGGCCACACAGGTTGCGTCCTGCGTGTTCCCGGCCCGGGAGAACCTCGAGGTGACCACAGACTCGCCCGAAATCACCGAGGTCCGCAGGGTGCTTCTCGAGCTGCTCCTGGCCCGCTGTCCCGAGTCCCCGCAGATCCGCAGGTTGGCCGAGGAATTCGGCGTGCGCGAGACGCCGTTCCAGCTCCGCGACGAGGCGTGCATCCTCTGCGGTCTCTGCGTGCGAGCCTGTGCGGAGGTGGTGGGGGCGCGCGCCATCGACTTTTCGTTCCGCGGCCGCGCGCTCGAGGTCAAGCCCCCGCTCAAGGTGCCTTCCGTCTCGTGCATCGCGTGCGGCACGTGCACGACCGTGTGCCCGACCGACGCCGTCCGGCTGGACGAGATCGCCCGCACGGCCCACCGTCACCGCATCGGCGAACACGCTCCCGGAGAGCGCTGCCGGGTCTGCGCGGCGTACCCCGCCAGCCCGGAGTTCCCCGCGAGCTACGAGGATTGGTTCGAGCCCGGTGGGTCGAACTCCTAGCCCGCTGGGCCGGACTGGCCAGACGCGCACACACCGCTCCGCGTCGAGGAGGAACCGTGAACCCGGAAAGCCCGGCTCCGGCGATGCTGGAATCCGTGGGCGTGACCAAGGACTACGGGACTCTGCGGGCTCTCTCCGACGTGGACCTCGAGATTCGCCAGTACGAGATTTTCGGCCTTCTGGGTCCGAACGGCGCCGGCAAGACAACCTTCATCAGCATCGCCACGACTTTCCTCAAACCCACCCGCGGCACCCTTCGGATCGCGGGCTTCGACGTCCTGGAGGATACGCCTCGCGTCAAGGAAATCCTGGGCGTCGTCCCTCAGGAGATCTCCCTGTACGAATCGCTGAGCGGCGAGGAGAACCTGGCCTTCTTCGGCGGTCTCTACGGTCTTCGCGGCAAGATGCTCCGCGACCGCGTCCGCGAGGTCTTGGCCCTTCTCGGCCTTGAGGAGCGCGGGCGGGACCTGGTGTCCAAGTACTCGGGCGGCATGAAGCGCCGAATCAACATCGGCGCCGGCATCCTCCATCGGCCCCGGCTGATCCTGATGGATGAGCCCACCGTGGGCGTCGACCCTCAGTCCCGCCACCACATTTTCTCGGTGATCGAGGATCTCAGGACCGGGGGCGCCACCATCCTCTACACGACCCACTACATGGACGAGGCCGAGAGGCTGTGCGACCGGATCGCCATCATCGACCACGGCAGCGTGATCGCCTGCGGGACCCACCGGGAACTCGTGGCCGTCATAGGGGAGGAGTCGGTCCTGGAGGTCGCCTTCAAGGGGCCGGTCGACCGGGGAACAATGGAGGCGGCCTTCCCCGAGGCCGACGTTCGTGAGGACCGGATGCTGGTGCGCACGATGGACCCGGCGGCCATCCTGCCGGGCATGATTGCAGGTCTCTCCGGGGTGGGGGTGGACCTGGCGGGCATCCACGTCCTCGAGCCCGATCTCGAAACCGTCTTCCTCCACCTGACGGGCCATCGGCTGAGAGACGGGGGGGCAGAATCGTGACGTTCCACCTGATCGCCCGGGACCTGCGCATCCTGTTCAAGGACCGGGGCGCCGTCGTGCTGGGCCTCCTCGTTCCCGTCGTGCTGTTCACCGTCTTCGTGTTGATTTTCGGGGGGATGTCGTCCTCGGCCGAGGACATGGACCCCATCCGGCTCGTCGTGGTGGATGAAGACGGGAGTTCGCATTCGAAGCGTCTGGTCTCCCTGTTGGATCAGATGGATGCCGTGAGAGTCTACACCGATCACAGCGTCGACGGGTCCGAGGAACGGGTTCCCTACACGCGACAGAGCGCCCGGGACGCCGTCGCCGAGGGGAGGATCTCGACGGCGCTCGTGATCCCCGAGGGTTTGGCCGAACACGTGGAGGAGAACCTGTTCGCCGAAACGGACTCGATCCCGCCGATCACGATCTTCTACGACGCCTCCGTACCGCTGGAGTCCCAGGTGGTCCGAGGGCTGCTGCAGCAGGTCCTCTTCATGAGCCTGAGCGACGTGTGGGCGCTCGACGGCATCGAGATCATGGCCCGCGAGCTGAACCTGGACCCGGAGACCTCCAACCAGATGACGTCCTGGATGAACGAGGTGTTCGACGAGATCGAGGCTCTCCAGGCCGAGGCCGACTCCGGCGAGGCGACACCCGATTCCGCAGCCGCCGGGCCGGTCTTCGAGTCGCCCATCCCCGTCGAGACGGTGGACGTGCTGGGGGAGACCAAGAAGAACCCCGTTGCGGCCATGACGGCCGCGCAGGTCGTGGTCATGTTCCTCCTGTTCTCCGTGATGCACTCGGCCGGCGCCATCCTGGCCGAGCAGGAGGCCGGCACGCTCCCGCGCCTCTTGGTCTCTCCGATGACCGACTGGCACTTCCTGCTGGGGAAGGTGGGGTCGACCTCGATCTTCGGGTTCATCCAGATCCTGGTAATGTTCGTCTACGGATGGATCGTGTTCTCGGTCGATCTGCTTCGGGATTTCCCCGCGGTTCTCCTCATGACCGCCGTGTGCGCCGCGTCGGCCACGGCGCTCGGCCTCCTCATCGCCAGCCTCTGCAGGAACCACAAGCAGATCGACTCGGTCTCCACGCTGGTCGTTCTCTCGATGTCCGCCGTCGGAGGGTCGATGGTCCCCCGGTTCCTGATGCCCAAGTGGATGCAGGACATCGGGCTGGTGTCCTTCAACGCGTGGGCCATCGACGGCTACTACAAGATCTTCTGGCGAGAGATGGGGGTCGTGGACATCCTGCCCCAGGTGGGCGTGCTCTTGGCGGCCGGCCTGGTCTTCTTCTTGATCGCCTCGAGTCTCTTCCGCAAGCGGTTCCACGCCTAGCCCGCAAAGTCCGAACGAGGCTAGCCCGGACTGTGCACAAGGGGTAGTGGAAGAATGCCCCTGTGTCGAGGGCCGACCGCTGAGGACGGCCCGTGGGGGCATCACCGACCGTCCTGAACAGCTCGTGCACCGCGAAGACGGCTTGTTCAACAGCCCCAGATACTCGGTCTTGGGCGGCGTGGTGTCTCGGGGGATGAGATCCTATCGGTACCTGATTGAGAAAGTGGATAGTGGAAAGTAGACCGCATTGGACCAGGATGTGGTTACTCCTATGGAGCCCTTTTCCGGGCTCCAATGCTCTAATCCCTAATGTCCAATGCTCTGCCTGGATTCTGCGTGAACGACATTCGGCGTTCACGCAGAATCCAGGCTAGAGTTCCTCGTCGGGAAGCAGGAGATACTCGGCGGGGACTTCGGAGACGAGGTAGATCTCGCCCGGCCTGAAGAACTCCAGGCCGTCGCGCGCGGCCCTCCCGGCGGCCACGTGGATGATGGCCGGGCTGGCCTCCCGGCGGCGTCCCACCTGCCGGGCTTCCTCCTCGGTGGCGCTCAGGTGCACGTACAGGCGACCCATGGGTTTGAGCCCGCTCTCCATGATCTCCCTCACCATGCGCCAGGCCGTGCCGTGGAAGAGAACCTCGGGGGGTACGACTCCGGGAAGGCGGAGATCGACGCCCACCGAGTGGCCGTAGAGGGCTCGGATCCGATCGCCCCGGACCTCGAACCGGTGCTTGGGAGACTCCTCTACCACGGTGAGGATGTCGGCCACCGAGATGCCGAGACCCTTGGCGACCGCGCCCACGTCGGTGAACCCTTCGGAATCCAGCTCGACGTCGAACTGTTCGGGGTTGTGCCTGAGTACGTAGGAAAGACGACGCGAGATCCGAACCTGTAGATTCTCGTCCACGGCCTCACCTTCCCGCTTCTGGTTTCGGGTTCTGGATCTCGGACGCCGACCGCTCGTCCCGCGGGCGCCTGAAGGGCCCCAGGACCGAGAAGGCCGCCAGGTTCCACACCAGGCTCAGGTACGAGACCTCTCCTCGGGCCACCTCGGCCCAGGGACGCTCGCCGAAGCCCGAGCGGACGAACTTGCCGACCCATTCCCCTCTGCCCCGGTAGGCCACCGCCGCCGCCGCCCTCGCTCTGGCGAACCCGGGGCGCAGGCGTCGATCCACCCACCGGGAGTACCGGGCCAGGTTCGGCCGGGCCGTGTCGAGCGAGTGGGCCAGCGCCCGGGATGCCAGTTCCGCCGACACGAGAGCCGGTCCGATCCCCTCGCCGGTCAGGGGGTCGGCCAGTCCGGCCGCGTCGCCGACGAGGAGTCCCCCGTCGAAGTGGATCTTCCGATGCATGCAGACGCCGCGCGGGACGAACCAGCGTCTCGGTCGGGACACGCGGGCACCCGCCAGGAGAGGCTCCCCGGAGATGTAGGCCTCCAGGTCTCTCCGCAGAGCCCGGCCCGAGCGAGGCCGAACCGTGTAGACCCCCACCGAGAAGCCGTCGGACTTGGCGAACGCCCAGGCGTACCCGGCCTCGATGCGTCCGAAGTCGAACACGAGTCGCCCACGGCCCGGGGTCGGCCCCGGCCCGGATACGGCGGCCGTCGCCTCGATGCACGCGGCCATCGGCGGCCGCCGGGCGCCCACGAGACGGGCCACTCGACTCGCCGCCCCGTCCGCCCCCACGATGAACCGCGCCCTAAACGTCCGTCCCCCGGCCTCCACTTCCCAGCGGTTTCCGGCGCGTCGAAGCGCTCCGAGCGGGAGTCCGTCGTAGAACCCCGCGCCGGCCGCCAGGGCGAGGTCGACCAGGAGGGCGTCGAACCGATCCCGCTCGACCGTCCAGGCGAGGGTGCGTCGGCCCGCGGCCACCAACCGTTCCGAGGACTCGTAGCTCAGGACCGCCGATGTGATGCGCGCCTCGGCCGACCCTTCCATCGACAGCCCGCACCGGAGCGCCGCCGAGGGCGAGATTCCCCCGGCGCAGGGCTTGGGCCTGGGGAATCGGGCCTTGTCGATGAGGACGACGGCCGCCCCGCGCCCGGCCAACAGACGGGCCAGACACGAGCCCGCCGGGCCAGCACCGATTACGGCTGCATCGTACATCGCCGCCACCGTCCCTCCGCGCGGGGACGCATCGACCTTGGGTGAATCCCCGGTCCAGCGCCGCGCGTCGCCGAGGCACGCGTCCTGTGACACCGGCGGGTCATCTTACCACAGTCGCTCCGACCCATCAAGGGCCCACGTTGCACCCGGTACGCCGAACGGGTCAGATCCTGAACCGCTCAAGATCTTCATCCCGGGCGGCCGAAGTCTTGAGCGTGGTGGCCTCGCCGGCGCGATCCACGACGACGCTTGCCTCCTCGTCCACAGGCGCGTCGCTGTAGCGAACCGCCAGGCGCGCGGCCATCTCCACGTCCCCGTCCCCGGCCGAGCCGACGACGAGAACAACCGGTCCTGGGACTCCGGAAACCTCCAGCCGCGTGTCCGCCGTGGACCGCAGCGCGTCGAGCGCAACGTTCTCCGCGTGTTTCCGCCCCACGATGACCTTCACGTGCTCCCCGAGCCGGAAGTGGCGGCCGAGCTTCACCAGTTCAATCTGGCGGGGTTCGAGCGCGCCCTCGTGCTCGAGCAGATCTCTCAGCCGGCCCGCGAACCCGGGGTCCGTCAGACTGCATCCCCCGGCGGGACTCGGGTACTCGCGAATGCCCCACTCGTACGCCAGAGCCATCTGGCGCGAGCGGGACCGACCCTGAATGTCGAGGAGCTCCTCCCGGTCGACGAGGCCTTCGGCCTCGGGACGGGTTCTGGGGAGCAGCTTGGCCGAGAGCGGCCTCAGGATCCACCCCTCGTACCCCGAGAGGCGCGCAACCAGAAGGAGGGCTTTGTAGTTCTGCGAGAAGGGGCGCTGGCCGAGGACTTCTCCCGAGAACAGAAAAGAGGCGCCCCGGCCCTCCATCACTCGCCCGGCTTCGTGGAACATCATGGCGTGACAATCGATGCAGGGATTCAGGTTCTTGCCGTGGCCGTGCGGAGGGTCTTCCACCAGAGGCAGGATGAGATCGGTCACATCTCGAACCTCGAGCGGCAGGCCGATCTGGTCGGCGGCCGCCAGGGCCCGCTCAGGCCCGAAGAAGGGGGACTGGAACACGACCCCGGTCACCTCAATCCCTTGATCCTTCAGGAGCTTGGCCGCCAGGAGGCTGTCCAGGCCCCCGGAGAACAACCCCACGGCTCTCTCGGCCACTGTCAAGCCTCCGTATTCCAGATCGTTGCGGGTGCGACGCCTCTGGATTGTAAGGGAATCGAGCCCGCTGTCAAGAGAGCCGAAGATTGCGGTGCGACGATCCTGCCGAATGAATCATGCAGGAAGTTCTTGACAAGTGGCAGGCTTTGTGCTATCCTTTTTCATGAGATCTGAGGAATCGCAAGCCACGCCAAGCGGTTGCGAACCGGATTTACTTTGTTGAGTTGGAGCACATCCAGGGGTGGGTCCCTGTCGGCCCTCAGAAGTGTAGGGAATCCTCTCGAGGGTGGAGCCCGGGCGATGCTCGCCGCATCGCCCGGGTTCTTGTTTCGACCCGCCGTTTTCCCGGCGCTCGGCGGCGCGCGCCGGGACCCCGGATTGTAGTTGCAATCCCCCCCCACTCGCCCCATACTCCTCGGGTCCAGATGCAGAGGCAACAGTCCGCCGCAGTCGTCGCACGCACGGCCTCCGGCGGAGAGCGTCTTACGGCCCACCCCCGGGGAATACCCGATGAAGAGAATCCTGGTCGCCGCACTCATCCTAGTGGTTCCGGCCCCCGGCGCCCGTGCCGGTTCATTCACATTCGAGGCGGGCTCCAGCGTTCCCGCCGGCAGCTTCGCCGAACCCACCGCGTCGGCCTTCGAGGACAAGGGGGCCGAGTCGTCCTTCGCGTTCGGGCTGAAGTACGCACGGCCGCTGGTCGTCGTCGATCTGGTGAGCGAGATCTCGTACGTGCAGTTCGGAGAGAGGTACCAGGGGCCGCCCGAGGCTCTGCAGCCGCCCGACGCGGTGGAACGCCAGGACTACACGCACACGTTCATCCCCGCGACGGTGGGGTTCCGCAGGAGCATGCTCCGCGCGCTGCCGGTTTCTCCGTACCTGGGCGCCGCCATCGGGCTCTACGCCTACGTGACCCAGGGTAACGCCCTCGTCCTCGAGACCTCGGGGACCGGAAGCTACATCGAGGAGAGTTTCACGGCCGTCATCCGCCCCGGCATTAACTTCTCCGGCGGCGTCGTCTTCGACGTCCCCTTCAGCTTCGACCTGGCCGCCGAGGCCAAGTACCACATGATGGTGTTCCAGGGGGTGGGCGACGATCGGGCCGACCGGGAGTACCCCTATGCCATCGACGTGGACTCGCTGAACTTCTGGACCCTCACCGTAGGACTGGTGTTCTAGCCCGGACGACTCAGGATGCCCCGGATTCCGGCCCGCCGGCATACCCGGGCTGCACGCGCCCGCTACTCTCCGGACAGGACCACGGTCGAGCGGATCGGATTCCGATCCTGCACCACGAGCCGGCGGAACTCGGGATACGCCTCGGGCGTCACGGTCCGGCCCGTGATCTTCATTCGGCGTTCGAAGTGAAGCGTCCCCTCCCTCTCCTCGCAGCGCAGCCGGTAGGTCCCGAAGGGGGCCCGAGCCTCGACCGGGTCGGGAAGACACGTGATCTTCGCCCCCTCCCAGAGATCGATGTCCGCCTCCACGGAGGCGACGAAGGGCCCCGGAAGGACGAGGGTTGCGCGGCGCTCGGGCGAGGTCGGCTCGAACCCGGCGATCTCGACCGGCTCCGGGAACCCCGGAAGATCCAGGATCGACGACCCCTCGTCGGTCGAGTCCCGGCGGAATCGAAACCCCAGGGCGACGGCATCCGGGCTCAGCGACTGGAAGTTGTACGTCTCCACCTCCACCCCGCCGAAGACCGACGAGGCAACCGACGAAACATACGTCTTCGCCTCATCACCCACCCCGCTGACCTCGTAGTACGGCGAAAACACGCCGGTCAGCCGAAGCCTGGCCTCTCCCTCGAGAGAACCGTCCTTCTCCACCGACGCCGTCAGCCGGAGGACGCAGCCGTTCTCATCGACGGTCCGCTCCGGGATCTGCACGAGGCCGTGGGGCCCCGAGAGCCGGAGGACGCGGTGCCCCGCCAGGTCCTTTCCGCTGGCCGACGCCAGCGGCCGAGTCGGATCCATCCAGATGTCGCCCCCGCTCGTGCGGGCCACGACCCAGATGTCCGGCACCAGATCCGCGCACGGCACGTCTTCGGCGAAGCGGAGCGAGCGGGAGACCATCACCGGGTGGGCGTCGATCCCGGCGCCCCTCAGCCACGCCAGAAGCAGGACGGCCCGATCCGCCCCGTGGCCGTACCCGCTGTCGTACACCCGTTCTGCGGACCGGCACCGGATCGCGTGCAGGGGGAAGTCGTAGGCGATCAGCCGCACGCCCTCGAGCACCGCCTCGTGGATCCGGCGGACCCTCTCGTGCTCATCCCCGGCCGGGCGCGTGATGTCCTCGAGCTTGTCGGCGAGTCTGCCGGTGAGTTCGGCCGAGGGCCCCAGGCGCCCCCGCCATACCTCGGCGACGTCCGCCCAGCGGCTCGCGGTCGAGTAGACCAGATGGGGCAGCGCGTCCCGCTCGATCCCCGCGACCGACGCCGGGGGGACACCCGGGAGGTTCTCCATGCGCCAGAGATGGGTGACCGTGCCGCCCTCGGCGTCCTCTCTGTGCGAGGCTTCCCCACCCACCGCGACGAACCGGACCGCCGTCCCGCGCGGAACCCGGATGCGGACGACCTTCTCGAGAACAGGAAGCCTGCCCTCGAAGAACTCGACCCCCGAGAGCCCACCCTCCCGTGCGGCCAGGTCACGGATTACGTACTCCCGCTCGACCACGGCTCCCTCTTCCATCCCCAGGTGGGTGGCCACCATTTCCCGCAGAGAGGCGTAGTCCGGGGCTCGTCCGGTGGCGTCCGGGGTGACCTGGTTGAACGCGCGGTCTTTCTTCTCGATGACCCCGCCCCCCGGCGGCACCGTGCGCCAGGCCAGGATCTCGAGCGCCTGCGTTTCGGCGTCCCAGGCGATCCGGGGATCCGCATGACTGTCCACCTCGTAGGGCGTGAAGTACTTCCTCACGTGCCGGACATACCGCTCGACGCGACCGTCCGGATGCAGGGTCAGAGAAACTTCCTCATAGAGAACCAGGGCGTCGTCGTCCGGGTAGGCCTCGGCCGAAGGTGCCCGAGCCGCAAAGGATTCGATGTCCTCTCCCGACGCCGGCGATGCCGCGGCCACCAGGAGCACGCCGAGCGCCAGGATCTTCCGAGTCGTGTGCATCGTTTCCCTCCGTCTACTTTGCCATCTCAATCCGTGAAGACGCGAACTCGCCGAGGGCCTCGACGCTCTCCCGAAGCTCTCCGTATTCCTCCGGCCCGAGCGTCCGCTTCGTGACCACGAGCTCCTCCTGGATCTCCAGCCTGCGTTCTCCCCCGGACCAGGTCATCCGGAAGGACGCCACGTCTCCGCCGGTCTCGACCTCCTCCAGTCCGTCCGCCAGCCGGTATCCCTTGGGCAGGCGGATGGTCTCGGTGCCCTCGACTCTCACCGGGTACCAGACGAGGAGCGGATGCTGGCGGGTCTCGAGGCTCGCGGCCCCCACGGCGCGGATGGTCGTGCGGGCGTTGTTCATGAACTGTGCCCCGGGGGGCAGGAAGCTGCCGCCGTCCTCGTGGACGAGGACGGCCCCGGGCGCCTTCCAGTCGATCGTGACGGTGAGGGGCTCGGAGAAATCGTCGAGCCGGCCCATCCGGAGACCGACCACTTCCACCTCGGGCGAGAGGGACTCCAGCCAGCCGGAGGCGACGCCCGTGTGCTCGCTCTTGGGCCGGAACGCGAAGGCCCGCCTGAGGCGCGCGTCCGAGTAGTTCCGTCCGGTGAGGACCAGCGTTCCCTCCATCCCGCCGTCGGCGGCGACCCGGGTCTCGGAAGTCACCCGGAGGAGGTTGTCCTCGGCCGAGAAGGTCTGGGTCTGCATCAGGTCCTCCCCCCACGGCGTCCCGATCACGTAGTTCTGCTCCCCCTCGGCCCGGCTCCAGTTGGGCATGGCGAAGACGGCCCAGGTGGGATCGATCATCTCGTAGGTGCCGTCGGACAGCTTTCGCGCGACCACACAGTGGTTGAACTGGTCCGCCGGGATTCGTTCGACCCGGGCCCCGGCCATCGTCATCGCCGGGTACACCTCGTAGCCGGCCGCCTTGAGGAGCGTCAGGCCCATTCCGGCGATGTCCTTGCACACGCCGCACCGGTCGTAGAAGCTCATGGTCGAGGGGTGAATCGTGTAGCCCTCGCCCTCTCCCATGGACAGGCCCGAGTACCGGATCTTCTGGGCCGCCCAGTGGAGGCACGCCGAGACCCTCTCCTCGTCCGAGCGCATCCCCCGGGTGAACCGATCCACCTCGTCCTGGATCTCTCCGGTCACGGCGAACACGGTCTCGTTGGCCGCCCAGAACCAGCGGGACTTCTCCTGCCAGTCCTTCACGGTCGCCAGGACCACCTTGGGAACGATGTCGGACCGGTCCGGTGCTCTGGGCTCCGGTTGGAAAACGGGGACGTCCTCCAGCCACCACGCGTAGCGCAGATGGTCCTCCCCATCGAACACGAGAGACGAGTGGACCTCGCCGTTGTACGTGGAGTACTGCACCGGCTTTTCGCGCAGGACCCTGAGCTCGTAGACCTTCTGCTTGATCGGCTGTTCCTCCTGGAACAGGATGGAGTCGTAGAAGTGACCGCGCATCGGCGGGATGTAGCGCTCGTCGTCCTCCGTCAGGTAAGCGATCTGGAAACCCTTCATGTACGTCCAGATCTCGATGGCGTCCCCCACGTCGAGCCTCGGAACCCTCAGCAGCTTCATCCGGCCGCCCCAGTAGATCATGTGGGCCGGCGCCGCCAGGTCCACCACCCCGTCCAGGGATACCTCCTCGACCCCGTCCGGACGATGCACCCGCACGCGTTTGATCTCGATGAGGTTGGACGCCGGGTCGTAGTCGAACCGGAACACCGCGTGATCGCGCGCGCCCCGGTCGGTCAGGATCTTGATCACCCTGTGCCCATTCCTATGGCTGAGTCCGGTCTCCTCGACGTCCACAAACAGACTGTCGAACACGACGACCACGTCCGCGCCCTCGTGGTCCTCCGCTGTGCCGGCCGCTTCGACCAGGTCCCAGACGTGGCTGGGATTCTGCGCGCTCCCGGGCGCGCTCCAGGCGAGAAGCAGAACGGCCAGCCCCTGAGTGACCCATCTCCGTGTTGCCATCCTAACCTCCTGATCCCTCGGATGCCCGATTCGATGAGGGTCAGGCTACCAGCCCCCGGGCCCAGCGTCAACGAGCGTGTCCGGGGGATGCGCCCCCGCGGCCCGGGATCCGGCCCGTGCTTGAAGCTTGACAGCTGGGGACGTCTGTGGCAATCCAGAGGTACACGAGGGCAAACATCGGTACCGGCAATCTCGTCCTCGAGGGAGGCGCCCATGAAGAAGATGAAGCAAATCTCCGTGGCCTTGGAGAACCAGCCCGGGGAGCTGACGTCCCTCTGTAACCGCCTGAAGCGCAGGAAGGTCGAAGTCCTGGGGATCTGTGCGCCCGAGGGATTCGGAACGATGCAGGTCAAGATCATCGTCGACGACCCCCTGAAGGGCAAGGAGGCCCTCGACAAGTCCGGAATGACCTGCTACTTCGAGGAAGTCCTGGCGCTGGACCTGGGGGGGCAGGCCGCCTCGCTGCCCGCCGTCGCCGCCAAACTGGCCGAGCGCGGGGTGAACGTGACCTCCGTCTACTTCACGACACCGACGGGCTCCACCCGGGCCCGCGCCATCCTCTCGGTTTCCGATATCGAGACCGCGATGGGGGCGCTTAGGAAGTGACGCGAGGGCGCGAGCGCGCGACACGGCGACGGGGCGAGTGGGCGACCGACAACCCCGAAAAACCTCTCACCACGAAGATCACGAAGTACACGAAGGGTTAGGAATCGGGGCGGGTCCCTTGTGACCCGCCCCGATAGGATCGCCCGCCTTTCTTCGTGCTCTCTGTGGGCTTCGTGATTCAGTCTTCTGGCATTGCGTTCGCGCGGCGCGGCCCCTACACGTCGAGCTCGGACTTGGTCCTAAAGAAGCGAAGCACGTCGGGCCGGGAGATGATCCCCTCCACGCGCTCTCCCTGCATCACGGGCACCTGGCCGCACTCGGCGGCCGTCATCCGGCCGAGGACGCGGTCCAGGTTGTCCCACGGGTAGGCCACCTCCAGATCCGCCCTCCGGGTCATGACGTCCCGAACCACCGTCGCCCCCCACTGTCCCGTGGGGACCTTCTTGGCGTCCGAGAGACACACGATCCCCTCGAGCCTCTCCCCCTCGCCCACCAGGAAGGCCCTTCCCCGCCCCGTCAGGACGTGATCGTGAACGAGCGACTGGATCGAGAGCGTCGGGGAAACCCAGGGTAGATGGCGCGACATGATCTGGTCGACCCGGGTCTCGCTCAGGATCTGGCGGACGCGGACCTGTTCGTAGCCGCGGACGGCGGCGCTGTGCAGGAACCACCCGATGAGGATCAACCATATTCCGCCCAGCGACGCGCTCCCCCGACGGAAGGATTCGATGAGGATGTAGACGCCCAGCGCGATCAGAATGATGGCCACCCCCTGCCCCACGCGCGATGCGGCGCGGGTCGCCTTGCGGACATCCCGCGTCAGACGCCAGATGATCGACCGCAGGATCCGCCCCCCGTCCAGAGGGTACCCGGGAACGAGGTTGAACACCGCCAACACGAAGTTCATCTGCCCCAGCCAGCCGGCGACGGCCGCCGCGGGGAGCCAGGCCCGGCGCGTCAGCCACCAGATGAGCAGGAAGACGGCCCCGATGACCATGCTCGTCAGGGGCCCGACCAGGGCCATCAGGAATTCCTTCTTCGGCTCGTCGGGCTCCCTCGAGATCTGAGCGACCCCTCCGAACAGGAACAGCGTGATGCTGGGAACTTGCTCCCCCTGCCGGATGGCGACCACGGAATGGGACAACTCGTGCGCCAAGACCGAGGCGAAGAACAGGAGCGTGCACACGATCCCCAGGAGCCAGTACAGGGGGACCGACAAACCCGGATAGGCTTCCGGGAAGTAGCTCCCCGACAGAGTCGCCAGAACGAGGGCGAAGATGATGGCCCAGGACGTGTCGATGCGGATCTGGATGCCCAGGATGCGCCCCACGACCCATGCGGTTCCCCAAAGCACGAATCACCTCTCTGGTTTGAATGGCCGTCCGTCCCTATACGCGTAGCGTCCGGCGGGTCCCAAGTCAAGCCAGAACGCGAGATCCGGCGTCCAGCGCCCCGGCCGGAGGGTCTTCCCGCCCCCGGAGCGACATGCGTGGCGGCCCGAGCAGCGTCGGGGGCGGCTCATCCATTCACCCAAATTCCGTTGAAGCACCCGATAACCTGTGATAGGTTTGGGCGGTTTGTGATGACATCGGTCCAGCTGGATGGATCAAGATCTCTACTGAGATGGAGGAGTCCCGATGCTTCGGTCCACGAGTGTCAGAGTCGTCAGTACCGCGCTGCTGGCCGTAGCCGCTGCGTCCGTCCAGATTCTGGGGTGCGGCCGCGCGAAGGATGTTTCCATGATCGAAGAGAGACTGAAAGCCTACGCGGTGGTGGATCTCGGCGCCGACACGTCGGTCCTGGATGAGAACCAGCAGAAGGTCCTGGGTCACCTGGTGGCGGCCGCCAAGGCCATCGATCCCATTTTCTGGCATCAGAGCGCGCACGAGGCGCTGGCGGCCAAGGCCGAGCTGGAGCGCTCCAAGCACGCCGAGGACGGGATCATCCTCGAATACGTGATGATCAACTACGGCCCGTTCGACCGCAGGTTCGGCAACGAGCGTTTCTACGGCGAGGGCGGCCCCAAGCCCGACGGGGCCGGCTTCTACCCCCACGACCTGACGAAGGAGGGCTTCGAGGCCTACGTGGCGGCGCACCCCGAGGTGCGGGAGGAGTTCGAGAAGCTCAACACGGTGATCAAGCGCCGGGGGACCGAGCTCGTCGCCGTGCCCTACGAGGAGGAGTACCGGACCCACCTGGAGACGGCCGCGGCCGCGCTCCGGCAGGCCGCCCGCTGGGCCGACAACGCGCCGCTCAAGCGGTACCTGACCCTGCGCGCCGACGCCCTGCTCTCGGGCGATTTCTACGAGAGCGATCTGGCCTGGATGGATCTGGAGGGCAACCTTCTCGACACCGTCATCGGCCCGATCGAGGTCTACGAAGACCAGCTGATGGGTCTGAAGGCGTCGTACGAAGCCAACGTCATGATCAAGGATCCCGCCGAGAGCGAGCGCCTGGACGTCTACAAACAATACCTCAACCGTCTCGAGCACGCGCTGCCCATGGACGAGAGGTACAAGCGCGACAGCGTGGGCCTGGGCAACAGACTCGAGATCGTCAACGTCGCCTACTTCGCCGGGGACTACAACGCCGGGATCAAGACGATCGCGGCCTCGCTGCCCAACGACGAACGCGTGATCGAGGCCAAGGGCGCAAAGAAACAGATTTACCAGAACGTGCTCAGGGCCAAGTTCCGCATGATCCTGAGACCCATCGCCGACGTACTCGTGGACCCGGAGCAGCTCCGGTGGGTCGCCGAGGATGCCTTCGTCACCAACACCCTCATGCACGAGATCTCCCACACCCTCGGGCCCGTGAACGTGTACGGTCGGGAGGGTCTCACCGTTCGCAAGGCGCTCGAGGAGCGGTACTCGAGGATCGAGGAGTGCAAGGCCGACATCGTCGGGATCCACAACTCGGCCTACTTCCGGGAGGTGGACGTCTTCACCGAGGAACAGGTCCGCACGAACTACGTGACCTACCTCGGCGGGATCTTTCGCTCCATCCGGTTCGGCACCGAGTCGGCCCACGCCAAGGGCATGGCCATCCAGCTCAACTACCTCCTCAAGGAGGGCGGGATCGAGTACGACTGCGACACGGGAACCTACCGGGTCAACTTCGAGACGTTCCCGGGCGCGGTGGACAACCTGGCCCGGGAAGTGCTCACGATCGAGGCCACCGGGGACTACGACCGCGCCGGCGAGCTGCTCGAGACCTACGGCGAGCTGACACCCGAGGTCCAGGCATCGCTGGCCCGGCTCGGCGAGATTCCCGTCGACGTACGGTTCGTGTACGAGTACTAGCGGGCCGACCAGGCGACAAGCCCCGCGGGTCTTTCCCTATCGCCTTGTCAGCCTTGTCGCCTGGTCGCCCTCGCGGGCTCGGGGTCTCGCATGGTCGCTCAAGTCGCCGCAGGAATCGTTCGCGGTCCCGGCGGGCGCATCCTCATCGCCGAGCGTTTCCGCCCCTGCCCGCAGGGCGGGCGGTGGGAATTCCCGGGCGGCACGCGGGAGGAGGGCGAGACGCTCGAGGGGTGCCTCCGGCGGGAACTTCGAGAGGAGCTGGCCATCGAGGTTCGGGTCGACGAGCCTCTGGTCGTGATCGAGCGTCCCTACGCGGACTGTGACCTCGATCTCCACGCCTTCCTGTGCACATGGGTGAGCGGCGAGCCGGAGGCGATCGAGTGCGCCGCTTGGCGGTGGGTAGACCTGGAGGAACTCCACGAGGTCAACTTCACCGGCGCGGACCGCAGGATCCTGGCGGCGCTCGAGCGATGGGCGAAAAAGTCGGGCTAGGCGCGGGATCGGACCCACGCACAGGAAGAGGGCCGCGGCATGAGGGACGCGGCCCTAAGGATCTGGCCTGCAAGGCCCTACTTGAGCAACACCATCCGCCGGGTCTCGACTTCTCGCCGCCACCGTAGCTCGCAGAAGTAGACGCCACTGGCGACCTCGCGTCCGGCCTGATCCCGCCCGTCCCAGGAAGCCCGATGAACTCCCGGCGACGCCTCCCCGTCGACGAGCACGCGGACCCTCTGGCCGAGCGCGTTCAAGACGCTCAGGCGAACGTCCGAGGGTTCTGAGGATGCGGGGATCGCGTAGGCGATTTCCGCCGCGGGGTTGAACGGGTTCGGGCGAATCGAGACGATCTCAAGACGGTCGGGAATCCCGCCGGTTGCGCCCGCCACGGAGGTCGCCGTCGAGACCACCGCGTATCCCTCGTACGGCAGGCAGTTGCGGTGGCAGACGGTGACGTAGAGCGTCCCCTGCGATGCGGGGGTGAAGTTGAAGGTGACCCCGCCGCCCGAGGTCTGGCCGACCTCGTAGAGGTCCCCATCCTTCCAGAGACACACGGTCGCGCTATCGACGGGCGCCCTCCCGCTGGATACTTGGACCGGGAAGGTGGCCGGGTCCCCCACCACCAAGCTCTCGAAGTGGGTCACCGAGAGGGCCTGCGGATCCTCGGTCCAGATCGTCATCCCGGGATCCCCGAGGAGGTGGAGCTGGGTGAAGCAGTACTGGTGGAGGTTGTACGGGTCGACCGGGTCGAACTCGTCGTTCTTGAGTCTCGTGAAGTTCTCGCCCAGCCGCCGGATGTCCAGGTCGAACAGGTTGCGGTAGAAGTAGCGGTCCTGCCGAATGCTGTAGTAGTCCGAGTCCTCCGATGAACCGCCCCAGCCGATGCACGTGTTGCCCATGAAGGCCACCCCCCCACCGCCGGGGTTGAGCACGAAGGCCTCGCCGATGCTGCGGTAGGTGGGGATGTGCGCCGGATAACACCCTACCGCAAACCCGATGCTCTGACGAGCGCCGTTGGTGAGCGCCTCGATGTCCGACGTGTACATCAGGCTGCTGTGGCAGATCCAGCCCGTGCCCATGCAGTCGCTGTTGCAGTGGTCGTGGTGGTTGACCAGGTGGTGGCCCTCCTGGAGGTACGCCAGGATGTCCGCCTTGTGCGTGCCCGCCTCACTGTCGTACTCGGTGTCGAGCGCCCAGTCTCCCGGCAGGTGCATGGCCCGGATGTAGTTCTCCTTGTGGTTCTCGCCGTACATGTCCCCACACGTGCTGATGTCCATCCCGAAGAAGACGGCGGTCTCGACGTAGTCGGTGAGAGGCGGGGTCTTCTCGTAGGCGAGCACTTTGGCGATGAACTGACCGATTTCGGTCGTGCTCCGGACCGACGCGCGCCCCACGTTGACTTCGCAGACCCAGTCCTCGTCGTAGTCCGCGTAGTAGGTGTCGTTGGCGATGTCGTCGGTCGAGTAATCGGGAACCGTGATCGTGCGGACGTGATAGGGGATGACGTGGGTGTCGGCGCCCAGCAGGAAATCGGTCGAGCCCCAGTTGGCGTGGGCGTCGATCACGAAGGCCCGGAACTTCTCCAGGTTGGTCCCGCTGTAGCCGCCGCTCGTGAGGATCCAATCGGTCGTCACGATCGCGGCGGGGGTTCCCTGCTTGGTCCTCCAGTCGGCCAGAGGCTGGAACGAGCTCACCCAGTTGGCGTGGGTGACGATGACGTAGTCGTACTGGCCCGGTCCGACGCCCCGGGAGCCCTTCGATCCGACCGGGTATGTCACGAGCTCGACGTCCTCGGGATTGACGACCATCCCGGCGAGCATTCGCTCGTAGGCGGCCGCCGTCCGGGCGGACGCGGCCTCGGGGAGGTAGTCGTCGCACGCGCGGCCCGGGACGCCCGTGAGCTCGACCTCGATCAGGTGGGCGAAGGTCAGCGTCCCCAGGTCCGCACGGTACCGGACCGGATGGACCTCCAGGACGGCGATGTTCTGCCCGGCCAGGTCCGTCTGGCCCAGCAGGACAGCCGCCTCAGGCGGATAGATCTCCGGGGATGCATACGTAGCGGCATCCGGACCCACGAAGGCCCGCGGCTCGATGGCGTCGGTGATCGGTCTCGGCGGCTGCGCGGGGACAACCGTGTATCGCCCGGGGATTTCGATCGCGCGCCGATCCAGGACCCGGACACCCGTCACCCGCATCCCGTCGGGAAGCGCCACCCGGAGGGTGCGGATCGGAAGTCGGGGCATCCCGGTCTCGCACGTATAGCTGCAGTCCTCGAGGTGGACGGTGTCATAGATGCCCGACCGTCCGAGGCTCAGCGCGTCCTCGGGGAACGAGATCCGCAGGCGCAGGTCAAAGCGGCTGCCGTCGAAGTTGGAGACGACCGTCGTGCCGCCGCTCGCCGCCAGCGAGACCGCCGGCCCCGCGAGAGCCGCCAGACAGATCGCGACCAGACACGCGGAGAGGGCCGCGGGAGTCATACGCCTTCGATGTTTCTTCGTGTCCATGGCTCGATTCTCCTTCAGTTCGCACCGCCCTGGGTGCGGATGTGAGGTCGCGCAGCGGATCGCGCGCCCCTTCGTTTAGACGATACCATATATTTTCTTAAATGTCAAGGGGTTGCGAAACCGTCGCTCTTATCCGGGAGGTTACCTGAGAATCACGAGCCGCCCGGACGTCGTCTCCAAGCCGCGCTCGCTCGCGCCTTGCCGGAGCCAGCGGCGAGGAACTTGCCCCCGAATCACGTGTGAAACAGGAAGCGTGTGTTTCGCGTCCGACGGTGCGTCCCGAAAAGAGACCAGACCTGGATCGTCAGGAGGAACGATTTGTCTCGATCCATGCGCGCGGGGCTTCCCGCGCTGGCACTCCTCATGTTCGGCGTTGCGGTCGCCGGCGCAGTACGGGCCGACACGGTCGTCTCGGCCGGACGCGTCGCGGCCCCCGGAGTATCCAGCGCACCTGCCTTCACCCTGGAGAGCAGCGAACCATCCGCCCT
>Ga0180438_10004205_pt1 | contig 20892 bp, 19 predicted proteins | sample SS_ome_12_FD_132455 | JGI IMG/M metagenome (GOLD analysis project Ga0180438, IMG submission 132455) | Hypersaline lake sediment archaeal communities from the Salton Sea, California, USA - SS_3_D_2 metaG | ecosystem: Environmental > Aquatic > Non-marine Saline and Alkaline > Hypersaline >... | reverse complement strand
CGTTGTATTTGCCGGTCGCTCGAACCGGCACGGATATGTCGCAATACTTCACGGATGTCCATGAGATTCCTCCTGTTTGACATGGTTCCTCCCGGGATAGATGAGTTTCTCCCAGAAGGATAGCTCATTGACAGGAATCTCGCCAGTCCGGGGTGGTACATTCCGGCCGCAAATCGGTGGCACAATTTGGGTGAAAACTACTGGCACATTATAGCCCGAAAACTGACATACCGCTTCCCGCGCATGGGCGACGTGTATCAGTCCGCGGACTATGGCACAGCGCCGAACAAGGTTGACGTCAACGTCGAGACCGGCGTCGGCTCGGTTGACGTGCGCTAGCGTGAAGGATATGCAATATCCTCCAAAATGCCTGCTCCACGGAGAGCAGCGATGAGGCTCTGAAATCACTCCAGATCCAGACTCTTGTGCAGCGCAGCATTCACCTCGCGCACTTTTTGAGGAGACAACTGCCCCATCTTACGAATGAGACGTTCCTTATCCAGCGTCCGTATCTGGTCCAGCAGGACCACCGAATCTCTGGGTAATCCACTCTCTTGCGCTGAAACCTCAACATGCACTTGCAGACGCCTTTTGGATATACGAGAGGTGATAGCAGCAGCAATGGTTGTGCTGGAATACTGGTTGCCGATGTCATTCTGGATAATCAGCACAGGCCTCGTTCCCGCTTGCTCGTGTCCCCTGACCGGGTCCAGGTCCGCTAGATAGATCTCCCCTCGCCTAATCATACTTTGCCCATACCTCGTTGACAGCAGACATGGATTCTTCAGCCAATTCTTTATTAAGCGCTGCCATCTCCTGGTAACCCTTGATCATCTCTTGCCGTTCTCTCTCTTTGAGGTAGAGGGCCAGTGCCTCTCGGATGACATGGCTGCGCGGTCTGCGTTCTTGCCTGGCGACTTCATCGGTGGCTTGAAGGAGCTCTGGCGCGAGGCTGATGGTGATTTTGGCTACTTCAGACATAGTAATACCTCCAAGTAAGGAATATGATCATACTAATAGTACTACTATTAGATGATATTGTCAAATAGAAACATCTTCGACTTTTCTATTCTGATTTGGGGGTAGTGACCAACTCGCTGACGCGCTTGTGGGAACGGGTATTTTTCTCCGCGCACTTTCTTGACATAGAACAGACGTTCGTGGTATAATAGGGTTGACTTTGATGGATATGCCTGGACCGCAACAGCGGTGAAAGGGGGAAAACGATGGCCTTATCAGAACGGCAGCAGAGGATCCTGGAGTTCATTCGGCAGTTCACCCTGAAGAACGAATATCCGCCCACTATCCGAGAGATCGGCACGGCAGTGGGTATTTCCTCCACGTCGGTGGTCAACTACAACCTGAATATCCTGCAACGCGAGGGCCATATCACACGCAATAAAGAGGTCTCTCGAGGGATCAGGTTAAGCGAGGGCCTCAGAGAATTGGCTTCCAGCAATATTGTGACCGTACCCCTTCTGGGACGTATTGCCGCTGGCCTGCCGATTCCCGTTCCCGACAGCGATTTCTCGCCTTTTGGGGGCGACACCGTCGAACTGACCCGCGACATCGTCAAGGAAGAGGAGGGCATTTACGCCCTCGAAGTGCGCGGGGACTCGATGATTGACGCCCTGATCCATGATGGGGATATCGTGGTCATGAAGCACCAGCAAGAGGCCAACAACGGCGAACTGGTAGCCGTGTGGCTGAAGGACGAGAAAGAGACGACCCTCAAACGCTTCTATCACGAAGGAAGCCGTGTGCGCTTGCAGCCAGCCAATCCGACCATGGAGCCCATTTACGCTGACGCTTCCAACGTGGAGGTGCAAGGCAAGGTGATCGTCGTCATCCGCCAGCTCAATTGACAGAACTTGCGCGGTTGAGAGCCAAACCGTCGGTTGAGTAAGCCGAAGGCCGTATCGAAACCAGGTTTGGGGGCCAGCCAGTGCAGTTCTTGGTCTCGATACGGCCCTGCGGGCCTACCCTTCGATACGCTCCGCTACTCAGGGCGACGCTCGACCGGCGAACTGCGCAACTCCTGTAATTGACGTCTGGACAGCCTGCAACACAACCTTAAAATTTTCGCAAAATCCCCTTTTCCCTCTTGACAATAGAACGTATGTTCTGGTATAATAGGGGTAGAACATACGTTCTATTATTTTGTGGAGAGCACCATTGAAAGGGGGTCATTGCGCAATGGAAGATCTGAACAAACGCCAACGAAAAGTCCTCGATTTCATTTATGAATTTGTCGAGGAGAACGGCTATCCGCCTACCCACGAGGAAATCCAGTTCGAGGTCGGCCTCAGCTCCAAGTCACACGTCCACTTCTATTTGAGAGCCCTGGAGCGAGAAGGCTATATCGAGCGTGCACCCAATATCCCGCGGGGCATCAGGCTGACCGCCAAGTTTGCCAGAGGCAGCTTGGCAGGGATCATCAAAGTGCCTTTCCTGGGGCAGATTGCCGCTGGCGAACCGATCCCTTTCTCAGACGTTGGCCACGAGACCATCGAGTTAACTCGGGACATCGTTAGAGATGGTGGAGAGGGCCTCTATGCCCTGCGCGTGAAGGGCGATTCGATGATTGATGCCCTGATCAACGATGGGGACATTGTGGTCATGAAACATCAGCAGGAAGCAGGCAACGGGGAGATGGTGGCCGTCAGGCTGAAGGACCGCGATGAGACCACATTGAAGAGGTTCTACCAGGAGCAAGGACGTGTGCGTTTGCAGCCGGCCAATCCCACCATGCGTCCTCTATATGTGCATCCAGCCAACGTTGAAATCCAGGGCAAAGTGGTAGCCGTTATCCGTCAAATGCCGTAGAGGGGAGGTTCTTCATGAGGGATAGATTGGTCAAAAGGACAGGGAACGGGTTGTGTGAGCATCGGAGTGTGGCTGCTGATGGGCGCATCTTTTGCGCCAAGATCACCCTGGGCGACAACGAAGTCTCGCCCAATCTTTGTCGCGACTGCCCGGCCAAAACCATCGCCTGCGGCCACCTCCGTTTCTCCCTCCAGAAATCTTCTCCCTCGGCCATCGTCGTCCGTTACGCCGGCGGCAGGACCGAGGTCTGGAACGACGAGCCGCCTTCCATCTCTTTCCTTCGCGCGGCCTGCGTGGCCAAGGTCGCTCCTATCACCGGCCCCAGGGAGTGCGCCGCTTGCAGCCTGCGCCTCACCACCCTCCCTCAGCCCCAGGCTGAGGAGAAGGTGGCCCGGCGCAAGCCAAGAGAGGGCAAGGTGGTTCCCTTTCCACAACCTGTGGCCGCTGTAAGGTAGTTAAAGGGGGAGAATCATGTATCGTCTGCTGGAGTTTCAGGCCAATCAAATCGAGATGGTTCTGGCCAGCCACGACGTGCCCTCGCGGGTCTTTGGAGGGCTGGTCACCCCGCGCTTTGTCCAGTTCCAACTGGCTCCGCCCCTGGGCACCAAGGTCAAACGCATCGCCAACCTCTCTGAGGAAATTGCCCTCTCCCTGGGAGCCAGGTCTTGCCGTGTCTATCGCCAGGGGGGGGCCATCAATGTCGAGGTGCCCCGCGAGGAAGCCAGGACAGTCAGGCTGATCCCCCTCTGCCGCCGCCTGTCCCAGATTCCCTCCTGCACGGCGGTGCTGGGCCTAGACGAGGGCGGAACGCCCCTGCTTTTGCACCTGCCCAGCCCTGACGTGGCCCACGTCCTCATCGCCGGCACCACTGGCTCGGGCAAGACCGAACTGGCGCGCACTATGATCGCCAGTCTGGCCATGCACAACCGCCTGGGAGAGGTGCAACTGGTGCTCGTTGACCCCAAGGGCAGAGGTTTCGCCCCCTTCGTTGGCCTGCCTCACCTGCTGCACCCCCTCGTCAACGATGCCGGGGAGGCCCTCTCTCTGCTGAGGCGTCTGGTGGAAGAGATGCAAAGGCGGGATCAGGAGGGCATCAGCGAGCCCAAGGTGATCGTCTTCATAGATGAGCTGGCTGACCTGATGCTGGTTGGTGGGAGGGAGATGGAGCGGGTGCTGACCAGGCTCTTGCAGCGGGGGCGAGAGGCGGGGGTGCATCTGGTGGGCTGCACTCAGAAGCCCACGGCGGCCGTGATCGGCAGTCTGGTCAAGAGCAACTTTCCGGTGAGGCTGGTAGGCAGTGTGACCAGCCCTGAGGATGCCAAGGTAGCGGCCGGGATTGCGGGCACGGGGGCCGAGAAGCTGTTGGGACGGGGAGACTTTTTGGTGGTGGTCAAGGGGCAGGTGCTGAGGTTGCAGGCCGCCTACGTCCCTGTGAATGAAATCCAGGAGATGGTGAAGAGGTTGCAGGGGGGCGGGCGGCGCAGCCGGAGGTGGCTGGAAGAGCCCACGGGGACGGATGGGAAAGAGGTCAGTCTGAAAGCGCGGCTGGCCAGTCGCTTGCGATTGGTGAAGGCAGGCTGCAGGTAGCCGATGGCAGGCAGCAGATAACTGGAGAGGAACTTTATGAAGAAACTCGTTGCACTGATTCTGATCGCCTTTACCGTAACCCTGGCCGTGGTCGTCGGCAACCGGATGAGTACCGACGCCATGGCCGTGGTGATCGGCATCGTCTGCGGGGTGGGGGCCAGCATCCCTACCAGTTTGCTGATCCTGGCCGTGACTGCGCGGCGGGAGACAAAAGAGGAACGCGGGCAGGCCAGCTTCCCGCCGGTGGTGATTGTGAACCCGGGCCATCAGGCAGGGCAGGCGCCGAACTACTACCAGACACCTGCTCTGCCTCCGGCCCTGAGCCAGGGCGGCCCCCGCCAGTTCAGAGTGATCGGACAGGAAGATGCAGTGATAGACGGCCAATGGTCTGAAGGTTAGAGAGGAGTGAGAACAATGAAAGTCGGCTGGATGTGGTTCGATAACGATCCCGGACGGAGCGTCGAGGAGAAAATCCAACAAGCAGCCCAACACTATCGTGCCAAGTTCGGGCGCTTGCCCAATACTTGTTACGTCAATCAACGATCCATAAATGGCGACGGGTTCCGCTGTGGGAAGGTAAAGGTCGTCGGCGCTCCCAACATTTTGCCCCATCACTTTTGGTTGGGGGTGAGCGACGTCTCACCCTCTTAGCGACGGGTCGGGTATGGTCAGTTCAGAGCCCAAGCTACACGCGCCCTTTCACCAGTTCGGAGCGCATCCGTACAACGGGTGCTCGAGCAAGTTGCTGTTGGAGAAAAAAGCCTCCTTCAGATTATAGCGCCTTTTGGTTGCTTTCAGGGTTTTGGCACGTGCACTTACCGGGCTTTTATGCTATAATCTCGGACAGAAAGGGAGGGGGCGCTATGAGCCAGAATCCGTGGGCTGAAATTCCCAAGTCTTACTGTGCTGAGGACGTGCAGACCCTTCTGAGCTGGGTCGCAGCCAGTGAGAGCGGGATGATCGTAGGGTGGAGCGGGACGGGCAAGTCGAACCTGCTGGGCTTTCTGGCCACCCGACCTGATGTGACTGGCCCCCATTTGCCCGGCGACAGCAACCGCTACTGCTTCCTGCTGTTGGACGTCAACAGCCTGCCAGAGGTGACGGTCAGCGCCTTCTATCGCGGCATGTTGCAAACCCTGTACGAGGCGACAAAGGCGTTGCGGGAACCGATCCAGGATGGTATGGCGGCTCTCTACCGCGAGCACATCGCTTTGCAAGACCCGTTTCTGTTGTACCAGGCCGTCAAAGCCAGCTTGCACCTCCTGTGCGCAGAAGGGGGCCGGCACGCCGTCTGGCTGTTGGATCGCTTCGACGCAGCCTGCCAGCAGTTCGACCGCCCGTTCTTCGACAGTCTACGGGCCCTGCGGGACGCTTTCAAAGGGCGATTGTGCTACCTGGTGGCCACCCGCCACGAACTGGCTCGCCTGCGGAACCCGACAGAAATCAGCGAGTTCTACGACATCGTGGCCACCAACACCTGGTGGGTGCGCCCCCTGGGTTACGCCGATGCTCGCTGGGTCATCACCCGCGCCGAGAGACGCTGGGATGTTACCTTTTCTGACCCTGAGGTCGAGCAGTTGATTGCCCTGACCGGGGGACATCCGAGGTTGCTCAGGACAGCTTGCGACATCCTGGCCAGGGAGTTCAAGCAGGGGAAAAGGTCAGCGATGGGGAAAAGTGATTGGCTGGCCCGGTCTGCAATCCGGAGAGAGTGTCAAGAGATATGGGGAGATTTGGGAGAAGAGGAACGGCAGACCTTGCGAGGCATTGTTATCGGGGCTCCGGTCGAGCAGTTATCCAGAGAGGCCCTGGCCTACTTGCAGCGGAGCGGGCTGGTGTCTGTCTCCGAAGGAGGGTTGCGGCTCTTCAGTCCCATCTTGAGCCTTTTTGTAGCCAGGCTCGGCGACCAGGTCGAGGAAATCCGCCTCCATCCGGAGACGCGGGCCATTCTGCGCGGGAGCGTGCCATTGCCGGTCACCCTGACCCCAAACGAGGACAGGCTGTTGTCCTACTTTTTGGAGCACATCGGTCACATCTGCACCAAAGACGCCTTGATCCAAGCTGTGTGGCCCGACGAGGTGGTTCTGGAAGGCGTGCGGGATGACCGGTTGACCCAGTTGATACGCCAACTCCGAGTCAAGATTGAACCGGACGCGGCCCATCCCCGCTACATCAGGACCGTGCGGGGGCGAGGATACCAGTTCGTTTGTGGTTCTAGCGGGTCTGTGGTACAATGATGATGTGATAGAGTCGGTGACGGAGAGACGAACAGCAGAATGTTGAGGGAATCCAATGGCAGAAGTATTGGCAAAAGTCAGAGAAGAGGTCAAAGAAAAAGAGTGGCCGACTGCTGTCCTGCGCCCACTCGTCTACTACCCCGAATCGGATGGTGAGCCCATGGCCGAAACCGACACCCACCGCAAGCAGATGGTCTACCTCATCGAAGCCCTGGACGACTATTTCCGCGACGACCCTCAGGTCTACGTGGCCGGCAACCTCTTCCTCTACTACGAGGAAGGGGACATTCGCCAGGTTGTGGCCCCCGATGTCTTTGTGGTCAAGGGGGTGTCCAAAGGAGACCGGCGCACCTACCTGTTGTGGGAGGAGGAGCACAAAGGGCCGCAGGTGGTGTTTGAAGTGACTTCACGGCGCACGCGGAAGGAGGACCTGGGGCCGAAGAAGGGGACGTACGAGATGTTGGGGGTGCAGGAGTATTTCCTGTTCGACCCCTTGGGGGAATATCTGGAGCCGCCGCTGGTGGGGTACCGACTGGAGGAGAGCGGGTATCGACAAACGGCGGGAGAGCGGTTGGTCAGCGAGGTGCTGGGGTTAGAGTTGCGAGTGGAGGAAGGCCGCTTGTGGCTGTATGACCTGGAGACGGGAGAAAAGTTGTTGTCGCCGCTGGAAGCCCAGGCCGCCCGTCGAGAGGCCGAAGCCCGTGCCGAGGCAGCCGAAGCCCGTGCCGAACAGGAAGCCACTGCCCGCCGGGAAGCCGAGGAGGAGCTGGCCCGGCTGCGTGCCGAAATGGCGCGCCGGCGCGATTCGGGAGAGACAGAGTAAGCTGCCAAATACACACGTCGCGCCCTATGGATTCCGCCGCCGGAGGGCGAAAAGCGCAGCCCCAACTACCCCCATCCCTACCGCCACCCCGCCAATCCATAACACCCACCTTTCGCCTTGCCCTGCCTCCTCCGCCACAGATCCCACCTCCGCCTCCGACGTGGCCACCATCGGCGTCACTTTCTCCTCTCTCCACTCTCCACTCTCGCCTCTCGCCTCTCCCCCGTCCCCAATAACCTGCACCCCCGCCCAATAGTACGGCACAGCCCACTTCTCATTGGCGTGCACCTCTTCCTGCGCGGCCCGCAAGGCCGCCGCCGGCCCCATCCCCTCCCGCAGATGCCGGTGGAAGGCGGCCATCAACACCCCCGTGGCTTCGTCGTCCACCTCCCACAGGGTGGCCACCACGGTGGGCGTCCCGGCGTAGAGAAAGGCCCGCGTCAACCCCACCAATTCATCCCCCCGGCTCAGTTCCCCCAGTTGGGTCTGGCAGGCGCTCAGCACCACCAGGTTGGCCTCCCTCAGGTCCAGGCCGTAGACCTCGTGCACCTCCAGCCGGCCGTCGGCCTCGGAGGCCAAGGCGGTCCTCGCAGCGAGTTCTGTCGAATCATCGGCGGTGGGTTCCCCGGCCAGGTGCAGGGTGGAGAAGAGGGGGCTGACGGGGTTGAACTCGCCGTGGACGGCCAGGTGAATCCAGTCGGCGGAAGGGGCTGCGGTGCGAAAGGCTGCTTCGCTGGCTTCGGGGCCGAGGAGCGTGGAAGGCGAAGCGTAAAGGGTGGAGATGGCCTGGACCTCGCTTTCGGCAAAGGCCAGTGGTGGCAGGTCGGTGGTGGGGTCCCCCAACGCCAACAGGCGGCCCTCGTCGGGGTTGCGGTTGGCCTGGGCGTAGGAGAGGGCGCTGGCGATGGGGGCCAAGGACAGGGTGTAGCGGGCAGCCAGGGGTGTACCTTCCTCGTCGGCGAGGGCGGCAAAGGGCAGGTAGTGGAGCACGCCGTGGGGGACGATGACCAGGGTGTGGTGAGAGAGGTGAGGAGAGAGCGGGGAGAGGAGGGTGTTGAAGAGGGCCTGGGCGACAGCAATCCGGTCACGGGTCAGGCGCTCGTCCGGCTGCTGGGCTTCGAGAGCGATGAGGTCACGGAAGGCGGCGACGCGGTTGGTCAGCGCCTCGCGGGTGACGGGGATCGGGATGGCCTGGAATCTGTCGCGGGTGAGGACGAAGGCGATGGTTTGGTCCCCGGCCACAAAGTACTCGATGAGGGTGACATTTTCCCCCAGCACCTCGGATTGGATTTCCTCCAGGGAGAGGGGAGCAACGGAGACGAGGGAAGCGTATTCGGGGCTGGAGAGTTTGAGTTGAACCAGGAGGTCGGCATACTCGGCCCGTTTCTCATCGAGGCGGCTTTGTATCTCTCTCGCCAGCTCGTCGTTGCGCTGATTAGATGGTTTGGCCTGTTCCTCCTGCACGCTGCGGGTCAGGGCGGCGATTTCGCCGGAGAGTTGTTGTTCCTGCTCGACGAGGGTGGGATCGGCCCCAGCGCGGAGGTCCAGGCGGTAGTTGCCCAGTTGGTCGAGGAAGGCGCGGGCACGGGCGCGCTCGGCGGACTCGAAAGCCTCGGCGGGCCTGTCCAGGCCCAGGGACAGAGAGACAACCTGTTCATAGGTAGAGACATGCTGTTGGACAAAGGTAGACCTGAGTTCGCCGATGGTCAGGCGTCCACTGACTTCCTCATAGGCCTCCAGTGCCTGCTGGAACTGCTCCAGTGCCTCCTGGTTCTCACCCAGGCCCTTGTAAGCGAAACCGAGGTTGCGGTACGACTGAGCAACACCGGCGCGGTTGTCCATTTCCAACCGTATCTCCACAGCTCTTTGGAGGTGTTCCAGCGCCTGGGAGTACTGACCCAAATCAAGATAGATTGTCCCCACGTTGTTGTGAGAAGCCGCCTCACCGGAGCGATCCCCTATCTCCTGATAAATCGGCAGGGCCTTCTGATAGTACTCCAGGGCCAGTCCACACTCTCCCATGTCCGCATAGACGCCACCAGTGTTATTGTAGCACTCTGCCTCGCTGTAGCGAAAGCCCATCTCTGTGACGATCTCCAGGACCTGGCGGTTGTTTTCCAGGGCCAGTTGGTGCTCTCCCAGATCGTTGTAGACAGAGGCGATGTTGTGGAGAGTTGTTGCCTCCCCCACATGGTCACCAGCCTGCCGATAGAATGCCAGGGCCTCTTGGAGATACCCTAGCGCCTGCCGATACTTCCCCAGATCAATGTACACGAGGCCCATATTGCTGCAAGCACTTGCTTCGCCCGGCCGGTCGCCTATTTCCTGTCTGATCCTCAGGGATTCCTGAAAGCAGGTCAGCGCTTGCTGATACTCACTCAGGCTGTACCAGACGAGGCCCATGCCGCTGAGGATGTGTGCCTCACCGTAGCGAATGCCAATCTCCTGAGCTGTTTTCAAACCCTTCTGGTAGTACTCCAGAGCCTGCCGATAGTCGCCTAGACCGTCGTAAAAAGCTGCTAGATTGTGATAAGAACTCGCCTGACCAGCGCGGTCGCCTATCTCCAGGCGTATATCCAGCCCTTTCTGATAGTACTCTAGGGCCTGCTGATACTCCCCCCACATTTTGTACACGCCACCAAGGTTGTTGTAAGATTCTGCTTCACCAGCGCGGTCGCCTATGTCTATGCGTATTTCCAATGCTTTCTGGTAGTACTCAGAAGCCTGCTGAAGCTCGCCCTGTTCATGGTAGATACCTCCGATGTTGTTGTATATGATCTCCTCATCATAACGATCGCCTGCTTTTTGGAAGATCGGCAGAGATCGTTGGAAGTACTCCAGGGCCCGCTGGTACTCACCCTGTTGGTAGTAGACCATTCCAATGTTGTTGTACGATTGTGCCTCGCCGGTCTGATCGCCTAGCTCGCACCGTATCTCTAATGCCCTCTGATAGTATTCCAGCGCCTGGTGTGGCTCACCTAAGGCGTCGTGGGCAGCCCCAATGTTGTGATGAGCAAGCGCCTCGCCTTCACGATCTCCCACTTCCTGGTGAATCAGCAGAGCTTTTTGGCCATGCTCAAGAGCCTGTTGATATTCGCCTAGTTCTTGATAGACAATGCCCATGTTATTATGAGCAGTTGCCTCACTTTCTCGATCACCTATCTCCTTGTATATTTCCAAGCTTTTCTGAGAGTGCGCCACCGCCTGTTGATACCTGCCCCACCTCTCGTAGATAAGCCCAATGTAGTTATGGACGATCGCTTCATTCTCACGGTCGCCAATCCACTCGAACAGGGCCAGGGCTTCCTGGAACTTGATCAGCGCGCTTTCAAAGTCGTCCCTCTCATAGAGCGTTACCCCCTCACGACCTAAAGCTTGGGCTCGTGCGCTTGCCTGCTCGTGGGTTTCGGTGGGGGTCGGGGTTGCTGTTTGATGAAGGGGTAAGGCAGCGACATCTGGCGGCGGGGGTATAGCTATCATCGGAATGAGAAAGGGCACCGCCAATAGCAAAGCAAAGCGCGTTGGCACAAGAATGAAATGCACTTTTGCGCCTCCATAGCCCCAAATACCATTCCCTCTGCGCCTCGATGAGAGGCACAGAGGGGCTGTTCACACAGCTTATGACCATAGATCGTGAAGTCAGCAGTTTTGACGTATCGTTCAGGTAGTAGGTTGGGCGGAACCGTTGCGAAGGTTTGACGGCGGTTTTCAGGCCAAAGGTTGGCACCACTCGTGTGGTACGGCCTTTGTTATTTCCCCTCTGCCTCAGGCAGTGTGATGGCGGTGAGCATATCCTATTTGTATCTTGTCAGTAGGTCTTGCATTGCTGTATCGAACTACCAAAAATTCCTCCCGAAACATCAACAATGAGATGAGGTCCACCCCAGTGCCATTCTCGAGCAACTACTGTGTAGGTATTCCCGGAGTCTTTATAGGTGACGGTACATTCCGAGCGCTCAACAAATTGGTCGTCGGCTTCAGCATCTTTAGCGTACCTGACAGTACAGTCAAATTCAGTAGGGCCAGATTCCCCTGGAATCTCTATGGACCAACCTGTCGAATCCAGAGAACATGATAGTCTATTCTCTATGGTAGCCGTTGGTGTCGGCATGGGTGTCGGCGTAGGTGGCACGGGCGTCGGTGCTGGCGGGACTGGCGTGGCCGTTGGTAAGACTGGGGTAGGCGTGGCCGCTGGAGCTTCTGTCGCGGATGTGACGGCTGTCGCTGGAGCTTCTGCCACGGATGTGGCTGCCGGTGCAGTTTCTTGTGGCCCGCATCCGACCACGAGGAGAGTGACTGTGACAAAGGCAATCATTGCTCGCAATACATTCCGGTTGTTCATCGTTTCTGCTCCTTTCTTTCGCAGATCGTGGATAACTGATCACGTTCCTTTGTACTCAGTATACCACACTTTCGCCCCGCTTGCGTGAGGAAATCCTGAGATTTCGGTGAGATTTTGCCGGGTTGTCTGAGGAATTGGGATCACTATGGGTAATAGCCAGTTTTGAAAAGCAGTAGGCGCGCCGTCAGGCGATCAGCCCGGTTGAATTTGAGGAGAGCAGTCGTCGCGCGCCCTTCCGGCGTGAGGGGAACAATCACAGCATCATCCAGTCGGAAATGATCGGTCCAGGCGTGCAGGCGGGGATTGAACAGAGGGGTTATCTGGTCAGTTTGAGGGTCCAGTGCTGCCAGGTCACTGCCCTTGAGGCGGTTGCACCAGAAACACGCCAGGGCCAGATTGTCGGCTGTGGTCGCGCCGCCGTGCTTCAGGGGAGTAATATGATCGGGCTCGTGAGGGAATGAGGAGAACTCTTCTGGCAGGAGGCAGTATTCACAGCGGTAGCTGGCTCGCTCCGAGACAAGGCGACGCAGCGCGGTAGATATGTAGGTCACATCTCTTCGTCCTGATCCAACTGCTGCCGGGCACGGGCTTTGAGAGCCATCAGGATGTGTTCCAAATCACCGATCCGGTCGAGTTCGCTTTCTTCATCTGGCGTCAACGTTCCAGCCTTGCGCCTGCTCAGCAAGCGGTTGACTTCGGTCTGGATGGCAGGTGAGGGGCGGAAGGTGAGAATTTCGGCCGGGGTCGGGGCAATCGCCAGGAAGTCAAGAACCTGGGCATAAGCACGGACTGAAAGCGGGCGACTGTACTGCAACCCAATTTCCAAAATTTCTGGCAACTGCTCGCGCACCGACTGCAACCGTTCCGCTAGGTCTTCGGGTACCTGAAGCGTGATCTCAACCATAGTCTCTCACCCTTCCTGCCTGACATAACCATCATATCACATCTCAGTTACGTTGTCAATGCTTGTCCTTTTTGCTTTACTCAGCCCTACCACCAGCACGTCCAGAGCCAGGACCTGGTCCATCTGGCCGGTCTTGATGGCCAGGTCCGTCTCCAGCAGCTTGCGGTAGATGGTCTCCAGTTGCTCCATCGAGAAATTGCCCGACTGCCGCAGGCCCTTCTCGGCCACAAAGGGGTGGAGTCCCAATTGAGCCCCGATCTTGGCGGGGGGGAGGCCGCGCTCGGCCAAGTCCTTGACTTGAATCATGATCCTGAACTGGCGGACGATCATGCCCAACAGGGAAAGGGGATGTTCTCCACCTTCGAGCAGGCGGTGCAAGAGGTTGAGAGATTGCTCGCCATCGCGTCGGCCGAGGGCGTCCACCATCTCGAAAACGTTGGCCTCCTGGACATAGCTGACCAGGAGGTGCACGTCGGCCTTGGTGATCGGCCGGGCCCGGTCAACGTAGGCGACGAGCTTGTCGAGCTCTTGATCCAGCAGGCGCAGGTCGCTGCCGACAAAAGCAGCCAGCTCCTCAGCCGCCGAAGCCTCGATTTCGCCTCCCTTTCTCTCCACCCGCTCTGTAATCCACCCTCTCAATTTGCCGCTCGTCGGTGGCCGAAACTCTCTGGCATACCCGCGTTCCTTGTCGGCCAGGGCCATTTTGAGGACAGGCTGGCTGGGCTGGATGGATTCCCTCTCCACAAAGACCAGGCGCGTGGTCTCAGGCAGGTGCTCCAGGTAGGCTGTCAGCCCTTCCAGGTACTCCTTTTTCCAGGCAGGATGTTCTTTACCCCTGTCTGCCTTCCCTTTTGCCCCGCTTTGCAGTTTGGTCAGAAGCCCTTCCACAATCACCAGACGGCGGTCGGCCAGAAAGGGCACCGTGTCACAGGTGTGTCTTAACTCGGCCAGAGCGACCTTGTTTCCGTCCAGGAGGGTGGTGTTGAGGTCAGCCATGGCCGGATCACCCATTTTGGCCTTCATTTCCGCCAGGACCTCGGAGCGCGAGAACTCGTCCTCGCCGTGCAGGACGTAGAACATGTTCACCCCCGCCCCAGGTCAACCCGGTGGACGGTGATCTTGCCCATCACTTGCCGCGTGATGTTTTCAATCTGGACCCTGTCTACCTGTGGCGAGGTGGTCAGGTACTCCTGCAAAGCCAGGCCCAGGGGTTGGGCCACGATGATGGCCGCTGTGGTAGCCAGAAGGACTTGGGGCAGCCTGGCCAGGCGGGATTTGGAGCGGACGCTGGTGACCACAAAGGCAGAGAGGCCAGCCAACACGCCGGCCGTGGCGATATTGGTGCCGCAGCGAGGGTGAACAGCCAGCCCAATTTCTCCGTTTTGCAGCCGGGCCAGCGCTTCTGAAGCGGCCTCAGCCACCAGCTCTGTATCCACTTCCCCGTAAATGAGAAAACCTCTGGGCGTGGTGCGTCCCACCAGATGCAGATAGGGGTTACTTTGAGTCAGGACGTGAATCGTGGCGTGTTCCATCGCGTGGTTCTGTCGAATGGCGGCTATAAAAGGTGTTTCAAGTAGGTTCATGGTCGTTCCTTTCCCCTGTTTCTTGCTCTCTATTCTATCACATCTCCGTCGTCTGGTAAAATCCCCGTTCATAAAACAAATCGGCTTCGGGCGAGGAAGCTTTCTCGCCCGAAGCCGTCTCGTGCAGAGAGGATCTTCATGGAACCAGAGAAACCGGGTTTTTGCCTGGAAAAATATCTTCCGCTTTCAGGCCATGGGTATTGGCTACACAACGCTCCCTGTCAGGGGAAAAACCCGGTTTCTGGCCTGGGAAGCGGAAGCTACTCCTTGGGTCCCAGCTCTGGATTTATGGATCTTGGCAGTTGCCACTATACCTGTTGCCCATTGTACTTGGGCAAAACAAAGGTAAAGGTACTGCCGACGCCTGGCTCGCTCTCGACCCACACCCGGCCGTTGTGCCGCTCGATAACCGATTTGACAATGGCCAGGCCCAATCCTGTGCCGCTGATGCCTTTCGTCTCTTCGCTCTGAACCCGATAGAACTTGTCAAAGATGTAAGGCTGATCGGCCAGGGGGATACCGAGGCCCGTGTCCTGCACGCTGACCACTATCTGACCGTTGTGATTGCCGGCCCGTACACTGATCAGACCCCCGTCGGGAGTGTACTTGATGGCATTGCCTACCAGATTAGCCACCACTTGTCCCAAACGGATCTCGTTGCCCAACACCGCAGAAAGTTGCGGGGGTAGCTCCACGTCCAGGCGCTGTCTTTTGGCCTCGGCCTGGCTTCTTAAGTCCTCTACCACTTTGTTGATGATGGCATCCAATCGGCAGACATTCATCTCCAGGCCGACACCGGCGTCAATTTTGCCGATGTCGAGCAAATCCTCGATCAACTCGGTGATGTGCTCTACGCTCCTCAAGACCTTGGCGCTGAACTCTTGCTGTTGAGGAGTGAGGGAGCCTGCCTTGGGCAAAAGTTGGACAAAGCCCTTGATCGTGGTCAATGGCGAACGCAGGTCGTGGGAGACAGTGGACACGAACTCGGATTTCATCCTGTCCAGCTCTTTGAGATGGGTGATGTCTTGCATTACGGCCACAGAGCCCACGCCAGGGATGGGAGTCAAGTTGGCGTTGAGAGTGCGTCCGTCTTCCAGGGGAATTTCCCCCCGTTGAACCTGGCTGCCGTCAATGGAGCGAACAAAGAGGTCAATCAATGACTCGTTCTTGACCATTTGTGGGACAGGCTGGTTGATGACCTCTGTTGACTTGATGCCAAAGGCTCCCCTGGCTGCCCTGTTGAGCAGAAGCACCCGCATGTCGCTATCGGTGACAATGACGGCGTCTTCGGTGCTGCCGATGATGGTCTCCAACTTGCTCCGTTCGCTTTTCACAGCAGCAAAAAGCCGGGCGTTCTCAATAGCGATGGCTGCATAGTCAGCCAGAGCCGAAAGCAGGTACAGATCGTTGTTCGTGAAATTCTTATTGGCTGTCTTGTGATCAACGCTGAGGACGCCGATGACCTTGTCCTTGGTCTTTAAGGGAGCGCTCAGGAGTGCTTTGACCAGGTAGGCCGTTCTGATGTCCCTTTCCCTGGCTGGGCCTCCGATCATAATCGCCTCACCCGTCCTGACCACGCCATCGGCAATGCTGTCGTCCACTCTCAGTTTCAGGCTCCGTGGGTACTTTTCCTTGGGACCCTGAGCTGCCCTGACGTACAACTCACCGGTCTCCTCGTCCACCAGCATCAGAAAGCCTTCCTCAGCCCCGGTGATATAGACGGCAGCTTCCACCACCCGCCCCAGAAGCTTTTCCAGGTCCAACAGAGCGGCTACCGATTTTCCGATGCCATAAAATATGTTGAGCTCCTTGACCCGGCGTCCTAACTGACGGTTGGCCTGTACCAAACTGGCCAGGGCCTGGTCCCTTTCTTTTCTCAGTCGCACCTCGGTCAAGGCGCGGTCAATGGCCTCCAGCATCTCCTCTATGGTGAAAGGCTTGATGATATAGTCTTTCACCCCCAGCCGAAAGAACCGCACGGCCAGGCTCTCCGAGCCGTGGAAGGTCATCAGGATGACCGGGGTCTTGAGTCCCTTTTCTTTCAGGGTCTCCATGACTTGCAGGCCGGTCATTTTGGGCATATTGTTGTCCATGATGATCAGGTCAGGGCTCTCGGTCAAAACCTTGCGGAGACCCTCCTCACCATCCCGGGCTGTAAGAGCCTCATAGCCATTGGGCTTGAGGATGTAATCCACAACGAATTCGATGTTGTCCCTTCGGTCGTCTACGACCAGGACCCTTTCTTTGGCCACTGTCTTTGCACTCCGGTTCTGAATGCATCAGGAACTCCTTGTTTTCTTATCTTACCACATTTACGATCTGGAGGTCAATAGGCTAATACTCCTATTTGGATATCATAAAATGCCTTCAAGATAGAAACTGCCCTGGCTCAATCAGGAGCCAGGGCGGTCTTTATTCTCTCTATTAAGAGCTCGATGTTCAGGGATAGTTTTTAGTGATGATGGGCAGGTAGACATCGCCAAGCCCACCTCCCCCACCTGCCACTGCAGACGAGAACTCGGAGGTGTTGCCCGAGCCATCGGTGGCGGTGGCAGTGATGTGGGGACCGCTCACGCTGCCGCTGTAAGCAAAGTTGCCGGTGGCATCGGCGGTGGTAAAGCCGTGATAGATGCGCCCCTCATCATCGTAATCCGAGAAAATCTGAACCACACAGTTGGCGCAGGCTGTGCCGGTGATGGGACTGGTGCCGGTGATGGTCGGCGGGGGGAGCTCTGTGTTACCGCCATTGATGTTCTCGATGCCCAGGAGGGTGTTGCTGTAGATCTGGGTCGCGGTGATGGTGTTATACAGGGTGGTGCTGCCATCCACGCGCACACCGTCGCCGTCGTTGAAGGCAATGATGTTGCCTGGACCGATCCCGTTGGTATGGGCCCCGCCGGTCAGGTAGATACCGTGCAGGCTGTTGCCCAAGTCCGCGCCGCCAGCGTTGGTACCGATGGTGTTGCCGCGGATAGTGTTCCAGTTGGCCGCCTGCACAGAGATGCCCTGGCCGCCGTTGCCAGCGATGACGTTGCCCTCTCCAGATCCGGTGCCGCCGATGTTGTTGGAGCGGGTGCTGGATTCGAGCAAGACGCCAGCGTTGGCGTTGCCGATGGCCGCCGTCCCGTTGACGTTCACCCCAATATAGTTGCCCCACACATTGTTGGAGCGAGTGTTGCTGCCCGTAATCCAGATGCCATATCCGCTGTTGCCAGAGATGAGGTTGCGCTCCGTGGCTGTCGTGCCACCGATCTGGTTGTCCCGGGCGCTGCCGCCGATATAGACCCCGCTCCCACCATTGGCCAGGCTCCCCGTGCCACTGGCATTGGTGCCAATATAGTTGCCCTGCAAGACGTTATCATACGTCAGATCGCCGGAGAGATAGATGCCGTATTGGTCGTTCCCAGAGATGCAGTTATTGGCCGCGGTGTTGCCACGGGCATTGTCGTAAATGGTCACGCCGGTCGTGTTGCCCAGACCTGCTGTGCCCGTGCGGTTTGTGCCAATATAGTTGCCTGTCACTTGGTTGTGGTGGGGGCGGTTGACCCCGGAATGGGTATAGATGACAACCCCATAGTCGTTGCCGCCGATATAGTTGCGCTTGCCAGCGCCGCCACCGCCCACGGTATTGTAAGAAGCCCCGACGCGGATCTCCACACCGTGTTGGCCGTTGGGCAATTTGGAACTGCCATCACTGTTGAGGCCGATGTAGTTGCGGCTCACGACATTGTATATGGTGCCACTCCCTTCCAGGATGATCCCGCTGTCGCTGTTGCCAGAGATGACGTTCTCCTCGCCGCCCTCGTCTCCGCCGATGATGCTGTATTGTACCTGGCCGTGGAGGTACACACCGACGCCGCCGTTACCCACTGAAGACCAGTTCGACGGGTTGGTGCCGATATGGTTGCCCATGACGACCGTGCCACTGATCGTGCTGGTGGTGGCGGAAATGACGACTCCGTGCCCGACGTTGCCAGCGATGGTGTTGTGGTCCCCAACGGCCTGACCCCCGATGATGACTCCATCGCCCGAGTGGACATAGATCCCGCACCCCCCGTTGGCCACCGGCAGGCCACTCCCTTTGTGGAGGCCGATGATGTTGCCTGTGACCTGGGTGTGAGGGCCGTTAGTGATGGAAAGGCCATCGTCGTTGTTGCCAGAGATGACGTTGTCCTTTATCACGTTGCTGTCACCATTAATGACGGTCACGCCGTCGTCGGGGTTAGCCAGAGCACCGTAGCCATCGGCGCGTAGGCCGATATAGTTGCCCTGCACTGTGTTGGCGTTGCTGTCGTTGATCTCAACGCCATCGTACCACGACCCCCCGGTGCCGTTGCCGGAAACGACGTTCTTCCTGGCCTCGGTATCTCCACCGATCGTGTTGTTGGTGGAGCCGTTGGCTATCCGCACACCGGTGTAATGGTTGCCCAGGGCACTGCCACCGCTCTCATCAGTGCCGATATAGTTGCCTCTGACTGTGTTGTTATTGGCGCCGTCTATGTGGACACCATACCCCTCGTTGCCAGAGATGACGTTCCTCTCCTCCACCATGTCCCCACCGATGGTGTTGCCCTGCGCTCCACCAGAAATCTGGATACCGTCATTGCCGTTGCCCCGGTCGGTGTCGCCGTCATCGTCAGTGCCGATGTAGCTGTGGAGAACCGTGTTGCTGTCCGTGCCTGTCCCCTCGATGAGGATGCCACCACCGTTGTTTGAAACGATGGTCACCCCCCATATAGAACCCACCTGGTTGCTGCTGGCTCCGTTCAGGAAGTGTATCCCCCAGAGGCCGTTGCCCAGGGCCATTTCACCGGTGGCGTTGGTGCCGATATAGTTGACTATGAGCTGGTTGTCGTCGGCGTCGGCGATCCGGATGCCGTCGCCGTTATTGCCAGAGATGATGTTGTGTCCTCCAGAGGTGTCTGAACCGATGTCATTGCTATCGGCATGGTTAAAGATGTAGACGCCGTTGCCGTGGTTGCCCAGGTCCGCTGCGCCGTCTTTGTCGGTGCCGATATAGTTGTGGGTTACACTGTTGTCGTCAGTGCCCTCACCGGAAATCCAGACGCCATCGTCTCCGTTGGCCGAGATCACGTTTCCCTCACCTGGCGCGCCGATCTGATTGTGATCGGCACCGTTCCAGACGACCACGCCGGAACCGTTGTTGCCGTGGTCCAATTCACCGCTGGCGTCGGTGCCAATGTAGCAACTGAGGATCTCGTTATAGTCAGCTCCCGCACCGCTGATGCGGACGCCAGCATACGGGCAACGGTTGATGGTCAGGCCCTTGATAGTGTTGTAGGCTGAACTGATCCGCAGGCAGGCGGCGTTTGAATTGGTGCAATCAATCTCGACCTCAGGGCCATTGGGATTGGTATCGCCTTGATTGGCTGTCTGGGTTGTGCCATCAATGATGATATTGTTCACGGTCATCTCGGGCAGCGGCCCGTAGGCGGGATTGATAGCAAGAGTGCACACGCCTCCTGCGCAGCCGGGGATATTGAACTCGATGCTTTTGGTGTCTTCGGATGGTAACAAGTACCAATGGGCCGTTGTGATCGCTTCCCGCAGTGAGCATCCTGAGAAGCACAGCCCCGGATTGTTCCGGTCCAGGGTCGTGGTGACGATGAAGGTGTGGGTCGCTGCCTCAGCCGGGTGGGCTGCAAAGGGGAGAAGGGCCAACGTCAGGGCCAGCACCACACTCGCCGTGTAAAGTCTTTTCTGTCGCATCTCTATCTCCTCCGTGTCGTCGCTATGATCCTTGTCTCCTGGTTGTACCAAAAAACAACTGCCGACCCCGTCCCTGGCCGGAGACAAGATCGGCAGTTCTGTGTGCTGTCGTATGACGCACATTGGCAAGGCCATGGGGGACGAGACTATTTCGTTCCTCCCCCCGAAGAAACTCCACTTAATCTTCATTATATCAGACAAGCCAAGCGAAGGGAATAGGATTTTGTTCCTATAGTCAAGATAGTTTTCTCTCGACCACTTCCCTTTCTTCATCAAATGTGGTAAAATGGGGCAAGCTTTCTGCAAGTTGGAGGAGAGGAGAATGTCTCAGGCCCAAGTTGTATGCAAAGACCGCCAGGCGTCGGCAGCCAAGGGCAATATGGGGGCCCCGCCCCCACACATTGCTCAACGTCCGCCGAGGAAAACACGCGACCATTAGTAGAGTGAAACGTAAAAAGTAAGGTTACTACTCAGGCTCTCCTGGTACGTCATTCCGAGTGAGCGTAGCGAATCGAGGAATCTCCACTTGGCAATGGCAAATGTGACTCCGACAAGAGATTCCTCGACTCCCTTCGCCTGCCCTGAGCGCAGACGAAGGGGTCGCTCGGAATGACGGGGCTGAGTAGTAACAAAGTAAGGAGAGATGAGATGAATGAGAAGATACTGGTCTGCGTCGCCTGGCCCTATGCCAGTGGAGACCGCCACCTGGGACACGTCGCCGGGGCCTATCTGCCCCCCGATATCTTTGCCCGCTATCCGCGGTTGCAGGGCCGCCAGGCGCTGATGGTCTCTGGCTCTGATACCCACGGAACGCCCATCACCGTGCGCGCCGAGCAGGAAGGACTCACCCCACGCCAGGT
>Ga0180438_10004204_pt1 | contig 20893 bp, 17 predicted proteins | sample SS_ome_12_FD_132455 | JGI IMG/M metagenome (GOLD analysis project Ga0180438, IMG submission 132455) | Hypersaline lake sediment archaeal communities from the Salton Sea, California, USA - SS_3_D_2 metaG | ecosystem: Environmental > Aquatic > Non-marine Saline and Alkaline > Hypersaline >... | reverse complement strand
GTCGACGACGTGGTACGGATATTTTCAAAGCAGGCGGATATGGACATTGTTAAGGGCCCGAAGGTGAGCGGGACTATTACGGCGACATTAACGGAGGTTCCGCTGGGCGAAGCGATGCGGCATATCCTGATGGCTCATGGTTATGGGTATGTGGTGGACGGGGATGTAGTGAGAATAGCACCGCTGGGTGAGGTTGCGGCAAAGCCTGTCGGCGGCGGCGAGGCGGGGCGTGAAACACTTCTGGTAATTGAGCCGACGCAGCAGCAGCCGAGAAATTCCGAGGGGGACGTCGTCCGACTGCGGGACGGACGGCTGTGCCTGGTGTATACGCGTTTTGCGGGGGGAACGAGGGACCATTCGGCGGCGGATTTGGCAATGCGGACCTCGAGCGACAACGGCAGGAGCTGGTCGAGGGACCGCATTCTGCTGGCGAACGAGGGCAAGTGCAACGTGATGTCGGTAAGTATAGTGCGGGCCAGAAACGGTGAGCTGCTGCTGTTCTATCTGCGCAAAGACGAGAAGCTAAAGTCGTGCAGCTCGTATATCCGGCGGTCTGCCGATGAGTTCGAGACGCTAAGCGCGCCCGTGCGGGTGACGACTCTGGAGGGTTATCACGTGGTAAACAACGACCGGGTTGTTCAGCTATCGACGGACCGTTTGATTGTGCCGGCGGCGCTGCACACGGGGTTCGACGAGACGGGGACACTGGTGACGGAGTTTACGGGCAAGGGCGTGCCGATGGTGTATTATTCCGATGATTCGGGTCGGACGTGGCAGCGGGCGAATGTTCCTGTTACGCCTGTCTCGCAGCGCAAGCTGACATTGCAGGAGCCGGGCGTGGTGGAGCTGAAGGACGGGCGGCTGTGGATGTTTATGCGGACCACTCACGGCAGCCAGTACGGATGCTACTCTCGGGACGGCGGGGTGAGCTGGTCGCAGCCGGAGCCGACGAATCTGGTGTCACCGTGCAGCCCGGCGACGATTGAGCGCGTACCGTGGACGGGAGATTTGGTTTGCGTGTGGAACGACCATTCCGGGGCGCATCGGTTTGCGGAGGGACGGCGGACGCCGCTATGTATTGCCTTGAGCAGGGACGACGGTCAGACGTGGAGCAGGTCGCGGGTGATTGAAGCCGACCCGAACGGGTGGTACTGTTATACGTCGATGAGCTTCGTTGACCACCGGATGATACTGTCGTACTGTGCGGGCGACAAAGAGGTTGGCGGACTGAATCGGCTGAAGGTTTCGGCTTTTGCGAAGGATTGGTTGTATCCTGCGTCGTCGGCCAAGGGACGAGACAATTAATACGGTTCATAAAAAGTAATTGCGCCGCTGCAAGGCAGGCATTGAGTTTATCGCCATCCCCAGGCCCTTCGGGCTTGAGGCTGCCACCCAAGCAGTGTGCCCTGAAGCGCCTTTGCTTTTGCTGACTGGTATGAGATACGGGAAGCGCATCTTGGGCTTTGCGTTCTTTTCAGACAAAGAGTGGTTGGCTGCGGCGCGGCGTTTATTTTAGTTCCACGGACCAGTAAGCGTGATCGAGGAACTGCTTCCAGCTTCGGTATCGCTGATGGCCGAGGTGGACGTGAACAAGGGGGTTGTGGGTCGGGCGGACGGGTTTGCGCACAAGAGTCATGTTGGCGTCGCGTGGTGTGCGGCCACCTTTTTTGACGTTGCATCCCGTGCAGGCGCAAACGATATTGTTCCAGGTGGATTTTCCTCCCATGGTTCTTGGGATGACGTGGTCGAGTGACAGCTCGCTGGTGGGGTATCGCCTGCCGCAGTACTGGCATCGGTTCTTGTCGCGTGCGAAGATGTTTCTGCGGTTGAACTTGACCTCGCTTCGGGGCAGGCGGTCGTAAAACAGGAGGCGGATTATGCGGGGCACGGCGACGTAGAAGTTCACTGTTGAGACCCAGTCGTGGCCGTCGGGCTCGAAGGTGCGGCGAAACTGGCTGACCTCGCACCAGCTTTCGAAATCGTAGTTTGAATAACCGCCCTGCTCGAGTGAGACGACCTCGGCAAGGTCCCTGAAGAGCAAAGAGAAGGCTCGCTTGGCGCCGATAATTCGGATGGCCATGTAGTGCTTGTTAAGCACGAGGACGTTACAGTCCAAACCTGACTTGTAGTCGGGACCAATCATTATTCCATTATACCAAATGAGCCTCCTCGGCACACGTCTTGTCCCCAATGTAAATAACAGAAAGTTGCGGAGGGTGCAAGTAAAAAAAACGCCGGTTTGAAAAAAGGCCAATTGCAGTCCTGAATAGGTGAACTCGGGATTTGAAGCTCACAGCGGAGCAGGCGGGTTCGAATGCTGCGTTGGTGATTATAGCGAGGCACTTGGTGCACACTATTTTTGGATAGCTCGTGTTTACACGCGAGGCGGCGTGTTCGGCGGCGCTGCCGCACAGTACAAGCGACAAGAGGTTCGAAGACCGCTCTTATTTTACGGAAGTCGATTTCTGGACGACGTTTTCGGCCCTGAGGCCTTTCTTTCCCTGTACGATTTCGAAAGTCACCTGCTCGCCCTGAACGAGGTTCCTAAAACCTTCGCCTACGATATCTGAGTAGTGGACGAATACATCACGGCCGTCCGGTGTAGAGAGAAAGCCGTAACCCCGTCGCTGGTTGAACCACTTAACCGTTCCCTCCGACATTTGGAGCTACTCCTACTGAACCATTTTTTCGAGAGGGGACTCTCACTTTTGCGCCCCGGAGCAATCACAGGAGCGAAGGCAGTGTGGAGAGAAAGTTCAGCAAGAGTCCTTCTCAGTCCGAGACTATTTGACGTCGGCCGACTCCGGTGCCGGGGCACAGAGATTGTCTCTCATAAGCCGGCCCATTTTAAACTTTACAGTTCTTTTTGCGGGGACGTCGACGCGCTGGAGCGTCTTTGGATTCTGGGCGACTCTGGCGCCTCTGGTTCTGGTTTCGAAGACGCCGAAGTCTCGGAACTCCAGGCGGTTGTTTTCTTTCAATTCAGCAATTATTTCATCGAGAAATGCCTGTACAATGTTTTTGACGAGGATTCTTTTTGCCTGAGTCCGCTCCGCAATTCGACTGATAAGTTCTTTCTTTGTGACTGTTGCCATAGGCTACCTCACTTTTCAGCAAATATCAGTTGGGGAAAGTATCATAAGTAAATTAGAGGCGGTCGCCGTTAAGCGAATCGAGTAAAGCTTCTTGGTCATCGTTTCATTCATCCCACACCTCTGAGAAACCCCGCCTGACGACCAGTCAGCAGCGGCTGAGTTTCCGGGTTTCTTTGCGTTGCCGATTTCTCCCATCCAGAGGAGAACGCATCCGTTACCAGGCCAGACCCACAAAGTACCGCAACTTACTATACAGCAAAGACTTCTATCCGACAAGGGGTTTTTGAACAAAAATTTTTGGGTCTTTTTGTCAGGCGGCTCTTGCATATGGCCGCAGGGCAGTGCGGGGCTGTGCTTTCCTGCATCCGTGTGATAACTTGCGCGCATACTGGCTTGTGGGCAAGGGTGCCGGCGAAAGGGGCGTAAGCGGGGGGTTATTGCGAACTGAGTATGTTCGTAAGTGCTTTATTATGGGGGTTTTATGGAAAAGGCGTTATCGGGAGGGGGCCGCTGCGAGAGCGATGTTTTGGAAGTTTTTTTCGGGTGGGTCAGGTCTCCAGATTAGCCGACAGGGTGTGGAAAATGGTGGCGGGCCGGACTGGACGGTTGACCCACGTGGCCATATCGGCATAATTGGTGGGTTCTGTGCCCGGCCGGTCGATGGCAACCGGGCACATGTAAGAGTACGCGTATATGTATCAGCTTGTCAGACTAGTGTGGGCGAAGGTTTCCTGCCATCGGGGTCTCGAGTCCTGTGATGTTGGGTGTCGAGCAGAATTATGTCTTCAAATAAGAAATCCAAGACCGGCAGGCGGAAGGTTAGCTGGAAGGAGCGGGCCAGGGAGGTTGCCAATACATTTGAGTGGCTGATTACGGCTTTTGTGCTGGCTTTTCTGTTCCGTGCGTTCGTGATGGAGGCCTTCCGGATACCGACGGGTAGTATGGCCGAGACGCTGAAGGGCGCACACTATCGACTGCGGTGCATTCAGTGCGGCTACCGTTACGACTACGGGCTTGGGAATTTCAGGCTGCCGCGTGATGTGCTGCCGCGTGGTCCTTTGCCTCCGCGGCCTTCTCGGTGTCCGAGCTGCGGGTACTATTATCCCAATACGGGGCGTGGCATGTGGGCGGCGAATGGGGATCGGATACTTGTGCTCAAGTGCATCTATCAGTTTTTTGAGCCGAAACAATGGGACGTGGTCGTGTTCAAGAATCCACTGAATCCTTCTGAAAATTACATCAAGCGTTTGGTGGGTCGCCCGGGCCAGACGGTGGAGATAATCGACGGGGACGTTTACATCGACGGTCAAATCAGCCGGAAACCTTCCAAGGTCCGGGATGAGCTTTGGATGCCTGTATATGATAACGATTATCAGCCTGTTCGGCCGAGGCAGGGGTCGTTTAACGGGCACAACTGGCAGCAGCCCTTCAGGAATGTCGCCGACTCGCAGTGGCAGACGGACCTGCAGAGGCCGACGATCTTTCGTCTGGAGAGCAGCGGCGAGCAGATTCATACAATGTTCTATGACACAACGGTTGGGAACGATTTCAGGGCGAGTTACGCTTACGATGATGTGCAGGACTATTCGAACATGCCTTATTGCAGTGACCTGATGGTCAGGTTCTATGCGAGGCGGCAGCCGGGGTCGGGCGTTGTCGGCATAGAGATGAGCAAGTATGAGACCAACTACAGGGCTTGTGTCGATTCCACGGGCTCGATGGTAATAGAGAAAGTGGCAGGTGGCGAGGAACCGGAGGAATTGGCGCATCGGCAGTTGGATCTTGCGGATGAGGACGGGCCCAGCCTTGTGCGGTTTGTGAATGTTGACCATGAATTGATATTTGAGTTCGGCCGGGCGAAGCTGACTTACGATTTGGGTCGGGGTGCGGAGGATGCAGGCGAGCGGCGGGCGGATATTCAGGCGGAAGTCAAAGTATTCGGCTCCGGCAGCATTGAGCTGTCGCACGTGGCGATTTTCCGGGACATCCACTACACGGGTACGAAATACGCCAACAGTCGGGACGCAGGACGGGCGGTGGAAGGGAATCCGCTGAAGCTCGACAGGGACGAGTTTTTCGTACTGGGTGACAACAGTCCGAACAGTGAGGACGGTCGGTGGTGGGGTGCGCGCGGCAAGGGCAACAATGGAATTTCCTATCGGGCGGGTATTGTGCCGAGAGACTATCTTGTGGGTAAGGCGCTGTTTGTTTACTGGCCGAGCGGTTTCAGGCCTTACCCGCGGTTTCCATTCGGCGTTATCCCGAACGTGGGACAGATGCGATTCATCTACGGCGGCTCTGCCCGCAATCCGTAGCCTTGCAGAGGCTTTGCCGCTCCAGCAAAAGAGCCGGAAGAACAATTTAGACGTGTATTGCTTCGGTCTCGGCCAAGCCTCGACCTCAGGAATACACGACAGAAGACGTGGATAACTCTCTAATCAAGGTTGGTACATAAATCGGGGTCAGGTCAATGGAGGCGTAGTCTATGGTGATGGTCCAGAGCTTATAATTCAGTTTCGCACATAAATAAGTGACAAGGCACAAAGATTCTTGAGCAGACTTCTCTGACCACAACTCAAATCCAGCCACAGTGGCTTGTTTCAGGTCTGATCCATCACAGTTACAAAGTTTACAGCACAGTGACGTGACCTACCGAGCAGCTTCGAGGGCTTGTCGGACATCGGCTATTATGTCTTCGATGTGCTCGGTGCCAACGGAGATGCGGACGTAATCGGGTGTTACGCCGGCCGCTGTCTGCTCGGCCTCGGAAAGCTGCTGGTGGGTGGTGCTGGCCGGATGAATGACCAGCGTCTTGCTGTCGCCGATGTTGGCAAGGTGGCTTGCTAATCTGACGCTGTTTATAAACTTGATACCGGCGTTGCTTCCACCTTTGATTCCAAAACCAACAATAGCACCCTGGCCGTTGGGCAGATATTTCTTTGCGAGTTTGTAGTCGGGGTGCGAGGGCAGTCCCGGGTAGTTTACCCATGCGACCTGGGGCTGTTTTTCGAGCCACTGTGCGAGTTTCAGGGCGTTCTCGGAATGCCTGGGCATCCGCAGGTGGAGTGTTTCGAGTCCCTGGAGGAACAAAAAGGCGTTGAAGGGTGACATGCAGCTTCCCATATCTCGGAGGAACTGGGTGCGTGCCTTTATGATGTATGCGAGGTTTCCAAAACTTTCGACGTACTTTACGCCGTGGTAGCTGGGGTCGGGTTCGGTCAGCTCCGGGTATCGGCCGTTTGTCCAGTCGAATTTGCCGGAGTCGACGATGGCACCGCCTATGCAGGTGCCGTGACCGCCTATGAACTTCGTGCAGCTATGGACGACGATGTCGATGCCATAGTCGATAGGTCTGAAGAGTATGGGTGTTGTCACGGTATTATCGCAGATTACCGGCATACCATTGTCGTGGGCGATGTCGGCTATTTTTTCGTATTCCAGGATATCGTTCTTGGGATTTCCTACAGTCTCTATGTAAATCAGCCGTGTGTTTTTCCTGATTGCCTTGGCGAAATTATCCGGTTCTTTTGGGTCGACGAAAGTGACTTCGATTCCGAGCTTGTGGAAGGTCTGGCTGAAAAGTGTGACGGTTCCGCCGTAGAGGGAGTTCGAGGATACGATGTGTCCTGCTGCGCCGCAGATGTTGAAGATACTGACGTAAATTGCGGATTGTCCCGAGCTGAAGGCCAGGCCCCCGACGCCCCCTTCGAGTGCGGCGAGGCGCTTCTCGAGGACGTCAGTGGTCGGATTCATCAGTCGTGTATAGATGTTGCCGAACTGTTTAAGGGCGAACAGGTTTGCGGCGTGGTCGGTGCCTTTGAATACATAGCTGGTGGTCTGGTAGATTGGCACGGCGCGACTGAGCGTATCGGAATCAACCTGCTGTCCGGCGTGCAGGGCCAATGTCTCCAAATGGTATTGCTGGTTTGTTTCCATTGCTTACTCCTTGCTTGTCACATAGATCGCCTGCTCGGCAAACAGATTCGGTGCGAATTTTACGGGGCTGATGCGCGTCTTAATCAGGGGAATTTTCTTTTCCACTTTGACGTTGAGGTTCTTGCAGAACGTGTCGAAATCCTTGAGCGATAAGAAGTGTATGTTGGGTGAGTTGTGCCATTCGAAGGGCAGTTGTCTTGTCAACGGGGCTGTGCCGGTGAAGAACAATTGCGCCCTGGACTTGTAGTGGGCGAAGTTAGGGAAGCTGACAACGACTTTCCTGCCGACTCGCAGGAGCTCGTTGAATACTTTTTCGGGATTTCTGATGGTCTGGAGTGTCTGTGAGAGGATCACGTAGTCGTAGCTTTTGTCGGCGTAATTTTTCAGTCCCTGTTCGATGTCGTGCTGGATAATCGGCAGCCGCCGACAGACACAGTCCAGCACAAGGTCCTGTTCAAGCTCGATACCCTCTGCTCTGATGTTTCTGTCGCGCATGAGGTTTGCGAGCAGCTCTCCGTCGCCGCAGCCGACGTCAAGGACTGTGCTGCCGGGCTCAATGAGAGATTCTATCAAGTTGTAATCGACACGGGCCCTGTGCGCCTGCTCAAATTTACCATACCGGCGCATACTCCGCGCGTAACAGGAACACGGCCCCTGCGCTTCATCAGGCCTGTGTGTAGCCTGTAAAAAGCAGCAAATGAACATGCTTAATGCTTCGATCTCCAACAAGAAGGCATCGTGGCCGTACGGTGAGGTGATATCACAGTAGCTGACATCCTTTTTTGTGGCAGCAAGTGCGTCGACCATTGCCTTTGATTGTGCGGGCGTGAAAAGCCAGTCGCTGGCGAAGCTGATAATAAGGAATCTGGATTTGGTATTGGCAAAGGCGTTGGTGAGCGAGCCGTACTCTCTGGTCAGGTCGAAATAGTCGGCGGCCTTTGTGATATAAAGATAGCTGTTTGCGTCGAACCTCTCGACGAAGCTTTGGCCCTGATGGTCGAGGTATGTCTCGACGGCGAATTCGGAGTTGAAATCGTAACGGTAGGTGTCGGCACTTCGGAGTTTTCGTCCGAATTTTTCCCGCATACCCGGTTCCGACAGATAAGTTATGTGTCCAATCATTCTTGCGATGGCGAGTCCCCTGTCGGGGCCCTTTCGGCGGTCGTACTGTCCGTTGGCGAAATTTGCGTCGGCCAATATTGCGTTTCTTCCGACGGCATCGAAGGCAATCGACTGGGCGCCGAGATGAGACGTTGTGGCAATAGGAATTGCGGCCTCAACGAACTGCGGATATTCAATCGCCCACTGGAGGACCTGCATCCCTCCTATGGAGCCGCCGATGACGGCCAAAACCTTCTTTATTCCGAGCTTATCGAGCAGGAGCTTTTGGACCCTGACCATATCGGCAATGGTTATGATGGGAAAATCCAGGCCGTATGGCCGGCCCGTAGCCGGGTTGGTTGAAGGCGGCCCGGTCGTTCCGCTGCATCCGCCTAAGAAGTTCGAGCAAATAACGAAATACTTGTCGGTGTTGATTCCCTTTCCGGGTCCGACCATAATATCCCACCATCCGGGTTTTTTGTCATCCGGGCTGTGCAGGCCGGCGACGTGGGCGTCTCCGCTGAGAGCGTGACAGATGAGCACGGCGTTGTCGGCGGCTTCGTTGAGCCTGCCGTAAGTTTCGTAGGCCACGTCGATTGGAGCGAGGGTCTTGCCGGAGTCGAGCTCGAGCGGCTTGTCGGGCTCGACCACGCGGAGGACCTTTGTCTGGACGATACCCACGGAGTTATCGGGGACGTTTTTCATCTTCACCTCGCGGGCAGGATTTGCACCATTCTATCGAGTGACTTTCTGGCTTTTTCGGCGATTTCATCCGGCACCGCGACAACGAACTGCATATCTTCGAGCGACCAGAGCACTTTGTCGAGCGTAATGCGTTTCATATTGGGGCAGATGCCGCGCTCGGAAGCGGGGAGGAATTCGGCGTCCGGGCGTATTTTCTTTAAAGCATGAATCATACCCATTTCCGTGCCTATTACGAACTTCGTGGCGTCGGAGCGGGCGGCGAACTTCAGCATTTGTCCCGTGCTGAGCACCTCGTCGGCGAGGTCTTTTACGGGCTCGCTGCATTCGGGATGGACCATAACAACGGCGTCGGGGTAGTCGGTCTTTGCTTTTTTGATGTCGCGTTCTGTAATGGCAATGTGTGTGGTGCAGTAGCCGGGCCACAGGATGAGGTCTCGGCTCGTTTCTTGGATAACGAAGCGGCCCAGGTGCTTGTCGGGGACAAATATAATTTGTTTGTCGGACGACAGGGAGTTTACGACCTCGACCGCATTGGAACTCGTGCAGCAGTAATCGCTCTCGGCCTTGACTTCGGCGGAGCTGTTTACGTAGCAGACGACGAGAGCATCGGGGTGGCGGCCTTTGAGCTCCTTCAACTGCTCGGCGGTAATCATGTCAGCGAGGGGACAGCCGGCCAGTTTGTCCGGCAGAAGGACGGTCTTTTGAGGCGAGAGGATTGCGGCGGTCTCTGCCATGAAGCGGACCCCGCAAAATACGATGACGTCGGCCTGTGTCCGGGCCGCTTCGACACTCAGGCCGAGGGAGTCGCCGGTGAAGTCGGCGATGTCCTGTATTTCGCCCGGCTGGTAGTTGTGAGCCAGTATGATCGCGTTTCGCTGATTCTTTAGCTTCTCAATCTTCTCTGCAAGCTGGTCGGTCAAAGTAAGACCTCCTCGGGAGTTACTTTTTGTGTCTGTCGTGTTTCGTGTAAACCAGGTCGGCCTTGGCGGTGGTGACGGTGACACCGGACGGGACCGATTCTTTTATCCATACGTTTCCTCCGATGACGGCATTTTTCCCGATGGTGACATCCCCCAATATAGTGGCCTCGGCGTAGATGGTGACGTTGTCTTCAATGGTTGGGTGTCTTTTGCCGCCCTTTATGATTCTTCCTCTTTCGTCTTTTGGAAAGCTCAGGGCTCCGAGGGTTGCGCCCTGGTAGATTTTGACGTTGTCGCCGATGATGGTGGTTTCGCCGACAACGACGCCGGTGCCGTGGTCGATGAAGAAGTTGTTGCCTATCCTTGCTCCGGGGTGTATGTCTATGCCGGTCCTCGTATGTGCAACCTCGGTCATGATTCGCGGAATAAGGGGCACGTTCTTTACGTACAGCTCGTGCGCGATGCGATATATGGCGATGGCGACGATGCAGGGATAGCTGATGACGATTTCCTCGTATGACTTTGCGGCCGGATCGCCGTCAAAGGCGGCGGCGACATCTCCTTTGAGTGATTCTCTGATTTTCGGCAGCTGCGTGAGCAGGTATCGGGCGGCCTCTTCGGCCAGGCTCCGGCAGTCGCCCGTGTCGCATTTTTCCATTCGGCAGCGATACCTGTAGGCTCGCTCTATTTGTTCGACGAGCTCCGTGTAGACGTGGTAAAGGATGTCGATGACGACGTAACTGATATTTGACTGGGTGACGGTTCTCTTTCCGGTGTAGCCCGGAAAGAGCAGCTCGGTAAGCAGGTCAAGGATTTCGATTATCTTGTCGCGCACGGGAAGATTCGTGGCGTCAATGAAGTTTATGCCCGAGTCGTCCCTGTAGGTCTCGGTAATCTCATCCACGAGCTGCTGAATGTTGCGGCCGGTCAGCTCTTGCTTGGCCATTGTCGTCTCCTCTGAAAAAGAAGATTTGAGTATTTATCACAATCCCTGGTACATTTCAGTGGATATATATCTCTCTCCGGTGTCGCAGATAATGGTCACAATGGTTTTTCCTTCGGCTTCTTTGCGGTTTGAGACCTCAACGGCGGCCCAGACGTTTGCGCCCGCGCTGATTCCGGCGAGAATGCCTTCCTTGGCGGCCAATTGTCTGGCGGTTTCCACGGCGTCCTCATTGGCCACTTGAATAACTTCGTCGATAATATCAACATTGAGGACGTCCGGGACGAATCCTGCTCCGATGCCCTGTATTTTGTGCGGCCCGGGTTTGCCTCCGGACAGTACAGGTGAGTCTTTCGGCTCAACGGCAATGACTTTGAAGTCCTGTTTTTTTGCCTTCAGGACTTCTCCACAGCCTGTGAGGGTCCCGCCGGTTCCGACACCCGCGACAAGGATGTCAACGTCGCCTCCGCTGTCGACCCAGATTTCTCTTGCGGTAGTCTCGCGGTGAATCTCTGGATTTGCAGGATTCTTGAACTGCTGGGGCATAAAGCTGTTCGGGTTCTGGGCGACGAGCTGTTCTGCTTTTTCGACCGCGCCCGGCATTCCTCGTTCGGCGGCAGTAAGGACGATCTCAGCGCCGAAAAGTGCCAGCAGCTTTCTCCTTTCGATGCTCATTGATTCGGGCATAGTCAGCATGAGTTGGAGTCCTTTGGCGGCACAGACAAAGGCCAGACCTATGCCTGTGTTTCCGCTGGTGGGCTCGATGATGACGGTATCCGGTCTGATGAGCCCCTCCTCCTGGGCGGCGTTAATCATCGACAGTGCTATTCTGTCCTTGACAGATCCACAGGGGTTCTTTGATTCGAGCTTTGCGAGGATGGTTGCTTTGGGTGAGCCGAGCTTGTTTATCCTCACAAGCGGCGTGTAACCGACCGAGGCGGTTATGTCTTCAAATACGGCGCTCATAGTATTACCTTTCACAATTCATTATATTTGATAATCGCGCGTCTTGTTACTGTTCGCTTCTTCTATCAGGGTCTGAAGTGAAACAGAATTCAGCACCCCTTCTATGGCCTGCTGGACCTGTGCCCAAAGCCGCCTTGCGATACAATCGGCGACCTGGTCACAATAGTCCCTGTTTTCGAGGCATTCGACGGTAACAATCGGTCCTTCGAGGGCAGTGAAGACCTCGCTGAGCCTGATTTGTTCGGGTGGCCTGGCGAGCACGTAGCCGCCTTTGGAACCTCGAATACTTCTTACAAACCCTCCGGTTTTGAGCAGCGCCATCAGTTGCTCAAGGTACTTGACGCTGATATTCTGACGGTGGGCAATGACTTTTGTCTGCACGGGCCCCTTTCCATAGTTGAGAGCCACTTCAAGTATGGCCCTGATACCATATCGAGTTCGCGTCGAGAGCTTCACAACAATCCCCTATTATTCCTATTGTATTAGTAGTATATTATACGAATACTCTGCTCGCTTGCTACGAAAAAAATGCAGAATTCGGGAAAAAAAAGGTTCTGGCCTAAGTTCTTTTATGGACCGAAGTTAGGACGAGCTATGCGCAGGGTTCTTCGGGGAGGAAGACGCTTCTTCCGTGTTTCCGGCGGCATTCTGTTGTTGGAGGGTTGTGTGTGGACGTTGGGTCTTGCAGTGGGGATGGAAGGCAAAGCCTGCTCAGGCGCCCGGCGGGGCATGAGCCGGATTTTTTGTTGCAAGTATTGCCTTGACAGTTCAATTGGGTGGTATTACAATAGGGCGTGCAAGTTTGCCGTGATATCGGAAGGGTGTTAGGGATGACCAAAGGTTCCGGGCGAAGAGTGGCGTTTATTTCATCGTTCCCGCCGAGGAAATGTGGAATAGCGACCTTTGCGTCAGATCTGATCACAAGCGTCACATCAGCGGGGAAAGGTCAGTTTCAACCATTAGTTGCGGCGGTGCGGTCTGATAACGTTCTGAAATACGACGACCCTGTGAAGTTTGAGATTCGGCAAAACGTCAAGAGCGATTACATTTGCGCGGCGGATTATTTAAACTTCAGCAACGTTGATCTGGTATCCGTTCAGCACGAGTTCGGGCTGTTCGGGGGCTCGGCGGGGTCATACCTGAACCTTCTTTTGAACCGGCTGAACGCCCCGGTGATAACGACACTTCATACGGTTCTGGACGACCCGGCTCCGAGTTACTATGAGTCGCTCGTTGAGGTGTGCAACGCCTCATACAGGGTGATAACCATGAACGAGCGTGGTGTGGACATGCTCGCAGACATCTACGACGTGCCCCGCAAGAAGGTGGAGTTGATTGCGCACGGGATACCCGACCTGCCTTTTGTGGACAGCAACTACTATAAGCACAAGTTCGGTGTTGAGGGGCGCAGGACGATACTTACCTTCGGGCTGCTGAGCCGCAACAAGGGCGTCGAGGTCATGCTCAAGGCCATGCCGGCCATTATAAGGTCGAACCCGGCAGTACTATATATCATTCTCGGCATGACGCATCCGAATGTTCTCAAGCACGAGGGAGAATCGTATCGTCTGAGTCTGCAGCGGATGGTCAAGGACCTCGGGCTGCAGGATCATGTTGTGTTCCACAACCGTTTTGTGAACGATGAAGAGCTTCACAATTTTCTGTGTGCGGCGGATTTATATGTGACGCCGTATCTGAATAGGGAGCAGCTGACGAGCGGTACGCTTTCATTTGCGGTTGGCACGGGCAAGGCGGTGGTCTCGACGCCTTACTGGGCGGCGACGGAGCTTCTTGCAGACGGTCGTGGCAAGCTGGTTCGCTTCGGCGACTCAGGGCAGCTGGCCGAGGCTATAGTTGAAATACTGGGCAATGATTCTCTGTTTTATTCGATGCGTCGGCGGGCGTATGATTACGGGCGGTCTCGGACGTGGCCGAGGGTCGGCCAGACGTATTGGAAGCTGTTCAGCGCCAAGGGACTTCCAATTCGGGTGGCGGCTCGGGCGGTTCCATCGGTGACGGAGGCCGTATCGAGCATTGAGGTTCCGGAGCCGTCTCTGTCGCACATGAAGCGGCTGACCGATGATACCGGTTTGTTTCAGCACGCGAAGTTCACCGTTCCGTGGCGGGAATTCGGATATGCTACTGACGATAATGCTCGTGCGCTGATAGCTGTCAGCAGGTACCACGCGCAGTATCCGGAGCCGGAGGTGCTTCGTCTTTTCGATACGTATCTTTCGTTCGTTCTGCATTCGCAGAATGCGGACGGTACGGTGCGGAACCTGATGAATTTTGACCGGACTTGGCAGCGGTACGAGCCGGGGCACGACGCTCTTGGTCGCGTGTTGTGGGCGTTGGGGACCGTGATGGCCAAGCCTCCTTCACCGTCATATTTGTCTGTTGTGAAGGACTACTTTGACCGGTCGGTAAGGCACGTGGGAAAGCAGCACCCTCGTGGTATGGCGTACTCGATACTGGGGATGAGCGATTATCTCAAGCAGTTTCCGGGGGCGAGTGACATCAAACGAGAGCTGGAGATGGCGGCAGACGGTCTCGTGGCCCAGTACCGCAGCAGCAGCATTCCGGATTGGCCTTGGTTTGAAGATATCCTGACTTATGACAATGCGGTATTGCCGCACGCGCTGTTTGTTGCGGGTATGGTTCTGGAGAAGGCCGAGTATCGTAAGGTGGCGGAGAAGGCGTGCGAATTTCTGCTGGCCAATACATTTGACGGCGAGCATTTCAGCTTCATCGGGTGCAACGGCTGGTATGAGCGCGAGGGGACGAGAGCTTCATTCGACCAGCAGCCTTTGGAAGCCGCCGGCACGGTGATGATGCTTCGTGCCGCTTACGACGCGACGGGCAACAGCGGCTATCTTACTCTTCAGCGCAAGGCGTTCGACTGGTTCCTCGGTGAGAACGATTTGCATCTTCCGCTTTACGATTTCCGGACGAAGGGCTGCTGCGACGGGCTGATGGCCGGTGGTGTGAATCTCAACCAGGGCGCCGAGAGCATGGTGAGCTTTCTGCAGGCGCTGCTGGCGATACGCGAGAGCTACACGATGATGAGCAAGGTGGAGGACATCAGAGCGGGGCTGCCCAAGGCGGGCCGGTCGGTGCAGCCGGTGGCCGAGAGGCCGACTCCCATTAAGGGGGTGGCCGCGAGGAGCCAGCCGCGGGACAGTCGTGTCGAAGAAACTGCGTGAGTGGTAGCTCGTTGCGCGTGGTTAGTGAATCCCGCCAGAAGGACCCGCCAGATGAACGGTGGGCAAACCTGCCAAACAAACCCACCCGCGGCGGGTAAACCCGCCAAAAAGCGACGCGGGCAAGCGGCGGGTAAGGGTGGTTCGGCGATTGTGTTTAGTGTATGCCGCAGATGAGGTTTCGGCTGTTTGTCGTATCTGAGGCGATAGCCATGCTGTCGGGTTGTGACTAAGCTGTGGAGCAGGCGTGAAAGTCGGTAGTTTCAACGTGAATTCACTTCGTGCGCGTCTGCCCGTGGTCTCAGGGTGGCTGGCCGACAATCACCCGGACGTTCTTTGCGTGCAGGAGACGAAGGTTCAGGATGCGGATTTTCCGGGCGAGCAGTTCGACAGGCTGGGGTACAGATATGTCTTCAAAGGGCAGAAAAGCTACAACGGTGTGGCGATATTCAGCAGCGCCGAGATTACAAAAGTAGTGTACGGGTTTGCGGATGAGCCGAAGGATGAGCCTCGACTGATCAAAGCGCAGATCGGCGGCGTTGCGATTGTGAATACTTATGTGCCGCAGGGGTATATGGCCGAATCGGAGCAGTTTCAATATAAGCTGGCGTGGTTTGGCCGGCTGCGGGAGTATTTCGAGAGCAATTTCAAACCTGCCGATGCGGTGCTCTGGGTGGGTGATTTGAACGTGGCGCCGCAGGCGATAGACGTTTACGACCCCCAGAGTCTGCTGGGCCATGTTTGTTTTAATCCGCAGGTGCAGGAGGCGCTGCGGGCGGTTTGCGAGTGGGGTTTTGTGGATGTCTTCCGCAGGCACTGCGACGAGGCGGGGCAGTACACGTTCTGGGACTATCGGCTGCGAAACTCTTTCAAGCGCAATCTTGGCTGGCGGCTGGACCATATTATGGCCACGAAACCTTTGGCCGAAAAGAGCCGGGCCTGTTATGTCGACAAGCGCCCTCGTGTTGCGGAGCGCCCGAGCGATCATACGCCGATTGTGGCGGAGTTTGAAGATTCGTGAGTGGTGGCTTGTGGTTGGCAGCTCGTTGTCTGTGATCGATAGTTCATAGCTCGTTGGCGGAAGGCAAAAGGGAGGGCGGGTCCGCCTTCGCAGGGGGCTTGTGTCTGCGCTGAAGCTATGACGGACGAGTCGGCGGATGTTGGGTATGCAGCGACAAGCGGGGGAGCCGGGGGTTACTTGTCCTGGGGGTTATCGGCTTGGAGGATGTTGACCCCGGTTGCCATTTTCAGCACGTGTGCGAGGGCCTCGGTGGCGACGCCTTTGGATTCGGTGGTGAAGGGCACAACCACGATGCAGGGGGTGGGGGCCTTGGTGGTGGCGGCGAAGACCTCTTCGGCCTTTTGTGCGATATTCTCTGCAACGACCACCAGCGTGTATTTTTGCTCTACTATTTTAGCGGCGGTCTCGGTGATGTCGCCGGCGGTCTGGCCGACGCCAAACGTATCAAGTCCGAGTGCCGAAAACGGCATTACAAAATCGGTGTCGCCTAAAACTGCAACTTTGCCTTTCATATTTTCGTGGCTCGTGATCCGTGACTCGTGTCTCGCAGCTTAGTCCGCGAGTCATGAGATACGGTCTAAAATAAGTTTATTGTCCAGGCTATTTTTCTTTGCGGTTAGTATAAGTCTGACGGTTCTGATTTCGTTTTCCTTCATCAAAAGGTACGCGATGATGGGCTGTGGGCCGGCTGTAATCTGAATGGTGGTCTTCAAGAAGCCCATCAGGAACTCTTCACACTGCTGTTCAAGTTTCAAAAAGGACCTGTTCGAGGCGAGGTAGGCGGCGCCCGTTTCGACGAGTCGATGATAGGGCGTGACAAAGAACAGCGGGCCCATTTGGTCGTAGCCGAGGTCGAGGCCTTTTTCGAGACGCTCGAGCTGGAGAAAGCCGCCTCCGAGAAAGACGTTGCGCTGTTCGGCCTCGGTGAATTTGAGGCGGAGCATTGTGCGGATATTGGTCAGGTCGATTTGGATTCTGAAAAGCCCAATCAGAAAGAGGCTTTCCAGCCGATGTGCCTGCGTGAGATTGTACTCGGCCTGGAAGCTGTCGATGGCGTAATCAATTCGGCGAATGTCCTTGTCCTGGTAGTAGGCCAGGGCCGCACGGTCGCCTGCGCGGCGCATATAATCCGGCAAGAGCTCGTCGCTTTCCTCTTCGAATACCTGCGCGAAGCGGTCGGGTGGCACATTGCCCTGGTCGCTGTAGTCGGCGCCGACGGGCTTTTCGGTCAGCGTTCGCCGCAGTGCGAGGCGCAGGTTTGCGAAATCATCTCGTGTCCTAAAGAGACTTATGATAGGTTTGTCGAGGCAGAGGGTCTCAAAGAGTTCGCGGATGGCGGCCCTGCGCTGGCGGAGGAGCGTTTCGACTTCGGCGAAAGACTTGCCGGCGCGGGGCAGGGCGTACTCGGTGGCCGAGAGCAGGTCGCCGGCCTGTCGGAAATCGGCCGCGTTGGCCATATCGAGCAGAGTCGCTCGGGTGAGCATCTGCATCTCAAGGGCGCGTACGGCAGCGGTTTCGAAGGTGTACCGCCAGTCGTCGCCGCCTATGGGCGGATAGGTGTAGAAATCCAGGATGGCTTGCTCGGGTATCGTATCTCGCATCTCGTATCTCGCATCTCGTATCTCGTATCCGGCTCAAGTGAGCTTCTTGATCAAGCTGTTGAGCACACGAGATTCATGATCAAGCTTTTCCAATAAGAAGGCTTTGCTCTCTTCATTCAGGTATTTTAGGTGTGCGGCTATTTCGATTTGTGTTTCCAGTTCGGCACATGAACCTAACGCAACATACAGAAATTGCTTGTATTCGTTGTTGTGGAACCGGTTGAATCCTTCAGCTATGTTCGAGGGAATAGACACGGAAGAACGTCGCATTTGAGCGGATAAACCGTACAGCTCGTGCTTCGGAAACTCCCTTACGGTCGTGTATACATCTTTTACTATTTCTATTCCCTTTTTCCAGATATCCAACTGCCTGAAATTTCTTATCTTTTCGGCCATGGGCTATTGTTCACATCTCGGTCGAGATACGATTCACGATTCACGAGATGCGAATAAGTCTTTTGCCAATTCGATTTCGAGATCTTTTCTTGCCAGTGCGAGGAGGACTTCGAGTGACACGTTATTTTTTATTTTGCCTCTTTTTAGTATGAAGCCGCCGCCGAGGCTGTCTTTTTCGTCGGACAGTCTGAGGTTTCCTTTGAAACCTGGGCCGAGCTCGCGGTTGATTTTTTTGATGAAGCTCATATCGATTCGTTTTTCGTTTTTGTCGATGATGACCTCTTCGTCGCCGGTTTCGACGGCGGCGTGCATGAGCTTGCTGCAGAGCTTTCGGTAGTCGTCGTCGGGGAGCTTGAGCAACTGTGTGCGGGCCTGGTCAAATACCTTATCGAGGATTTTTCTTTTCTCTGCGAGGAGGTCTTTTGCGATATCCATTCTGGCTGCGGCGAGCAGGTGGAGTTTGCGGTCCTGCGCGGCCTTTTGGGCCAGGGCGTCGGTTTGGGTGTGGTATTCTTTTAGCTGCTGGTCGAATTGGGCCTTCTCGTCGGCCTGTTTCTCTTCGGCCTCTTTCTTTACCTTCTCGGCCTCGGCATTTGCATCGGCCAATATCTTTTCTGTAACCTGGTCAGCTTCCATATTTTCGTATCTCGTATTTGGTATCTCGTATTGGGTCTTAGGCACCGGCGGCGGTTTTTGCCGACTCGATGATGGCGCCGGTAGCGAGAGTGGAGATGAGCCAGCCGAGGACGGCATAAAGCTCGACCATAACGGCATAAATGACGCCGGCCTTGAAAGCCATTTCGGGTTTCTTGGCGGCCATCAGAATACCAGCGGCTCCGACTCTTCCCTGGTGAATGCCTGAAGCCAGCCCGCCGATGGCGACAGGCAGGCAGGCAGCAAGTATTGCTATCCCCGTCCAAAGCGTCAACTGAGGTGCTTCGGGACCAATAAGTGCGCCGACCAAGTTATATCCGACGAGGAAGCCATAGACGCCCTGTGTGCTGGGTAGCACGACGAGCAAGAAGACTTTTCCGTAAAGTTCTGTCTTCTCGCTCAATACGCCGGTGGCAGTTCTGGCGGCAGTACCAATACCGACGGCTGAGCCGATACCGGCCATGAAGACTGCCATGGCAGTTCCGACCAACGCGATTGCCAATCCTGCTAATGCATCCATTTGGTAAGCTCTCCTAACTTAAACCTGACCATTGTTAATACAGACGTGTTTGTACTGCTTTGCGAAGGGCTCAAAGGGTCTTCCGCCTCCCTGGAAGAATTTTGGGAAGAATTCGACGTACTGCAAACGCAGGGTATGAACGAAGGCGCCCAGTGCCGAAATTCCGATGTTAAAGCCATGCCCTGCGAGCAGTACGAACAGAGCGAGAACGGGCCCAAGGTACCTGACCTGGCCGGCCATGATGCTGAACTTGTTGACGGCAACGGCGAGGCCGGCTGTGACCATTCCGAGGGCCATGAGCCTTACATAGCTGAGAATGTCACCAATGTAAAAGATAGCGCTAAAGAGGTTGAAGACCCCCATCCCAAGCCGCGCCAAGATACCTCCTTCGTTATGACTGAAGAGGACTATCAAGGCGGCGGGGACGATTGCCAAGCGCAAAAAGAAGGCTCCATATTTTTCGGCTACGAGGATGTGCTTTGTACTGAAGAAGAAGGCAGCAAGACAGTTGAGCATAACGAACCAGGTCAAGTGGGCACATACGGCCTCTATAATGCGCCTCTGACGCAGCTTGTAGAAGAAGGCGACAAGTATCCCGCAGAGCAGCTGGATATAACCGACAGTCAGGGCAAGCCGGAAAAAAGTCTTTGGATTTTGGGCAGGGTCAAACCCGAATTTGAGTATTGCCGCTCTTGCCTCAACCAATGCAGGTATGCCAAGGAGTTGTACGGCGTCTCCGAACCATCCGCCGGTCAGAGCGCCACAAACTATGGTGCTAACAGAGCAAATTACCATCAGAAGGGCAAACTTTTTGTCACCCTGGAGTTTGCTCAAGAGGTAGACTGACAGTGCAACCATTACGAGGCCGTAACCGGCGTCGGTCAAGCACAGGCCGAAGAACAGCGCAAAAAAGGGCGCCAAAAACACAGTGGGGTCGACCTCGACGCGTCGGGGCATACCGTAGAGGCGGGTTATAACCTCGAAGGGCTTGATGAGCTTTTTGTTTTCGATTTCAACGGGGATATCTTCGCCTTCGGCGGGCTCAACGGTGCTGAGGGTGGAGGCCCGGAAGCTGGAGACTATCTGTTCGAGTTTGGAATAATCGTGTTCTTTAACCCAGGCTTCGAGGATGACGGTTTGCTCGGTGGCGGGTGCGGCGGTCCTGGTCTGTTCGCGGTTCAGCAGATTATTGTAATGGTCGGAGAGTATCTGGAGTTTAAGCAGATTCTCCGACAGTGAGGCAGCCTGTTCGTAATGCTGGTGCAACCGGCTGTTTGTATCATTGAGGTTTTTTCGGTGGCGGTCGATCAGTTCGGCTGCAGTGCCGGTCATATTCTCAAAACTGACGGGCTCAAACTCTGCGGAGCGCAAGAGCTTCTGGAGGTCGGATAAAGTTTCGTTCAGACAAACGAGCAGTAAGGCGAGTTTGTTGTCGGCGGCGCCTATCTGCTGGACTGCAGCGCCGAGGTCGATGAGCTGGTCGGTGATTTTTTCATACTGGGTGGCGGGCAGCAGGCCGGTCAGGCAGGTGACTTTGTGGAGTCGGCCGAGCTCTTCAACGGGGGCCTTCAGGGGCGCCCAGGGACGGAGCATTTCCAGAGCCGCCTCGATGTTTTCACGCTCGGCATTGAGGCGTTCAATATTCACCTGGGTTTGCTCGCATCGGTCGATGATGCTTAGCATCTGGTCATCGGAAACAACGTGCTCATAGGACTGCCTGTCGATAACGGTGCGGGGAGCGAGCACCGCGGCAAGGCCTTTTTGTGGCCGGGCGTAATCTTTGAGAAACGCGACACTTTTGGCGAGTCGCGCCAGCAGTTGCTCGACGTCGCGAG
>Ga0180438_10004203_pt1 | contig 20897 bp, 14 predicted proteins | sample SS_ome_12_FD_132455 | JGI IMG/M metagenome (GOLD analysis project Ga0180438, IMG submission 132455) | Hypersaline lake sediment archaeal communities from the Salton Sea, California, USA - SS_3_D_2 metaG | ecosystem: Environmental > Aquatic > Non-marine Saline and Alkaline > Hypersaline >... | reverse complement strand
ACGTTCCATCGCCGTTGTCGACCAGGTCGGCGGCGTCGGGCCCACTCCAGCCATCGAAGCTCCAGCCGGCGGCGGGGTCGGGGCTCAGGGTGACCGACGTGCCCTCGTCGTAGGTGCCGCCCGATGGGTCGAGGTCCACGCTGCCGTTGCCTACCACGTTTACTGTCAGGTTGTGCTGTAGTGGCGGATTCTCGGAAAAGGTGGCGGTGACGGACTTGTCGGCGTCCATGGCAATCGACCACGTTCCATCGCCGTTGTCGACCAGGTCGCCAGCGTCGGGCCCACTCCAGCCGTCGAAGCTCCAGCCGGCGGCGGGGACGGGGCTCAGGGTGACCGACGTGCCCTCGTCGTAGGTGCCGCCCGATGGGTCGAGGTCCACGCTGCCGCTGCCCACCACGCTCACCGTCAGGTCGTGCTGCGACGGGGCCGCGCCGGTGACGACTTCGTGGCAGGCGTTGTCGGCAGGAGCCCCGGCTGTCGTGTAGTTCTTGTAGGCGGGCCAGATGGTGCCGGTGAAGTACTTGCTGTTCGGGGCATCATCACCCAGTGCGCTGGTATCCGCGATGGAACCACTGGCTACCACCCCCGCCGGGTCGCCACTGCCATCCAACTCGGTCAGGGTCACGTCGATACTGGCCGAGGTAGCACTCAGCTTGGTGATCTCGGCTTGGAAACGATACCAGGTGTTGGCCGAGAGGGCTGGCAGATCGACAATGTGCGGCCGCCTGTCAGCGTCGCTGATGCCATCCCAGTAGCCTTCGATGTTGTAGCCGCTCCCGCCGGGATCCAGTTGCAGGCCAAAGATGTTGGAGGAGCTGGTACTACTATCGGTGGTCATCCAGCCGATACGGTCATCGTCGAGATGGCCGGAGCCGTCGGTCTGGAAGTCCTGCTGGAGGGTGACTCCCTGGAAGTCGGGGTCGTTCCAGTCGAAGGGATGCGCTGTCCAGGTGTAGATACTGTCGGCAGCGGCCAGGCCGACGGAGCCTGCCACTCCATTGGTGTCTGTAACGACGGGGCCATTGCCGCCATCGTACCAGTCGGCATGGGTGCCTATTCTCTCTCCAGGGGTGAACCCGCTTTCAAAGTCTTCGCACACCAGGGTTGCTTGAGCTGCCGCTGACTTCATCGGCACAGGTCCCAGTGCAATCAACACCAGGCTCACCAGGGCTGTAAATTGGAGCACATGCTCTTTCTTGGACACGGTTCCCTCCAGGGAATGGATACACTTCTATTGCGGAGGCAACTAGAGTGAAGAGGCTGTGATGAGATAGCTCAGTAGTAGAAGGCATTAGGATCGAAGCAGCGACCGGCACTGAAATCACTGGCCCGCCATGCTTCAGACTCTATTCAATTGGGTCTACCACATAAACACGGACAGTTCCAACACAGACGATGACCAATGCCGGGACCTAATCGTCCGAGTGAGGAAAGAGGCAGTTTTGTGAGGGTGTAGTTGTATGAAGAAGCCGAGGTCGATTAGCCCGGTTCTATTTACAGCTACCAATTAAGGGTGGGTAAGAACTGCCACCGGCCCAAAGCGTGCAACATGCACTGTGATACTTGATACCATGCACAATAATGGAATCAATCTAGATTTTATTGTAATGTAATTCGCAAGCTCGTCCACTGGCCGAGGGTATATGAGCTTTATTACTTTTGGCACACGCGGCGTATATCCAAAGATATACTGCTTGGCATCAGAGGCTTTAAGACCAATCAGGCATGGAAATCATGGGGACCCTGTACATTGCGCATGATGAGGTCCTGGACTCTTTGAACTGGCTGTTCTTGGTACGTGGGGTGCCCGCTCATATCCGCTCTGATAATGGTTCGGAATTCACTGCCCGGCGCGTACGGCAATGGCTGGCCAGGGTGGGAGTCAAGACTTTGTTCATTGAGCGAGGCAGCCCCTGGGAAAACGGCTATATCGAAAGCTTCAATGGCAAGATGCGCGATGAACTGCTTGACCGGGAGATCTTCTACACCTTGAGAGAGGCTCAGATACTGATTGAGGATTGGAGGCGGAAGTATAATACAATTCGCCCACACAGTGCTCTGAACTACCGACCGCCGGCACCCGAAGCTATACTGGTGCCACCACCCCCTTCCATGCCTTTGAATCTAACTTAAGGGGTGGTACAAACATTGGGGGCAGGTCAGTTGTCAGGGGGACTCCAATTTGAGGATTTCCGTAGATGGTGCCAATAAGTAGTTGCTCAGTGTTCAGTAGTATTTCAAGTGGGATTGGAACCTCAGTGGTGTTACAGAAGAGATGTAGCACGGACTGGAAGAATGAGCCGTTAGGGTTTTGTACAAGGTCATCGCTGGCTTCGAGATGCCACTGGTCCGAGGAGTTGCGTACGAGTGAGTGGAGTCGAAGTCTTGTGGTGGCATCCATGAATCTGAAGATTAGCTCAACGCGGGATCTCCAGTCCTGATCGCTAGCTTGTCCCTGAATGTAACGAGCACGGGGATACTCTGCGGCTAAGTCGATGTCGGCCCAGTCTTCGTGTAGATCGCATTGGGCAGTCGTTGCAAGACTGCGGGCTTTCTCTTCAAGTTGCTGGCGATGGGCATCGTCTTTGACACTGACTCGAAGTGCGACGAAGTAGGACCTGCCTTGTGAATCGCGATAGCGATCAGATACGTTATGTAGTGGTCGAATGTATTGGCCTATGAAGAGCCAGTTGAGGTGTTGGTCGAATTCATGGTAGATGGTAGGACTATGTCTCCGAGGACTTGCTCAACCCAATTTGGGCCATTGTAGGGATGTTCTGTCCGTGGAACAACGATATGGGTTTTTCGGGGATTTTCGATGGTCATGTGTCTCCCTCCAAGTCGCATAAGAAGTGCCCCCGGCAGGATTCGAACCTGCAACCATCGGCTTCGAAGGCCGCTACTCTGTCCATTGAGCTACGGGGGCAAGGGTCTTACTGTATGCGATTGTTCAGGTGCGCGTAGCTCAATGGGCCTAAATAGAGGCAAAAAATTCGAAGACCGTTACTCTATCCATTGAGCTACTGGGGCGTGTGACCGAATCATAGCATCCCGGCCCAGCGCGGGCAAGCGCTTGACTTCGCCCCCGAATCCTCCTACCATTGCACACATCGCAAGCACGGATTTCTTAACAACCGGATGCCATGATTCTGGACAACCTTCGCGCCTTCGATGCGCTGACACTGGCCGAGCTTGAAGCGGTGCTCGACGAGCACACGCGCAAGCCGGTGCCGGTCAACGAATATACCGCCTTCTCGTGGTCGGCCTCGCGCCACAACCTCTTCGCGCGCTGCAAGCGACAGTACTACCTGAACTACTATGCGCCGCGCCGCGTCCGCGACCGGGGCAACCACCCCGCCATCGGGGCGATGTGGTGGCTCAAGCAGGCGGTGCCGCTCAAGGTCTGGATTGGCGCGGTAGTACACGACGTCGCGCGCGAGGCGGTGCTGGCCTACTGGGAGGGGGCGGCGCTGGACGTGGACGAGGCTGTCGAGCGGGCGCTGCGAACCTTCAACGCGGGCGTGCGCGCCTCTCGGCGGGGGGCGCGCTTCGAGGGGCGGTGGGTGGTGCTGCAAGAGCACATCTATCCCCCGGACGACCAGCGCGCCGACTGGGAGGGCGCGGAGGGCACGCTGGAAGAGATGGTCGAGGTGCTGTTCGACAGCGATGCCTACGAAGCCATCCTGGGCCTGCCGCCGGACGCCATCCTGGAGATCGACGAGCCGTTCCAGTACATGGTCTTCGACGAGACGCGGGTGTTCGCCATCCCGGACGTGTTGCTGCGCGAGGACGACGTTTACCACATCATCGACTGGAAGACGGGCGACGTCGGTCGCCGGGAGATCCGGATGCAGGCGGGAATCTACGCGCTTTACACCCATCTCAAGTACGGTGTGACGGAAAACGATATCGTGGTGTCCATTGCCGATCTGGCGGGTGGCGGGATGAGCGTCCAGCCGCCGGGCGGGCTGCCCTCGCTGGACGAGACGGCGGCCTTTGTTCGCCAGAGCATGGCCGACATGCACGCCCTGATCGAGAACGAGCAGTACCACACGGCAGCTATCGCCAAGTACCCCATGGCCGACGACCTCACGCTGTGCCAGAGCTGCAACTTCAGGCGGGCCTGCTGGCGGCACGAAGGGACCGGCTAACGCCATGAGCCTGTCTGAGCTGTCGTCTGGAGGGCGAACCGTTTTCCTGGAGGGTCCCTACGGCGCGGGCAAAACCACGCTCGCCATCGAGCACATTTACGACCTGCTGGACCAGGGCGTGCCCCCGGAGCAAGTCATCGTGCTGGTGCCGCAGCGCACCTTGGGCCGCCCCTACCAGCTTGCCATGCGCGACGTCGAGCGCGGGCCGCACGGGCACGTCAGCGTGCGGACGGTGGGCGGTCTGGCCCGCGATATGGTGGCACTGTGGTGGCCGCTGGTCGCGGCGGGGGCCGGTTTCACGCCACCGGACCTGGAGCCGGTCTTCCTGAGCATCGAGACGGCCCAGTATTACATGCTGACCCGCTTCCTGGAGCCTGCGCTGCAAGAGGGCAAATTTGACGCGGTCAACGTCCCGCCGCCGCGCCTCGCCAGCCAGATTCTCGACAATCTCAACAAGGCCGCGCTGATGGGCATCCCGCACGCCGAGGTGCGAGGCCGGTTGCGGGCCGCCTGGGGGGACCGGCCCAGCAGCCGCCTGCTGGTCTACGATGCCGCGCAGGAGGTCGCCAACGCCTTCCGCGAGTACTGTCTGACGCACGGCTTGCTCGACTTCTCGCTGCAAATCGAGGTGTTCACCCGCCACGTGCTGCCTGACCCGGCCTTCCGGGAGCAGTTTTACGGCGGCTTCACACACCTGGTGGCCGACAACGTGGAGGAAGACACGCCCGTCGCGCACGACCTGATCCGCGACTGGCTGCCCACGCTGGACAGCGCGCTGCTCGTTTCGGACGCGGACGGCGGCTTTCGTGTGTTCCTTGGCGCGAACCCCGACAGCGCGCGCGCCCTGGCCGACGCCTGTGACGAGGTGATTCGGCTGGAGCGCTCATACATCACTACCCCGGCGCTTTCTGTGCTGGCCCGCGAGGCCGGGGCGAGTCTGGGCCAGCGGGGGACGGATGGCGCAGCGATGGACGCCGACGTGCACGAGGCGTTCACTTACGCCTTCCACGACTACTACCCCCAGATGCTCGATTGGGTGGCCGACACCATCGCCGGGCTGGTGCTCGACGAGGGCGTCGCGCCGGGCCAGATCGTCATCCTGGCCCCCTTCCTCAGCGACGTGCTGCGTTTCAGCCTGGGCGAGCGGCTGGCGTCACGCGGTGTCGAGAGCGTCTCGCACCGGCCCTCGCGGGCGCTGCGCGACGAACCGGCGGCGCGGGCCATGCTGGCGCTGGCTGCGCTGGCGCACCCCGGCTGGGGCATGCTGCCGCCCGCCGCCGACGTGTCCGCCGCGCTGGCCCAGTCCATCGAGGGGCTGGACCCGGTGCGGGCGGGCTTGCTGACCAAGGTCGTCTACCGCCCCAGGGGCGAGGAGCCGCTGGGGCCCTTCGAGGACCTGAACCCGACGATGCAGGCGCGGGTCACCTTCACGCTGGGCGAGCGCTACGAGCGCCTGCGAGGCTGGCTGGCGGCCTACGCTGCCGGGGAAATCTCCCCCCTGGACCACTTTTTCAGCCGCGCTTTTGGCGAGGTGCTCTCGCAGCCGGGCTACGGCTTTCACGCCAGCTACGAGGCCGGGCGCATCGCCGCCCAACTGATCGAGTCGGCGCGGCGCTTCCGGCAGGTGTTGTACATCGGCGAGGAAGTAGACGTGTCAACCGCCGGGCGCGACTACCTGAAGATCGTCAACGAGGGCCTGCTGGCCGCGCTGCACGTGCCCAGCTGGCGCGACGAGGCGCGCGATGCGGTGTTCATGGCCCCGGCCTACACGTTTTTGATGCGCAACCGCGTGGCCGACGTCCAGTTCTGGCTGGACGTGGGCAGCACCGGCTGGTGGGAGCGGCTCGACCAGCCCATCACCCACCCCTACGTGCTCTCGCGCGGCTGGCCCGCCGGTCAGATGTGGACCGACGCCGACGAGTTCAACTCGCGGCAGGACGTGCTGTATCGCGTCGCGCTGGGGTTGATCCGGCGCTGCCGCCAGCGGATTTACCTCGGCATCAGCGACCTGGGCGAGCAGGGCTTCGAGCAGCGCGGGCCGCTGCTGCGCGTTTTCCAGCAGATTTTGCGCCGCAATCCGCTGCCTGAGGGAAGCTAAGGCAGTGCCGGTTTTGCGCTGTGGGATAGAAATAACGGGAACCTGTTCCTGGTCTCCATCGCCGTCCGCCAGTTCCCGGCTTATCGGACCGGCAGGTGGGTGTGCCGCTCTGCCGACTGGCTGACCGAGGAGACTGTGTTATGGCCGGAATCACTGTCACAATCGATAATCGTATTGGAAAGAAGCGTGTAAAGCTGACGCTCGACGATGCCGTCCCCATCAAAGACATCTTGCAGCGACTTGGCGACGAACTGTCCCTGCCCCGGCGCGGTTTCCGCCGCCGTCCCATCAAGTACAGATTGCTCAGGCTCAAGCCCAGGAAGCAGTTGCGGGGCCGTAGAACCCTGCGCGACTATGGCGTTGGCGATGGCGACGAGTTGCGCGTCGTCAGCCGCAAGGGCGGCATCGTCGCCACCGCGTTGGGCCCGCTTTTGACCAAGGCATCGAACGATATCGCCCTTGAATTGTGGGAGGAGGTTTTCGACACGCTGGGGCAGGTGCAGAATACCGCCCCCGGCGGCCAGGTAGGGGAAGAGTTTCAGCAGTTATGGGCCGATGCATACCAGGCACTGGAGGAGGCCGAACGCAACGCGCCCAATGCACAGCGCGCCGAGGACCTGCGTAACCTGCGGGAAACCCTGGAACTGGAACCGGAGGAGGCTGCCGACTACGTGGTTGATACCGGCACCGATTTAGGGGTTCCCAGGCCGGTCCTGGGTGGGGGTGCCGTGCTGCTGCTACTCGTTTTCTGGTTAGTCGGCTTTTATCGTCCTTTTGGCCCCGACCCGGCATCGGATAATACCCCAGAACCCAGTGGGCCGGAGGAGGCGCCGGAGGGGGTGGTTGAAGAATTCGAAGAAGATAAAGAAGATGATGAGAACGATGCACCACCACTGAGTGACCCTTGTAACGACGATGGCGTGTGCGACTCCGACGAGACGGAGAGTTGTGGCGATTGCCAGCCTGATCCTGCCCCTGTCTGCGGCAACGAGAGCCTTGAGGCAGGCGAGGAATGTGACCTGCCTGCTGTTTGCGGCACCAGCCAGCAAACCGCAGAGCTTGAGGAGGTCTGTGCCTCGCTGGCGGACCAGTGCGGCGCGGGCTATGTATGCGACAACTGCTCCTGTGAGGTGTACTGTGGCGATGGTCTGTGCGTCGAAGAGGCTGAAGGCCCAGACACCTGTGAGGCCGACTGCGACCCCGTGTGTGGTGATGGTCTGCTGACGCACGAAGAGCAATGCGAGGAAGATGTCAATTGCCAATCGGGCTTCTTCTGCGGCGACCCCGGTACCAACGCGCCGTGCGTGTGTGTCTTGTCCAGCCCACCTGATCTGGCCGCGCCTCCCCAGGATGAAAACTGCGAGATATTCGAAGTCTACGATTGTGTGTGGGATGGGGCCAGCACCTGGACGTGGTACAGGGGCCAGCGGTGTTATGCCGAGGACGGCAGTTACACGTTCGACGGTCCCATCGAAGGGCCGTTCACGGCGAGCCAGTGGCAGACCAACTGTCCCGGTCCGACGGGACCTGAGCCGGACGTAGAACCCCCTGGCGACGACGGCAGTGGGCCGGAGGGCTTCTGCGGCGATGGCACGTGCAGCGGCGGCGAGGCCGCCCATACCTGTCCGGCTGACTGCCCCGCGGTCTGTGGCGATGGGCATATCACGCACGGCGAAGTATGCGAAACCAACCCTGATACGTGTGGAGATTTCACTTGTTTCGACTGTTTACAATGCTTCGGTTAACTCACGTTGGCGAGCGCCCGGCGAGGCAGACGTAGGTGGCTAAACTACGCAAGCAGCAGGCAGAGGTCGTCCACGGCTACGACGGGGGCCGCATGGGCGTGGCCGCCGTGCCGGGCAGCGGTAAAACGTTCACGCTGTCGTACCTGGCCGCGCGGCTGGTGGGCCGCCTGTCCGACGAGGGGCTGGCCGACGAGCAGGAGGTGCTGATCGTCACCTTCGCCAACTCGGCGGTCAACAGCTTCAAGCAGCGCATCGCCGGGCTGCTGCAGCAAGAGCGCGGCCTGCTGCCCTACATCGGCTACCGGGTGCGGACGCTGCACGGGCTGGCCCACGACATCGTGCGGCTGCGGCCTGAGTTGGCCGGACTGAGCGAGGATTTTCAAATCGTGGACGAGCGCGTCTCGGCGCGAATCATCCGCGAGTTGGCCGAGGACTGGCTGCGTCGCAACCCGGAGTCCCTGCTCGACTTCATCTCGGAGGATTTTCTCGAAAACGAAGGCCGCCTGCGGGGCCTCCTGAAGCGGCAGGGCGTCCCCGCCGTGTTGAGCGTGGCTGAGCGCTTCATCAAGCGGGCCAAAGACCGGCTCTACCAGCCCCACGAATTGCGCCAATACCTCGACAGCGCTCCCTTCAACCTGCCGTTGGCCCGCATGGGCCTGGAGATTTACGAGGGCTACCAGCGCAGCCTGAGCTATCGCGGCGCGGTGGACTTCGACGATCTGGTGCGATTGGCGCTGGTGTCCCTCCGCAGCGAGCCGGGCTTCCTGGAGCGACTGCGGGTGCGCTGGCCCTACGTCCTGGAGGACGAGGCGCAGGACAGCAGCTTGCTGCAAAACGAGATGCTGCAACTGCTGACCGGCAATCGCAACTGGGTGCGCGTCGGCGACCCGAACCAGGCTATCTACACCACCTTCACGACGGCCAACCCCGAAATTCTGCGCGATTTTCTGAAAGAGCGGGGCGTGCAAGAGCGCCCGCTCTCGGAGTCAGGCCGCTCGGCCCAACCCATCATCGAACTGGCGAACGCGCTGGTCGATTGGACGGCGGGCCAGCATCCCAGCGAGGCGCTGCAAGACACCTTCTCGCCGCCGCCCATCGAGCCGGTGAGCGACCCCCAAGACGCACAGCAAAATCCCACCGAGTGCCTGATCTACCTGGACTACGACCCGGACAAGAACATCACGCCGGAGGCAGAAATCAAGCGGGTGCTGGGTTCGCTCAGTAAGTGGCTGCCCGACCACGACGACCCGGAGGACGGCTGGACCGTCGCCGTGCTGGTGCCGGAGAACAGCCGGGGCTTCAAGGTGGTCGAGGCGCTGCGGGAGCACAACCAGGAGGCCGATTACCAGATTCAGTACGAGGAGTTGCTGCGCAGCACCACGGCCACGCGCACGGCGGCCCAGGTTTTGCAGCGCGTGCTGGACGTGCTGGCCGACCCCACCCAGTCCAAGCCGCTGGCGAAGCTCTACGAAGAGGTGTGGTGGCCACGCGAGATGGCCGCCAGCCAGGACGACCTCGCCCTGGAGCGGGTGACGGACGCGCTGCTCAAGCTGCGCCACGTCGAGGATTTCCTGTGGCCGGGCGCGGAGGGCGATTGGCTGGCCGATTTATCACTGGCGCGCGATGTGCCCGCGCTGCGCGACGATCTGGCCGCCTTCCGGGCGCAGGTGACGCGCTGGATGCTGGCCGCCAGCCTGCCGGTGGACCAGTTGATCCTGACCGTGGCCCAGGATTTGTTCGCCGAGGAAAGCCGCGACGTGGACATCGCGCTGGCCTACAAGCTGGCGGTGGTGCTGCGCGGCATCGCCGAGAACAACCCCACCTTCCGCCTGCGCGAGCTCAGCGCCGAGTTGCGGGCCATCGCCGAGAACCAGCGCCGTTTCATCGGCTTTGACGACGCCGAGACCGGCTACGAGCCGAAAAAGGGCGTGGTCACCGTCGCCACCATGCACGCGGCCAAGGGCCTGGAGTGGGACCGTGTGTACCTGATGGCGGTCAACAACTACAGCTTCCCGTCGGTCCAGCCGCACGATTCCTACCTATCGGAGAAGTGGTTCCTGCGCGACAACCTGAACCTGGAGGCCGAGACGTTGGAGCAGTTGGAATTGTTGGGCGAGGGCCGCATCGCCGCGTACCGCGAGGGCGACGCCAGCCTGGAGGCCCGCCTGGATTACGCCGCCGAGCGCCTGCGCTTACTGTACGTGGGCATCACCCGCGCGCGCAAGGACCTGATGATCACCTGGAACATGGGCCGCTTCTGGGAGCAGGGGCGGGTCAACGAACCGGCTGCCCCCTTGCTGGCGTTGCATAGCAGGCCCGACATCTGGCAGGGAGATGCCTCATGACCGACGCCGACCTGCTGCCGCCCGCCTTCCAGTTCAGCCAGAACAGCCTGCAAGATTACGTCGATTGCGCGCGCCGTTTCCAGTTGCGCTACGTCGTCGAGCAGAAGTGGCCCGCCGCCGAGAGCGAGCCGATTGACGAGCACGAGCACTTTCTGGAGATGGGCAGCCGCTTTCACCTGCTGGTGCAGCGCCACCTGAGCGGCATCCCCGCCGAGGCGCTCACCCCGCGCGACCCGCTGCTGGCCGAGTGGTGGGCGGCATACCTGGAGCACCCTTTAGCCGATCTACCGGAGGCCAAGCGCCTGCCGGAGTTGAATCTGTCCGCGCCCCTGGCCGGGCAGCGCCTCACGGCCACTTTTGACCTGCTGGCGCTGGAGCCGGGCCAGCGCGCGGTCATCGTTGATTGGAAGACCAGCCACGTCCTCCCGCGCCGCGAGACGCTGGCCGCTCGCCTGCAATCGCGCGTTTACCCCTACCTGCTGGTCGAGGCCGGGGCGCACCTTTTCGGCGGCGAGATCGCGCCGGAGCAGGTGGCGATGATCTACTGGTTCGCCCAGTACCCTGACCAGCCGCAGCGCTTCCCCTACGACGCGGCGGCCCACCGCGCCAACCGCGAGTACCTGGGCGGCCTGATCGAGGAAATTCTGGCCCGCGACGAAGAAGAGTGGGCGCTGACCGCCGACGAGCGCCGCTGCAAGTACTGCATCTACCGCTCGCTGTGCGACCGGGGTATAAAGGCCGGGCCGTTCGGCGAGTGGGACGAGGACGTGCTGGACGCAGATCCGGAGGCGGTGGCCGACTTCGACTTCGATCTGGATAACGTGGAAGAGATTGCGTTCTAGGGGTAAGCGACCATGCAATGGAGCAAGCTCAAGAAACACTTCGAAACGTTTCTAGCAGATGCAGTTAAGGATCGCGTGCAATTCTACTCGACCGCTTATGGCACTGGTGATAGCATTTCGAAGAGCAGGGCATGGATTACCTGGGACAAACAGGAGATTGCGAATTTCTCAACGGCTAAGTGGTGGCAGAGGCGTGAGGAGCTTGCCCATCAGATTCGAGCAATTAATAAGACCACCAATTGGCGAAACCCTGAGCATCGTGAAGGATACTATCAAGCTCGCGAGGAAGCATATGACATCGCTGAAAGGGAAGGGTTTTTCAGTCGTTGGGATTTCAACCATGCGTTGCATAGTTATCTTGAATTGTCAATTGAAGATGCCACCCAATCCCACGATCCAATAGTCAGAGCGTTGTCCATGTTTGACAGGCGGCTGGGTAAGCGGCGGCTGAGACGCATGCGGCTTGAAGACACTGAGCATCCATTGGTGAAGCAGTTCTACCAGCTAAGGTGTGAAGCCGAAGGCATCGGAACGCCGGAAGTTGGCAATGTCAATTCGGCCTGATTTCCCACAATCACTCCTCCTACAAAGTGGCGAATACTATGCCCCATGATTTCGACAGGGTGGTCGACCGCCTCCACACCGACAGCGAGAAGTGGCGTCGCCACGGCGACGGCGTGCTACCCATGTGGGTGGCCGACATGGACTTCCGCTCGCCGGAGCCGGTTATCGTGGCGCTGCGCGAGCGGGTCGAGCACGGCGTATTCGGCTACGGGGACCTCGACGGCGAACTTCAGGCCGTCATCCAGGAGCGGCTGAAAGCCCTCTATGATTGGGACGTGGAAACTAAGCACATCCTCGCCCTGCCCGGGCTGGTCAGTTCGTTCAATCTCGTCGCGCGGGCCATCGGCACAACCGGCGACGGCGTGCTGCTCAAAACGCCCGCCTACTTTCCCTTTTTCCAGGCCATTGACGGCGCGGGCCGGGCGCTGAACGGGACCGAGCTATCCGCCGTCCAAAATGGGGAGACCCTCCACTACGAGATCGACTTTGATGCCTTCGAGGCCGCCATCACCCCGCGCACCCGCCTGTTCATCCTCTGCAACCCGCACAACCCGGTGGGCCGCGTCTACACCCGCGCCGAGTTGGAGCGCCTGGCCGAGATTTGCCTGCGCCACGACCTGGTGATTTGCTCGGACGAAGCGCACTGCGACCTGATCCTGGAGGGCACACACGTCCCCATCGCCACCCTCGCGCCGGAGGTTGCCGCGCGCTGCATCACCCTGCAAGCGCCCAGCAAAACCTTCAACCTGTCCGGTTTGGCCTGCGGATTCGCCGTCGTCCAGAACCCCGATTTGTTAACCCAATTGCAGGCCGTCGCCGAAAGAATCGTGCCGCACGTCAACCTGATGGGCTACACGGGCGCGGTGGCCGCCTACCGCCACGGGGGTGACTGGCTGGACGCGCTGCTGCCCTACCTGCGCGCGAACCGTGATGCCCTGGTCGATTTCGTCGGCGAAAACCTGCCCGGCATCCAGACCACCTGTCCGCAGGGCACGTATCTGGCCTGGCTCGACTGCCGCGAGTTGGACCTGCCGGAATCTCCCTCGGACTTTTTCTTGAACGAGGCGCGCGTGGCGCTCAACGACGGCGCGGAGTTCGGCCAGGGCGGCGAGGGCTTCGTCCGGCTCAACTTCGGCTGCCCTCGCAGCACGCTCGTGGAAGGGCTGGAGCGGATGCGCGCGACGCTGGACACACTTGTGTAAGGGAATATTGCTTTGTTGACCTGGCTTGACCCTCCTGACGTAACTCCGTCCCCGGAATTGAGCGCCGTCGTCGGTGGGGACCCGCTGGTGGCGACCATCCTGGCGCGGCGGGGCATCACCGACCCCACCGAGGCGTTGGCTTTTCTCTATCCCGACCATTACACGCCCGCCCCACCCAATGCCCTGCCGGGCGTGGACCAGTCGGTGGCGCTGCTGCTGGAGGCCGTCCGGCAGGGGAAGCACATCCTGGTGTGGGGCGACTTCGACGTGGACGGCCAGACCGCCACCGCGCTGCTGGTCGATGCGCTGCGCGGGCTGGACGGCCACGTCTCCTTCTACATCCCGGACCGCATGAAAGAGGGTCACGGCATTTTGCCCGACTCGCTCAGGACGCACCTCGACGAAGGGGTGGACGTGCTGCTGACCTGCGACGTGGGCATCAGCGCGCACGACGCCATTCACATGGCGGGTGTGCTGGGCACGACCACGCTCATCACCGACCACCACGCCCTCCCGCCGACCCTGCCCGAAGCCGACGCCATCGTCAACACGCAGTTGCTCCCGGAGGGCCACCCCCTGCGCGGCCTGCCGGGCGTGGGCGTTGCTTACAAGCTGATTGAGGGCCTGTACGACATGGCGGGGCGGGGGGGCGAGACCGCGCGCTATCTCGATCTGGTGGCGCTGGGCATCGTGGCCGACGTGGCCCGCCAGCAGGCCGACACCCGCTACTTGCTGCAACTCGGATTGGAGGGCCTGCGCCAGCCGGGGCGGGTGGGTATCGAAGCGCTCATCCAGTCGTCCGGCGTGGACGCGACCAACCTCTCGGCGGAGCACATCGGCTTCCAGCTTGGGCCGCGCCTGAACGCGCTGGGCCGCCTCTCGAATGCCAGGGCCGCCGTCGAGTTGCTCACCACCGACGACGTAGGCCGGGCGCGCATCCTGGCGGCGGAGCTGGAGGGCCTCAACAACCGCCGCAAGCAGATGAGCGACCAGATTAACGCGGCGGCGCAGGAAATGATCGCCAGGGAGCCATCGCTGCTCGACTTCGAGGCGCTGGTGCTCAATCACCCCCGCTGGCATCCGGGCATCATCGGCATCGTGGCCTCGCGGCTGGTGGACCTCTACGGCAAGCCGGTGGTGCTGCTGTCCTCGCCGGAGGGCGAACCGGCGCGCGGGTCGGCGCGCTCGGTGCCGGGCGTGGACATCGGCGCGAGCATCGCCGCCCAGGCCGACCTGCTGTACCATCACGGCGGGCACCCCGGCGCGGCGGGGCTGGCCCTCGACCCCGACCTGCTGCCCCAATTCCGGCGCAGACTGAGCAACACCATCGCCGAGACGCGCGTCGAGACCGACGAGGGGCTGCAACTGGACGCGGAGATTTCGCTGGGCGACCTGACGGTGGAACTGGCCGACGAACTGGACCGGCTGGCCCCCTTTGGTGAGGGCAACCCGCCTATCCGCCTCCTGGCCCGCGACCTGACGATAGAGTCGGACGTCCTGATGGGCGTCAACAACCGCCACCGCCGCCTCAACGTCCGCGACGAGGCGGGCACGACACACCAGGCGGTGTGGTGGTACGGTGGCGATCTCAAGCCGCCCGGCGCGCGCTTCGATCTGGTGTTCACGCCGCGCATCAACGATTTTCGCGGGCGGCGCTCGCTGCAACTGGAGTGGGTCGAGGCCCGCACCACCGCGCGGGAAATCAGTGTAGACGCCGAAGGTGTGCCTGCTTTTGCCTTCACCGACCTGCGAACGGCAGGCGACCCCCTGGCCGCTCTGGAGGATTTTCTGAAGGGTGAACCGGCCAGCATTTGGGTTGAGGCCGACGACGCCAACGGGGACGATCTGGAGGCCATTGGCGAGGTCGGGACACGCGCCAATCTGGCGGCCAGCCCCACGCTGGTCATCTGGACCGCGCCGCCGGGACCGCACGAATTATCGCGCGAGTTGGCGTGGCCCGCGCAGGTGATTGTCGTCGGGCAGCACAGCCCGTCCCACACCCCGGAGGGCTTCCTCAAACGGCTGCTGGGGCTGGCGAAGTTCGCGCTGCGCGAGTACGGTGGCCTGGCGTCGATACCGGAACTGGCAGGCGCGACAGGCCAGCGCGAGGTGACGGTGCGCCGGGGGCTGGAGTGGCTGGCGGCCAGGGGCCAGCTCACACTTGCGGAGTGGCCGGACGGCGAGACGGTCCGGTTGGAGGCGGGCGGCCCGGAGGACCCGGACGCGCTGGAGCCGCTGCAGGATGCCATCGCCGCGCTGCTGGCCGAAGCGGCAGCCTACCGCGCCTACTTCCGGCGGGCCTCGCTGGAGGCGCTGCTCAAGCTCGGCTGACCCTTCTCCAGGATAGAACCGCGGCCCGTACGGAAAGAGACGACGTTCAGGATCGGTGACTTTTCCAGGCTCAGCCAGGTGTCGGTCAAGGCGCTGCGCTACTACGACGAGATCGGGTTGCTCAAGCCCGCCGAGGTGGACCGCTTCACCGGCTACCGCTACTACACCGCCGACCAGTTGCCCCGCCTCAATCGCATCCTGGCCCTCAAAGACCTGGGCTTTTCGCTGGAGCGGGTCGCCCGCCTGCTGGACGACGACCTGCCCCCGGCCCAAATCCGGGGCATGCTGCAGCGAAAGCAGGCCGAGATCGAGCGGCACTTAGAGGCCGAGGAGACGCGGCTGGCGCGCGTCGAGGCGCGGCTGAGGCAAATCGAGCAGGAAGGCAAGATGCCAGCTTACGACGTCGTCCTCAAGCCAATCGAGCCGCTCAAGGTGGTGGCAGCGCGAGGTGTAATCCCGGCCTACAGTGACGTGAACAGGCTCTTCGACGTGGTGATCGGTCATCTGGGGCAGCACCGGGCCAAACCAGCCGGTCCTCCACTGGCGATCTACCACGACGGCGAGTACCGCGAGCGGGACGTGGATGTCGAGATCGCCGTCCCGGTGGCCGAAGCGCTTCCCGGCGGCGGGCAGGTGACGGTCCGGGAGCTGCCCGGCGGCCAGATGGCCTCGCTCATTCACAAGGGGGGCTTCCAGGCCATCGGCGAGGCGTACGCTGCCCTGATGGCCTGGATCGGGTCCGGCGGCCATAACGTCGTTGGACCCAACCGGGAGATATACCTGACCGGGCCGGACGACGTTGACGGCCCGGCGGACTACGTAACCGAGGTGCAGTTTCCTGTCGAGAAGGCGTAGCGACACCGGATAGGTGTCACCCAGGAAAACGGCAAACCGCCCGGCCTTATCTCAGCGCCGGGCGGTGTTTTGTCGTGCAATTTCGTATGGGGGCGCTGTTTCCCAACACTCAGGTCGCCCGGCCAGAGTGGGCTGGCAGGCCGGGCAGCAATCCCCGCAGATCGCCAAGGTGTGAAATGACCCTGCATTCGTCCGCTGCCTCTGGAAATGCGCCGTGCTCGTCAATCAACACCGCGACCATGCCCACGCCGCGAGCACCGACGACATCGGCATAGTAGTTGTCGCCGACGTAGATCGTCTCTTGAGGGGGAACATCCCCGCCCAGGCGAAGTGCGTGCCGGAAGATAGCCGGGTCCGGCTTCCAGCTGCCCACCTGACCGGCGGCCAGCGTGAAGTCGAAGTACTCGATGATCCCCATTTCTGTTGCCGCGCCGGACAGTTCCTCGTCACGATTGGAGACCAGCCCCAGCTTCAGCTCCGCTTCTTTCAGATCGCGTAGCAGTTCTTTCGCTCCTGGCACCAGGTAGCGCCTGGGCGAAAAGTCGTCGCGAAAACGCGCCGAAATGTGAGCCAGAAACTCTTCTTCTGGAATCTTGCCAATGTCCAGGTCTTCGAGAAAGAACGGCAAATGTTTTTCGATCAGCGCTTCCTGGCCCAGTTGCCTTTCGTCGTTCGTGATAAGCGCTCGATTATCAGCCCAGTGCTTATAGCTCCACCGAATCAGCCGCCGCCGCGTCTCATCGTTCAGGTCCAGCCCCAGGTCTGCACAGTAACTGAGAAAGGCTTCCTCGCTGGTGGGACGCAGTTTGAGAAGCGTTCCGTCCAAATCGAACACAATCAGTTGTGGGTTGATGGCAGGGTCTCCTTGGTCATGGCAAAGGATTATAGCGGTATGTAGGTGGCCCGCCAACAGGCGCGATTACTGATTTGTGCCTCGTGGAGCGTCAAACCTCGTAGTTTCTGGAAGCAAATGAGCGATATAGTAGGTTTGAGTAATGAAACCGGTTTGGTATAGGACTGTTATGTTTCCCATGCCCGTTGTTACGGTTTTGTAGTGCCCGTCAGCTATGATGGCATTAGCTGGTCGAGCTGAGCCAGCGTCTGACAGGGGACTGATTTTGGAGGGTGGGTTCTGATGGCTGGATTTGTGGAGCTGACGGCTCTGGCACAACGACTTCGAGACATGGGAAGCAGCGACAAGCCCGACGACAACACTTCTGTCGTGCCAGAAATGACGGAATTCGGCGCCAATTTTGTTTCGGCAATGCGGACAAGAAGCGCTCAGAGGCCCGTATCGCTCAGGCAGGGCGATTTGGTTGACGTTTTCTCCAAGACAGGTGAATTCCTCTACCGAGGGGTCGTCGAGAAGCGCAACAAATCTGCTGCCAGAATCAAGGTATACCAGCCCGCCGGTGGCAATACGGCTAAACCCGCCAAGCACAGAGTCAAAATCGAATATTGCAGACATGCGGATGCAGCGTCTCCGCCTGCCACCCTGAACGAGTGGGAGGCCAGCCGGGGTGTAAGTTCATCCGAAGCGCCATACTAGGGAAGACATAGACGGATATTCGCCGTCTCTACAGCCTGATTCAAGTGGCTTGGGGAGGTAGCCGTTAAACCCAAGGCGGCGATTTGCCCCTGCAGCCTTCGGGTTTAGAGGGTGGTGACAAACCGAAACGGCGGGTTAGCTCTACTGTGCGGGTATCCATACGTGAAAGGTGGAACCACGACCCGGAACCCCCTCGCTCTCGAGCTCAATCTGCCCGCCATGCAGATCCACAATTTCCTTGGCAATGGCCAGCCCCAGCCCGGTACCCGGTTTACCCGAGTCACGACCTGCGGCACCTCTGAAGAAGCGTTGGAAAAGATATTCCTGCTCTTCGGGCGGGATGCCCGGTCCGGTGTCACTCACACTAACCCTGATGGCCTGTGCCGTCCCCAGTTGGCCCGGTTGGGTGCACACAACGATCTTCCCGCCGCTCGGCGTATAGTTGATGGCGTTGGTGAGCAAGATGCTCAGGACTTGACCCATAAGTCCTTCATCTGCCTGGGCAAGCAGGATATCTGATTCCTGGACCAGTTCTATGGTCAGCCCATGATTCTCGGCGAGGGGTGCCCGGTCAGCGGCGTAGCGGGCAGTCAGGTCGTTGAGGTCCACCGTCTTGATAGTTGGCTCTACCCGCCCCTGGTCCAGCCGTGACAGCCTCAGCACGGCCTCAATGATGTGGTGCAGGCGGTCTGTTTCGCGATTTAAGGTCGCCAGATAGCCGTCAGACTGCTCTGGCGTAGCCGTCGACAGCAAGTCCAGGAATATTTTGATACTGGTAACCGGTGTGCGGAGTTCGTGTGAAACATTGGAGACGAAGGCATCTTTCATACGTTCCACTTCTTTCAAGGCGCTGATGTCGCGGATGCTGCACGCGAAGGACATCACCTCGTCAGCGTGGTTGCGCACCGGCGAGATCGTCACGGCGGCGTGATAGACCGTACCGTCCTTTCGTTCGATAGGCATCTCGCCATGCCAGACTTCCCCGGCGTCCATGGCGGCATTAGCACTTAACCCCACGGCGTATGGCATTTGCTTGGCCAGAAGAAAGCTGTCGTGGTGACGATTCACTACCTCACTCGACACGTAGCCGGTCTGTGACTCAAAGGCCGGGTTTACCTGCTCGATTCTTCCATCTAACGAGATGACCATCAGACCTTCGCCAACAGAGTTTAGAATAGCCTCAACTCTGTTCTTGATGCGTTGCATCTGTTGGGCCTGACGCTCCGCAGCCACGTACATGTCGGAGAGCCTCGACGATTGCTCCTCGATACGCTGGATATTCCCCTGGTGAATGGTTGCCGAAACGATGATGAGGGCCGACATCAAGACCACGAATATCGCCATGTTGACGACGGCAATCAGCTCGACTTCGTGAGAAATCAATGGCACGACCAAGACGGCTAGAGTGCTGGCAATCGCCAGTATCGTCGTGTCCCTTAAGGGAAGCAGGAGACTGCCCAACAGGATGGCCAACGCCAGATAGATCAGCAGGTTTTCGATATCTTGGGGTATGAGGATCGTCAGCACGAACGATCCCGAGGAGAAGGCCCCCAACGTGATTGCTGCTCCCAGCCTGTAGTACTTCTCGGTACGGCCCAGAGCGTAAGCAATGGACAGCACGATACAACCGGCCAGGATAACGATTAAGCTGATGTCTTGATCTGGATGACCAGCATGCGGGCCATAGATGTGGGAGAGCACGCTTCCCAAGAAGCTCAACGGCAGGAGAACGATCAGCAGGGCAGAGTGAAACCGCATCTGTCGGCGACGATCGGAGTCTTCAACCGTATCCGGTGGCTCGGTCATCAGACGCCACAGGGCAGCAATGCGGCCTCCCTTTCCCACTTGGAGGATGGTGCTTCGATGAACTTCAGATGGGTCTGACATGACTGCCTTTACAGCAAACCTACAATTTGTACAAGCGTTGCCTCAGTCCGTGAAACGGGCCGGCTGGAAGCCCATTGTAGTTGTTTTGGGCGGGAAGTGCTATATAGCTCGTCTTGATGCTGTGATCGGTAATCAGACTGCGGCAGGATTTGATGATGCCCTCTCTAATACCGGGTACAATACGCAGTTGGTAATCGCGTGCAGTCATGACAGCCCCATTGGTGAGGAGCGGTCCACAAATGATGAAGAAGAATCCCGCGCATGGCGACGAAGCGCCAATCCCCTCCTTGGCGGAATTCCTCGCATGGCCGTCCGAACAGGTGCAGCCCCACGTACGCGAAAAAGCTGTAGTGTTCTCTCCGGGCGGCTCGTCTCGCTGGTATTTTCTTGAGCACGGTGACGCCAGCGTGGGGTACGATAGCCCCGAAGCCTTCCGCGACTACGCCCGCCGGTCCTTTGACCGTATTCTAGAGTTGGCGGACCTGATGTTTGCCGATGGCATCCGCACGGTTTTTGTCATTGGTGTCACGCCCAAGCAAAGCAGCCGCGACCCTGACTACAACCAAAACCTGACGGCTGCAACGCACCTGCTGGTCGACCAGGCGTCGCTGGAATCGTACGAGCGCTACGAGATGGGGGTGCTTTTTCGCGGCGGGTGGGAGCGTGCGTTTGAAAAGATGGGAGCCGCGCAAGTCATGGAAGACTGCCTGGCTCTTGAGCAGGACACCGCTCCCTTCCGGGAGCGATGGTTGGTCTGGGTGGCTGCCGACGAACCGATCCCGCAGGCGCTGGTCCCGGTGGTGAAGAAAGCCCTGGAGGAAACGGGAGAAATGCCCGCGCGGTCGGCGCTTTGTGAGGCCTACTACGGGCGCGGGCTGACGCACGCGGACATTTTCATCGGCAACAACAAGCCCACGATTGAAGGCCAATCGCCGCCGTTACTGACCCTCGGCGACCTCTATTTCACCGTGAGCCCCAGTTACTACGTGGACCGCCCACAGTGGCGCACCATTCTGTACGACCATTTGTTTGCCCGCCGCGTTCGATATCGCGACTGGGCTGCCATCGGTCCCGAAGATATGGAGGAAATGCGCGCGTTCTACCAGGCCAACCAGGGGGTCACGTTGGGCGTTGGACGCCACCATGCTCCAAGTCAGACGTGGCGTCCGCACCTCTCAACCGGCGCAGACGGCGCCTCGCCCGACTAAGCTCGACTTTGTACAAAAAGGGAGGCACAGTAAGCTCGGCTGAATTTGCCAAGACAGCCCAAAGAGCTTGCCATGCCCGACCCCATTATGGACATACTGTTGGCATTTGCGCCAGTGTTT